>Ga0302325_10004991_pt1 | contig 30487 bp, 29 predicted proteins | sample Palsa_T0_2_FD_201948 | JGI IMG/M metagenome (GOLD analysis project Ga0302325, IMG submission 201948) | Peat permafrost microbial communities from Stordalen Mire near Abisko, Sweden - Palsa_T0_2 | ecosystem: Environmental > Terrestrial > Soil > Palsa > Peat permafrost | place: Sweden: Abisko... | reverse complement strand
GACGCGTCGGGCACCTTCAGCCAGCACGCGCTGATGGCGTCGATGTTTCGTATGAGCCAGGCCGGCGTCGTAATTGCCAACGCGACCATGCTCGTGTCCGAGCTTCTCGCCGACTGGTCCAGCAAGTACGCGGAGCCGATCGGGAAGATCCTGGGTGCGCGTGTCCCCAACTTCGGGTTCGTCGCGGCGGCCTTCAATCATCGCCCAGCAAAGTCGAGCGTGTAGAAACGGGTTGCGGACATTGGTTCGTTTGAAGGAGAGGACTGCATGACGCACGAAAAAAAGGTTCTCATGCTTGGGCTCGACCCCAAGGTGGTTGACTACTCACACCTGGCCGTGAAGCTCGACGAAGCCACGCTACGAGCCGGTCTGGCGGCGGACGAGAAACGCCTCCGCGATCTCGGATACGACGCGAAATGGCTGCTCCTCGATCGCGGCGAAACCGCCGAGGCGGTGGTAGCCGCGGCGCTCAAGGAGAAGACATTTGACTGCGTCCTCGTCGGAGCGGGGATCCGGACCGTTTCTCCGATGTTTCTCCTGTTCGAAAAGCTCATCAACGTTGTCCACGAGGGAGCTCCGCACGCCAAGATCTGCTTCAACACCGTTCCCGAGGACTCCGCCGTGTCCGTTCAGCGCTGGGTCTGAGCGCGCTCGATGAACCGCCCGAGGGTCGCGCGGGGACCCGCCGAGACAGCGCTCTCGGGCGCGCGCTGCATACTCATCATCCGCCGAGGTTCCACCGCAATCGCAGGCGAGGAGGCGCCCAATGCTTGAGTCGACAGCCATACGCGACACCGTGGCCATGGTGTCACTCGCGGCGTTGGGTCTACTGGCGGGAATGATGCTTGGCATCTTGATCGCTGGGTACGCGGCTCGCGGTCTACCAGAGGAGAGCTGGACGCGTCGGTTCCAGATTGAGAACCGCTTGTTCACAAAGACGATGCCCCCCTCGCTGATGCTGCCTCTGCTCGGCCTCATGGCGTTGGTTCCCCTCACGCACGATGCTGTCCGGTCCTGGTTCGCGGTGGCGGCAGTCCTCACCGCCATCGTGCTCATCATCACGATCGCGCTGGAGGTGCCCATCAATAGACGGGTCGCATCGTGGAGTGCGGGAGCGGCGCCTGCCAACTGGACCGCCGTTCGTGACCGCTGGCTTTGGTACCACCTGGCTCGCACCGTCGTTGGCGTGCTCGCCTTTCTGTGCGCGGCGGCCGCCTTGAGCGAGCTCCACACCCGTGGAGAAGGGTAGGTGATCGGTTGATGTATCTAACGGACGGAGGCTCTTTGATGTCGACTGGCAACCAGACCATTCTCGTGCTCGGGGCGACCGTGCGTCAGGGAGGGGCTGCCGCGCGAGCGCTTTTCGCGCGTGTTCGCTGTCAAGGCGCTCACGCGCGATCCGGATAAGCCGGCGGCGCAGACGCTCATGACGCTCGGAGTGTCGGTTGTTAAAGGAGACATCGACGAGCCTCGCCTGCTGCTAGAGGCGATGCACGGCGTCGATGGTGTCTTCAGCGTGCAAACCCCTACGGTCCCGGCGGCGTGAATCACGAGACTCGAGCAGGGATCGCCGCCGCCGAAGCCGCGAAGGCCGCAGGCGCAGCGCATCTGGTCTGTTCGTCCGTCGGTGGCGCTGAGCGCGGCACCGGCATCCCTCACTTCGAGAGCAAGGATCTCGTCGAGCAGCACATTCGTGAAGCCGGTCTGCACGCGACCATCCTCCGGCCGGTGGCAAAACGCGCGCAGTCTTCGAGCGCTACAACGTCGTCGCTGAGGAGGACCTTCGCGAGGCCGTCAGGCGCATCGAGGCCGGCCGTTTACGTCAAGAAACCGTCAAAGTTTCAAAATGGGAGCCCGGAGACTCGAAAGCCCCCTCGGCAAGAGTGCCGAGAGGGCTTGAGTTTTTTAGTTGCGGGGGCGGGATTTGAACCCGCGACCTTCGGGTTATGAGCCCGACGAGCTACCAGGCTGCTCCACCCCGCGTCGAAGGCCGAAGCTTGTATCGGCCTGATCAGCGGCCGTCAAGCGAATGCACTGTTTCCGAGGGGCTTTAGAGCTTTCGGCCCCGCAGCAGGTCGCCCAGCGTCCCAAAACCCTTGCCGCCACCGCCCGCCGGCTGCTTCCGCTTCCAGGCTTCCATCTCGGCACGCTCTTCCACTCGCTGCGCCGCCGGGATGGAGAGCCGAATTTTGCCCGTCGCATCCACGTCGACGAGGGCCACCTTGAGCTCCTGGCCCAGGCTGTAGTGCCGCCTGAGGTCCGTCCCTCGCTCGGTACCCGTCTCGCTCGCCGGGATAAGGCCGCGGCCACCGGGGAAGGTCAGAAAGACGCCGTACGGCTCGATTCGGTCGACTTGGCCAGTGACGACCTCGCCCACCTTCGGGCGAGGAGCCGAGGCCGGCCGTGCCGGCGCCAACTTCTCCACGCCCTCCGGCTCGGCCGGCGCGGAGTGACCGCTGCCGATGACTTCTCCGTCACGCACCAAGCGCAGGCCGACGCGCTTCTCGGCCGTGTCGATTTTCTCTACCTGGACCGTGACTTCGTCGCCGACGCTGACGGCGTCTCGCGGATGCGCGATGCGGCGGTCGGACAGCGCGGAGATGTGGATGAGCCCATCCACGCCAGGGCGGAGCTCGACGAAGGCCCCGAACGGCTGCAGCCGGACAACCTTGCCGGTGAGGCGGTCACCGTCATGAATCGACGACGCAGCAGCCTCCCAGGGGTCTTCCTGCCGTGCTCGCATCGAGAGGGTGATGCGCTCCTTCTGCTTGGCCTTGTCCGGCGAAGACGGTTGCGGGGGCTCGATGCGGAGCACCTCGACCTCGACCTCGTCTCCCACCTTGCACACGTCCGAAGGACGACCGACCCGCGTGTGGCTCATCTCGGCCACAGGCACCAAGCCCTCGATGCCACCGAGGTCGACGAAGGCACCAAACTCACGGACCGCCGTCACCCGTCCGCGCACGACCTTGCCGACATCCAGCGCGGCGCGGGTGGCAGTCGCGAGCGCCTTTTGCTCTTCCTCGAGCAGCGCGCGACGACTGAGCACGACTTTTCGCTCGCGAACCTCGGTGACACGGAACTTGAGCCGCTCGCCGATGAATTGGTCGGGCTTGTCGACGAAGCGAAGGTCCATCTGGCTCATCGGCACGAAGGCGCGAGCCTCGCCGACGGCAACCTCGAAGCCGCCCTTGTTCACGGCCAGGACCAAGCCTTCCACCGGTAGACCCGAGGCCCGCGCTTCCGCGAGCATCGCCAGCGAGGCAGACCCCTTGGAGAGCGTCCTGGTGAGAAGCGTCCCGCGCGCACCCGCTTCGAGGACGTAGGCCTCGACGGTGTCCCCGACGCCGAGGCGGAGGATGCCCTCCTCGTCCTTGAGTTCGCGGAGCTCAATCATCGCCTCCGAACGCCCACCCAAGGAGACGAAGGCCGTGTCCGCACCCAGCTGGAAGATGGTGCCGGTCACCTTCTCGCCGACCTTCACCCGGCGCACGGGTGCCTCGTGCTTCTCGGAAGCCGCCAGGAGCTCGGCGAAGTTCCCATCCTCCGGGTGCGGCTCTTCGGCGTGTCGGGCCTGCGGTCGGACGGAGGCCACCGGCTCCGTGGGAGCTTCCGCCTCGGCAACGACTGGCGGCGCCGCCGTCACCTCGGTGGCGGGCGCGGGAGGCGGGCTCTCCGGTCGCTCGCTGAGCTCTCGGGTCTCGACGACTCCGGTTGCGCGGCGTACCACCACCAGGGGTCCCTGCGGCCGGCGACGCTCCGGACGGCGCGGCTTAGCGACGGCGGACGAGGGCTCCGGTGGAGGCGACGCCGCCTCCACGGGGGGCGCTGCTGGGGGACGTTGGGAGGCTGTACGCGGCCCGCCCTCCCCTCGCCCGCGGCCCTTGCGCGGTCGCTCTTCGCGCTCGCCGCCACGGCCAGCGGGGATGCCGAGCATCACATCCCCAAACGTGGGCCGGGGCTTGCGCGGACCGGACCCTCCGAATCTGTCGTCGCTCACGTCGCCTAAAACCTCGTGTTGCCGCGCCTCGGACACACTCCAAACCTCGGAGCGCCCCCATGGGGTCGCGAGGGCGCGGGCTATGACACAACCCGCTCCGAGAGGCAAACCCTCGGAGGGGGTGGCGCAGTCCCCATCGTCCTGGACGGTGGCGCGGACGTGCCGCGTGCGGAGGTGTGGAAAAAAAGGCCACCACGCCCGTGACTTGGGGAGCGGTCAGCGCCGGCGAAAGCGGTTGAGGAAGCCTCCAAACTCGGAGACACCGAGGACCGGGGTGAGGCTCAAGTACACCAGTCCGTACACCGGCAGCAGCAACAGCGCGGTGAGGACTGGATGAAGCGCCGGTGCGGGCAAGAGCCATCCACCCCAGGAAGCCGAGGCGGCCGCAGACGGGCCAAAGCGGTGCACCAGCGCCACCTTGGCGCCCAGCGCCAGGACAGCGGCCACCGCGGCGGAGAACCAGAGACGCAGGAGTCGCCCGGCGCCGATGCCCGTCCACCCCACGCGACGCGTCAGCGCGCGGCGAAGCAGGAGAAATTCGAGCCAGGCGCCGACGCCGCTTGCGGCGGTGATGCCGGCGCAACCCAGCAAGGCCGGTGCCCCGAGCCAGCCCGAGAGGTGGCGGACTGCGACGTAGGCCAGCGCCGCAGCCACCAGGACGCGAGCGGTCGCGAACCGCAGCGGTGTTCGGGCGTCATGCAGCGCGTAGAAGGCCGAGGCGTACAGTCGCGCCAGCGTCCCAGCGACCAGTCCGACCGCCGAGCCGACGAGGATGTACCAGAGCTCGCGCGTCTGGGCGGCTCCGAAGCGACCGGTTTGCACCAGGAGGCCCCCCACGACGTCACCCAGCGCGAAGAAGGCAACCGCGGACGGAATGACGAAAAAGGCGATGCGCCGTAGCCCCGCGTCCAGACGCCGGCGAAGCTTCTCGTTCCCGGCCTCTCCACTGCCCGACTCCCGGGAGAGCTCCGGGAGCTCGGCAGCAGAAACCGACATCCCAAAGAGCGAGACGGGCAGCACTCCAATCAGCTGGGCGTAGTAGAGCGCCGACACCGCAGGGGCAGAAATGAGTGAGGCGTAGAAGGTGTCCACCAACGCGCTCACCTGCACCACGCCCCGGCTGAGGACCACCGGGAAGAAATTGCGCAGGACGGTGTGCATCCCCTCCGCCCGCGTGTCCAAGGACGGACGCAGGGCCGCAAGAAGTTGCAGCACCGAGGGCAGCTGGATTGCGAACTGGAGGAAGCTTCCTGCCACCACGGACCATGCGAGCAAGGTGGCGAGCCGGCTCTCCCCGACCCGGCCACCGGCGGCGACGAGCAATGCAATCTGCGCCGCGTTCCAGGCCACCGGGGCGGTGTAGGAGAGGAAGAAGCGCCGGTGGCTGTTGAGCACCCCCAGGCACCAGGCGCTCATCACCAGGAGCCCGGTGCTGGGGAAGAGAATCCGCGTCAGCTCCACCGTCTTGGCGAAGGCCGCAGGGTCGGTTTCGGCATAGCCCCCGGCGACCAGCCGGGCGAGCCAGGGTGCGCCGGCGACTCCGAGGACAACCAGGAGTGCGGTGGCCAACGAGAGCAGCCCGAAGACGGCCCCGGCCACACGGTCGGCAGCCTCCTCACGCTTCTCCCCGAGCAGGCGTGCGTAGACGGGGATGAATGAGGCGGAGAGCACTCCTTCACCAAGAAGGTTTTGCAGGGTGTTGGGAATTCGGAGCGCAGCGGAGAAAGCACCGGCCACCGGGGAGGTACCGAAGGCGTGGGCAAACACCCGCGTTCGGATGAGGCCAGCCAGCCGCGACAGGAGAATTCCGAGCGCGACGCGGGTGGCGCCGCGAGTCGAGGGAGGTGGGGCGCTGTCGGGGATGGCAGGCACTTTGGACGACTTCCGACTCTAACCGGAGCAACCCACGTGCCCGCATGCTATCCGCCTCTCAATGGCGAAGGTGCTGGTCATCGATGACGAGGCAAACCTGCGGAAGGTGCTGGCCGCCCTTCTGCGTCGGGACGGGTACGACGTCACGGTGGCCCAGGACGGAGCCGAGGGCCTGGTCGAGCTCGAGAAGAATGGCGCGGACGTGGTGGTGACGGACCTCGTGATGCCGAAGCTTGGCGGGATGGACGTCCTCAAGGCCGTCAACGCCACGGCGCCGGAGGTGCCGGTCATCATCATCACCGCGCACGGCACCGTGGACTCGGCCGTCGAAGCCATCAAGCTCGGTGCCTTCGACTACGTCACCAAGCCCTTCGACCAGACCGAGCTGTCGGCCGCCATCGCCAAGGCCGTCCGCAGCCATGAGAGCGCCCGGGCCAACGCGCGTTCGGACGCGCGTGGACGCGCGGCCCTCGTCGGCGACTCTCCCACGATGCAGGAGGTGCTGCGCATCATCGACCGCGTCGCGGACACGCCCTCCACGGTGCTGATTACGGGGGAGAGCGGTACGGGCAAGGAGCTGGTGGCCACCGCGCTGCACGAGGGGAGCTCGCGACGAAACAAGCCCCTCATCCGCATCAACTGTGCGGCGATTCCCAAGGACCTGATGGAGAGCGAGCTCTTCGGTTACGAGCGAGGCGCTTTCACCGGCGCGGTGACCAGCAAACCTGGCCGCTTCGAGCTCGCCGACGGGGGAACCCTCTTCCTGGACGAGATTGGCGAAGTCCCGGTGGAGATGCAGGTGAAGCTTCTCCGGGCGCTGCAGGAGAGCGAGTTTGAACGGGTGGGCGGCATCAAGACGACCCGCGTCGACGTCCGCCTGGTGGCCGCCACCAACCGTGACCTCGCCGAGGACATCGAGGCCGGTCGCTTCCGCAAGGACCTCTTTTACCGGCTGGCCGTGGTGCCCATCGTGCTCCCGCCGCTGCGCGATAGGACGGAGGACATCCCAACCCTCGTCCGACACTTCCTCCAGAAGTACAACCGCCGGTTGAACAAGCAGATTGATGGACTGGAGCCCGAGGCGCTGGCCGTCCTGCAGGCCTATGCCTGGCCCGGCAACATCCGCGAGCTCGAGAACCTCATCGAGCGTGTCCTGCTCTTTGCCGACGGCCCCCTCATCCATCTCAAGGACTTGCCGGATTCGTTGCGGGGCTCCGCGACGGGCACACCCTTTCCGACGCTGAGCTCGGCTGCCTCCTCGGAGACGGGGCTCAAGGACATCGTCCGGATGCACGCCGCGGAGCTGGAGAAGGACCTCATCACCCGAGCGCTCGAGGAGACCGGCGGCAACGTGACACGAGCGGCAAAGCTCTTGCAGATAAGCCGGAAGTCCCTGCAGACGAAGATGAAGGAGTTTGGGCTGCGCGGGGGCGAGGCGGACGAGTGAGGCTGAAGACATGGCCGTGAAGATGCCGGTGCTGGGAGACTCCAGCCGCCGGCCGAGGCGGTCCTCAGCGCCCCTCTGGGTGCTCCTCCTCGCAGCCCTTGCCGCCGGCGCCTACGGCCTGCGGTGGAGGGCCCAGCGCGCACGAGCGGCGTCGGTACCAGCTGCCCTGCCGGTTCCGGAGCTGCGAGCGGCCGTGGACGAGCTACACCCTGCCAGGACCGAGACGGCGGCGGCCGGGCCGGTAGAGCCGAAGGCCGGACCGCGACGCCTCTCGGTGCGGGTGGACGGAGCGCTCGAGACAGCACTCGTCCAGGCAGCCGGAAGCGACACCGGCCCGGCACTGGCCCAGGTGCTCAAGCGGCTGCTCGTCTGGTGGATACGCATCCCGGCCGACCTGCAGCGGGGCGACCAGGTGGAGCTTCTTTACGAGGAGCGGCCCGGCGAGGAGCCCGTCATCCAGGCCGTCCGGGTTGTCAGCGGGAAGCTCCAGCGCACGCTCGAGGCGTTTCGCTTCCGTGCCCCAGAGTCCGAGTTCGCCCGGTACTACCTTCCGGACGGCGAGGAGCTGGAGCTCCGGCTCGTCCCCTCCCCCCTCGACGCCTACGAGCAAGTGACGTCTCTCATCCGCGATGGCCGGGGCCACAAGGGCGTCGACTTCAAGACGCCGGTGGGAAGCCCCGTCAAGGCCACCTTCGATGGGCGCCTGACGCGCAAGAATTGGTTCTTCCGTGGCAACGGCAACTCTCTGGAGGTCACCGAGTCCGCGAGCCCCCACCGCAAGGCGCTTTTTCTCCACCTCTCCGAGCTCCCGAGAACGCTCGCCGTCGGCACCGGCGTCGGACAGGGGGAAGTCATCGCGCGCAGCGGAAACACCGGACACTCCTTTGCACCGCACTTGCACTACCAGCTGGAGAGCGCGGATGGCCGGGTGCTCGACCCCTTCTTGGAGCACCCCACCCGGAGGGCCTCGCTCCCAGCAAGCGACCGTCCCGCTTTTGACGCCACCGTGGCCGGAGCCCGGCACCAGCTGGACGAGTCGACTTCCTCCGGAAGCGCGCCGCACTGAGCGCCCTTGCCGTGGGCAGGCATCAACTCTCCTGCTTCAACGCGCTTCCCAGCCGGTACACCTGGGCACTCGGCCAGCCCGAGGCGCGCGCCACCTCGGCGGAGAGCGTCTTCAGCCGTTCCCCGCGTGCCAAGCCCGCGATGAGAGCGGCCCGCACTTCGGCCTCCGCCCAGCGCTCCCCCGCCGTCCAGCCCTCCACCACGAGGACCACCTCGCCGCGCGGCGCTTCCTCAGCGTAGCGGAGGGCCAGTTCCGAGAGCCCTCCCCGGACGAATTCCTCGTGGACCTTCGTCAGCTCCCGAGCGACGACGGCTCGGCGGTTGCCGAGCGCCCGGGCCAGCTCACCCAGCGTGTCGGCGACTCGCCGCGCTGACTCATAAAGCACCAGGGAAGCCCTCAGGCCTGCCACCTCGTCCAGCATGGCAGTCCGTTCTGGCCCACCGCGGGGGAGGAACCCGAGGAAATGGAAGCGGCCTGTGGGCAAGCCCGAGGCCGCGAGCGCGGCGAGAAGGGCGCTCGCTCCGGGGATGGGCACCACCTGGACGCCAACGGCCAGGGCCTCGGCCACCAGGAATTCGCCCGGGTCGCTGATGGCGGGCATCCCGGCATCCGTCACCAGGGCCGCGTCCTCGCCCGCCAAGAGGCGTTCCAGAATGTGCCCGGCACGCTCCTTCTCGGCGAAGGCGGGCAAGCTCAACGTCTGCTTCTTCAGGCCAAGCGAGGCGAGCAGATGGCCCGTGTGCCGGGTGTCCTCGCAGACGACAAACGCCACGCGGGCCAGCGTCCCCTTCGCCCGGTCGGTCAGGTCCCCCAGGTTGCCGATGGGCGTGGCCACGAGAAACAGAGTTCCAGGCACAGGGGCCTTCTCTCACAAGCGAGCGGCCAGAGCATGTGCCACGCGTTCGTTGCCGGCACTGTCAGACGTTGGCTGACCCATCCGAGGCAGAGCTGAAGACAGGGTGCGCGGTGACATGCAGGACCTGGTTCAACGAGCCGAGATGCTTGAGCATCCGGGCCAGCATCGGAAGCCGCGCCTCGTCGAGGGCGGGCGCCAAGTCCTCCAGGAGGACGGTGAGCGGCATCTGGCCCGCGGACTTCTCGATGATGGTCAACCGGAGCGCGAGGTACACCCAATCCAGGTCCCGGGCGGAGAGCTCGCCGACGCCCACCCGGCGACCGCCCAGACGGACGAAACCCTGCCCGGCGGTGTTGACCTCGACGTGCTCGACGCGACGCTCGGTGAGTGCGGAGGCGTACTGCCCCCAGCGTTCCTGCACCAGCGCCACCAGGCCCTGGACGTCGAGCGCCAGGAGGTCCGCCGCGGCGTTCACCACTGCCGGCATGGGGTCCTCGAGGGGCTCGACCGGCACCGGAGTCCGCGAGGGCGGCGGAGCGGCGGGGGCCGGGGCGGCCGGGGCACGTGACCGGGCCACCGCCTCGCGCAGCTTGGAGAGCTCTCGCTCGACGTCCTGGGCATCGCGCAGGTAGGAGCCCCGCTCGAGCAAGCGGGCGTTGAGCGCCTCCTGCTCGGCCCGCAGCTCGGCCAGCTGGGTGGAGGCGGCGACGTGCTCTGGCGCCTCCTTGGCCACGGTGAGCTGGCCTTCCAGCTGCAGCACCCGGTTCCACAGCTCCTCGCGTGCCGAGAGCGCGGCCACCAGCTCCTCGGGCTTCTCCACGCCGATGGCCTTCATCGCCGAACGGAGCGGCCGGGTCTCGAAGTCGAACTGGTCCCGTATTTTCTTCTCGCGCTCGGCGAGGCGCTCGCTCTTGCGCGCCGCGTACTCGCCCCACTGGACGTCCTCGACGTGCTTGAGGGCCACCAGGGCCGCGAGGCCGAAGGCGGGAATTTCGAGGAGGGACAGGTAGCGCCAGGGGCCGGATGCCATCAGTCCGCCGAGGAGGGCCGCCGTCCCGAGGCCGATGCCCGTCCAGAAGCGCCCGTCCCGGGTGATGGGCACCGCGTCGGGCGCTGCCGTCGCCACGTCCATCTGGCGCTCCGTCTCCAGCCGCGCCAGGGCCTCGTCGCACTTCGCCACCAGCACGGCATGGTTTCGCGCCTGGACGACGACGTCGTCCGGAAGCCCAAGGTTTCTCGGCGACGGAGCCGCCTCGAAGGCCGCCCGTGCCTCGGCCACGGCGGCTTCGATGCCGGCCACGCCCTTCACCCTCAGCTCGAGCTGGAAGACTTGCGACGCAACGCCGTCCAGCCGGAATTGAAGCTTCTCGACCTCACTCGCCAGGGCGAGCTCCTTGGTGAGCTCGGCCATGCGGGCCTGCGCCACCGCCACGTCGACGATGGGCTCGGGCGTCGGGGGCGCCACGGGAGCGCCAACCCTGGCTTGGGCCGGCGCACGGCCGGACTTCGGCGGGCGCTTGCTGGGGAGCTGCGAGAGGGTGAAGGTGAAGAGGCCCTCGTAGACGGCTCTGGCCGGGAGTCCCACCGCCCCTCGAAGGAATTGAACGAGCTCGGACGGGTCCTCCGTCACCAGGTCATGCACCCGGGTGGTGGGGTTGACTCGGTGCAGGGCGCCTCCCCGGCCGAGGTCACGCATCACGCGGTAGGTGCTGCCGTCGCGGGCGGAGAACCAGAGCGCAGCGCGCGACTCCTGGCCAGGGAGGGCGAAGGCGCCGTCGCCGCCCCGTCCGTCCGGGAAAAGCAGCGACGAGGTGAGCCCCACCAGGGGCACGCCCGGCGCCTGGGGAAGCAGCGTCCAGTACCCTGGCCGCAAGGCAATGCGAACGCTGGGGAGGAAACCGCGGACCCCCTGCAGCGCGAACTCGACCCAGTGCACAGGCCGAATACTGTACGCCAGAACTCCGGTTCCCCGGAGCGCTCAGCCGGCGGGCTTCTCGGCCTTGGCCTTCTTCCCCTTCGACTTCTTGGCCGGCGCGGCCTCCGCGCTGGCCTCCGAGGCTTCGGCCGGAGCGGCCTCGGCCGCGGGAGCGGCGTCCGAGGGCGCCAGCTCGAGCATCTCCTCCTGGACGTCGACGCGAGAGGCCTTGCCCTTCAGGTCGCGGAGGTAGAAGAGCCGGTTGCGGCTGACGCTTCCCCTGGTGACGACGTCAATCCGCTCGTAGCGCGGGCTGTGCAGCGGAAAGATGCGCTCCACTCCCACGCCGTAGGACACCTTTCGGACGGTGAAGGTGGCCCGGTTGGCGCCCTTCGTCTTGCGGATGACGACGCCCTCGAAGGGCTGGATGCGCTCCTTCTCGCCCTCCTTCACCTTCCAGTGGACGCGGACGGTGTCGCCGGTGCGGAACTCGACGATGTCCTTCCGAAGCTGCTTCGACTCGACGTATTCGAGGGCGCTCAAGCGCATGGCTGCTGACTCCGACTGCTCCTGGGGATGGGCACTCCGCGCCGGCAGGAAACCCCGACCGCGGAGGAGCCGGCGTACCTAGCAGGAAGCGGGAGGGCCCCGCAAGTCCCTGTAAGTCCTTACGGACGGCGGCCTCAGGGTGCCCCCCCTCCAGGCCTTCTGGCACCCCTCAGGGGCGCCGGCGAGCCCCGGCTGGGGGGAAAGGGCCGGGCCGCCTACAGCTCGTCCTCGGTGAGGTCCAGGAGCCGCAGGTCCTCCGGGCTGAGTACGGCCCGGGCGAGGAGGTCCGGCCTTCGGAGCCGCGTCCAGCGCAGCGCCTGCCAGCGGCGCCAGCGAGCGACGCGGGCATGGTCGCCGCTCTGCAGGACGGAGGGCACCTCCGCCCCGCGAAAAACCGGCGGCCGGGTGTAGTGCGGGTACTCGAGGAGCCCGCCCTCGAAGCTCTCCGAGGCCGTCGAGCCGAGGTTGCCGAGCACCCCGGGCAACAGGCGCGCGACGGCGTCGATGACGGACAGGGCCACGAGCTCGCCGCCGGTGAGGATGAAGTCGCCGAGAGACACCTCGCCGTCGACGAAGGCCCGCACGCGCTCGTCGACGCCCTCGTAGCGTCCGCAGACGAGGATGAGGTCGGTGGGTGCTTCCGCCAGGGCGCGGGCCATCGGTTGGTCCAGCCGCTCGCCCCGAGGCGACGTCAGAAGGACGCGGGCCCCGGGCAGCCGCTTCCGGGCCGCCTCGATGGCGGCCACCAGCGGCTCGGGCTTGAAGACCATCCCTGCCCCGCCGCCGTAGGGCGCGTCGTCCGTGACGTGGTGCTTTCCCTCCGCATAGGCCCGGATGTCATGGGCCGAGAAGCTCACCAGCCCGCGCTGGGCCGCCTTGCCGAGGATGCTCTCCGAGAGGTAGCCGGTCACCATCTCCGGGAAGAGCGTCAGGACATCGACTTGCCAGGGCGTCGCGGGCGTCAAAGGAGGGCCCCTTCAAAACTCCAGCGGGCGGACGCGGATGACACCCGCCTTCAAGTCCACCTCGGGCACGAATTCATCGGCGAAGGGGACGAGCAACTCTCCCCGGTCGCCCCGGATGACGAGCGTCGGCACCGGCCCCGCGTTCCACACCTCCTCCACCGTCCCCAGCGGCTCATTCTCCGGGGAAACAGCCCGGAGGCCCACCAGGTCGCCTTGAAAGTACTCGCCCTCGGCCGGAGGTGGGATGTCCTCGCGGTAGACGAGCACCGTCGAGCCGCGCAGCGCCTCGGCGGCACTTCTGCTCTCGATGGAGTCGAGGGTGAGCAGCACCTCTTTGGCCGCAGGCCGGGACGCAAGGACGGTGAATTCGCGCTCTGCGCCGTCCCGACCTCGGAGCACCAGCCGCTCGACGTCGTCCAAGGCCTCCGAGCCGACGTCGAAGGTGCGCACACCCAGCTCGCCGGTGATGCCGTGTGCTCGGGCGACGTAGCCCACCACCAGCGTCGCGGCGCCGGTCACGGGACCACGGACGGGGTGCCGCCTCCAGCGCCCGGTTCCCCTGCCGGAGTGGATTCGGGAGGCGTGGCCGGCGTCTGTCCGGCGGGTGCCGCAGGCCCGCGTCGGTCGTCGAGGACCTCCAGGCGAACCTTGGCCCCGCGCCGCAAGGCGGCCACGGCCAGGACGGCACGCATGGCGTTGATGGTACGGCCATCGCGCCCGATGACTTTGCCCACGTCCTCGGGTGCCACCTTCAACTCGAGCAGGGTGCCGCCCTCGACGTTTTGAGCTCGCAGCTCCACCTGGTCCGGGCGGTCCACCAGGGCGCGAGCGAGATAGGTGACGAGCTCCTCCACCGACGACCCTAAGCCTTGGTCGCCGCCGGCGCAGGACGGGTGGCGCGCTTGATGAGGCCGGCAACAGTCTCCGAGGGCTGCGCGCCCACCTTCAACCAGTGCTCCAGCCGCTCGTGGTTGAACTCCACCTTGGGCGGGTTGAGATTCGGGTCGTACGCGCCGATGGCCTCGATGAATTTGCCGTCCCGCGGGTTGCGCGAGTCGGTGGCAACCACGTGGTAGTACGGCATCTTCTTGGCGCCTGCGCGAGCCAGGCGAAGCACGACGGCCATGAGACGACTCCTCGGAAGGGGGGCGGGGTGTAGCGCCCTCCCCCCTCGAAGTCAAGAAGCCTCAGTGATTCAGCGTGTTTGCCTCATGCGGCCACCCCGGGCAGGTTGGCCAGCTGACCGCATGCCGCGGCGATGTCGCGGCCCCGGTTGGCGCGGATGAAGGCGGCCACGTGGCCTTGGGCGAGAATTTCCCGGAAGGCCTCGGCGCGCTCTTCCCCCGTCGTCTGAAATCCGAGGCCCGGGTTCTCGTTGTAGGGGATGAGATTCACCTTGGCCGGCACTCCCTGGAGGAGCTTCACCAGGCGTCGCGCGTCCTCATCGGTGTCGTTGACGCCTCGCAGAAGGACGTACTCGAAGGTGATGCGGCGCCCCTGCCGAAGGGGGAACCGCCGGCAGGCCTCCACTAGCTGGGCGATGTTCCACTTGCGGTTGACGGGCATCAGCTCCGAGCGCTGCTCGTCGTTGCTCGCATTGAGCGAGATGGCCAGCTTGACGTCCGTCTCTGCACCGAGCCTCTCAATCATCGGCACGAGGCCCACCGTGGAGACGGTGATGTGGCGGTGGGAGAAGTTCGGGCCCTCCTCGGACTGGAGGATGGTGAGCGCCGTCTTGAGGTTCTCGAAGTTGTGGAGCGGCTCCCCCATGCCCATGAAGACGAGGTTGGTGAGGGGACGGGCCAGCGGGAGCGCCTCGTCGTGCGCCACCCGGCGGTTGACTTCATGGACTTGAGCGACAATCTCGCCGGCGGTGAGGTTGCGCAGAAGCCCCAGCGTCCCGGTCATGCAGAAGCGACAGGCCATGGCGCAACCCACCTGCGTCGAGACGCAGAGGGTCCGTCGGTCCGCGCTGGGCATGTACACCGACTCGATGAGCCGCCCGTCGTGGGTGCGAAACCGGTACTTGACGGTGCCGTCGATGCTGCGCTGCTCGAGGTCCACCACCAGAGGGGTGACGACTGCGCCCTCCCGGAGCCGCTCCCGGAAGGCCGCCGGGAGGTCCGTCATCTGGTCGAAGTCGGTCGTCCCACGCTGATGCAACCAGCGGTACAGCTGGCGGGCGCGGAAGGGCCGCTCCCCGAGCTCATCGACGACAAAGGCGGTGAGGTGCTCCAGCGTCAGGCTGAGCAGGTCGATGCGCTTGACTGGGGACGCGCTCTCCATGGCTCGCGCGGGCTTCGCACGGGCCCGCCCACCGAGTCAAAAAGCCCTCACCCCCACGGCGTCCGGCGGTGTGCCCCCATCTCCTGGAGAGTCGCTTCCATGCGCTGACGAAGCGCCTCCGCACGCTCGGCGAGCGCCGCCCCGTCGACGCCAGTCGCGGGCGGCGCCTCGGGCGCGAGAAAACGGTAGTCGATGCGCGTCGGGTTGGGACAGAAGGCGAAAAGCCACGCCAGCGCCACCGTGTAGCCCGGCAAGAGTCCGGCGAAGAAGGCACACAGCGTGGCCAGAAGCACGGCTCCGCCGAGAGGCAAAGGCCAGGTGGCCAGGCGGAGGTGACGCAGGCCGAGCAAGCGCGCGATGAGCGGGCCGCCGGGCAGAAGCGTGTACTGGGCGTGGCTTCCGGAGATGACGAGGGGCAGCACCTCGACGCGGGCGTCGCGGGCCGTCCTGAGAAACCCGTTGCGGCCACCCCACTGCACGCAGTCCCTGGCCGAGAAGGGGCGCAGGGCATCCACGTCTCCGCCGGGAAAGACCAGGACTGGAAAGCCCTCGGCCAGCGGTCGAAGCCCGGCTGCGCTGCTGGCCCGGACGCCTCCGATAGGAAGGACGACGAGACGAAACGGCCACCAGAGGCCGATGTCGTGCGCCAGGCCGACGACGGGACGGGAGAGGCCAAACCTCTCCAGCCACAAGCAGAGCAAGGTGAGTATCTCCATGACGCCGTAGCCGCTGTGGTTGGCGACGCAGAGGAAGGGGCCGGGCGGGACGTTTTCCCAGCCCGAGACGGTGGGCCTGAACCACAGCCGCGCCCAGGGCCAGAAGACGCGGCGAAAGGCGAGGAGAAACCCGGGGCGGTAGGCCGCCGTCGGGGCGAGTTGCGCCTCGGTGCTGCCCCCGCTAGCGCCGGTAGACGTAAGGGTGCAGCTCGGTATCGCGGAAGAAGTAGGCAATCTCGGCCTTGGCCGTGTCCGGGCTGTCCGAGCCATGCACGGTGTTTTTCTCCACGTCGGTGGCGAAGTCCTTGCGGATGGTGCCCGGGGCAGCGTTGGCCGGATTGGTTGCGCCCATGATGTCCCGGTTTTTCTGGATGGCATTCTCGCCCTCCAGCACCATCAGCACCACCGGCCCGGACGTCATGAAGGCCACCAAGTCCTTGAAGAAGGGGCGTGACTTGTGGACGGCGTAGAAGCCCTCAGCTTCGCGCGGCGAGAGGTGGGCGAGCCGCACCGCCACCGGCTTCAGCCCGTGCTCCTCGAAGCGAGCGATGATTTTTCCGACGACGCCCTTCTCCAGACCGTCCGGTTTGATGATGGACAGCGTGCGTTCAATGGCCATTGAGGTGTCTTTCCCCTTCGTCCCTTTTAGTTCGCCTTGCGAACGCCGCGCTTGAGCGCGGCCTGCAATGTCGAACCCAGCTCCGTCGGAGAGGGCGCCATCAGCACGCCCGCCGCTTCCAGCGCGCGAATCTTCTCGGCCGCGGTGCCCTTTCCACCGGCGATGATGGCACCAGCGTGGCCCATGCGTTTACCGGGTGGGGCCGAGACGCCGGCGATGAAACCGGCGATGGGCTTCTTGAAGTCCTTTGCGATGTAGTCGGCGGCGGCCTCCTCGGCACTCCCGCCAATCTCGCCAATCATGATGACCGCGTCGGTGCCCGCATCGGCGTTGAAGAGCTTCAGGCAATCCACGAAGTCAGTGCCGTTGACCGGGTCGCCGCCAATCCCCACCGCCGTCGACTGGCCGAGGTTGAGCTGGGTGAGCTGGTAGACGGCCTCGTAGGTGAGCGTCCCGGAACGGGACACCACGCCGATCCGCCCCGGCCGATGGATGTGGCCGGGCATGATGCCTATTTTACACTTGGCCCCGGGGGTGATGACGCCCGGGCAGTTCGGCCCCACCAGGCGCACCTCGGGGTGACCGCGCAGGGCCTGCTTGCAGCGCACCATGTCCAGCACCGGGATGCCCTCGGTGATGGCGATGACCAGCGCCACGCCGGCGTCGGCCGCCTCGAGGATGGCGTCGGCGGCGAAGGCCGGAGGGACGAAGATGACGCTGGCATTGGCCCCCGTCTCGCGCACCGCCTCTTGCACGGTGTCGAAGACGGGGACTTCCTCGTTGAAGCGTGTGCCACCCTTCCCTGGCGTCACCCCGGCCACGAGCTCCGTGCCGTATTCGAGCATCTGCCCGCAGTGGAAGGAGCCGGCGGCTCCGGTGATTCCCTGGCACAGCACCCGCGTCTTCTCGTCCACGAGGATGCTCATGGCCTGGCACCGCGCGCCGCGGCCACGGCCTTCTCCGCAGCCTGCCGGAGGTTGTCGGCCGGCGTGATGGCCAGGCCCGAGGTGCGAAGAATCTCCTTCCCTTTCTCGACGTTGGTGCCCTCGAGTCGCACCACCAGCGGCACCTTGAGCTGGACTTCCCGTGCCGCCGCCACCACGCCGTCGGCAATCACGTCGCACTTCATGATGCCTCCGAAGATATTCACCAGGACGGCCTTCACGCCGGGGTCGGCCAGGATGAGCTTGAAGGCCGCGGTCACCTTCTCCCGGGTGGCGCCGCCGCCGACGTCGAGGAAGTTCGCCGGGGAGCCCCCCACCAGCTTGATGGTGTCCATGGTGGCCATTGCCAGGCCGGCGCCATTCACCATGCAGCCGATGTTGCCGTCGAGGGTGATGTAGGCCAGGTCGAACTCCTTGGCCTTGGCCTCCTGGGGGTCCTCCTCGGCGACGTCGCGGTAGGCGGCCACGTCCGGGTGCCGGTAGAGCGCGTTGTCGTCGAAGGTCATCTTCGAGTCGAGGGCCACCACCCCGCCCGTCTTGAGCACCACCAGGGGATTGACCTCCGCCAGGCTGGCATCGGTGTCGACGTAGCAGCGGTAGAGCGCGGCACAGAAGGCGACGAATTTCCCCACCGTCGCGCCCTTCAAGCCGAGCGCGTAGGCCAGCTTTCGCCCCTGGAAGTCGGAGTAGCCAGCGCCCGGGTCGATGGATTCGACGTGGATTTTTTCCGGATGCTTGAGGGCCACCTCCTCGATTTCCACGCCGCCCTCGCTGGAGGCCATCAGGCTGACGCGGGAGAGGGCCCGGTCGAGCGTCATGCCCAGGTACAGCTCCCGGGCGATGTCGAGCCCCTCCTCGATGTACACCTTCCGCACCTTCTGCCCCGCCGGGCCGGTCTGGTGCGTCACCAGCTGCATCCCCAGAATTTCCGCGGCGAGCTTCTTGGCCTCAGCGGGCGAGCGGGCCAGTTTCACCCCGCCGCCCTTGCCCCGGCCGCCGGCGTGAATTTGCGCCTTCACCACCACCACCGGCGTCTTCAGCTCGCGGGCCGCCTGCTCGGCCTCGTCGGCGGTGGTGGCCAGGATGCCGCGGGGGACGGGGACGCCGAACTTCCGGAAGAGCTCTTTGCCCTGGTACTCGTGGATTTTCATCGTCTCTCGCTCATGTCGCCCGGGCCCCTTGTCGAGCGGCTAAAGCTTGACCGAGTCGACCGTCTTCTTCACCGACTGGAAGGACTTCTCGAAGTCGGCCTTCTCAGCCGGGTCGAGCTTCAGCTCGAAGAGCTGCTCCACGCCGCCGGCGCCGATTTTGACCGGGACGCCGACGAAGAAGCCGGAGATGCCGTACTGGCCCTCGAGCAGCACCGCGGCGGGGAGGATGCGCTTGCTGTCGAGGACGTAGGCCTCGGCCATGGCGATGGCCGAGGCGGCCGGGGCGAAGTACGCCGAGCCAGTCTTGTAGAGGCCCACCAGCTCCGCGCCGCCGTTGCGCGTCCTGGCCACGATGGCGTCCAGCTTCTCCTTGGACAAGAACTCGCTCAACGGTGCGCCGCCGATGGTGGCCGACCGCAAGAGCGGCACCATGTCATCCCCGTGGCCGCCGAGGACGAGTGCCTGGACGTCGCCGGGTGAACAGCCCACCGCCTCGGCCACGAAGCACTTGAAGCGGGCGGTGTCGAGCACGCCGGCCATCCCCACCACGTGGGTGCGGGGAAACCCGGTAATTTTCTGAAGCGCGTACACCATCGCGTCCAGGGGATTGGCGACGTTGATGACGAAGGCCTTGGGGCACTGGGCCTTGAGGTTGCTCGCCACGTCCTTCATGATTTTGAGGTTGGTGTCGAGCAAGTCCTCCCGGGACATCCCCGGCTTACGGGGGATGCCGGCGGTGATGATGACCACGTCGGCTCCGGCCACGTCCTTCCAGTCCGTGGTGCCGGTCACCCGCGCCTCGTAGCCGTCCACCGCTGCCAGCTGGTTGATGTCCAGGGCCTTGCCCTTCACCAGGCCCTCGGCCGCCGGGATGTCGTAGAGCACCACGTCGCCCAAGTCCTTCTGGACGGCGAGCAAGGCGAGGTTTCCGCCGATTTGGCCGCCGCCGATGAGTCCAATCCTCTTCTTGCCCATGGTTCCTTCCGGTGTGGTGGACGCCTGACCCGGCAAAGCGACAGACGGGCCGGACGCCCGCCCTCACATGTGCTGGATGATGGCCTGGCCGAATTCGGAGCACTTCACTTCCTTCACTCCGGATTGGCCCTCCTGCTTCATGAGTCGCGCGAAGTCGTAGGTCACCGTCTTGGCGGCGATGGCCGCCTCGATGCCCTTCATGATGAGGTCGGCGGCCTCGTGCCAGCCCAGGTGCCTTAGCATCATGTCCCCGGAGAGGATGACGCTGCCCGGGTTGACCTTGTCCTGGTCGGCATACTTCGGCGCCGTCCCGTGGGTGGCCTCGAAGACGGCGTGCCCGGTGACGTAGTTGATGTTTCCGCCCGGGGCGATGCCGATGCCGCCCACCTGGGCGGCCAGCGCGTCGGACAGGTAGTCGCCATTCAGGTTGAGGGTGGCGATGACGTCAAACTCGTCGGGACGGGTGAGCACCTGCTGCAGGGTGATGTCGGCGATTGCATCCTTGATGAGCAATCGGCCAGCCGCCAGCGCCGCCTTCTGCTCGGCATTGGCTGCTTCCTCACCGGACTTGGCCTTCGTCCCCTCCCACTGCTCCCAGGTGTACACCTGCGCGCCGAATTCGCGTTCCGCCAGGGCGTAGCCCCAATTCCGGAAGGCCCCTTCGGTGTACTTCATGATGTTGCCCTTGTGGACGAGGGTGACGCTCTTGCGCTTGTGCAGCAGCGCGTAGCGAATGGCGGCACGGACGAGGCGCTCTGTGCCCTCGCGCGACACCGGCTTGATGCCGATGCCGCACTCGGTGGGGAAGCGAATCTTCTGGTACTCCTTGGGGAACTGCTCCTTGAGCAGCCCGAGGAGCTTCAGGTTACCGGCCGACCCGGCCTCGAACTCGATGCCGGCGTAGATGTCCTCGGTGTTCTCCCGAAAAATCACCATGTCCACCTTCTCCGGTTGCTTCACCGGGGAGGGGACGCCCTTGAAGTAGCGGACGGGCCGGAGGCAGACGTAGAGGTCGAGGAGCTGCCGGAGCGCCACGTTGAGGGAGCGGATGCCCCCGCCGATGGGTGTAGTCAGCGGACCCTTGATGCCCACCAGGTAGGTGCGAAACGCCTCGACCGTCTCGTCGGGGAGCCAGTTTTTCGTCTTCTGGAAGGCCTTCTCGCCGGCCAGGACTTCCAGCCAGGCAATCTGGCGTTTTCCTTGGTAGGCCCGTGCCACCGCGGCGTCGAACACCGCTTGAGAGGCCCGCCAAATGTCCCGTCCAATGCCATCCCCCTCGATGAAGGGGATGACCGGCCGATTGGGGACGGCCAGCTTGCCGTCGGCCAAGCCAATTCTGTCTCCGGCTGCGACCATGGTCGAATGAGCTCCTGAAAACCCCCGGGGGGCGGGCGGGTATACGCTCCTCCCGGAAGCAGCCGCAAGCCTCAGGGAGTCTCCTTGGCGCACCCCTGGCCTCCCAAGCGTACCGTCGGCGGTTGGAGCAGTATCCGCAGACAGCTTTTTGGGGTTGCAACGCGCCCCCTCCCGGGGGAATGAGGAAAGCATGTCGAAAGAAACGCTCACCATCACGGACAACCGCACCGGGAAGACCTACGAGCTGCCCATCTCGCAGGGCTGCATCCGCACCGCAGACCTCCGGCAAATCAAGGTCGACGCCACGGACTTCGGCCTCATGGGCTACGACCCGGCCTTCCTCAACACCGCCAACTGCCGCAGCGCCATCACCTACATCGACGGCGACAAGGGCATCCTCGAGTACCGCGGCTACCCCATCGAGCAGCTGGCCGAGCAGTCCACCTTTCTCGAGGTGTCGTATTTGCTGATGAACGGGGAGCTGCCCAGCCGTCAGCAGCTGGCCGACTTCACCCACGTCATCACCCACCACACCTACGTCCACGAGAACGTGAAGAGCTTCATGGATGGGTTTCGTTACGACGCCCACCCCATGTCGATGCTGGCCTCGACGGTGGCCGCGCTCTCCGCCTTCTATCCCGAGGCGAAGAATATCCAGGACCCGCAGATGCGCCGCATCCAGATGATGCGCATGGTGGCGAAGATGCCGACGCTCGCCGCCTTCAGCTTCCGCCATGCGATGGGCCTGCCGTACGTCTACCCGAACAACGACCTGTCCTACGTCGGGAATTTCCTGGCGATGATTAAGAAGATTGGGACCGACAGCTACCGGCTCAATCCCATCCTCGAGCGGGCCCTGGACGTCCTCTTCATCCTTCACGCCGACCACGAGCAGAACTGCAGCACGACCGCGGTGCGCCTGGTGGGCTCGAGCGAGGTGGACCCCTACTCCGCCGTGGCGGCCGGCATCACCGCCCTCTACGGACCCTTGCACGGAGGCGCCAACGAGGCCGTGCTGCGGATGCTGCGCAGCATCGGGCACATCGACAAGGTTCCCGAGTTCATCAAGACGGTGAAGAGCGGCGAGAGCGAGAAGCGACTGATGGGCTTCGGCCACCGCGTCTACAAGAGCTATGACCCGCGAGCGACCGTCATCAAGCGGGTGGCCGACGAGGTCTTCGAAGTCACCGGGAAGAATCCGCTCCTCAACATCGCGCTCGAGCTGGAGCGCATCGCGCTGCAGGACGACTACTTCGTGAAGCGGAAGCTTTACCCGAACGTCGACTTCTACTCGGGGCTCATCTACGAGGCGATGGGCTTCCCCACCGCATTCTTCCCGGTGCTGTTCGCCATCCCCCGCACGGTGGGCTGGGTGTCGCAGTGGGAGGAGATGGTGCTCGACCAGGAGCAGAAGATTGCCCGGCCGCGCCAGGTGTACGTGGGACACCCGCGTCGAGACTACGTGCCCTTCGACAAACGCTGAGCGAAACCCATGACCATCGACTTCACCTGCCAGAAGTGCGACGCCAGCTTCGAGATTGACGTCCAGGACCTGATTGATGGGTCCGAGAAGCTGGTCTGCACGAGTTGTGAAGCCAAGGCGCCCGCGAACCTGGTGGAGGACTTCGTGGCTGCGCTCACCGAGATGCGCACGCAAGTGGCAGCCCTCGGCAAGAAGTTCAGCCTGGCCATGGCCTTCGAGACGGAGGACCTGGAAGACCTCGACGCCAAGGAAGACGAAGACGACGAGGAGGACGAGGACGAGGATGACCTCGACGAAGACGAAGACGACCTCGACGACGACGAAGAGGACGCAGCCGACGACGAGGACGAGAGTCGCTGAAGGGGTTGTTGCGTAAGGCCCCGGGGACGCGAAAGCCCGGCCCCCCCTCCCAGAGTGGCCGGGCTTTCAACGACGACCAAAAAAACGAGAAGTCCGGACTTGGGGGTGCGGAACTCCTGCTCTGGTGACTGCAGCTCGGCCCTGCGGTCAAAAAGTCCGGCGGTCGTACGTCGGGGCCGGGCAAACTGTCAAGGCTTTCTCCGGCAGCGGAAGAGAGGCTTTCACCCCCGTGCGCGCAGGGCCGCGACTGGCCCCCGGAATGTCGCCAGCATGGAGCGGACGTCGAGGCGGGCCGTCCTGAGGAAAACCTTCAACGCCCGCTCGGCTGCCAGGGCCAGAGCACTCATCCGCTCCAGACGCGCCAGACGGTCCCGTCCCACTCCCGAGGCCGTGGATGCGACGCGGCGCGCCGCGGTCAGCTCGCTGCGGATGCGCGAGAGGAAGGCGAGCTCCCGCTCCTCGATGACGCGGCTCACCATGCGCACCAGGTCCGTCTCGGAGCGGTAGTGCCAGGCCCCGGCGCCCGGCTGACGGACGCGGTGCACGACGCCCCACCGCTCGAGGTCCCGCACCAGCATGGAAACGCCGCCCTTGCTGAGGCCCAGCTGCTCCTCGAGCTGGGTGGCACTCATCGCCTCGGCCCTCAGGTAGAGCAGCGCCCACACCCGGCCCTGGTTGTGCTTGAAGCCCCAGAATTCAATGACGTGGCCCACCGCCTCCACGGCGATGGACTCCCAGGCCGGAAGGCCTCCCTCCGTCGCCTCCGCCGGCGACACCATCGGCGCATCGGACCACCCGTAGCCCTTCATGCCTGAATTCCTTCCTCGAAGGCCTCGCCGAGGGCCCGGGTCCAGGCCACCAGCTGCTCGCCTCCGGGCTCCTGGGCATAGGCCCCGAGCGCGTCCAGCCCGCGGGAGATTTCTCGGTGCAGCTCGCTGCGGGCCTCGCCCATGGCGGAGCTCGCAAGCACCGCCTGCCCCACCTCGCGCACCCGCTCGTCGGGCATGGAGCCGAACGTCCAGAGCTCCTTGAGACAGCGATGCACCTCGGCGTCGCTCGCCGCGGCCAGCAGCAGGGGCAAGGAGGGCGTGCGGGAGCGGATGTCGGCGAAGGGCGCCTTGCCCGGGTCACCGCCGGTGATGTCCTTCAAGTCATCGGCAATCTGAAAGGCCACGCCCAGGTGCCGCCCGAAGGTGTCGAAGCGTCGGGCCACCTCGGGCTTGCCGGCCAGCGTCGCTGCCGCCGCACCGCAGAAGCCGAAGAGGGCCCCCGTCTTTCCCTCGGCGATGGCCCTTAGCTGCTCGGTGCGCAGGGCGAGGTCGCCACGCGCTTCCACCTCGCCAATGGTGGCCCTGGTCATCTCCGCCACCGTGGCGACGGCGCTGGCCGTCACCGCGCGGTCGAGCGTCGCCAGCTCATCGAGCGCCACGCAGAGAAGGAGGTCTCCCCCCATCACCGCGACGATGTTGCCCCACAGCGCATTCACCGTCGGGCGTCCGCGGCGGAACATCCCCTGGTCCACGACGTCGTCGTGAAGCAGGCTGGCGGAGTGCACGAGCTCGGCCGCCACGCCGACGTGGAGCAGCTGTGCCGGGGCGGCGCCCACCGCCCGTCCGAAGAGGTGCACCATTAGCGGCCGCAGCCGCTTGCCTCCCCCACCGATGCAGAGGTGGCGCGCGGCATTGTCCAGGGTGTCCGAGGTGGCGACACCACGGCCGGCCTGGGTCAACACCTGGCCCAGCCGGTCCTCGGTGGCGCGGAGAAACTCGTTCGCCGCGGGCGTCAATTCCATGGGAGGTTCACTGGGTTCAAGACTACGTGAACTTGAGGTGCTCCGCCCCTGCTTTCACCGGCCCTGCTTCTGGTTCTCACAAGCGCCCCTTCCCGCTCACCGCATTGGCTCGACTGGCGTCCGTCGCGGCAAGTGCCTGCCGCAAAGCGACGCGGTCCACCTTCTCCGCGGCCGTCCGCGGTAGCGCCGACACCGCCACCACTTCCGCTGGCAGCTTGAAGCCGGCCAGACGCCCACGCGCCCACTCCAGGAGCCCGTCCAGCCCCGCGCCGGGACGCAGCACCACCGCCGCCACCGGCACCTCGCCCCAGGCCGCGTCCAGACGGCCCACCACCGCTGCCTCGGCGACGGCCGGGTGGGAGGCCAGCACCGCCTCCACCTCGGCGGGGTAGACGTTTTCGCCTCCGGAGAGGATGAGGTCCAGCCGCCGCGCCAGGACGTGCAGATGCCCACGGCCGTCGAGTCGTCCCACATCGCCTGTCCGGAGCCACCCACCGGCAAGCGCCCGTGCGGAGGCTTCCTTCGCGTCGAGGTAGCCCGCCATCACTGTCGGGCCCTGCACCTGGACTTCGCCCGCCTCCCCCACCCGGGCGTCCGCCCCCTCCTCGGTGACGATGCGCAGCGAGAGGCCAGGCAGCGCCGGGCCGGCGGTGCTTCCATCCGCCTCGGCGGGCCGCTCCGTGGCCACCTGCGAGGAAGCCTCGGTGAGGCCATACGTCTGAAGCACGGGCAGGCCGTGGCTGCGCGCCTTGGCGGCGAGCTCGAGAGGCACAGGCCCGCCGCCCACCAGCACCGCCCGCAGGGCGCCGGCCGAGGCACCGGACTCCAGGGCCAGGGCAAGTGTCCTTGCCACGAGACTGGCATGGGTGACGAAGCCCCCGGAGAGGGCCCGTGCCGTGGCATCGGCATCGAAGCGGCGGTGCAGCACCAGGGCCGCGCCGTCCACGGCGCAGCGGACGGCCATGGCCAGGCCCCCGACGTGAAAGAGAGGCAGGTTGCACAACCACCTGTCCTCGGAGGAGGCCCCGAGGTTGGCGGCGGAGGCGGCGGCGCTGGCCAAGAGGGCGCGCACCGGAAGCCTCGCCCCCTTCGGCTGTCCGGTGGTGCCAGAGGTGAAAAGTACTGCCCAGTCCTCGTCGAGCCTTCCCTCGTCGGCCCCGGGGGCCGTCGGGGGCGGCTCGGCCCCGAGGCGCTCGAGGCAGGTGGCATCCGGGAGTTTTTCGAGGAGCGCCTCCTCGGCCAGCACCAGCTGTGGAGAAAGCTGCTGCAAGAGGGGAGACAGTTCTGCCCGCGTGAGGCGCGCGTTGAGGGGCGACAGCGTCGCGCCCAGCCGGCGCACGGCGAAGAGGAGGGCCACTGGCGCAAGCCCATTCCACGCAAGGAGGGCCACCCGCCTGCCCCGGACGACACCGAGGGCCTGCAGCCGTCCGGCCCAGGCCGCCACCTCCACGTCGAGCTCAGCGAAGGACAGCTGGCGCAGCCCGTCCACCACCGCGAGGCGACGCGGTGCAGAGAGCGCCTGGGCATGGACGGGGCAGCTCACCACCCGAGCGCCTCCGGGGCGATGCCGAGGCCTGGGACGTCGCCGAGAAGGAGGGCACCCTCCACCACCGGGTGGGCGCCCGGGTCCTCCAGGAGAAGGAGGCCCGTCGAGAGGCCATGGGCGAGGCCGCCACCCAGCGCCAGCGCCAGGTGCGCAGCGGCGGCACGGCCCACCGCCCCGTCCATGGCACTCGTCACCACCGTGGCGACGCCCCGGGCACGTGCCCGGGCGGAAAGCTGTTGCGCGGCAAGGACGCCCCCCAGCGCCGGAAGCTTGAGGACGAGGACGTCTGCCGCCGGGCCCTCCGCCCCGTCGAGGAGCGCCGCGAAGGCCCCCTCCGCCCCGAGGGACTCGTCGGCGGCGACTCTCACAAGCGCCCGGAGGCGCCGCAGCCCGGCGATGTCCGTCGGCCGGGTAGGTTGCTCGACGTACTCGAGCCCCAGAGGGACGAGGAGCCGAAGCCGTGCCTCGGCCTCGGCCTCCGTCCAGGCCCCGTTGGCATCCACCCTCAGGCGGATGGCGGGCCCGACGGCCTCGCGCACGGCCCGGAGTCTCTCCGTCTCCAGTGACGCGGGCTTCGTCCCCACCTTCAGCTTCAAGGTGCGGAAGCCGGCGCCGACGGCAGCCCTGGCCTCGAGGGAGGCCTCGCGTGGCGCCTCCTCGGACAACAGCGCATTGACGTCCACGCGACGCACGGCGCTCGCTCCGAGGAGTCGCCCGAGCGCCACCCCCTGTCGCCTCGCGAGAAAGTCCAGGAAGGCCATCTCCACCCCGGCGCGGCTGGCCGGCAGGTGGGCGGGAAGCGTGAAGGCGCCGGGAAGCGCGTCCAGCGTCTGGGGCGCCGGGCCGAGGCGAAGCGAGCGCAGTGCCTCGGACGCCGCTTCCAGCGTCTCGGTGCCGAAGTCAGGAAGCGGCGTCACCTCCCCGAGGCCGAAACAGCCGGACGCATCCCGGAGGAGGAGGCGGAGCCCCTCCACGGCCAGCCGACTCCCATGCGCCGTGCCCAGCGGCCGGCGCAGTGGAAGACGAAAGGGCCGCACCTCCAGCCGGAGACTCATCCCTGTCCTCCGCGCCACAGCCCGATGGCCAGAAGCAGGCCGTGGACGAGTTGCAGCCGCGCACTTCCAGCCAGGGCGCGGTTGAGGGCGGCCCCCTTCTCCGTGAGGACGAGCCGCAACGGGGGGATGGCCAGCGGGAGGGCAGCGAGGGAAACCAAGGCCTCCGGCCCAGTCTGCCCGAGGGCCCAGGCGGCGACGGGCGCGAGGAAGGCCACCCCGAGGAGGCAGACGTACTCGGCGCGGGCGAAGCGGACGCCGAAGCGCGCAGCGAGGGTGTGCTTTCCCGCCCGCTTGTCGGTGTCCCTGTCTCGCAGGTTGTTGACAACGATGAGGAGAGTGCCGGTGCAGCCCACCGACAAGGCCGCGAGCCACGTCGCCGGCGGCAGGCGGAGGGCCTGCACCCACACCGTGCCGCCCACCGCCGCGAAGCCGAAGAAGAGGAGGACGAAGACTTCCCCGAGGCCCAGGTAGCCCAAGGGCGCCGGGCCTCCGGTATAGGCCCAGCCGGCGAGGATGGAGAGAAGGCCGATGGCCACCACCGCCCAGCCGCCAGCGGCCACCAGGAAGAGTCCCACCAGGGTGGCGCCAAGGAAGCACAGCGCCGCAGCCGCCAGCACCGTCTGCGGCGCCACCAGGCCGGCCTGTGTCACACGCACTGGCCCGAGGCGCTCCGCGGTGTCTGCCCCCTTGCGAAAGTCGTAGTAGTCGTTGGTGAGGTTGGTGCCCACCTGGATGAGGAGCGCGCCCAAGAGCGCTGCCACGGCCAGAAGCCACCGCCCGGCACCGGCGCCAAACGCCAGCCCCGTGCCCACCGCCACCGGGGCCAGCGCCGCCGTCAGCGTCTTCGGCCGCGCGGCGAGCGCCCAGGTCCGGACAGTCGCCCTCGGAGACGGGCTGTGCACCGTGGACGGGGCGCTCATGGGAGGCGCGGAAACTTCGAGAAGTCCGGCGGCCGCTTCTGGACGTAGGCCTCGCGGCCCTCCTGCGCCTCGGCGGACATGTAATAGAGAAGCGTCGCGTTGCCGGCCAGCTCCTGGACGCCAGCCTGGCCATCGAGCGCGGCGTTGAAGCTGGACTTGAGTAGCCGCAAGGCCAGGGGACTCAGCTTCAGCATCTCCTGGCACCACTGAAGCGTCTCCCTTTCCAGCTCGGCGAGCGGCACCACGGCATTCACCAGGCCCATGCGCAGCGCGGCCTCGGCGTCGTACTGACGGCAGAGAAACCAAATCTCCTTGGCCCGCTTCAGGCCCACCAGCGAGGCCAGGGTGCTGGCCCCGAAGCCGCCGTCGAAGCTGCCCACCCGTGGGCCAGTCTGGCCAAAGCGCGCGTTGTCCGCGGCAATGGTGAGGTCGCACACCACGTGCAGCACGTGCCCGCCTCCGATGGCATAGCCGGCCACCATCGCCACCACCGGCTTGGGGAGACTGCGAATCTGCCGCTGGAGGTCCAGCACATTCAGCCGCGGGACGCCGTCCTTGCCGACGTAGCCCTCCTTGCCGCGGATGCGCTGGTCGCCGCCGGAACAGAAGGCCTTCTCCCCTTCCCCGGTGAGGATGATGACACCCACCGCGGGGTCCTCCCGCGCCGCCTCGAAGGCCGCGCTCATCTCGAACAGCGTCTGGGGCCGGAAGGCATTGCGGACTTCGGGGCGGTTGATGGTGACTTTGGCGATGCCCCGCCAGGTCTCGTAGCGGATGTCCTCGTGCTTCCCGACGCGCTTCCACTTCGCCTTCATCCGTGGCTCCTGGTTTCGGTTTCCGCGAGTGGTCGCTCCATGAAGGGCGCGGACAGAAAGCCCGTCACCTCTCTGGCCCAGGCCTCGGGCGCCTCGAGGTGCGGTGCATGGCCGACGCCGGGAAAGACGTGCCCCCACACCAGCGGGAGCTCGGCCGCCATGCGTCGGGCAAGCGTGGTGAACTTGGCGTCCCTTGCGCCGGTGAGAAGCAGTGTCGGGACGCGCAGGCGCGGCAGGGCCGCCCAGTAGCTGGGCTGCGCGCCAAGGCCGAGACGGCGCAGGCACAGCGCAAGGCCTTCGGCGTCCCCGCCCCGCCGTCGAAGCCGCAGCGTCTGCTGCACCTCCTCGGGGAGTGCACGAATGCCCGAGAACAGCGGGAGCGCCTCCCAGCCCTCGACGAAGGCCTGGACACCGTCGGCCTCGATGAGGTCGGCCAGGGCCTCGTCCGCCCGGCGGCGCTCGCCGCGGTCACGGCGGCGGCGCAGGCCCGGAGAGCCGCTCTCCAGGACGAGGCGACGAATGCGGCCACTCCACTCGGCGGCCAGGCCGAGCGCCACCCGGGCCCCGAGCGAGTAGCCGGCCACGTCCACCGCCTCGAGTCCAAGGCTGTCCAGGAGCGCGATGAGGGCTGCGAGGGTGGAGGCGAAGCTGGTGTCCTCCTCCGCTGCGCTTTCCCCGTGCCCTGGGAGGTCCACCGCCACCACCGCCGCGTGCGGAGCGAGCCATGGGCGCAGGTGCGCGAAGCTGGTGCGGTTTCCGGTGAAGCCATGCAGGAGCAGAAGCGGCGGGCCATCCCCGTCCCAGCGCTCGTGGGCCAGGCGTTTCACGGCGCGCCCTCCGCGGCGCGCGCCGCCTGCTCGCCGAGCGCGTGGTGGAGCTCGACGTTGGCCGCGCGGGACGGCACCCGCGCCTCCACCAGGTGAAGTCCCCCCCGAAGGCCTGCCTCCAGGGCCCGGGAGAGCTCGTCGCCACTCGCCACGCGGCTGAAGCGGGCGTCAAACAGCGCTCCCGCGTGGGCGAAGTCCACCCCGTGCGGCGTGCCGAAGAGGGGCTCGAAGGCCTCCCCCACGCGCGCCACCGGGAGAAAGGAGAAAATCCCGCCACCGTCGTTGTTAGCCACCACCACCGTCAGGGGAATGGCTGACCGCCGGGCGATGAGGAGCCCTCCCAAGTCATGCAGGAGGGCCAAGTCCCCGAGAAGCACCACCGTCGGCGCTCCACTGGCGGCGGCCACGCCCAGCGCCGTGGACACCGTCCCGTCGATGCCGTTGATGCCGCGGTTGGCAAGGACGCGAATTCGCGCGGCCGACGCCGGGGCGAAGGTGTCCACGTCCCGGATGGGCATGCTGGAGGCCACCACCAGACGCGCCCCGTCCGGCAGCAAGGACACGAGGCGGTGCGCCAGCCAGGGCTCGCTCAGCGGGCCTGCCGCAGAGAAGGCCTTGGCCAGCGCAGCGTCGGCGCGGGCGTCGGCGGCCAGAAACGCCTCGGCCCAGGGCGCGCGCCGCGGCGCGGAGGGGGCGGTGAGCGCGTCGCACGTCTCGAGGAGGTCTCCCGACAGCACGAGGCGGGCGCGGTGGGAGGCGTCCACCACGCTGTCGTCCTCGGCGAGGAGGACGGTTTCCGCACCACTTGCGTCCAGCCACTGAGAAAGCCGCTTGGAGGTGAGGCCACCTCCCAGCCGCAGCACCAGCTCCGGACGCAGCGCCGTCGCCAGGGCGCCGCTGCGAAGCAGCACGTCGGCGTGTCCCACCACCCGGCCAGAGGCCCTCCAGCGCACGTTGGAGGCCACATCCGCC
>Ga0302325_10004989_pt1 | contig 30488 bp, 21 predicted proteins | sample Palsa_T0_2_FD_201948 | JGI IMG/M metagenome (GOLD analysis project Ga0302325, IMG submission 201948) | Peat permafrost microbial communities from Stordalen Mire near Abisko, Sweden - Palsa_T0_2 | ecosystem: Environmental > Terrestrial > Soil > Palsa > Peat permafrost | place: Sweden: Abisko... | reverse complement strand
CCGGCGACATCCATCGGCATCATGAAGGTCCTCGACCGCATCAACAGGACCGGGACCACGGTCGTCATGGCCACGCACGACGCGGCGATCGTGGACTCCATGCGCAAGCGCGTCATCGAGCTTGAGTACGGCAAGGTTGTGCGCGATCAGTCACGCGGGGTCTACGGCCAGGCCTACTGACCCGGGCCCGACGAGGATTACCGAGGGATTTACTAATGCGTGCGCAGTTTGTCTTCCATGAGGTCTGGATCGGGCTACGGCGGAACCTGACCATGACCATCGCCCTCATCGTGGTGGTCGCGATCAGCCTGTCGCTGCTCGGCACCGGGCTGCTTTTCGTCAAGCAGGTCGATAACACCAGGACCTACTGGCAGGGCAGGGTGCAGCTCTCGATCTACCTGTGCACTGCCACCAGCGTGAGCCCGCAGTGCACCAAGAACGGGCCGGCCAGCCCCGCGGAGATAGCCCAGCTTGACTCGGACCTGAAAAGCCTCAAGCAGGTCGTGAGCGTCCGGTACGAATCGCAGGCGCAGGCATATCTCCGGTTCAAGCAGGAGTTCTCTCAGGATCCGTCGTTCGTCGGCTCGGTCAGCAAGGGCGATATCCCGAACTCCTTCCAGGTGAAGCTGAAGAACACCGAGACGGACTTCCCCGTGGTAGCGCAGACCGTGGACGGCCGCCCGGGGGTCGACCAGATCGTCGACGACTCCTCGATCCTGGACAAGTTCTACAAACTGCTCGACGGGGCGAGGAACGCGGTGGTGATCATCGCGATCATCCTGATCATCGCCGCCATCCTGCTGGTCGCCAACACGATCAGGCTGTCCGCCTTCAACCGCCGCAGGGAGACCAGCATCATGCGGCTGGTCGGCGCCTCTAACTTCTATGTCCAGCTGCCGTTCCTTGTCGAAGGCGTGATCGCCGGGCTGTTCGGCTGGCTCGTGTCGGCGGGGCTGCTGATCGCGGTCAAGACGCTCTGGCTGGATACGCTGCAGCAGTACTTCCCGTTCAACGTGCAACTGAGCGCCACTGACCTGATCGAGGTCATCATTCTCGCGATGATTATCGGCGTGCTGCTCTGCGGTGCCACGTCATTCCTCACGCTCAGGCGCTACCTGCGGGTATGACCTCCCGCGGACAGGAGAACCGTGGCAGCCGAGCAGGGCGTGAAGGTCATCGCCAGGAATCGTCGTGCCCGGCATGACTATCACATCGACGACGTCTACGAGGCAGGCCTGGTGCTGACCGGCACCGAGGTAAAGTCGCTGCGGGCGGGCCGGGCCTCGCTCGCTGACGGCTTCGCCCAGATCACCGATCACGAGGCGTGGCTGCTTAACGTGCATATCCCCGTGTATACGGAAGGAACCTGGACCAACCACGAACCGCGCCGTCCCCGTAAGCTGCTCATGCACCGTAAGGAAATCGACAAGCTGGCCAGCGCGACCGCGGAGCGTGGCTTGACGCTGGTGCCGTTGTCGTTGTACTTCAAAGACGGGAAGGCCAAGGTCGAGCTGGCTGTGGCCCGCGGCAAGCGGACCTATGACAAGCGTCATGACCTGGCGGAGCGGGATGCCGCCAGGGATATCGACCGTGCTTTGCGGCGGCGAAGGTAGCCGAGTGACGAATCATGGCACGCATTCGTAGGCGCGGATCGCACGCTGCCGCGCAGCCGCGGCGCGTCCAGGTGATTCCCGCCAGGCCCGCAGCCGCGGGCCTGGCGGCTGCGGCTGCGGACCTCCCCGCGGTGCCCTCAGCCCAGGGGTACGCTCTGCAACCGGCCGGAGTCCCAGGCCCAGGCGCGGGCCCAGGCGCGGCCCCAGGCCATGACCCGGCCCCAGGCCAGGACCCAGGCCCAGGCCAGGGCCCAGGCCCCGACCCCGGCCCGGACCCGCCGAGTCCGTCGGCCTGGCCGACTCCCGCCGCGAGGACCCTGGCCAGCGAGCAGCCGCCCGCGCGCCTCGCGGCGAGCCCGTCCGCCTGGCCCGCTGCGTCAGAATCGGAGTTTCCCGCCGCGCCGAGTCCGTCCGCCTGGCCCGGAGCGCTGGCCGCCCCGCTGGGCTCGCCGCCGGAATATGCGGTTCCGGCCGGCCTGCCATCATCGCTGCCGCCCCCGGCTTCGCCCGGCCTGCGATCCAGTCCGCCGGGACCGCCGGCGCGCTCGGCTCCGTCGCGCCCGCCGTCAGCATCATCACCGCCGGCCGAGGTTCCGCTCGTCGCACCGGCGGCTCAGGCTCGTGCCCGGCTGTTCCTCGACGGCGGTCTGCGTGCCAGCATCACGCCGAAGCGCGTGCTGGCCACGGCGTGCGCCGTCGTCATCCTCGCTGTCGTGCTGGTCAGCGCTCGGTCCCCGGACACCTCGGTAGAGCCGACCGTGCAGGCGTTCCTGCTCGCGTGGGAGCAGGGGCAGTACAAGGAAGCGGCCGCGCTGACCACTGGCGATCCGGCCAGGGTGACCGCCCAGCTGCGCACCGCCTACCGGCAGCTGGACGCCGCCGATCTCACCCTCAGCATGGGCACCATCACTCAGCACGGCGACGCAGGCCAGGCGCATTTCTACGCCTCGATCGATCTGGGCCGGAGCGGGGCTCCCTGGCAGTACGAGGGAAGCTTCGCCCTGAGCAGGATCAACTCGACATGGAAGGTCAGGTGGCGACCCAGCGTAATTAATCCGGGCCTTCGCCCCGGGTACCGGCTTGCCGTCGTGACGACGATGCCACCGCGGGCGGCTCTACTCGACGCGGCGGGCAGGCCGCTGGCCAGGCGCTCGCCGGTCTTCGTCGCGGGCGTACGGCCGGGCAGGCTGGCCGACCCGGAGCGGACGGCGGACAGGCTGGCCGACGCGACCCACCTCGCCGCCAATGAGGTCTACGGCGACATTGTCGCGGCGCCGTCGACTCATTTCTTCGAGCTCCTGCGGCTCTCCCCGAGCAAGTACCAGCATCTGCGCCGCAAGCTCCGCCGGGTGCCAGGACTGATCATCAAGCGGACCACGATGCGGCTCTTCGACACCACGGCGAACTCGGTGGCGGGCGCGGTCGGCACCGAGACCGCGAGGGTGCTGCGTGCGGACGGGGTGCCCTACCGGCCGGGCGCAACGGTGGGCCTGTCCGGGCTAGAGGCGGCGTTCCAGCGTTCCCTGGTCGGCACCCCGACGACGGAGGTCGTCGCCGAGAACGCGGCAGGGCGGCAGATGTCCGTGCTGCGTAGCTGGCCTGGTCATGCCGGTGTGCCCGTGCGGACGACCATCGACGCCTCGGCGCAGGCGGCCGCGAACGGCGCGGTCAGCTCGCTGCCCGGATCCGCCGCCATCGTCGCGGTCCGGGCATCGGATGGCAAGATCCTCGCCGTGGCGACGCACAAGGCGCACGGCATGCCTGCTGTCAGCGCGCTGAGCGGCCACTACCGGCCAGGTCAGGCCTTCACGATCGTCTCCGCGAGTGCGCTGGTCTCGGCCGGCTTCAATGTCGCGACCCGGATACCGTGCATGGACCAGAGCCAGGTCGGCGGTCGCACCTTCACCAACGACCCGCCGGAGTCGGGCCTGGGCGTGCTGCCATCGCTTCGCACCGACTTCGCCCGCGCGTGCGGCACGGCGTTCGCCGGGCTGTCGTTGCGGCTGCGCCCCGGCGAGCTGACGGCCGCCGCGGACGGTTTCGGGCTCGGCGCCCGGTGGGGCCTGCCGGTGCCCGCGTTCACTGGCTCGATGCTGACTCCGGCGAACGATGGTCAGCTCGCGGCGGATTCGATCGGCGCCGGATCCGTTCAGGTCAGCCCGCTGGACATGGCGCTGGCCGCTGCGCTGGTTGACTCGGGTGACTGGCACCGGCCCTCGCTCGTGACCAGCCCGCCCGATCCGGCGCTATCGCCGCGAGTCCCTGCTACCAGCGCCCAGGTTGTCGGAGTGCTGCGGACCCTGATGCGGCAGACAGTGGCGGCAGGGGCAGGCAAGGCGGCCGGCGGCCGCGGCGCGGCGGTCTACGGCCAGGTCGGGAACGTCTGGCTCGGACCTGGCAGCCACGGCCTGCGGGCCAGCTGGTTTGTCGGCTACCGGGGAAATGTGGCGTTCGCCGTGCTGGAGCTCGCTCGGTCGGCGCGGACATCGGCCGCTCCCGTGGCCGGCCGCTTCCTCAAAGACTTGTCACGCGGTCCGTAATCTAATCGTTACCTTCAATTTGTGACGACGAGCAACCTTACGACTACTCTGCGGCGTCTTAACTAGTGACTGGGGTGCCGCTTGGGGGGTTGCGGCCCAGTCACCGTGAGGAGAGCGGGCCTCATCTCGGGGGAGGCCCGGTCATTGAGGACCGGCCCCGACCCTGCCGGTCGACCCCCGTGGGCGCCTTCTTCGGCCACCGCCAGCGCCCACGGGGGCTTCTCGTCTCCTCTGGTTGAATGCCCGATGGCCCGCTCGGGGGGGCAAGCCATCGGGCTTCATCTTTTGGCTGGCTGCTACCTTGCCACTGCCTGTACCTGTACCTGTACGTATACCTGTACCTGGCCGCTGCCGGTACCTTGCCGCTGCCTGTTTCCCGGTTGGCGGCCGCGGGCGCATCAGGTAAAGTCGATCACGACGCGCGGGACCGGCCAGGCCGCTGTCGTGCGCCGGACAACTCAAGAGGGGGTGAACGGTTTCGACTTCGGTAGTCGATCCAGGGGAAGCGGGCCGAGGGTTGCGGATACGACCTCGCAAATCCCGTGACCGCAAACACTAAGTGCCAACGCAAAGCGCACTCACCTCGCCCTCGCGGCCTAATAACCGCGAGTTAGGGGTTGTCAGCCCGGGAGAGCCTCCGGCCCGGTGTCTGGCATCAGCAAGGAGGATCCACCGTCAAGCCCGGCCGCGGGACTAGGCGGGACAACAAACAGTGGCTGAGCCCGTCGGCGACTTGCCTGCGTGAACGCCGGGGCTGAGAAAAGCTAGTGCGGGCTGCGCCCGGAGAAGCCCTGGTGAAGTACTGAAGGACGCGGGTTCGATTCCCGCCACCTCCACCTGATGCGCCTTACCCAGCCCTCGTCCTGGCACGCGAGGGTTGGGGCAGGGCGCTTCTTCGCGTCTTGGTGCAGGTGGCCCAGCCGAGCCGCGGGCCGGGCGCGCCGGTGAGGTAGTCTCGCAGCTCACGAGAACTATCAGCGTCGCCGGGACTCCGCTGCGGTAACAGCGACAGCGGAGTCCCAGCCACGCTGCTGGCCCTGCGCTAGTCGATGCGCAGCAGGTTGCCAGACGGGTCAACCACGGCACAGTCTCGCGTGCCCCAGGGCTGCGCGGTCGGCTCCTGCACGATCTCGGCGCCCGAGGCGCGCACCTTCTCGAAGGTGGCGTCGAGGTCGGGGTCATCGACGTGGACGAAGCAACGGGCAAGAGTGAGATCCATGCTGCAAGGCTAGTGAGTAAGCGCCCCGCGTGCCGCTCCGATCCGGCTCGGCTTGCCAGGTCGAAACAGCTGAGAGAAGTCGTCTCACGGTGTCCGCGATGGCCGCGGTCAGCTGCCGACGTAGGCCGCGAGGTGCTCGCCGGTGAGGGTGGAGCGGGCGGCGACGAGGTCGGCGGGTGTGCCCTCGAAGACGATCCGGCCGCCGTCGCGGCCGGCCCCTGGGCCGAGGTCGATGATCCAGTCGGCGTGCGCCATGACCGCCTGGTGGTGCTCGATGACGATGACCGACTTGCCGGAGTCGACGAGCCTGTCGAGCAGGCCGAGCAACTGCTCGACGTCGGCGAGGTGGAGGCCGGCGGTCGGCTCGTCGAGGACGTAGACGCGGCCTTTCTCGGCCATCCGGGTGGCCAGCTTGAGCCGCTGCCGCTCGCCGCCGGACAGCGTCGTGAGCGGCTGGCCGAGGCTGAGGTAGCCGAGCCCGACGTCCGCGAGCCGGCCGAGGATGGCGTGCGCGGCCGGCGTGCGCGCCTGGCCGGCGCCGAAGAACTTCCCGGCCTCGGTCACCGGCATCGCGAGCACCTCGCTGATGTCGCGGCCGCCGAGGTGGTAGTCCAGCACCGATGCGCCGAACCGCTTCCCCTCGCAGTCCTCGCAGATCGAGGTGACGCCGGCCATCATCGCCAGGTCGGTGTAGATCACCCCGGCGCCGTTGCAGGCTGGGCAGGCGCCCTCGGAGTTGGCGCTGAACAGGGCGGGCTTCACGCCGTTGGCCTTCGCGAACGCCGTGCGGATCGGGTCGAGCAGTCCGGTGTACGTCGCCGGGTTGCTGCGCCGTGAGCCCTTGATCGCTGCCTGGCCGACCGACACCACCCCGTCCCGGCCGGACACCGAGCCGTGGATCAGTGAGCTTTTTCCCGACCCGGCCACGCCGGTCACCACCGCCAGCACGCCGAGCGGCAGGTCGATATCCACGTCCTGCAGGTTGTGAGTGCTGGCGCCGCGCACCTCCAGCATTCCCGACGGCGTCCGCACCGACGGCTTCAGCGTGGCGCGGTCGTCCAGATGCCGTCCGGTGATCGTGCCGCTGGCCCGCAGGCCCTCGACGGTGCCCTCGAACACCACCTCGCCGCCTTCGGTGCCGGCGCCCGGGCCGAGGTCGACGACGTGCTCGGCGATCGCGATCACCTCCGGCTTGTGCTCAACGACCAGCACGGTGTTGCCCTTGTCGCGCAGCCGCAGCAGCAGGTCGTTCATCCGCTGGATGTCGTGCGGGTGCAGGCCGATCGTCGGCTCGTCGAAGACGTAGGTGACGTCGGTGAGCGAAGACCCGAGGTGCCGGATCATCTTGATGCGCTGCGCCTCGCCGCCCGACAGGGTGCCCGACGAGCGGTCGAGGCTGAGGTAGCCGAGCCCGATCTCGGCGAACGAGTCGAGGCTCCGCTGCAGCGACGCCAGCAGCGGCCCGACGGACGGCTCGTCCAGGCCCCGTACCCAGTCAGCGAGGTCGCTGACCTGCATCGCGCAGGCGTCGGCGATGTTGATTCCCCTGATCTTCGATGACCGGGCCGGCTCGCTGAGCCGGGTGCCGCCGCAGTCGGGGCAGGCAGTGAACGTCACCGCGCGCTGCACGAAGGCGCGGACGTGCGGCTGCAGCGCGTCGACGTCCTTGGACAGCATCGACTTCTGGATCCGCGGGATCAGGCCCTCGTACGTCAGGTTGATGTTGTCGACCTTGATCTTGGTTGGCTCCTTGTGGAGCAAGTCGTGCAGTTCGGTCTTGGTGTACTTGCGGATCGGCTTGTCCGGGTCGAGGAAGCCGGAGCCGCCGAAGATGCGGCCGTACCAGCCGTCGACGCTGTAGCCCGGGATCGTGAGCGCACCCTCGTTGATCGACTTGCTGTCGTCGTACAGCGCAGACAGGTCGAAGTCGGTGACCGAGCCCCGCCCCTCGCATCGCGGGCACATGCCGCCGGTGCGGGTGAAGGTCTGTCTCACGGTCTTGCCGGCACCGCGTTCGATCGTGATCGCACCGCTCGCCCGGACCGAGGGAACGTTGAAGGAGAACGCGTTGGGCGAGCCGAGGTGCGGCTGCCCGAGTCGGCTGAAGAGGATACGCAGCATCGCGTTGGCGTCGGTGGCGGTGCCGACCGTGGAGCGGGTGTCGGCACCCATCCGCTCCTGGTCGACGATGATCGCGGTCGTCAGTCCCTCGAGTACGTCGACCTCGGGCCGCGCCAGCGTTGGCATGAAGCCCTGTACGAAGGCGCTGTACGTCTCGTTGATCATCCGCTGTGACTCCGCGGCGATCGTGCCGAACACCAGCGAGCTCTTGCCCGAGCCGGAGACGCCGGTGAACACCGTCAGCCGGCGCTTCGGGATCTCGACGCTGACGTCCTTGAGGTTGTTCACGCGCGCGCCGAGCACGCGGATCAGATCGTGGCTGTCACCAACGTGCCGCGCAGGAGCGGGGGCCGGCACTCATCGGTCCTGAAGCAGCCCGAGGACATTGCCATCGGGATCGGTGAAGGTGGCCACTAGGCGGCCGCCGCCGACGTCGCGCGCGGGCTCCTTCACGGTGGCACCGGCAGCGGTCACCTCGGCCAGCTTCGCCTCGATGTCCGGCACGTGCCAGTAGGCCACCGGCGAGGTCATGCCCTGCGGTCCGCCGCCCGGCACCAGCCCGATGTGCTGGCCCGCGGCCTCGAAGCCGACGTAGTAGGGCGCGTCGGCCGACGGCTGCACGCCGAGCAGGGCGGCGTACACGGCCTTGGCCGTCGCCAGGTCGGACACGGGATGCAGCACGGTCTTGATTCCCTGGGTGGAAGAGCCGGTCATGTTCACTCCTGAAGTCGTGGGTCACCTCGACCCGGTGTGTCCGGTGTTTCCGGTGTGTATGGTCGTGTTAAGGCGAGCGGCGAGGCGCGAAATCGACAGTCGGCACCACAAGTCTGCACACCACGGGGCCAGCGGCTGGCGGCTCGCGACGACCGACATGCTGGCGTGCCAGGCTGGCCGGCGGGGCCGACGGTGATCCAGCGTATCCCGCCGTATCCGACGTCGTTGCGGACCGCGAAGCCGAGGGCCCGCGATAGCAGGCCAGGGATGCGTCCGGGTCGTCATGTGGGAGGAAAGTCTGGTGAATCGTGATGTCCATGACGGTCATGCTAGGCGTGGCTCCGTGACCCGTGCTTCTTTGAAACTGCTCGCTTTCGGCCGGCCCGCCACGCCGCAGGGCGGCCGAGCCAGGCCATCGGCCCGGTGCTCGAACGGGTGAGTGCCGACATTGACGAGCTGCGTCGGCTGCGCCGGGCGCGCGACCGGATGGACCGCGAGTACGCGCAGCCGCTCGACGTCCCGGCGCTCGCCCGCACGGCGCTGATGTCGCCGGCGCACTTCAGTCGCCGCTTCCGCGAGGCGTACTCCGAGACGCCGTACTCCTACCTGATGACCCGGCGCATCGAGCGGGCGAAGGCGCTGCTGCGCCGCGGCGACCTGAGCGTGACGGATGTCTGCTTCGCGGTCGGCTGCACGAGCCTCGGCTCCTTCTCGGCCCGGTTCACCGAGCTCGTCGGAGAGGCGCCGTCCACGTACCGCGCCCGCAACCACGACGAGCTGCGTGTCGTGCCCGCCTGCCAGACGATGGTGCTGACCCGGCCGCGCAGGCCGGCGTCCCCGCCCGCGTCCCGGCCGGCGTCCCGGCCGGCGGCTGGCGCTGGACAGTCGGCTCCGCCTTGCCTATTCTTGACTGTATGATCAGTCAGTCAAGGTATCCTCACGCGCCCATCGACCAGGCCGGCCTCGCGGCGTCGCTGCGACCGTTCGGCCAGAGCAGGATGCTGCCCAGGGCCGCGTATGTGGACCCGGCGGTCTTCGCCTGGGAGAGCAGCCACTTCTTCGGCGCGGGATGGATCTGCGTCGGGCACACCTCACAGGTCGCTCAGCCAGGTGACCAGCGCGCGGAGCAGATCGGCAGCGGGAGCGTGCTCCTGTCCAGAGCCGACGACGGCGTCCTGCGCGCGTTCGCCAACACCTGCCGGCATCGCGGTCATGAGCTGCTCGCCTGCGGCGCGACCCAGCAGCGCAACGCCATCATCTGCCCGTATCATTCCTGGACCTACTCGCTCTCCGGCGGGCTGCGGGCCGCGGCAGGCTTCAAGGGCCGGCCGGGCTTCGACGTGGCGGCCTGGGGCCTGATCGAGCTGCCGGTGGCGGAATGGCACGGTCTGATCTTCGTGGACGGCTCAGGCGAAGCACCGCCGCTCGAGGAGTCCCTGCGCGGCCTCGACGAGCTGATCGCGCCGTACGAGCCCGAGCGGCTGGTGATCTCCGGGCGGCATGACTACGACTCCACGGCCAACTGGAAGATCCTCACGGAGAACTACCACGAGTGCTATCACTGCCCGATGATCCATCCGGAACTGTGTAAGGTAAGCCCGCCCAAGAGCGGCGAGAACTACACGTCCGACGGCGCCTGGATCGGCGGCTGGATGGAGCTGCGGGACGGCATGGACACCATGTCCCTGGATGGCACCAGCCTCGGCACGCCGTTGCGGGGGCTTGATGCCCAGGGGCTGCGCAGCGTGATCTACGTCAACGTGTTCCCGAACATCCTGCTCAGCCTGCATCCCGACTACGTCATGACGCACCGGCTCATGCCGCTGGCCGCGAACCACACGAAGATCGAGTGCACCTGGGCGTTCGCGCCGGAGGCGCTGGAGAAGCCGGGCTTCGATCCGGGCTACGCGGTGGAGTTCTGGGACATCACCAACCGGCAGGACTGGGGCGCGTGCGAGTCGGTGCAGCGCGGTCTGTCCTCCGAGCACGCGCGACCCGGGCCGCTGTCCGCCGAGGAGGACGCCGTCTACCAGTTCGTCACCATGGTGGCGCGCGGCTACCAGGGCGAGCCGGTCTGGAACCAGGGCGCCAGGGCCGCCGCGAGCTGAAGCCGCCAGCTAAACGGGTCGCGGCGGGCCGGGGCGGGCTGCTGCGAGCCTGGCGGGCATGTGCGGGCCCGCCGTGGTGTTGACGCAGGGGCTGGCCCGGCAGGTCCCCTGGGAGCCAGTGCCCCGGCGCCGGGTCGGGCAGTGCCGCGGCGCCGCGTGACGTCAGTGCTGCCACACCGCTCCCACACCGAAGGAATCAGCCCGTGACCCTGCTCGACATTCCCGTCAGCACCCTGTCCGGCGAGCCCGCGTCGCTGCGGGCGCCAGCCGACAGGACGCTTCTGGTCGTCAACGTGGCCTCGAAATGCGGCCTGACACCTCAGTACGCTGGGCTTGAGCGCCTGCAGGAGCGCTACGCGGATCGCGGGTTCTCCGTGGTCGGGTTCCCGTGCAACCAGTTCCACGGCCAGGAGCCAGGAACCGCGGACGAGATCGCCGAGTTCTGCTCAAGCACCTACGGCGTGAGCTTCCCGCTCTTCGAGAAGATCGAGGTCAACGGGCCCGGGCGGCACCCGCTCTACGCCGAGCTGACCGCGGTGCCCGACGCCGACGGCGAGGCCGGCGATGTCCAGTGGAACTTCGAGAAGTTCCTGGTGAGCCGCGACGGAATGGTACTCGCCAGGTTCCGGCCCCGGACGGAGCCCGAGGCGCCGGAGGTCATCGAGGCCATCGAGGCGAGTCTGGCCTGACCAGCGCCGTTACGCCGGTGACGTTTACGCCAGGGCGCGCACCCCGCGCTTGGTCATCTGGTCGGCGATGATCGCGCGCTGGACCTCGCTGGTGCCCTCCCAGATCCGCTCCACCCGGAGCTCGCGGAAGAAGCGCTCGGCGACGTTCTCGCGCATGTAGCCGCGGCCGCCGAACACCTGGACGGCCCGGTCGGCCACCCGGCCTGCCATCTCCGACGCGTACAGCTTGGCCATCGAGCACTGCGCGTGCTGCACCTTGACGTCCGCGCCGGCATCGACGGCCCGCGCCGTCTCGTAGGTCAGGGACCTGGCCGCGTACAGCTCGGTCAGGCTGTCCGCGAGCATCGCCGCGACGGCGCCGAGAGAGGAGATCGGCCGGCCCTGCACCTGCCGCTCGGCGGCGAACGCCGTCATCTCCGTGACCAGCCGCTCCGCCGCCCCGACGCAGCGCGCCGCTACCATCAGCCGCTCGAAGCGGAACCACTCGTACGCGAAGCTCATCCCGTCGCCCTCGGCCCCGACCAGGTGGGCGGCGGGCACCCGCACGTCGCGGAACGCCACGATCGGGTGATGATGGCTGATCGTGTGCGTGTAGGCGGGCGTCCGCACCACGCTGACCCCGAAGCTGGGCAGCTCGACCAGGAACATCGCGTGCTCCCCGGCGTGCGGCCCGCCGGCCAGCTTCGCCTGGAAGAACGCGAAGCTCGCGGTGTTGTACGACGTCACGTGCCACTTCTCGCCGTTCAGCACGTAGTCGTCGCCGTCCCGCCGCGCGGTCGCCTCGATGGCGTCCACGTCGGAGCCGGCGCCCTCCTCGGTGATCGCGTAGCACTCCTCGGCGTCGCCGCGGATCGTCGGCAGCACGAACCGCTCCAGCTGGTACGGCGTGGCCACGGCGGGCAGCCAGGACGGGGGAGTCCCGACCACCCAGGCGAGCGCGTTGGTCACCCGGCCGACCTGCTCTTGCACGAGGACCTGCTGCAGCGACGAGAACCCGCCGCCGCCGAGCTCCCTCGGCATGTTGGCGGCGTGCAGGCCGAGTTCCCTCGCCCGCTTGGCATGGCCGGCCACCACGTCGGCGGCCAGCTCCCCGTCGTTCATCTCGGCGGTGACCTCGAGCGGGATCAGCTCGTCGGCGAACGACCGGGCGGTTCCCTGAATCTGCAGGTCCTCGGCGGACAGGCCGTACATGGCGCTCCTTAGTTCCCGGCCGGCAGCGGAGCCCAGCCGGCCCCGCCCGGCGGCCGGAGCCTAGCCTTAGCCTCCGCCCGGCGGCCAGAGCCCAGCCCGGCCCCGGCCGGGCAGCCGGATCCTAGCTCTCGGTCTTGACTGAACGTTCAGTCTATGCCAGCATCGGCCTCGTGCCAATGCTCTCAGCTGGCCACCCGGACACCGCGGACGCCGTCGTCGTCGGCGGCGGGACCGTGGGCGCCTGGTGCGCCTATTTCCTGCGCCGCAGCGGCCTGGCCCGCGTCGTCCTGCTGGAGAAACGCACGCTCGGCCAGGGCGCGAGCAGCCGCGCGGCCGGGATCGTCCGGACCCAGGGCGGCACCCCCTGGGCCGTCCGGCTCGGCGAGTGGTCCCGCAGGTTCTACCTGAGCCAGCACGATGAGCTGGGCATCGACTCCGGCTTCATCCCGCAGGGGTACGTGCTGCCCTGCTTCACCTCCGAGGACGTCGCCGCCGCGCGGGACCGCATGGCCATGCAGAACGCCGAGGGCCTGTCGGTCCGCTGGCTATCCACGGCCGAGCTCGACGCGCTCAACCCGGCCATGGCGCCCGGCCTGACCCTCGGCGGCACGTTCTGCGCCGAGGACGGCTACCTGACCCCGCCGCGCAACGTGACCGCCTACGCGGTGGCGCTCGCGACCAGCGGCGTGCAGGTGCGCGAGCACGTCACCTTCACCGGCCTCGCCGCCACCGGCGATACCGTCACCGGAGTGCGCACGAGCGCGGGCCCGATCTCCGCACCGATCGTGGTGCTGACCGGCGGCCCCGAGCTCGCCGATGTCGCCGCGCGGGCCGGCGTCCGGGTACCCGCCTTCGGCGTCCGGCACCAGGTCGCGGTCACCCAGGCCCACCCCGACCTCGCCGCCAGCCGGCTGCCGATGGTCTTCGACCTGTCCGCCGGGCTGTACTGGCGCCCGGAGGAAGGCGGCATGCTGTTCGGCATGAGCAACCCGGCCGAGCCGCCCGGCGAGGCCGCCGCCATCGATGAGTCCTACCTGGCGCTGATGCGCCGGCGCCTCGCCGAGCTCGTCCCGGTCACCGCCGGGCTCGGGCTGCGCAAGATCTGGGCGGCCACCATCGATTACACCCCCGATCACCTCCCGATCATCGGCCCGGCCACCGGCACCGACCAGATTTTTAACGGGGCCGTCGTGGCCAGCGCGGGCGGAGCGGGCATGATGTGGGGGCCGGCGGTAGCCCGTGCGGCCGCCGACGTGGCGCTGACCGGCAGCTCGGACGTGGTGGACACCAGGGAGCTCGGCCTTGACCGCTTCGACGACGAGGGCCGCAGCCGCCTGGCGGCGGACCCGATCGCACTGCCTTTCCCCTCTCGCGGCCAGGCCTTTCCTCTCGCGGGCAGCAGGCCCCCGGCAAGCTGACGATCCCCTGACCGGCCGTGCTTGCCCGAACGGCGATGCTGACCAGAAGAGCTGCCGGCCGCCAGGACCGTGCGGACGGCCGGAATCATGCTGACTGCCAGACCACGCTCACCGAAGACCGTGCTTGACCGGGAAGACCGTGCTTGACCGAAGGAGATCGCACATGACCGACACCACCGCCGTAACGCCGTTCCTTGCCGACGCCGCCGCCGCCGAGCTGGAGGACTGGGGCCCGCTGGAGGAGGCGACCGGCGAGCCGATGCAGACAGCAGGCCACACCCTGTGGCAAGACGGCGAGCAAGAGGTAGGCGTGTGGGAGTGCACCCCGGGCCCGTCCTACTGGAAGCTGGAGACGCATGAGTTCGTTCACATCGTGGCCGGCCGGATGACGGTGACCCCGGACGGCGGCGAGGCGCGCGAGATCGGCCCGGGCCAGACCGCTGTCTTCCCGCGCGGCTGGGGGGGCACCTGGCAGATCCACGAGAAGATCCGCAAGGTCTACGTGATCTTCTAGCCCCGGGACCGCGCGATCAGTGCTCGCGGCGGACGCCGGGAACGGCCTGCGGAAGAAGTCGGCGGCATGGATCGGGGTGCCGCCGCCACGGACGTCGATGGGACTTCAGTGCGGTAACAACGACAGCGGAGTCCCAACCACGCTGCTGAGGGGGCTCGTGGCGCGAGGTATAGGTGCTCGTGGCGAGAGAAGGGAACGTGGCGCATGACGGCTAGCCGGGACGTGGTGATTGTCGGCGGGGGGCATAACGGGCTGGTCGCGGCCGCCTACCTGGCCAGGAACGGGCTCGACACGCTGGTCTGCGAACGGCGCGACGTGATCGGCGGCGCGGCGGTCAGCGAGCACCCGTTCGGGCCGGACTTCACGGTCACGTCGCTGTCCTACGTGGTCTCCCTGCTGCCCCCCGATCTGGTCCGCGATCTGCGCCTGGCCAGCCACGGTTACCACGTTTACCCGCAAGGTCCTTATTTCGCGCCGCGCGCGGACGGGCGGTACCTCCAGCTGCCGCACGACCCGGCGGTGCGGCGCGCCGAGATCGGGAAGTTCTCCGCGCGGGACGCCGCGGCCTACGACGGCTACGAGGCCCACCTTTCCCGCATCGGCGCGGTGCTCGGGCCGATGCTTGACGAGATCCCGCCGCGGCTCGGCTCGCGGCGTCCGGCCGACCTGTGGCGGCAGGGGTTGCTGCTCCGGCACCTGCGCAAGCTCGACACCAGGGGCGCGGTCGACGTCACCCGGCTGCTGACCGGCAGCATCGCCGACCTGGTCGAGCGCTACTTCGAGAGCGACGCGATGCGCGGCGTGCTCGCGGTATCCGGCGTGATCGGCACCTGGGCCGGCCCGAGGTCGGCCGGGACCGCCTACGTGATGCTGCACCACCACATCGGTGACACCGGCGGCCAGGCCGGCGCCTGGGGTTTCCCGCGCGGCGGGATGGGCGGCGTCAGCGCGGCGCTGGGCGCCGCGGCCCGGTCCTTCGGCGCCGAGATCCGCACTGGCGCCGAGGTCGCCATGATCCGAACCAGGGCTGGCCAGGTGACCGGGGTGACGCTGGCCAGCGGCGAGGAGATAGACGCTGCCACGGTCGTCACCACGGCGCACCCGCAGATCTCGTTCCTGCGGCTGCTCGACCCGGCGGCGCTGCCCGACGACTTCGTCGCGGACATCCGCGGCTGGCAGACCCGCAGCGGAACGGTGAAGATCAACCTCGCGCTGGACAGGCTGCCGGTCTTCGCCAGCCACCCGGACGCCGACTCGCAGATCCACGGCGGCACGATCGTGCTGGCGGAGAGCCTGGACGACGTCGAGGAAGCGTTCCAGCAGGCGGTCTCCGGCAGTCCGTCGTCGGCGCCGTTTGCCGACATCTGCATGCCCAGCGTCTTCGACGACTCGCTCGCTCCGCCCGGCCAGCACGTCATGTCGATGTTCACCCAGTGGGTGCCGCACGGCTACGCCGACAAGCCGGACGACGCCGCGCTCGCCGCCTACGCGGACAGGGTGATCGCCCGGATGGAAACCGTCGCGCCCGGATTCACCGGCTCGGTGCTGCACCGCCAGGTGATCGGCCCGCATCAGATGCAGCAGGAGTACGGGCTGATCGGCGGAAACATCTTCCACGGCGAGCTGAGCCTCGGGCAGATGTTCCATGCCAGGCCCGCGGCCGGCTACGCCGATCTGCGCACCCCGGTCCGCGGGCTCTACCAGGCCGGTTCGGCCACCCACGGGGGCGGCGGGGTCACTGGGATCCCCGGCCGCAACGTGGTCCGCCAGATCACGGCCGACCGCCGGGCGGCCCGCTGGCACCGCCGGGAACGGGTTAGCAGACCGGAGGCGGGCATAGCCGGCGCGGAGCCGGGCGCTCCATGATCCGGCTCGCGGGCGGGGGCCTGCTGCCGCTAGCCTGGTCCTGCTAGCCGCTCCCGCGACGAAGGCGGCTAGCGTCGCCGGGACGCCACGGAATCGGACATCTGGAGCTTTTTGTTCATTTGCGCAATTTAGCAAGCTACACTGACACAGTCACACGCGTACGAAATGTTCTCAGCTGCATCATCGGTCCCCCCGCCGAAGGAATCTCATGCGTCGATTGTTCCCCGCGGCATTGCTTGCCGCGGTCTCGAGTGCTGCTCTCGTCCTGCTCGGCGTGGCGCCGGCTGGCGCCGCCGTGCCGCTGCCGGGGCTGGTGTCCACGGCCCCGGTGGCCTGGACGCCGAACATCTTCGCCGGCACCACGACGGCGTGCGATCAGTGGTTCGGCTCCGGGGGCTGCGGTGACGCCACGGTCTACAGCACGGCGATCGTGGACGGGGAGGTGGTGGTGGCCGGGGCGTTCACCGAGGCGTGCCAGCCGGGGCCGTCCTCGTTGGGGCACTGCGCGGCGGGCACGGAGGTCACCCGGGACGACATTTTCGCCTATCAGCTGGGCACCGGGATCATCGACCCGAACTTCGCGCCGCAGCTCAACCAGGGCCCGGCCTACAGCGTGGTCGCGGGCCCGGGCAACACGGTCTATGTTGGCGGGGCGTTCACGACGGTGGGCGGGGTCAACCACCGGGGCCTGGTGCAGCTGAACGTGACGCCGGGCACCGCGGCGACGGACGGCACGGTGGTCACCGCGTTCAAGGGGACCGTCAGCAATTACGTCCGGGTGATGGCGCTGAACGGGAACGCGCTGTACGTCGGGGGCCAGTTCACCACGGTGGACAGCTCGAAGGAGGACGGGGACGCGCGGCTGAACGCGACGACCGGCGCGGTCGACACCACCTTCAGCATGTCGATCAGCGCGACCCCTGACCCCGGGCAGGCGCTCAAGGTGGAGGCAATGGCGATCACCCCGAACGGGCAGGAGCTGGCGATCGGCGGGCCGTTCCTGGACGTCGCGGGGCAGTCCCGGCCGCGGGTCGCGCTGATTGACACCGGAGCAGGGCTGGGCACGACCGCGACGCTGGCGGACTGGGCGGCGCCGATCCTGGCGAACAACTGCTCGAACGAGCACGACTCCGTTCGCGGCATCGACTTCTCCCCGGACGGCTCGTACATCGTGGTCGCCAGCACTGGCTACAGGTCGTACCCGTACAACTCGGCCAGCGTGTGCGACGCGGTGGCCAGGTTCTCTGCCACCGCGACCAGCACGAGCGTGGCGCCTACCTGGATCAACTACTCCGGCGGTGACTCGTACTACTCGGTCCAGATCGCCGGCCCGGTGATCTACGTCGGCGGGCACAACCGGTGGGACAACAACGAGTGCGGCAACAACGCCGTGTGCGAGCCGAACGCGGTGCTGGTGATGGGCATGTCCGCGATCGACGCGAACACCGGGCTGGCGATCCCGTGGTTCCAGCCGGAGACCGAGCGCGGCAATGGCATCATGTCGCTGACCACGTTCCCGGCGGGAGACTACACCGGCTCGAACGGCGGGCTGCTGATGGGCAACAACGTCGACACCAACGCCGGGGCATACCACAGCTTCAACGTCCTGTTCCCGCTGGCCGCCGCGGCCCCCGCGTCGCCCACGTTCGGGTCGATCCCGTCGGGCATGTTCAGCCAGGGCGACATCGGCGGGCACAACGAGGGCCAGGGCGGTGACGGGATCGCCGCGATGTGCGTGGACGACGCCGGTGACAGCTCCACCCCCGGGAACAGCGTGGAGTTCTCCACCTGTGACAACGCCCCGGAGCAGAACTGGACCGTCGAGCCGAACGGCAACATCGAGGTGAACGGCCTGTGCCTGGACACCGTCGGCGAGGCGACCGCCAGCGGCACCAAGCTCGACGTGAACACCTGCAGTTCCTCGGCCACCCAGGTCTGGACCCAGGGAACCGGGAACACGCTGCTCAACCAGGCAGCCAACTTGTGCATGGACGATCCCGGCGCCACGACCACGGACAACACGCAGCTGCAGATCTGGACCTGCAACGGCGGCGTCAACCAGGTCTGGCCGCTGCCCGGGGCGCCGGCGCCGGCATCGCTTGTCCCGTCCGGGCCGCTGTCGTCGCAGTATCTGCAGTCCTCCTCGCAGCCCGCCTGCCTGACGAACAGCGTTAGCAGCAGCACCCCGGGCGCCGCCGCCGAGCTGTCGACCTGCGTCGGCGGCGCCGGCCAGATCTCGGCCATCGAGCCCGACGGCAACATCGAGATCCAGGGCCTGTGCCTGGACACCGCGGGCGAGTCGACCGCCAACTACGCCCAGGCCGTGCTGAACACCTGCGGCACGTCCGCCACCCAGGTCTGGACGCCGGGCAGCTACGACACGCTGGTCAACAAGGCGAGCGGCCTCTGCCTGACGACCGCCTCGAACGCCAACAAGGCGCTGCTTTACATCACCAGCTGCTACAACACCATCGCGGAGACCTGGCGGCTGCCCACGATGTAGCCGCCGTCCGCAGCTGAAATTTCTCCGTCCCCCGCCGAAGGAATCTCATGCGTCGACCGTTCCCTGTTTCGTTGCTTGCCGCAGTCTCGATTGCTGCTCTGGTGCTGCTGGGGGTGGCGCCGGCGGGCGCTGCGGTGCCGCTGCCTGGGCTGGTGTCCACGGCCCCGGTGACCTGGACGCCGAACGTGGCCGCCGGCACGACGACGACGTCGGTCTGCGATCAGTGGTTCGGGTCGGGGGGCTGCGGCGACGCGACGGTGTATAGCACGGCGGTGGTGAACGGGGAGGTGGTGGTGGCCGGGGCGTTCACGCAGGCGTGCCAGCCGGGGTCGTCCTCGTCGGGGCACTGCAAGGCGGGGACGACGGTGACGCGGGACGACATCTTCGCCTACCAGCTGGGCACCGGGGTCATCGACCCGAACTTCGCGCCGCAGCTGAACCAGGGCCCCGCTTACAGCGTGGTCGCGGGCCCGGGCAACACGGTCTACGTCGGCGGGGCGTTCACCACGGTGAACGGGGCCAGCCACCGGGGGCTGGTGCAGCTGAACGTGACGCCGGGCACCGCGGCGACGGACGGCACGGTGGTTACCGCGTTCAAGGGGACGGTTAGCGACTACGTGCGGGCGATGGCGCTGAACGGGAACTCGCTGTATATCGGCGGCCAGTTCACCACGGCGGACAAGATAAAGGAGGACGGGGTCGCGCGGCTGAACGCGACGACCGGCGCGGCCGACAGCACGTTCAGCATGCCGATCAGCGTTCCGGCGGTGTCCGGGCTGTCGCTGAAGGTCGCGGCGCTGGCCGTGTCAGCGGACGGGACGCAGCTCGCGATCGCCGGGACGTTCCTGGACGTCGACGGGCAGCCGCGGCCGCGGGCCGCGCTGATCGACACCGGCGCGGGCCTCGGCACCACCGCGGCGCTGGCGGACTGGGCGGCGCCGATCCTGGCGAACAACTGCTCAAGTGAGCATGACGACGTCCGCGGCATCGATTTCTCCCCGGACGGCTCCTACATCGTGGTCGCCGCCACCGGGTACAAGTCCTCGCCGGTGAACTCGGCCAGCATCTGCGACGCGGTGGCCAGGTTCCCCACCGCGGCAACCGGCACGGACATCGCCCCGGCGTGGATCAACTATGCGGGCGGTGACTCGTTCTACTCCGTCCAGATCGCCGGGCCGGTGATATACCTGGGCGGGCACGACCGGTGGGTGAACAACGAGTGCGGCAACAACAACGTGTGCGAGCCGGACGCGGTGCTGGTGATGGGCCTGTCCGCGATCGACGCGAACACCGGGCTGGCGATCCCGTGGTTCCAGCCGGAGACCGAGCGCGGCAATGGCATCATGTCGCTGACCACGTTCCCGGCCGGGGACTACACCGGCTCGAACGGCGGGCTGCTGCTCGGCAACAACGTTGACACCAACGCCGGCGCGTACCACAGCTTCAACGCCCTGTTCCCGCTCACCACCGTGCCGGCGGCGTCGCCCACGTTCGGGTCGATCCCGTCGGGCATCTTCAGCCAGGGCGCCGTCGGCGGCTACGACGAGGGCGGGAACAAGGGCCTGAAGCCCGGCATCGACCCGATGTGCGTGGACGATGCCGGGGACAGCATCATCCCCGGGGCCACGGTCGACTTCGCGACCTGCGACAACGCCCCGGAGCAGAACTGGACGGTCCAGTCCGACGGCAACATCGAGGTCAACGGCCTGTGCCTGGACACCGCCGGCGAGGCGGTCACCACTGGCACCGACGCCGACCTGAATACCTGCAGCAGCACCGCCACCACCCAGGTCTGGACTCAGGGAACAGGCAACACCCTGGTCAACAGCGCTGCCGGCCTGTGCCTCACCGATCCGGGCTCCAGCACCACCAGCGGCACCATCCTGACCATCACCGCCTGCGGCACCACCTCCAACCAGGTCTGGCCACTGCCCGCCGCCCCCGCGCCAGCATCCCTCACCCCAGCCGGGCCACTGTACTCTGCGGACATCCCCTCCTCCTCTCAGCCTTCCTGTCTGACCGACACCGGCGACAGCAAGAAGCCGGGCACCGCCGCCGAGATGTCGAGCTGCTACGGCGGCACGGCCCAGACCTCGGCGATCGAGTCCAACGGCAACATCGAGATCCAGGGCCTGTGCCTGGACACCGCGGGTGAGGCGACGGTCAGCGGCACGCAGGTCGTGCTGAACACCTGCGGCACTTCCGCCACCCAGGTGTGGACACCAGGAACCGGGCACACCCTGGTCAACCAGGGCTCCGGACTCTGCCTGAATGCTTCGTCGATCACGAACGGCGCCCCGCTCAGCATCGCCACCTGCTCCGCCAGCGCCGCCACTCAGCGCTGGCGGCTCCCCGCCCTATGACCGCCGCCCAGTTGGGCGCCAGTGATCTGTCGCCGGAGCTGCTGCAGCAAGCCGCGGGCCGGTTCGGCCTGCTGGCCTCCACGATGCGACTGCACATCGTCTGGGTGCTGGCGCACGGCGAGACCGACGTAGGCGGCTTGGCCGATGCTGTGGGCGGGACGCTGCAGGCAGTGAGCCAGCACCTGGCCAAGCTGAAGCTGGCAGGGCTCGTCCGGTCGCGCCGGGAGGGCAGGCGCCAGGTCTACCTGGTCGACGATCCGCACCTGGTCATGACCGTGCGGCTCGCGGTGGAGCAGTTGCGGGGAATGGCCTCACTAGCAGGCCCGCCTACTGGCATGCTCGAAATACGGGGCTAGCCGGTGCGGCCTGCCCGTCCTCGGCGCAGCAGCCAGCCGATCCCGCCGATCACCACCAGGCCGCCGACGACGATGCCGGCGATGGTGCCCGGCGCGATTGCATCCCCGGACCTGCCGACCGGGCTCGTGGCGGCCGGGGTCGTCACGGGCGTCGTGGCAGCCGCGCCGCGGTCGGACGCAGCGAAGGCGACAATGCGCTCCGCGGCCGGGGCCAGCAGCAGCCCGTCGCCCACGCTGGGGGTCGGGAAATGGTTGGCGGGCACGCCGATCGACGCCTGCTGCGCCGCCTTGCCCGTCGCAGGATCGAGTCCGTACAGCGTGCCGTTCTGGCCGATCGTCCAGACCAGGCCCGCGGCCACGATGGGCGGGCCGCCGCCGGTTCCTGAGCTCCAGAGCAGGCGCAGCGCCGGCGGCGAACGTGCCGCCCCGACCGCGATGATTCCGGTCAGGCAGGGCAGGTAGACGGTGCTGCGCACCAGCGCGATACCGCCGTCGATGTCCTCGTCGCACGCCGATCCCAGCGCTGCCTGCTGCCCGCCGATACCGCCGAGGCGCGCGCCGTTGAGCAGGTAGACGATGCGGGACTTCCCGGCGAGGATCACCTGGCCGTCGGGCAGCAGCGCCGGAGCCGTCGACATGTCAAGATCCTCGGAGTTGTTCGCGGCCCAGTCGGCTGGGGCGAAGAACTGCAGGAGCCGGAGGGACGACGACAGCTCGAGTACCGAGTCGCTGTTGTCGTACGCGTGGCTGTAGGAGTACACCGAGCCGTTTCCGACGCTGACCCACAGATCGCCCTTGCCGTCGACGACAGGTGCCGCTCCGCCCATCCAGATCGCGCCCTGCGACTCATCGGCCGTGGCGTCGACGGTGAAGAACCTCGGCTTCCCGCCCGTCTCCGGTACGGCCACCAGCCGGCCCCGGTAGGCGGCACAGTCCCCGTAGTTGCCGCCGAAGCCGAACACCACCCGCCCGGCATCGAGGGTCAGCCCGGTGCGCTGCAGCAACGCCGCCGTGTCCGCTCCGGCCGGATCCACATCCCTGGTCATCTCGATCCTGCCCGAGGTGGTGGCGAGGCCGACCAGCACGTGCGCTGGCCTGCCGTGCCTCAGCTCGTCGGCCACCACGAAGATTTCGCGCCGGGACTGGTCGATGACCGGCGTTCCCGTGATCCCCACGGTCGGGGTGATGTCGCCGCAGGGGAGGGACGCCGCGGGCACAGGACTGCCGAGATGGGCGGCCCAGGCCACCGCACCGGTGCCCGACGACAGCGCGTAAACCGTGTCGTTCTCCGTCGCCACGTAGACCCGCCCCGACCACGCGAGCGGCTCGCCGTACAGCTGCCCGTCGAGCCTCGGTGACGTCCACGCCCGTTTGGCCGTGTCGACGGCGGTCACCGACGCCGCCACACCCGTGCCGGCGGCATCGTGGTGGTACACGGTCCAGGAGCCGGAGCCGGAGCGCCCGGACGAGAGAATCGCGGCATGGGCGGACCCGTTACCGGCGGCCCGGGACGAGAGAGTCGCGGCATCGGCTGACCCGCCGCCGACCGCACACAGAGCCGTGGCCAGGGCAAGCAGCCCGGCCTGGCGTGGTAGCGCTCTCATGGCGCGGCTGGTCGGCTACGGCTCGTCGGGCAGGGCCGGGATTCCGCCCGGCACCGGAGGCGCGGGCTTCACCTGCGGCTCTGCCCTGGTCGCGTCCGATTCCTCCTGTACGCCTGCGCGCAGGCCGATCACGGCCACCACCGCCGCCACTGCCATGATCCCCGCCATCACCTCCAGCACGGTGCGGGTGGAGTAGGCGAAATCGAGCCGTATGAACTGGGGAATCGATGCGATGCCTCCGTGTCCGCCCTGGGACTGCGAGAGGCTCGATGCCTCGGTCGCCGCGCGGCCGCTGGGAACGCCCAGGGAGATCAGCGAGGTGGTGATCCGGGAGCGCATCTGCGAGACCAGGATGGTGCCGAGAATCGCGAGGCCCATGCTGGCGGCGTAGTTCCGGACGGTCTGCGTAATGCCGGTCGCCTCTCCGTAGGAGAGCCTGGACGCCCGGTTGACGGCGTCCGTGCTGGCCGGGCCCAGCATGAACCCCATGCCGGCGCCGGCCATGATGATGTACCAGACCTGCGAGCCGAAGCTGAGCTCGGTGACTTTCCCGGCCCACAGCCAGAATCCCACGGCGGCCAGCGCGCAGCCGAGCGCGACCGGGAGCTTCGCCCCGCGCCGGTCCAGCATCCGGCCGCCGATCTGCGCAGCGATGACGAACCCGATGAAGAAGTACAGCAGGAAGAGACCGGCCTGCTGGGATGTCTTGCCCAGCGCGATCTGGGCGTACTCACTGGCGAAGAAGAACACCGGGACGAACACCAGCATGGCGACGCCGAGCACGATGTTCTCTACCAGGAACGGCCGGATTCGGAAGATGCTCATCTGGATGAGCGGCGACGGGGTGCGGAGCTGGACAAAGTAGAACGCGACCAGCAGCACAGCGCCCAGGGCGATGCAGGCCCCGGTACCGGGATTGCTCCATCCCCAGATGGACGACTGCTGGAATCCGAACACGCTCAGGGCCACCCCGGCCGCGATAAGGACCAGGCCCCGGTGGTCGATGCGAGCCGGCTGGTGCACCGTTGTCGGCTTCGAGATGACGATCAGTACCAGGGCGATGATGGCGACGGGGATGTTCACCCAGAAGATGGCCCGCCAGGTCCATTCCGTGAGGTAGCCGCCGAGGATCGGGCCGATCGCGGTCAGGCCGCCGGCGATGCCGAAGAATATGGCCAGCGCCTTCCCCCGCTCGCGAAGGGCGAAGGTCTGCACCACGATCGCCAGCGCGGCCGGGAACATGATCGCGCCGCCGGCGCCCTGCACCACCCGGAAGGTCACGATCCACGCCTCGGCCAGGCTTCCCTTCGGGGTAAGCCCGCACAGTGCCGAGGCTCCGGCGAACACGATCACGCCGAGCGTAACCATCTTCCGGTGACCGACAGTGTCGGCCAGCCGGCCGCCATAGGCGAAGAGCGCCGCCAGCGACAGCAGGTAGGCGTTGACCGCCCACTGCACGCCGGTGCTGGTCAGGCCGAGTTCCCGCTGGATTTCGGGCACGGCGATGGACACGATGGTCTGGTCGATAAAGGTCATCGCGACCGCGAAGATCATCGCTGCCAGGATCAGGTTCCTCGACCGGCCGCCGGTCGCGTCGCTGGCCGTCATGGCCGCCTCCCGGACGATATGGGCTGGCACATCGAGGCGATGGGACCGATAACCAGCGGAGCCTCGATAGGCCTCACGACTACCACCCCAACAGCTTAGAGACAGCTGCAGACATCGTCGATCAGGCCAGGCCGAAGCCGGGTTTAGCCGATCGCCCCCGAGCGGCCTAGCGGGTGGCCAGCTGCCCAGGCTGCCTGGTGCCGGGTCCGCGCGTCGCTGGCCAGCCCGGGCAGCCGGCGCAGGATCTCGCCTGCCTCGGCGGTGCCGCGGTCCTGGATGCTCGCGGTGACCCTCTTGCCGGCGACGTCCAGCCGCACTGACGCGAGCCCCAGCCTTCGCTGCACCGGGCCCTGCACCCAGCGGACGCTTTGCACCTTCTCCAGCGGCACCCAGGTGGTCTTCCTGCAGACCCGGCCACGCGAGGCCACGACGTATCGGTCGTCGCTGCCCCAGCCGAGGAAGTGGTAGGTCAACGGCGCCTTCCAGCGGGCGCTTCGAGGCGGCAGCCGCGATGGCGCGGGCCGCGTGGTCAGCAGCTCGCTGATCATCTGCTCCGCGTCCGCGCGCGACCCGACCGGGATCAGCGCGCGCAGCCGCCGGGACTCCGACCGGTTCTCCCGTCGCTGCCGCGGCCCCGCGACGTCGACCTCGAGCCGGCACCAGCCGAGCGCGCGCCACGCCAGCGGCTCGACCAGCCGCACTGCCTGAACGCGGCCGGGGCGGATGGTCTCCGCGGTCGTCTGCACCAGTCCGGACCGCAGCCGCAGCCCGTCGGCCGCCACCACGACGGTGGCCCCATAGTCGCTGTTGAACTGGCGCCAGACCGCGAGCACGACTCCGACCGCCAGCGGCAGCAGCGACGCGAAGACGCCGGGCTGGCGGTTCAGCATGCCGACGGCGACCATCGCGGTGATCCCGGCGACCGCGATGACACCCGTCCTGCTCAGCGCGATGGCCGCGGCGAGGCGACGTGAGCGCACCCGGAAAAGCAGCCGCCCGGGCTCCCGGCTGTCACGGGGCTCCCGGCCGTCAGCGGGCTCCCCGCCAGTGCTGAAGATTCCCGGCACCGTGGCCACGGCGGCCCGCGTGGCCAGTGAGCCGGGTGCGCGGGCCATCGACAGGAGGTGCTGGCGCAGCCGCTCGGCGTCCGCGAGAGGCAGGGAGGCCAGGCGGCCTCCTGAGGAGTCCGCGCCCGCCATTCGCAGCCGGAGCTCGCCGAGCCCGAGCACCCGCGCCAGCCCGGTCTGGACCACGTCGATCGCCTGGACCTGCGACAGCGGGAAGCGCAGCGACTGCCGCCGCACCAGGCCGGTCTCGATGCGCAGCACGCCATCGGCGACCTGCCAGCGGGTAACGAGCCAGCTCACCGCTCCGCCGGCCAGCACGAGCGCGACCAGGATGAGGTTGACGACGAGATCGCTGCCAGTCCCCTTCCGGTTGGCGAAGAAGAGGACGAGAACCAGGGTGCCGATGGTGACCAGGTGGCGCCCGGCCCGGACAAGAGGTGACAGCGGGTGCAGCCGGTGCCAGCTGGCCTCGCGCTCGGTCCGGGGCAGCTTCGCGGCGTCGCCCGGCGTCGCCTGCGGGCCGTCAGGCGGCAGCGGCGCCAGCCCGCTGTCAGGAGGCAGCGGCACCGGCAGGCGATCGGGCGGCAGGTGGGTCACAGTCCGGTCGCCTGCGCTTCGCCAAGCGCGGCGAGGTTGTCCCGCAGTTTACCGGCCGCCGCCCGTTCCAGCCCGGGAATGCGCGCGTCGCTGGCCGCGGCGGCGGTATGCATCCGCAGGGTCGCGAGCCCCAGGCTTCGCTCCACCGGGCCGGCCGTGACATCGATGAACTGCATCCGCCCGTACGGGATGACCGACTCGCGGCGGATCAGCACCCCGCGCCGGACCATGAGGTCGTCATTCCGCTCGGCGTAGCCCCATGCGGCGACGCGGCGGGCCAGGAACCGCTCCGCCACCACCCCGGCCGCCCCCAGGCCGAGCCCGGTGCCAAGGCCGGCCGCCGGCGACGCAGCGACGCCGAGCAGCAGCCCGGCGAGCAGCGCGATCGGCCCGGTCACCAGCCCGGCCTGGATCCGCCTGGCCCGCAGCAGCAGCGGCGACGGGCGCTGCCACCGGACGCTGGTCTCATCGGGCCGCGCTGACGAGCCGGGATCAGCTAGCGGCGCGCCCGGCGCTGGCGTGTTGTGGCCGGGGCGCTCTGCACGGGTCACGATGCCCCGCCTCTCTGCGTACGGCGCCGAGACACTCGAACGGTATCAGCTTGACCTGGCCGAACCGGCAGGCTGATCACGGCCGGCCGATGACTTCTGCAACGACGACGGGCAGGCAGGCCGCGGATCGCTAGCGACGGCGCCGGACGGCTAGCGCGTCGACGGCGACCGCGCCGGCCGGGCCGCAGATCAGCGGGTTCACGTCCAGTGCCGCAAGCTCGTCGCCGAGTTCGATCGCGAGCGCGGAGAGCCCGGTGATGGCGCGGATCACCGCGGCCGTGTCGGCGGGCGGCGCGCCGCGAACTCCGGCCAGCAGGCGGGCGGCCCGGAGCCCGCCGATCATGCGCCTGCCCTGTTCCTCGTTCACCGGCGGCAGCCGGACGGCCCGGTCGGCGAGCAACTCGACCAGCACGCCGCCGGCGCCGACGACGACGAGCGGGCCGAGGTCCGGGTCGCGGGCGACGCCGAGTGCGAGCTCGGTGCCAGGCGGGACGGTCTCGCAGACCAGCACGCGCCGGCCGAGCCGGGCGGCCAGGTCCCGGTAGGCGGCGGCGAGCTCGGCCGGGCCATCAACGCCGAGGACGACCCCGCCGGCGTCCGACTTGTGCGGGATCGCCGGCTCATCGGTTTTCAGTACGACTGGGTAGCCAATCGCGGCGGCCGCGGCGAGAGCAGCGGCGGCGCTGTCGGCCGGCTCGGCGCGGGCCGTGGCGATCCCGTACTCGCGCAGCAGCTCAAGGAGCGGCGCCCCGGCGGCGCGGCCGGCCGCCAGCAGGGCGGCGCCGCGCGCGCGGCGCGCCTGGTCCGGCTGCCAGGCACCGGCCGGGTTGGCGTGGCTGGCCTGGTCGGCGTGGTCGAGCAGGTGGCCCAGGGCTAGCAGGCCGGTGCGGGTGCCCTCAAGCACCGGGATCCCGGCCAGGCGCAGCTCGCCCGCGACGCCAGCGTCAACGGCGCTCGGCAGGCTGGCCAGCACGGCCAGCGGCTTGGCGGTCCGGGCGGCGGCGTCCAGCAGGGCACCAGGATAGGAGCGGTCGCCGTCGAACTCGGAGATCAGGTCCACGGCCAGCGCCACGGCGCCGACGGCCGGATCGTCGGCCAGCGCGACGAGCGAGTCGGCCAGCTGGCCCCGGGCGTCGCGGCCGGTGCCCCACATGTCGAGGGGGTTGGCGGGCTCCAGGCCGGGATCGAGCACGGCGGCGAGCCGGGCCAGCGTAGGTTCGCCGATCGAGGCGAACGGCACGCCGAGTTCCTCGGCGAGATCGGCCGCGTGCGCGCGTTCGAGGCCGGAGTCATGCACGGTCGCGATCCCGGGTGGGTCGGCAGTGATGCGGGGCTGGATGGTAGCGGTCCCGGGCGGCCTAACCCGGCGGCCGATGGCGAACATCTCGACTGTGTCCGCCAGCTCGGCCAGGTCGCCGACCCGGTGCACGCCGTAGGCGTCCGCGAGCGCCTCCCAGCCGCCGTCTCTGGCCGCGAGAGCGCCCGAGTGAGCCGCCACCATGGCTGACCCCCTGGCCGAGCTTCCCACCGTGAGCAGCACCACCGGGATGTCCCTGGCCGCCGCGCTGGCCAGCGCCGCGCGCAGCCGGCCAGGCTCCCGCATTGCCTCCAGGACCAGCGCCAGCACCCGCGTCTCCGGCAGGCTGAGCGCGTACTCCAGGTAGGCGGCGGCCGGGGTGACGAGTTCCTGGCCGGAGGAGACCGCGATCGTGAACCCGATGGCCCGGCGGCTGCGCAGCATCGCGGAGAACACCGATCCCGAGTGCGTCACCAGCGCGACCGGGCCGCTGGGCAGTGGATCGGGCTCGACGTAGCCGATCGCGCGCAGGCCGCGGGCGACGTTGACGAATCCCATGCAGCCCGCGCCGCACAGCTCCATGCCCGCCGTCCTGGCAATCGACGCCAGCCGCTCGCGCAAGGCGAGCCGGGCGGGGGGACCGGCCGGGTCACGGTTCCCGGCCGCTGGCGGGTCGCCGTGCGGGGGAAGTCGCACCGGATCCTCGTGCGCGTTGCCGAAGATCACCGCCGCCGCGTCGCCGCGACCGGCCGCCAGGGCGAGCTGCTGCTCAAGGACGGCGTCGGGGACGCCGAGCAGGACGAGGTCGACCGGCTCCGGCAGATCGGCGAGCGACGGATGGCAGCGCCGCTCGCCGATCTGCCGGTACCGGGGGTTGACCAGCTGAATCCGCGGCCTGGCGGGGCTCCTGGCGACCTCGTCGATCATCCGCTGGCCGAAACTACCCGGCCGTGGCGACGCCCCGACCAGCGCGATGCTGCGTGCCTCCAGCAGCGCCAGCAGGGCCGGCCGCTGGCGAGCGGGACCGGGCTGAACTCCCCGTTCCGCTGCCTGTGTCTCTTCCCCGATGCTTGTCTCTTCCCGGATGCTCATGACCGCCGGGTGATCTTGCGGACCCGGCTGGCCCGGCGGCTGGCCTTCTTGTCCGCGATCGCGGCACGCGCGGCCTGCCAGCCGGGGATGCCGCACACGCCGCCGCCCGCGTGCGTCGCCGAGCTGCCGTAATACAGCCCGCCGACTGGCGTGCGGTAGTCGCCGTAGCCGGGCGCCGGCCGCATGTGGAACAGCTGCTCCAGCGACAGCTCGCCGTGGAAGATGTTGCCGCCGACCAGGCCGTACTCGTGCTCCATTTCGTACGGGCCGACGATGTCCCGGTGCAGGATCGAGCCCTTGAAATTCGGCGCGAGCTCGTTGTAGCAGTCGATCATCCGGTCCGCGTAGGCCTCCAGCTCCTCGGTGTGCGGCGCCTCGCTCCAGTCCGATGGAACCCACTGGGTGAACAACGACATGATGTGGTTTCCCTCGGGGCAGAGCCGCTTGTCGAAGGCGGTCGGTATCACCCCGTCGCTGAACGGGCGCAGCGCCGGCCTGCCCTCGCGCGCGTCCTGGAAGGCGCGCTCGATGTACTCGACCGACGGGGCCATCTCGACCGAGCCGGTGTGGTGCTCCTGCAAGTGGGTGCCGGGGTCGGCGGTGAAGTCCGGCAGCTCGGCCAGCGCCAGGTTGATCTTCACGACGCCGCTGCGGCTCTTCCAGTGCTCGATGTCGCTGACGAAGTCCGGCGGCAGGTTCTCCGCGCCGACGTGCTCAAGGAACGCGGTGCGCGGGTGCAGGGTGGAGACCACGACCGGCGCGCGGATCTCGTCACCGTTGGTCAGCACCACGCCGGCCGCCCTGCCGTCGGCAATGAGCACGCGGGCTACCCTGGCGTTCACCCGGATCTCCACGCCGTAGCCGCGCGCGGCCCGCTCGATCGCGCTGGACACGCCGCCCATGCCGCCTTCCTGGAACCCCCAGTTCCCCAGGTGCCCGTCGCCGACGTCGCCGATCGAGTGGTGGGCCATCACGTAGGCGGTCCCTGGCTCGCACGGGCCCGCCCACGTCCCGATCACTCCGTTGACCGCGAGAGCGCCCTTCACCTGCGGCGACTCGAACCAGTCGTCGAGCAGGTCGGAGATGCTCATGGTCATCAGCCGGGTCACGTCGGCGATCGTCCGCACGTCGAGGCCCTTGTGCCGCCAGGCCAGCCGGAGGGTGCCGGCCAGGTCGCGCGGCTTGTGCGAGCCGATCGCCGGGGGAACGGTGAGCAGCAGCGGGCCCAGCACCTCGGCGAGGCCCTCGATCCAGGCGTCCCAGCGCGGCATGGCGTCCGCGTCCTTCTTGGACCACTTGGAGACTTCCTCGTGGTTGCGCCTGGCGTCGTCGGCGTAGAGCTTGATGGACCCGCCGTCGGCGAACGCCTGGTAGTACGGTCCCATCGGGTAGATCTGGTAGCCGTGCCTGGCGAGATCGAGATCCTTGATGATCGTCGGCGGCATCAGGCTCATCAC
>Ga0302325_10004988_pt1 | contig 30490 bp, 31 predicted proteins | sample Palsa_T0_2_FD_201948 | JGI IMG/M metagenome (GOLD analysis project Ga0302325, IMG submission 201948) | Peat permafrost microbial communities from Stordalen Mire near Abisko, Sweden - Palsa_T0_2 | ecosystem: Environmental > Terrestrial > Soil > Palsa > Peat permafrost | place: Sweden: Abisko... | reverse complement strand
TTCCGGCAGCATGTAGATCGGGTCGTAGTACGGGTACTCGCGGCTGAGCGCCAGCTCGTCGTCCACCTCGATCGCGGTGTGGTAGTTCTTCGTCCAGTAGGAGATGCCGTGCTCGGTGTCGTACCTGGCCACCTGGTGGACCCAGCGCTTGCCGACGTAGGGCACGTCACAGACCACCCGCGGGGTCGCGAACCCGGGCAGGTAGCCCATGATCTCCTGCTGCAGGGACTGCCCCTCGCGCAGGGTCAGCCGCCAGTGCTCGCTGCCGGGGATCATGTCGCACATGTAGAAGTAGTACGGCATGATCCCGGCCCCGTCGAGCAGGGCGAAGCACAGGTCGAGCAGGGCCGCGGCGCTGTCGTTGGTCCCGCGCAGCAGGACGCCCTGGTTCCGCACGTCGCGGACGCCGGCCTCCAGCATGGCCTGGGCCGCCTGGGCCACCAGAGGCGTCACCGACTGAGCGGAGTTCACGTGGGTGTGGATCGCGATGCTCACGCCGCGCGAGCGGGCCGTCGTGGCGAGCCGGGACATGCCCGCGCGCACCTCGCCGGACAGCCAGTGCTGGGGCAGTCCCATCAGCGCCTTGCTGGCCAGCCGGATATCCCTGACCGAATCGACCTCGAGCAGCGAGGCCACGAACGACTCGAGCCGCGGCCACGGCAGGTTGGCGACGTCGCCGCCGGAGACCACCACGTCCCGGACCCCGGGCGTGCGGCGCAGGTAGGACAGCATGGCGGTGAGCCGGTCCTCGCGGGCGAGCCCGAACTTGTGCTTGTCGGTCACCGCCGTCGGGTTGCCCACCAGGTCCATCCGGGTGCAGTGCCCGCAGTACTGCGGGCAGGTCGGCAGCAGCTCTGCCAGCACCTTGGTCGGGTAGCGGTGGGTGAGGCCCTCGACCGCCCACATCTCCGCCTCGTGCAGCGAGTCACGCTGCGCGTACGGGTGCGAGGGCCAGTCGGTCCTGCGGTCGCTGAACGCCGGGATCATGTACCGGCGCACGGGGTCCGCGTAGAACGCCTCGGTGAAGCCGGGGCGATCGGGGGAGCCGGCAGGCACCATGGTGTTGAGCATCTGCGGCGGCAGCAGCATCGACATCGTGGCCCGCTCGCGCTGGTCACGTTCTAGGTCGGCGAAGAACGCCTCATCAAGTCCCGGCCCGGTGACCTGGCGGAGCTGCCGTGCGTTCTTGACGCAATGGGCGCGCTGCCACTGCGCGGACTCCCAGTCGGCGGCGGACACCCCGGTCCAGCCCGGGAACCGGCGCCAGTCGGGTTCGGCCAGCTCGTGCCGCCGATATACGTATGGCTGCAAGATCATGAACGAAGCCCTCCAATTATCGGATAATACAGGAGGACCTGCGGCTCAAGGAAAAAAAACCGTAAAATTTACTGAACGGGCCTGATGTTACGTTCCTAGCCTGGCGACTACTCCCTCCCACGGGCCCAGCAGGCGCTGCGACGCCGCCGTGCCGGTGCCCGAGGAGGACAGCAGCACCTCGCCCGCCGCGGCCGGGAGCCCGGCCGGCCGCCCGGAGAAGTTCGCCGCCACCAGCAGCGAGCCGACCCGGTACGCCCATTGCCCTTCGCGGGCCGGCAGCTGCTCGAACTCGGTATTGGGGACGATGCCGCCGCTTAGCTCGGCCCGCCGCAGCGCGACCAGGCGCCGGCACAGCCATAGGATGGAATCAGCGTCGGCTCGCTGGTCGGCCACGTTAGGCCCCGGGGGGTCGGCCAGCGGCAGCCACGGTGTCACGCCGGGGGCGGTGAAGCCGCCGCGCGCTGACGCGTTCCACGGCATCGGCGTCCTGGCCCGGTCCCGGTTGCCGTGCGCATCGGCGTCCAGGGTCGCGGTATCCCGGCGCAGCGCCGGCGGCACGTCCACGTCGGGCATGCCGATCTCGTCACCGTAATAGAGCACCGTGGTGCCGGGCAGCGTCATCAGCACGAGCAGGGCGAGCCTGATCTTTCGTTGGTCCCCGTCGCACCAGCGGCTGGGGAAACGGCCGATATCGTGGTTGGAGCTCATCCACACCGGGCACGCGCCCGGCGGAAGCACCGTCAGCGTCTGCTCCACGATCTTCGCCAGCCGGGGCGCGTCGAATTCCGACAGCGCGAAGGGGAAGTTGAAGCCGAGCTGCAGTTCGTCGTTGTCGCCGTAGTAGGAGGCCAGCTTGTCGAGCTCGGCGACCCAGGTCTCGCCGAGTAGCAGCCGCAGCGGCGTGTAGCCGTCGGCGATCTTGCGCCAGTCCCGGTAGACGCCGTGCGTCTCCGGCCGGTAGGCGTTGTAGACCGGGCGCAGGCCGAACCGGCCTTCCAGCGGGTTGCCGCCGGCCAGCGGCGGGTTGTCGCGCAGCTCGGCGTCCTTGTACAGGCCGTGCGCGACGTCGATGCGGAACCCGGCCACCCCCCGGTTGAACCAGAACTCCAGGATGCCGCGGAACTCGGCGTGCACCGCGGGCTGCCACCAGTTCAGGTCCGGCTGGGCCGCCAGGAAGTTGTGCAGGTAGTACTGGCCGCTCTCGTGCCACTGCCAGGCGGGCCGCCCGGTGAAGTCGAGCCAGTTGTTGGGCGGCCCGCCGTCCGGACCCGGATCGGCCCACACGTAGTAATCGCGGTGCGCCGAGTCCCGGCTGGCCGCGGCGTCGATGAACCAGGGATGCGCCGAACTGGTGTGGTTAGGCACCAGGTCGAGCAGGACGCGCATGCCCCGCCGGCCGGCCTGGGCGATCAGCTCATCCAGGTCGGCCAGCGTGCCCAGCTCGGGGTGGACGCCGGTGTAGTCACTGACGTCATAACCCCAGTCGGCGTCCGGAGACGGCATCGTGGGCGATAGCCAGACGCCGTCCACCCCGAGCCAGGAAAGGTGGTCAAGTCGCTCGATGATGCCGCGCAGGTCGCCGTACCCGTCATCGTTGGTGTCGCGCCAGGACCGCACGTACAGCTGGTAGAGGACGGCGCCGTGCCACCACGGCCTGGCCGCCCCTGACAGGCCAGCTTCCGTCACGCTCACCTTCCTCCCAACCCGTCTAGCCAGCGCGCCGGCGTCCGGTAGGTCTAGCTCGTGCGAGCCTAGCTTGACCGACCACGCGCCATCGCGCCACCTCAGCCTTTATTCGCGCAATCGGACCTGAAGGTTTCGCGTCATGCCAGCGGGTAGAGCGTAATCGAGCTGTCATTTGCGTTCGAGAGAGGTGAGGGGCGTGCGGCGGTATCTGCTTGTGCTGGACATGGACTTGCTCGCTCTGGACGAGGAACTCGACCTGGCACCGATCAACTATCTCCTCGCACAGCAAGAGCAGGAGCCATGCGAGGTGATGGTGATGTCTTTGGCCTGGACACGCCAGGCACGGCTGCCAGCCATGGAGCTTCTTCTCGGCGCACAAGTTGGAAAGTTTCCCGTGGCGCTACAGCCGGATCATGACATCAGTGCTGACGCTGAGCATCGCATGAATCTAGCCGTGCGGCACCTGACGACAATCGGCTGCCAGGCCAGCGGCCTCATCAGCGACGAGAACGATCTGGTGAAGGCAGTGCGGACCGAGACACGCGGTCACGAATATGATGAGGTGATCCTGGCGACCGGCAGGCAACGCGGCTCATGGCTGGCCCGTAGCCTGCACCTGGACCCGATTCACCGACTGCGGTGGCGTTTGGGGCAGCGCCTGATCGTATTTTCACTCGGCCCGGGTGCACCGCACCCCATGCCCTCGGCTTAGTCCTAGTCTTCTCCGGCCACTCCGCGTTCGTAGCCGCCGAGTCTGGCCGATGATCACCGCGTCATAGCCCAGATCGCGATGGTCGTCGCCATTCGAGTGACACCAGCTTATGTTCGTGCGGGCGCGCGCTTGATTTCGCCTGCCGCCGAGTCGACACTGGGTAGGTGATCCCGGTTGTCGGTTACCTCCTCGTCTTCGCGCTGCCCACGGCGGCGGGATTCGCGCTCATCGGCGCGTGGCGCGCGGCCCAGTGGCTCGGCCAGGCCCGTTGCAAGGCCCTGCCCCCCGAGCCGATCGAGCGCCTCGAGGCCGACCTGCAACGGCTGCGCGCGGAGCTTGACGAAACCGAAACCAGGTCCGGCCTGACCGCCAAGCATCACCGGGTGCAGGCGCTGCGCGGTGCCTACGCGGACACGTTGTCGGCGGCCTGCCGGCGGCTGGATATCAGCCCGCCGCCGGGCGGCGACCGCGCACCGCAGGCCGAGATCTACCGGGTGGAAGCGGCGCTGCGGCAGCGTGGCCTCGAGGTATGCCCGGAGGCACGGGAAACGGCCGCGCACTGAGGGAACTCGCGAGGAAGGCCGGGGCCGCGCCCGCCACCGCCTATGATCGAGGTATGGTCCGCGTGCTCGCGGTCTCCGATGAGGTCGATGACGCGCTGGTGGCCGACCCGACTGCGGTGCGCGGCGCCCAGCTGATCCTGGCCTGCGGTGACCTGCCGTTCGAGTACCTGGGCTCGCTGATGAACGTACTGGACGTTCCGCTGGTCTTCGTGCCAGGTAATCATGACCCTGACGTCTCCGGGTACCGCTCGTCCCGGGCCGGCCTGACGCTGAAGGCCGGCCTGCCCGTCCGGTCGCCCTGGCCGGACGGCGCCATCAACGCCGACGGGCGGATCATCGACGTGGCCGGCCTGCGCCTGGCCGGGCTCGGCGGGTGCCGGCGCTACAGCGACGGGCCGAACCAGTACACCGACCGGCAGCAGGCCCGGCGCGCCCGGGTGCTGCGAAGCCGGGCGTGGTGGCGTCGGCGGCGGGACGGCCGCGGGGTGGACGTGCTGCTCACCCACGCGCCGCCGCGCGGCGTCGGCGACGGCGACGACCCGCCGCACCGCGGGTTCCGGGCGCTGCCCGGCCTGGTTGCCGCGCTCCAGCCCGCGGCGCTGCTGCACGGTCACGTGCATCCCTATGGCGCGCCCGTCCGGCGGGATCGGCTGGGCCGCACCGCGGTGCGCAACGTCACCGGATGGCACCTGCTCCGGATCGAGCCGGGCGTCGGCCTGGCTGAGCTGCTCCCCGGTCGTCGCGATGCCCGCTGATACCGGCTTCCCCCGCGCCGACGTCGAGAACGACTTCATGCGGGCCCGGCGCCGCCAGACGCTGGCCCGGCTGGCCCACCGGCTGCGTCGCGAACCGGACGACGTCAACCTCATCCTGCCGTTCGACGAGGTCGTCGCGGCCCTGGGTATGCGCGGCGAGCGGCGGCTTGGCCTGCAGACCATCCGGCTGGACTCGATCGTCGGCACCCTCGACTCCAGCCGGGACTACGACCGCCGGTTCCGGCCCACCAACGGGCGGGTCAGGGAGCGGTGGGAGCGGCTGGCCCTGGCCCAGCGCCGCGGCGAGTCGATACCGCCCATCGACGTGTACCGCATCGGCGACCTGCACTTCGTGCAGGACGGCCATCACCGGGTCTCGATCGCGATCGCCACCGGCGCCAAGACAATCGACGCCTACGTCACCGAGGTTCTCACCACGGTGCCCGCCGCGGGCATCCGCCGCCGCGGTGACCTGCTGGTCAAGGACTACCAGCGACTGTTCAGGTCCCGGGTCCCGCTGCCCGAGCAGGCCTACGCCAAGATCACCTTCAGCGATCCGTGGTCATACGCCGAGCTGGGCGAGGCCGTCGAGGCGTGGGGATGCCGGTGCATGCAGGACGAGCACCGGTTCATGGACCGCGGCGAGATCGCCAGCCGGTGGTTCGCCGAGGAGTACCGGCCCGTGGTCCGGATGCTCCGGGCCGCCGACATGATCGGCTCCCGCACCGAGGCCGAGGCCTACATGCGGGTCGCTGCCGAGCGGTACCGGCTCATCCGGACCCACGAATGGAACGACGAGATCATCGAGCGCCTGCGGCGAAAGGTCAGGTAGCCTCCCCGGGCGGGCCAGCCTGGCCGGGAACCGCTTCGGCGCCGCTTGACCCGGCGGCGTCCGGGGCAGGCGCCTGCGGCTCACCGGCGTCGGTCCGGTCCGGCGCCGCCTGTATCGAGATAGCCGCGCCGTCGTCACTGACTAGCGACAGGTTCCGGCCGCTGGCCGGGTCGAAGATGTGCATCGGCCGGGCGTCCACCCAGAGCTCGGCGTCCTGGCCCTCGCCGATGCGGGTGGCGGCGTCGAGCCGGGCGGCGATGGTCTCGCCGGTGCCGCCGCTGTCCGCGCGCCCCGCATCCTGCGCAAGCTCCTCGAGTTCGGCGGAATTCACCCCCCGCCCGAGCTCACGCGTGAAGTAGACGAAGACGTCGGAGCCCAGGGACTCATAGACGTCGATCTTGGCGCGGAAGGTGATCCCGTACTGGCGGTTGTCGGGCGAGACCAGCGCCGCGTCCTCGAAGTTTTCCGGCCGCAGGCCCACGATGACGTCGCGCCCGGTCCCTGAGCGCTCCACCTCGCGCCGCATCTGGTTGCTGAGCCGGAAGTCCCCGAGGCTGGTGCGCAGAATGCCCTCCTCGAGCGTGCCGGACAGGAAGTTCATGGCCGGCGACCCGATGAAGCCGGCCACGAACAGGTTGAGGGGCCGATCGTAGAGTTCCTTCGGGGAGGCCGCCTGCTGTACCACGCCGGAGCGCATCACCGCGACCCGGTCGCCGAGCGTCAAGGCCTCGGTCTGGTCGTGCGTGACATAGACCATGGTGGTGCCCAGGCGCCGCTGGAGCCGCGACACCTCGGTGCGTGTCTGCACGCGCAGCTTGGCGTCCAGGTTCGACAGCGGCTCGTCCATCAGGAACGCCGCCGGGTCACGCACGATCGCCCTGCCCATCGCGACCCGCTGCCGCTGCCCGCCGGACAGGTTGGCCGGCTTGCGGTCCAGGTGCTGGGTGAGGTCCAGGATCCGGGCCGCCTCTTCGACCTTTTCGTTGATGACGTTCTGCGGGGTCTTGGCCAGCTTCAGCGCGAAGCCCATGTTCTGCCTGACGGTCATGTGCGGGTAGAGCGCGTAGCTCTGGAACACCATCGCGATGTCCCGGTCCTTGGGCGACTTGTTGTTCACCACCTGGCCGCCGATGCGCAGCTCGCCCGAGGTGATGTCCTCCAGGCCGGCAATCATGTTGAGCGTGGTCGACTTTCCGCAGCCCGATGGGCCGACCAGGATGACGAATTCCCCGTCGGCGATATCCAGGTTGAAGTCGTTGACCGCGAGCGATCCATCGGGAAAACGCTTGGTGATGTGGTCAAGCACGATTTCGGCCACTTGTCTCTCCTTAACTCCGCTAGCCCTTGACCGCGCCGGACGTCAGCCCGGCGACGATCCGGCGCTGGAAGAACAGCACGAAGATGATGATCGGGATGGTGATGACCACGGCCGCAGCCGCGATGGGGCCGGTCGGAACCGTGAACTGCGAGCTGCCGCTGAAGTACTCCATGGCGGCCGGCGCCGTCCGCGAGCTGATCGTCGAGGTGAACGAGATCGCGAACAGGAAGTCGTTCCAGCAGGCGAGGAAGACCAGGATCGCCGTGGTGACCATGCCCGGCGCCGCCAGCGGGGCGATCACCCTGATAAACGCCTGGAACGGCGTCGCCCCGTCGACCTTGGCCGCCTTCTCGAGCTCCCAGGGAATCTCACGGAAGAACGCCGACAGCGTGTAGATCCCCAGCGGCAAGCCGAACGCGATGTAGGGGATGATCAGCCCCGGCCAGGTGTTGAACAGGCCGAGCGAGCGCTCGATGTTGAACAGCGGGGTCACCAGCGCGATCTGCGGGAATATCGCGATCAGCAGCGCCATCCCGATGAGCACGCTCTTGCCAGGGAACCGCAGCCGCGCGACCGCGTAGGCAGCCATGGAGGCCAGCGCCACGGCGACCAGCGTCGCGATGAGGCCGATGCCGATCGAGTTGATCAGCGGCCGGATGAACTGTGAGGTGCTCAGGATCTGGTCGTAGTTCCCCCAGGTCCACGAGGCGGGAATGAAGGACGGATCCAGGACCGCCGCGGGCGTCTTGAAAGACAGCGAGACCATCCAGAGCACCGGGATCAGCGCCAGCGCGATGACGGCGACATTTGCCGATCCCCAGCCGGCCTTCTGCCGGGGCGTGGTGGTGACAGCAGCCATCAGCGGGTCACCTCGTCCCGACGTCCGTGCCGGGGGCCGCGGTGCCGAAGCCCTTGATGAACAAGACGGCGATGATCGCCACGCAGATGAAGATCAGGACCGAGATCGTCGACCCGATCCCCAGGTTGAGCGCGTTGAACAAGTTGTCGTAGCCGAGGACCGAGACCGACCCGGTGTTGTTGGCGCCTGCGGTCAGGATGAAGATGTTGTCGAAGATCCGGAACGAGTCCAGCGTCCGGAACAGCAGCGCGACCAGGATCGCCGGCTTCATCAGCGGCAGCGTGATCTTCGTGAAGCGCTGCCAGGCGGTCGCGCCGTCCACCTTCGCGGCCTTCTGCAGGTCCTCGGGCACCAGGGAGAGCCCGGCCAGCAGCAGCAGCCCCATGAACGGCGTGGTCTTCCAGATCTCCGCCAGGATGATGACCGCGATGGCCTTCACCTCCGAGGTCAGCGGCGCGCTGTCATTGAACAACGCGGACAGGTAGCCCTGCTGCGGCGTCCACGCGTACTGCCAGCCGTAGGCAGCGGCCACCGTCACGATCCCGTAGGGGATGAGCGAGGCGGTGCGGACCGTGCCCCGGCCGAACAGCGTCCGGTACATGACGAAGGCCAGCAGCATGCCGAGGACCAGCGTGATGGAGACCGAGAAGACCGTGATGATCGCGGTCACCTTCAGCGCCTGCCACCAGTAAGGCGAGCTCAGCACCGCGCCGTAGTTACTGAAGCCGATGAACTTGATGTTCTGCGGGAGCTCCAGGTTGTAGCGCTCCAGCGACAGGTAGAGGGCGTATATGAGCGGGTAGCCGGTCACCGCGAGCATCACGACGACCGCCGGCGCGCACAGCATCCAGCCGAGCCTGCGCTCGGCCCGCGCGCCCTCCGACAGCTGCGGCTTGCCCTTCCTGCCCAGCTGATCGGCGGCGGTGCCGGCGGCCACCTCGGTGGTAGTACTCATCGGCCTCCTCCTTTCCTCGCGGCCCGGTCATCTGGTGCCCTGTGGTGTGCTGCTGGGGGGCTCACGGAACCAGTCCCTTCGATTGCAGAGCGTCGTTGAGCAGGCTGGTCATCGAATTCTCTGTGCCTGCCGGGTTGATGCCGGACGGCGGTGAGAGCAGGTGCGAGAGGTCGATCGACACGACCTGGTAGACCGGCGACTTCGGCCGCACGCTGGCGTCCTCAAGCTCCTGCAGGATGTCGGCGTGGAACGGGTAGTCGGCGAACAGCGCCGGATCGCTGTAGAGGCTGGTCAGAGTGGGCGGGACGCCGCCGATATTGGCGTTGATGATCTGGTTCTGCTGATCGCGCAGGCACAGCGCGGCCTGGAACGCGAGCGCCTTGTGCTGTGAGTACGCGCTGACCGCGAGGTCGGTGCCGCCGATCGTCACCTTGGCCGGGACGCCGGGGGTGACCTGCGGGTAGAGCGCCCACTTGAAGTCCTTGAACAGCTTCGGGTTGTCGGCCTTCATGGCCGGATACACGAACGGGTAGTTCAGCTCGAAGGCGGCGGTCCCGCTCTCCATCGCGAGCCGGTTCTGGTTCTCCTCCTGCACCGACAGGCTTGGGTCCGCAGCGGGGGAGCTGGCCAGCTCTTTCATGATCGACAGCGCCTTGACGGCGGGCGCGCCGAGCGTCACCTTGGTCGCGTCCGGATTCAGGATGGTGCCGCCGGCGCTGGCGACCATCGTGTTGAACCAGACGGTGGCACCCTCGTACTGCGCGCCCTGGATCTCGATGTAGTGCGGCTTGCCCTCCTTGGCCAGCTGCTCCGCATCCGCGATCATCTGCGCCCAGGTGGTCGGCGGGGTCGGTACCAGGTCGGACCGGTACCACAGCAGCTGGGTGTTGCTGTTGTCGGGCACCGCGTAAAGGGTGCCCTTCCAGATCGCGGTGTCCAGGGCCGGCGCCAGCGTGCCGTTCTCGGCCTCCGCCTTGTCCGCGCCGGTCCACGGCTGGATAAAGCCGGCCTGGGCGAACTCGGCCTCCCAGGTGACGTCGAGACCGAGGATGTCCATGGTGGTGTCGTGCGCGGCCAGCCGGCGGACCAGCTGCTGCCGCTGGTTGTCAGCGGCTTCGGGCAGCTGCTGGTAGGAGATCGTGTACTTGCCGTGGCTCTGCGCGTTGCAGCTGTTGACGCCGTCCACGGTGGCCTTGGAGGTGTCTGGGTAGAAGTAGAAGTTCAGCGTCACCGGGCCGGTGCCGGCGCTGGCCGCGCTGCAGGCGGCCAGTCCCGTCCCGGCCAGGAGGACGCTGGCCACGCCCGCGGCCAGCCGCCGGCGCGAAACCCGCATGGCGCGCCGCGCCTGAGCGCGGCGAATGGAAGCGCTCGTTCTGCCGCTGTCGCCGATCATCATCCCTCCAGCCACCGCCAGTTGCCGGCTGGCGCGTCATCGCACCGGCTCGCTGGACGACGAGTAGTGTTTTCCTTCCCCGGCCACCGCCAAGCGGGTGACGCGGTCATGCGAAAAATCGCCGTGCTCTAGCGAGAGTCAAAGATCATCTTCCCTCCAACGCGGCATTCGGTGCCGATTCGTCGGGTATGGCTGGGATCCGGCTGTCCGGCAGCACAGCGGCTGAGTGAACCGCGCCAGTTAGTTACGATCCGAGGCAGCTCACGCACGGCTCCGTGCTTGATCACACTGGTAACGCTAGACAGAGGACTCGTCAAGGACAAGGTTTCGATGTGGGTCAAATTGCGCTTCAGCGACGACGTAGCAGCCGACCTTGACCCGCTTCGGCCGCTGCGGCTCGGCCCGCACGCCGAGCTCGACCGGAACGCCGCCCGTGGATCGGCTGACTGTGCCTTTACCGGCCTGGTGGGTCGCAGCTCTCTCATGCGACACCCGCGACCGCGTACATTGCGGAACTTGTCCTGGCCACCACGGACAGCGGCAGTTCCTCCCGCAGCGGCCGCACCAGCTGCCCGCGGATGAGCGCGCACAGCCGCCTTGCCCCGTGGGCACCGCTTTCGGCCAGCGGCTGGTGAACCGTTGACAGCCCGAGCAGGGCCGCGGATTCGATGTCGTCGTAGCCGATCACGGACAGGTCGGCGGGAACCGAATGGCCGGATTTCCCGGCCGCGGCGAGGACGCCGAGCGCCTGGGTGTCCGAACCCGCGAAGATCGCCGTCGGCGGCGAGGGCAGGCTAAGCAGCTCCCGCGCCATGGTCGCGGCCACCAAGGGCGAGTGCCTGCCGAGCCGGACGATCGCCGGGTCGTACTCGATCCGGTGCCGGGACAGCGTCCGCCGGTAGCCGAGCAGGCGCCGCCGGGTCGAGACGAAGCCGAACTCGTCGGCGGAGTCGCCTACGAAGCCGATTCGCCGGTGCCCGAGGCTGATCAGGTGCTCGGTCGCCAGCGTGCCGCCGCGGATGTCATCCACGACGGTGCACGGAACGCCCGGCGCCTCCGCATTTACCATGGACAGCGGCACGCTGCCGCTACGCAGGGCGGCCAGGTGCTCGCGGTTCAGCCGCAGCGACACGACCACCGCGCCGTCGGCTTCATGCCGCGTGGTCAGCGCGGCCAGATGACGGTCTCGTTGCCCGGCCGTTTCCACGTTGCGCACCACGGTGTCGAAGCCCTCGTTGTCGAGCACGCTGATGGCTCCGGCCAGGCGCTCGGTCACCGACGGGCGGGTCAGGAACGGCACCAGGATGACGACGGTACGTGTCTGTCCGCGGGACAGGCTTTCCGCGAGGCGGCTCGGCCGGTAATTGAGGCGCTTCATGACCTCGATGACCCGCCTGCGGGTGTGCTCCCTGACGTTGGGACTTCCGTTGAGTACCCGGGAGACGGTGCCGACGCTTACCCCCGCCGTCGCCGCGACCTCTGCGATGTTCACCCGATGAGCCGCTTTCAGCCCACTCACCTCCCCCGGCTTCGCTGCCAGAGCGGTCATATGGAACCGCTTCAATTAGGGCTACTCCCGCTCCAGCGGCTAGTCAAGCAACAGGCACGCAACAGGGTCGATTCAATTAGGTCACATAATGGCTTCGGTAACCTCAGTGTCCCAGATCAGAGCGTTTAATGACGTTTTTACATGCCCCATGCCTACCGTCGCTTCACACGCGCCACGAGCGGCGCTCCGGGAAAAGGTACAGCCACGGACGTGATCTGACATGAGTGACACGCCGTTCTCGGTGGAAATCATGTGATTCGGTGTCTACGGACGGGGCAGCGACGTGGCCGAGTTGCCGGCCCGAACGTGAGGGGCATGCGGGGAGAGAAGGGGCGGGAGCGCTACCGGGGAGATCAGCGGCCACCGGGCGGTGAGCATTAGGGTTCTACCGTGAACGCATCCTCACCCGCCTTGTCAGCCGGACCTGATGACGAACTGCTGCCGGCCACGCGCCGGGCGCTGGCCCACCGCGTGGCGGTCGGGCAGGCCGAGGGCCGGACGCCATCGCTGGTCGGGGCGGTCATGCGGGACGGGTGTCAGGTATGGTGCGGCGCGCGCAGCATGCTGGAGGGGCACGAGCCCGACGGCAACACCCAGTACCGCATCGGCTCGCTGACCAAGACGTTCGTCGCGGTACTGGTCATGCGGCTGCGCGACGAGGGCCGCCTGGACCTAGCCGATCCGCTGGGCAAGTACCTGGATGCCGGCCAGGCGAATAGCGCCACGATCGCCCAGTTGCTGTCGCACACCGCCGGACTGGCGTCGGAAACCGACGGTCCGTGGTGGGAGCGGACACCGGGTGACCTGCGGCCTGAGCTAGCCGACATCCTCGGGCCTGAGCCCCAGCGGCATCCGGCCGGACGGCTGTTCCATTACTCCAATCCCGGTTATGCGCTGCTGGGGGCGCTCGTCGGGCAGCTGCGCGGGCTGGCCTGGCCCGAGGTGCTCCGCCGGGAGATCCTGGAACCGCTGGGGATGGGCCGCACCACGACCGCGCCGCAGTTGCCGCACGCGCGTGGCTTCGCCGTGCACCCGTGGGCGGATGTCATGCAGCTAGAGCCGGCCGAGGGCACCGGGTTGATGGCCCCGGCGGGGGAGCTGTGGTCGACCGCGGAGGACCTGTGCCGTTTCGCGGCGTTCCTGCTCGACGGCCACGACCAGGTGCTGGCTCCAAGCACGCTCGCCGAGATGCGGACCCCGGCCGCACCGCCCGGGGACAACGCCTGGGACAGCGGTTACGGGCTCGGCCTGCAGTTGTTCCGCCGGGACGGGCGGGTGCTCTACGGCCATTCCGGTTCCATGCCCGGCTTCCTCGCCACCTTGTGCGTCAGCCCGGACGATGGCGCCGGCGGGATCGCCCTGGCCAACGTCACCTCGGGAGTCGATATCGGCATGATCGCCATCGACCTGGTGAAGATCGTGGCGGATAACGAGCCGTGCCTTCCGGCGCGCTGGAAGCCCCTGGCCGACGTCGAGGCGGACCTGCTCGCGCTGACCGGCCTATGGTACTGGGGTCCCCGCCCGTACCTGCTGCGGCTGCGGGCCGACCGCGCCGTCGAGCTGTCCCCGGCGGCCGCAAGCGGTCGTGCTTCCCGCTTCCGCGCCGAGACCGACGGTACCTGGACCGGTCTGGATGGGTACTACGCGGGCGAGACCCTGCGCGTAGTGCGCGGGACGGACGACGCAGTGGACCACCTTGACCTGGGGTCATTCGTCTTCACGCGGGAACCCTACGAGCCTGGCGCGCCGCTGGCCGCCCGGCCGGACGCCGACGGCTGGCGGGCGGGCTAGCCCCGGCCTTCGCCGGTGAAGCCGGCCGACCGAGGGACCCGGGTCGGCTACGCGGACCGGGCCGACCGGCGGCAGCGCGTCCGCTCGGACGGCGATACGGACGCGGCGCGTCTTGCCGCTGGCTAGCTGTGGCCTGCCACTAAGGTTAAGAGCTACGATGGCGGTTCATCGTAGCTCTATGATCGTAAAAATCATACTTAAGTTCGGAGGCTTTCTCATGGTGGCAGGCGTTCGCCGACCCATGTCACGACGTCGCAGCGGACACACCACCACGGTCACCATCGACACCGAGCGATTCTGGATCACCGCCAACCAGCGCGACGACGGGAGCCTCGGCGAGGTGTTCATCCACTGGGGCAAGCACGGCGGCAGCGGTGCCGGCCTGGCGCAGACGTACGCCATCGCCCTGTCCCTGGGCCTGGAGCATCAGGTTCCGCTGGCCGACCTCGTCCGCCCCGGGCTTGACCAGTTCTTCGTGCCCAACGGTCATACGGACGACCCGGAGATCCCCCGGGTCCGCTCCGCGGTCGACTACATCGCCCGCCGTCTGGCCATCGACTGGCTGGCATATCCCGACCGGGCCGCGCTCGGCGTCTACACGCTGACCGAGCGCGTGCAGCGAGCCGGCGCCTGGATGGCCGCCCGGGAACCTTGCCGGTGCCGGACCCGGTTGCGCTAACGGGAGGAACGCGCCAGCAGGCCCGCGGTCATCACCTCGAGCACCTCGCCGAGGGTGGCCCCGAAATCCAGGCGCATGGCGGCCAGGTCGGGCTCGGCGGCGTACGCCGCGAGCATCGCGGCCGACGGCTGCGTGTGCGGCCACAGCGCGCCGGTCATCATGACGGTGACGCCGGCCAGCCGGATCGCGTCCTGCTCGCCGAGTTCGGGCACGCAGCCCTGCACCAGGATGCCAAGCGCGGTGATGGCGGCGACGCTGGCCCGCTTGTACTGGGCGGCGACCTGGGGTGAGACGTTCCGCTCGAGCACCGCGGCCTGGGCGCTGATCAGGTCGCACAGCATCGGCCGGGACGCGAGCGAGGCCGCCAGCGCGGCGGCCAGCTGGCCTGAGCGCCCCTCAGCCGGCGCGGCCGACGGGGCCGACGGGGCCGCGGCCTGAAGGTCCCGGTCTAGCTGCACCAGCCACTCCTGCCAGGCCGAGTCGAGCAGCTCGAGCAGCACGGCTTCTCGTGACTCGAAATAGCGCAGGACATTCGACTTGGCCAGCCCGGCGCGACGGCTGAGCTCGTTGAGGGTGACCTCGGCCACCGGCATCTCGGCGAGCATGGCCGCCGCGGCGCCAAGGATGGCCTGCCGGCGCGCTTCGCGCTGCTCCTGGTTTCGCGCCCGCTGGAAGACTGCCATGGGGATCATTTTACAGACCGGCGGTCCCTTGTGTACAGACCATCGGTCTGCTAAGTTCTCATTTAACAGACCGATGGTCTGCTGGTGAAAGTTCAGAGGAGACTCATGTACGCCGTTCCCGATCAGGCAGGCAAGCTCGTCGTCGTCACGGGCGCGAACAGCGGCACCGGCAAGGAAGCCGCCCGGCGGCTGGCCGGAGCCGGGGCGCACGTCGTGATGGCCGTCCGGACCATGGCGAAGGGCGAGCAGGCGCGCGCGGGGATCCTGGCCGCCGACCCCGGCGCCAAGCTCGACATCCGCCGCATCGACCTGGCCGACCTGGCCTCGGTCGCAGAGTTCGCCGACGGCCTAATCGCGGACGGCACCCCGGTCGACGTGCTGATCAACAACGCCGGCGTGATGGCGCCGCCGACCCGGATGACCACCGCCGACGACTTCGAGCTGCAGTTCGGCAGCAACTTCCTCGGGCCGTTCGCGCTGACCGTACGGCTGCTGCCGCTGGTGCTCGCCGCCCAGGCGCCGAGGGTGATCACCATGAGTAGCGGGGTCGCCAGCTACGGCCGCATCCGCTTCGACGACCCGCAGTGGCAGCGCGGCTACCGGCCCAACCTGGCGTACGCCCAGTCCAAGCTGGCTGACCTCATGATGACCCTGTATCTGGCGGACCTGGCCCGCCAGCGCGGCTGGAACCTGATGAGCAACGCGGCACACCCTGGCTTCACCCGGACGAACCTGCAGACCGCCGGGGCCGGCCTCGGCCGGGACAAGCCGAAGCGGACGCCGTTCAACAGCCCAAGTATCCTGCCCTCCCAGGAGGTGGGCGCGGGCACCGAGCCCCTGCTGTACGCGGCGACCAGCGCCGATGCCGTCAACGGCGGCTACTACGGACCGAGCCGCTGGTTCGGGCTGGTCGGCCCGACCACGGCCGTGCGGGCGCCCAGGCGGGCCCGTGACGCCGCCACCGCCACCCGGCTGTGGACCGAGGCCGAACGCCTGACCGGCGTCAGCCTGGCCGCCAGCAGCGCCCGTCCTTAAGATACGGGCACAGACCGCCACTGAGGGCGGGGGATGGACCGGGAGATCAGCGGCCCTGCACCGCCGCGCGGACCCGGGTCGCGATCATCTCGGTCAGGGCCTTTGTATCCGACGCGGCCGTCACGGCCTGCGTCGGCGTTGTCCGTCCCATGCACACCGACCAGGCGCGGAGGATGAGGGGGCGGGTCCGGGCGACCGCTCCTAGACGGTCAAGTTCGCCTGCCTCCAGCATGACGTGCTCGCGGTAGCCAAGCAGCACCGCACCCGCCCGGCGCGGCTCCTTCGCGGCCTCCGCGTACAGGAGGAACGCCAGCGGCCACAGGCGCGGCCCGCGGCCGGCGCCTGCCCAGTCCACGAGGACCATGCCGCCCGGCGTCGCGACCACGTTCGCCAGCACGAAATCCGGGTGGATGAGCCCCATAGGCAGCCCCTCCGCCGGGTCCGACGCGGCGACCTCCGCCCGGAGCGCGTCGAACGCCGCACGCTCGGCATCGGGAACGAGGGGCGCGGCCTCGGCGAGCATCCGGCTCGCGGCCGCGATCTCCGCCGACGGCAGCCCGTCGGCGAGGTGATGCCAGGCCCCGCCCGGCCGCGCGACCGCCCCGTCGCCAGGGCCGACGCCGCCAGCGCTTGCTGTCGGCGTCGTGTCCAGCGTGTGCAGGCGGCCGAGCAGCGCGCCGAGGTGGCTGAGGCCGCCCGCCGCGCGGATCGCGTCCCGCCGGTGCTGCCGGGGAACCGGGCCGGCCCACTCGGTGACCAGTACGGAGCGGCCGTCGAGGACGGAGACCGGCTCGTCCGCCGCGCACCGCTCGGCCGGGAACTCGTGCGCGGCAAGGTAGCGGAGGATCGCGGCATCGCCCGCCACCGCCTCGGCGGGCCTGCGGGCGGGGAACGCCCGCGCCACCCAGTCTGGGCCATCCGCGCGCCCGACCCGCCATACGCCCAGGTCAAGCTCGGTCATCGCGTCCACCACGATCCCGTACCGCGTCTCCAAGTGCGCGCGCAGGCGCTCGCCTGGCCGGCCGGGCAGCGGCGAGCCGAAGCGGATCAGGTCGCCGTTCGGGTCGACGTGGGAGCCCTCGCGGGGCGCGACATCATCGTCCATGAGACAAGCATCTCGCATGCCGGTGCCACACGATTTCCTGGCCGTATTAGTCTCGGCGGGGTGACCGAGGAGACCGACCTTACGCTGGACGACGGGCGCACGCTGCATGTCTACGACACCGGCGCGGACCACGCTCGCCTGTCGGTTTTCTGGCACCACGGCACGCCGAACACCGGCGCCCCGCCCGAGCCGCTCTTCCCAGCGGCGGCCGATCGCGGCATCCGGTGGGTGTCGCATGACCGGCCCGGATACGGCGGATCGACGCCGAAGCCAGGGCGGGATGTGGCCGCGGCCGCCGCTGATGTGGCCAGCATCGCCGATGCGCTCGGCATCGGGCGGTTCGCGGTCATGGGACATTCGGGCGGGGGTCCGCACGCCCTGGCGTGCGCGGCGTTGCTGCCTGACCGTGTCGTGGCCGCGGTCTCGGGGGCCGGAACCGCTCCCTTTGCCGCCGAGGGCCTGGACTGGTTCGCCGGCATGGCGCCCGCCGGGGTGGCGGAAATGCGCGCCGCCGCCGCGGGACGCGCGGCGTACGAAAAATACCTGGCGTCCGCCGAGTTCGACATGGACGCGTTCACCCCGGCCGATCAAGCCGCGCTCGCCGGTGAATGGTCCTGGCTCGCTCGCATCGCCGGGCAGGCGATAGCAGGCGGCCCGGACGGGATGATCGACGACGAGCTCGCGTACGTCACCCCGTGGGGCTTTGCTCCCGAACAGGTCGGACCACCCGCCCTTTTCCTGTGCGGAGGCCAGGACCGGATGGTGCCCAGCGCGCACAGTACCTGGCTAGCGCGGCGCTGTCCCGCCGCGGAACTGTGGCTGCGCCCGGACGACGGGCACGTCTCGGTCCTCGGGTCCTCCGCCGTGGCGGCCCTGGACTGGCTCGTGGAGCAGGCGGGAGATGGCTGAAGCCCGCTACGACGCGGTGGCGGACTTCTACACTGCCGCCTTTGGCACCATCGACGACCCGGCGACCGCGGTCATGCTCGATCTGCTCGGGTCGCCCGCTGGCCTGTCGGTTCTCGACATCGCCTGCGGGCATGGGCGCGTCACCAGAGAACTGGCCAGGCGGGGGCCCGCTATTACGACCAAGGACGATGGAGCGCCGACGCCGCGCTGTCCCCGCTACGCCATCAGGTCGGCGCGAACCATCGCATGGTGTCCACCTACCTCAACGCCTTCCGCCGGCACGGTCTGTGGCTCGATGAGCTCGCGGAGCCCGCGCCCGAGCCGCAATGGACCGAGAAGAGACCAGGCGCGAGCCGGGTTCCCGTCTACCTCGCGGGCCGGTGCCTCAAGGCAGCCCGCTAGCCCGGAGCGTCGCGCTGCTGGGGCGGGCGGCTGATCCTGGCGGCGAACAGGTCGCGGAGGCTGACGATGCCGCACACTTGCCGTCCCTGCAGGATGGGCAGATGGCGGAAACCGTTCAGCAGCATCATCTGGGCGGCCTCCTCGACCGGGGTGTCCGGGTCCGCCGATTGCGGGTCTTTGGTCATCCAGGCCGAGACCGGCAGCGCGGTCAGGTCCGACCCGGACGCCGCCGCCTTGAGCACGTCGCGTTCGGTGAGGATGCCGGCCAGGAAGGGGCCCTGCATGACGAGGGCCGAACCGACCTTCTCCCGAACCATCGCGGCGGCGGCTTCCGCGACCGGGCTGTCCGGGCTGGTTGACACCGGCCGCGGGTGGGCCAGTTCTCCGACCGTGAGAGCCCGGCGGCTGACCTCAGCCACTTTCGCCGATTTCGAAAAGCTCGGAGTCGTCATGCGGACAGGACGGGCCGGCTAGCTCTTCGGACAGCAGCCGCCACAGAGAACCGGACCACGCCGACAGCTGCGGCCACCGCATCCAGAACAGCTGAAGGGTCGTCTGATCGAAATCCTCGTGTGCCTGCTCCGGGGATACCGTGCGCGTGAAGTCCTCAAGTTGATGGATGAGATCCAGGAACCGGTCGGCGCTGCCATCCATTCGATCACCTCCGGGGGGAGCTGCGGCGTCGGCCGCGAGAACATGGGCCGAGAACGTCATGAGACGCTAAGTGGGGTGTTCCATACCCCGAAAGCGCGGTGTGCAAGAGGCCAGGCGCTGCCTATTTTTCTCCTTGCCGGCGCAAAGGTATAGACCCTCCGGGCAAAAGGGCCAAACAAAAGCCCAGGCCGGCCTCACCCAGTGAGGTCCGGGCCGTCGGGTGCGGCGACGGCGAGCGTCAGGACGAGGCTAAGGCGAGACGGTGACCAGGGAGCCGTAGGTGAGGTAGGGCCACGCCTGCGCCGCCGCGGCCAGCGGGAGCTCGACACAGCCCAGGCTCTGCGGAAAGCCGTAGGAGTACCTGGGGAAGTAGTGAACCGCCTCGCCGGCCTGGAAGTAGGAGACGTACTCGACCGGGTCGGCGTAGTGGCTGCCGTCAGGATTGATGCCCTGCATCACCTGGAACCGGTAGCGCAGGTACACCGGAAAGGTGCCGTCTGACGTGGGCGCGACGGGGATTCCGGTGTTCGCCGGGCTGCTGAGTACCTCCTGCCCGTCGTGCCAGATGGTAAGCGTCTCCGGCAGGACCTCGCTGGCGATCGCGTAGGTGTAGCCGTTCGGGTTGTCCTGCTGAGCCTCGGCGGCCTGCAGTAGGTCCGTCCACACCTTCGGGCCGGCCACGCCGTCAAGCGGGAGCCCGTGCCCGGACTCGAACGCCATGATCGCACCGGTGGCGATCAGGTTGGCCGCGCCCGGCTGCCAGAGGCTGGTCAGGCTGGACGGGTAACCGCTGACCCAGGTGAACTGGCCGCCCGGCGGCTGGTAGGCGGCTGAGAGCTGGGCCCCGGCGCTGCTGGGCGTGCTGACACCGCCGGGCATGATGGCGCTGTCGACGTGCGGGGACCAGCTGAGCGGAAGGTAGCCGAGCTGGGCCAGGAGCTGCTGCAGGCGCAGCGTGGAATACGAGGCCGTGCTGAAGCTGACAGTCCACCCGGCCGAACCGGTCCCGCGATCCTGGCCGCGCCCGCGACGGCCGGGCTCGGAGATCGTCACCTGGGTGTCCTCGGGGAAGCCGGCCGAGGGAGTGAAGATCAGGCTGGTGCCGTCGTGACTCCAGGTTCCCGGCACCGAGGGGGACAGGCGGGGGAGCGGCGAACTAGCCGCGGGGACACCGGACAGGCTGAGCTGGATTGGCTGCGTGCCGTCCACGTCGCGGGCGCCCGTGGCCGGTACGGAAGAAACTACTCTCAGTGTCTGCAGCGCCGCGGTCGTCTGGGCGCCGTGCCGGTGCGCGGCTGACCCCGAAGCCACTGCGCTCGCCGCATGATCACTATGGTGCGCGCGAAGCGCCATCACGATTCCGCCGGTCACCACGATGGCCGCGGTCAGCCCGGTCATCCAGAAGACCGCAACCCTGCTCTTGCGGTTCCTGAGACCCGAGGCCACCCCGGCCGCAGCGCGGCTCCGCCTGAACAACAATATTTCCCCCAGCTGTCACGAATTGTGACTTCCCCAGCTGTCACTTATCGTAACTGATCATTGTCTCTGGGTAGTGTAACGGCGGCTCCGTGGTTGACATTGCCGGGATCAGCGGTAAGTTGCTGCTCAGTCCAGCACCAGGGCTGGCTAGCCGGACCGGCAGGCTCGTCAGGTTCGGGCTACGTCATGGTGAGGGCGCGCGCATCCAGCCGCCCTCGTGGCTAGGCGTGGCACCGAAGGGGGCTGCCGCGCTTATCCGGCTGGACGGGGGTTGGGCCTGGAAAGGGCCCGGGCACCCAGTAGACAACGGAGGCCAAGCCCGTTGCCAGCGGGATGGACTCCGGTCCGAAGGCGCTGCCCGGGTCCTTTTCCTTTCTTGCTGTCCGCCTGCTCCTCCAGGCGGGGCAGCCACCGGACGGAGCAGCCACGAACCTGGCCGGGCACGAATCTCCTGGCCGGTTCGTTGTGTGCTGAAGACGAGCAGAGGGGTGTGTCGCTGATCGGGAACCGCCATGTCGGAGCGCCGGTGCGCGCCGGGATATCATGGCCTGCACCGTCCGTGACGAGTTGTCCTGACCAGTACAGCCTGTTCCCCCCAGACGCAGCGATAGGCAGGGGTCGTGATAGAGCCAAATCCATCCGCCGAGCCGCCGGCCGACCGGATCGTCATCGTCATGCCGACCTACAACGAACGGCAGAACCTTGAGTCCATCGCGGGCCGGGTCAGGGCGGCGCTCCCGGCGGCCGACCTGCTGATCGTTGACGACAATAGCCCGGATGGCACCGGTGACATCGCGGACAAGCTGGCCGAGGCCGACCCGCACGTGCAGGTCATGCACCGGTCGGAGAAGGCGGGCCTGGGTAAGGCCTACATAGCCGCTTTCGGCTGGGCGCTCGAGCGCGGCTACGACGTGATCGTGGAAATGGACGCGGACGGCTCGCACCAGCCGGAGCACCTGCCCAGCCTGGTGGGCGCGCTGGCCCACGCGGACCTGTCCATCGGCTCCCGGTGGATGCGCGGCGGCAAGGTGGTCAACTGGCCCAAGTCCCGCGAGCTGCTCTCTCGCGGCGCCAATATCTACACTCGGCTCATGCTCGGCCTCGGCGTCCGGGACGCCACCGCGGGCTTCCGCGCCTATCGTGCCTCCACGCTGGCGAAGATCAGCCTGAACGAGGTCGAGTCGACGGGATACTGCTTCCAGATTGACCTGACCATCAGGGTCGCCCGGGCAGGCATGAAGATCGTCGAGGTGCCGATCACTTTCGTGGAGCGTGAGCACGGCGCTTCGAAGATGAGCAGCAACATCATGCTTGAGGCGTTCTGGCGGGTCGCACAGTGGGGCACGGCGCGACGGCTGCGCCAGCTCAGCTCTCACGTGGAAGCGCGGAACCTGCGTCAGGGCAGGTAGCGCTAAGCTCGTCTGGGCCGGTTAGGCGCTTCTGGTCAGGCGCTCCGGCGCTGCGTGCGGTGAGTGCTGGCGTCCTGGCCGCGATCGGTGCCGCGGCGCTCCTTGATGACCTGGAGACGCTCGGCCAGTACGGCCTCGAGGTCTTCCACGGTCCGTCGCTCCATCAGCATGTCCCAGTGGCTGCGTGGCGGCTTCGCCTTCTTCGGAGACGGCGATTCGCCGCTGGCAGCGATCGCTACCGCTCCGCAGACACGACACTCCCACGTACCGGGAAGTTCCGCCTCAGCTGCGAAAGGCACGCTAAAATGGTGCCCATTCGGGCAGTCGAAAGCAACATCCTGACGGGGCGCGAGGTCAGTGTTACGGTCATTCTCGTAACTTGTCGCACCGAGCCGGGTGCCGCGGAGTGCGCGTTCAGCCATGCTTGCTGCCTCCCAGGCGGTCAGCGGTACTACTCATCAACGCTGAATACCCGGACAAGATTCCCCCTGCGGGCGTTACCCAATCGTGTTTCGGCAAGAAGATCGCAGCTATCGGGTCGCAGGCTGCCGTGGCCGTCCGCCGGAGGCGCTCCGCTACGGGCTCCGCGGATGCCATTGACCCCGCTCGATGAGGACATCGCGAAGCGTTTCGATGTCGTCGGTCATGAGCCCGTCGGCGCCCAGGTCCAGGAACCTGGTCATCTCGGCCCGGTCGTTGACGGTCCACACGTGCACGTCGAGCCCGAGCGCGTGCGCCCGGCGTACGAACGAACCGGTAGCCACCCGCGCCGGAACCTGAGCGCAGCGCGCATCCGACCGGGACAGCCTGCTGGCGAGCAGGCGGGTCTGCGGCCCTGGGTGGGTTGAGCCGATCGCGCACCGGACGGCGGCGATTGCGGCGGGCGAGGTGGTCATGCACACCGGCCGCTCCAAGAGCCCGCGCGCGGCCCGGAGCCTGCTGCCGGAAAACGAGGTCACGCAGACCCGGTCCCACGCATCGGTCCGGCGCAGCACGCCGGGCAGCAGGGAAATCCCGGGCTCATCCTTGAGGTCGATGTTGAAGCGCACGTCGGGCCACGCGCCGAGCAGGTCCTCGATGAGCGGTATCGGCTCGGTGCCCGCTACCCGCAGGTCGGTGACCTCACGGTAGGACCGGGCGCCGATCGGGCCGGACGCGTCGGTCATGCGGTCGAGCGTCCGGTCATGGAACGCCATCAGCATCCCGTCACAGGTCGCGCGGGCATCGGTCTCCAGGTAGGCGTAGCCCAGCTTGACCGCGTGTTCGAAGGCGGACCAGGAGTTCTCAGGCGCGTGGGCCGCCCCGCCCCGGTGCGCGAAGGCGATGGGGCGCGGGTGCTCAAGGAACGGTACGACCACGATGGCTAGTATGCCTGTTCCGGGCACTGACCTGGTGAACTACGGCTGTCCAGCGGATGCCGGATTACTCGGCAGGCTCCTGCCCGTCCCGCAGGCCGGGGGGAAACGGGGCGACGGCCGCGGTCCAGTTCCTGCGCCGGACCTCGGCCATCGCCACCGCTGCCGCCACCGCGACGTTCAGCGACCCGACCCGGCCCGGCTGCGGGATGTAAGTGACCGCGTCGGCGACGGCGAGCAGCGCCGCCGTACAGCCGTGATCCTCGTTGCCGACCGCGAGGCAGACATCGCCGTCCAGCGGGGCCTCGTGCAGCGGGACGGCACCGGCCGCCAGCTCGACCGCCACCACGCGCAGGCCCAGCGCCGCCGCCGCCTTGGCCGCGGCGACCGGGTCCGGCTCCTGCGTGGCGCGGACCAGCCGCTGGGTGCCGAGCGCGGTCTTGCCCACCCCCGGACGGCCGAACGGCGCAGTGTTACCGCACAGCCACAGCTGCTCAGCTCCGAAGGCAGCAGCGGAGCGGACGATGGACCCCACGTTGAACGGCTGGCTCACCGAATCCAGCAGCACGGCCAGGCGCGATCCGCTGGCCCGCCGCCACTCGCGGTTGAGCCGCTTGACTTCGGTCGGACGGAGCTGCCGCGGGCCGGCCTGGTCGCTGGATTTGCCGCCAGCTGGCGCGGGCGGGGTCACGGGGGAGTCACCACGGTTCGTTCGGGCAGGTACTCGACCTGCAGCAGCCGGTAACCGCTCCGTGCGGCCAGACGCGTCACGGACCAGCCCTGCTCGGCGAGCCAGCGGTGCAGTGAATCGGCGCCGAGGTTGCGCCCGGCCACCAGGTGCGCCTGGCTCCCGGGGGCCAGATGGCTCAGCCAGCGGCCCAGCAGCTCATGCAGCGCCTGCTTGCCGACGCGGATGGGCGGGTTGGACCAGATCCCGGCGAACCGGTCCGGCACCGACGCGTCCTCCGGGGTGACGCAGCGGACGTTGGACAGTCCGGCCGTGGCCGCGTTCCGCGCGCACAGCTCAAGGGCCCGCTCGTTGACGTCGACCGCCCACACGGCGGCGCCCGGCGAGCGGGCCGCCAGCACGCAGGCGATCGGCCCGTAGCCGCAGCCCAGGTCGAGCAGGTCACCGGAGGCTGGCGGGGCAGGGGTCTCGTCGAGCAGCAGGCGGGTGCCCGGGTCGAGTCGCTCGGGGGAGAACATCCCGGCGTCGGTCGCCAGTTCCAGGTACACGCCGGGCAGGATCACCCGCACCCGGCCCGGGCGGTGCCCCGCCCGCGGATGCGGCGAGAAATAATGGTCCGTCACCGGCTCATCAAGCCCGGGGGCTTACCGGCTCGGCCGGTTCGGCCTGGCTGGCGAGCGCGGGGGTGATGAAGCGGCGGGTGATCCACCGCTCGACGATGAACGTCATGATCGGGACCGTGCCCGCCAGCAACATGATCACGGTCGGCTTGTTCGCCAGCCGGAGCTTCCTGGACAGCATCCAGGCGAACACCAGGTAGATGATGTACAAGATGCCGTGCACCACGCCGACGTTATTGGCTACGGCGGGATGCCCCGCGACCTGCAGCGGGATGCCGACGAAACACAAGAAGACCAGCACCACGCCGGTGATGTAGGCCATTACCCGGTACCGGAGCACCGCTGCTTCCACGACTTTCATCTCCTGATCGTCCCGAGAACCGCTTATCGCAGTCCGTGCCACCTGCCATGGTTCTTGACCTCGGCGTTGAGCCGGGTCAGGTAGGCGTTGTAGGCGCTGAGCTCCGGGTCTTCATCCTCGGCGGGCGCCGCGGACTGGGCCGCGGGGACGTGGATCGTCCCGACCCCGAAGGGAAGGCCTTCGGCCTCCTCGGAGGAACCAGTGAGCGTCTCACCGCGCTTGATCCGGAACTCATCCCTGATCGTCTTGGCCCAGAACACCACGGCAAAACCGGCGAACAGAGGCCACTCGAACGTGTAAGCCCAGCTCAGAGCGTTGCCCGACATCGCCCGGTGGAACTGCCAGTCACCGAGCCACAGCATGCCCCAGAAGGAGACGACCATGAACAGGTGCCACCCCAGCCACCGGGGCGCGAAGAGGAACCGCCACACGGGACCCGAAGGCGCCGGCACGGCTGCCGCCGCCCGGCCAGCGCTGTCGGCCAGATCCGCGCCGTCCGCGGGGGCAGCGCCCTCGATCGGGGCAGCGTTTTCCATGCCACGAGGGTAGCGCTGGAAGCTGAATGCCCAAGGGGCGGACCGTGCGATTTCGCCAACCGGGTCGCGCGCGCGGCCTGGACCTGGATAATTCCTCCATGGGACTCACCGCGGCCATCGCCGGTCAGGCCAGCCGGCTGCCTGACCGGCTCGAAGACCTGCACGGTCCGTGGCAGGGGGTTGTCGTGCTGCCCGTGCACATGACGTGGCACGAGCTGCGCGAGTTCGACGTCGCCCGGCAGAGGCCCCGGCTGCTGCTCTACAGCATCGTCATCAGCCAGGGCAGGCGGAACGACGTCGCCCGCTTCCTCAACGCGCAGCGGCTGCGCGAGGACTGGCCGCAGCTGCGGCCGCTGGTCAGCGCGAGGATGCGGCGGGCCCTGGAGCGCAAGCTCGGGCTCTTGATGTCCTGACGGCTGCCGTAGTCTGCAAGTTGGAGTTACCCCAGCGGGAGAGGACGGGGCCGGATGCAGGCCTTGGCGTGGCTCGGGTTCGTGCTCGGTCTCGGCGCGCTGCTGCTCACCGGCTCGAGCGTCATCAAGACCCTGCTGATCCCGCGCAACCTGAGTTCGGCCATCGGCACTGCGGTCGCGGCGAGCGTGCTCGGCGTCTACCGGATGGTGACGGCCAGGGTCCACGACGACGTGACACGGCGGGAACGGATCTACGCCAGCGGCGCCCCGACCTACCTGTTCGCCCTGCTGGTCTGCTGGATCGTCTGCCTGTACGTCGCCTACACGCTGATGCTGCTGCCGTTCGCCCACCACAGCCTGGACTTCGCGCTGCGGCTCTCTGGATCGTCGCTGTTCACCCTGGGCTTCGCGGATCCGGCGGGGGCGGCGCCCTATGGCATCGTCTTCGCCGCCGCTATCAGCGGGCTCGGCGTGATCGCCCTGATGATCGGCTACCTGCCCACGCTCTACGCCGCCTACAACCGGCGGGAGACCCTGGTGATCATGCTGGAGGCGCTGTCGGGCAAGCCTCCGTGGGGACCTGAGCTGCTGGCCCGGCAGCAGCTGATCAAGAACACCACCTACCTGCCCAGGCTTTATGAGCGGTGGACCGAGTGGGCGGCCGACATATCGGAAAGCCACACCACCTACCAGACCCTGATCTACTTCAGGTCCCGCTATCCCGAGCAGGCCTGGCCGCTGGCCCTGCTGGCCGTCCTGGACGCCGCCGCGCTGCACCTGTCGCTGAACCCCGAGTCGGCCCCGGCCGAGATCAGGCCGTTCCTGCGGGTGGGGTACATCACCATGCGCTCGATCGCCGGGACCCTGGGCTTCGAGGCGAACGACGACCCGCACCCGGACGATCCGCTGGTCCTGACCAAGGAGGAGTTCGATGCGGGCGTGCGGCACGTGGCCGAGGCGGGCTGGGAATTCGAGCGGCCGCCGGACGAGGCGTGGGCGCATTTCCGTGGCTGGCGGGTGAACTACGAGGCGGCCGCGCACGACATCGCCGCCCATCTGGACCTGCCGCCCGCGCTGTGGTCGGGGCCGCGGTCCCGGTTCGGGGTCGCGGCCATGCCCGAGCGGCCCGCGCACCGCGAACCCCGGGCCCCCGAGGCCATCGAGAGTTCTCCCGATCCTGGGGAGGGCTCTTCCGCCGAGGCCCCGGACACGGACGCCCCCCTGCGTATGCCAGGCTGGTGACATGCGCAAGTACGTGATCATGGGGGTGCAGGGCAGCGGCAAGGGCACGCAGAGCCAGCTGCTCGCGGCCGACCTGGACCTTGTGCATATCAGCGTGGGTGACATCTTCCGCTGGAACGTTCAGAACCACACCAAGATGGGCGCGCAGGTGCGTCGCGTGATGGCGGCGGGCGAGCTGGTGGGCGATGACCTGGTGGAGTCGGTGGTCAGGGAGCGGCTGACTCAGCACGACTGGAACTACGGCTTCATCGTCGACGGGTTCCCGAGGAACCGGCGCCAGACCGAATTCTTCCTGGAGAGCTACGACATCGACAGCGTCATCGAACTTGACCTGCCGGACTCCGAGGTCCGCCGCCGGGTGCTGAACCGCAGGCTGTGCGCCGACTGCGACGTGGACTACAACCTGATCGCTAACAGCCCGAAGGTTGCCGGCCGGTGCGACCTGTGCGGCGGAGAGCTCGTCACCAGGGAAGATGACACCGAGGAGGCGCTGGAGGTCCGGCTGAGGGACTATCACGAGCAGACCAACCCGGCCCTTGACCTGTTCCGGCGCAAGGAGTACGTCATCACGGTCGACGCCAGGCCCGCGGCGGAGGTCGTCCAGCGGACCATCAGGCAGCGTCTCGGGCTGCCGGAGATGGCCGAGCCGGCGGACCGGGCCAAGGAAGCCGCGAGTGCGTGAGATCGCGGTATTCGGCGGTAGCGCCCACCCCGCTCTGACCGCCGAGATCTGCGCGTTCTTGTCCGTGCCGCAGCGTCCGGTGCGGCTGCAGCGGTTCGCCAACGACTGTCTCGGGGTCCAGCTGCAGTCCAACTGCCGGGAACGGGACGTGTTCCTGATCCAGCCGCTGGTGCCGCCGGTGCAGGAGCACCTGGTCGAGCTGCTGCTGATGGCAGACGCGGCCCGGGGCGCGTCGGCGGGGCGGGTGACCGCGGTCATGCCGCACTACGCCTACGCCCGGTCGGACAAGAAGGACGAGTCGAGGATCTCCATCGGAGCCCGGCTGGTCGCGGACCTGCTGGTCACGGCCGGCATCGACCGGGTGCTCACGCTCACCCTGCATTCGCCCCAGGTGCACGGATTCTTCTCGGTGCCCGTCGATCACCTGCACGCGCTGCGCGAGCTTGCCGTCCACTTCCGCGGCCGGGACCTGTCCCAGTCCATCGTGGTCTCCCCGGACCTGGGCAACGCCAAGAGCGCCGCGGCGTTCGCCCGCAGGCTCGGCGTGCCGGTCGCAGCCGGCGCAAAAGAGAGGCTCAGCGACTCACAAGTGGCGATCAGCGCCATCATCGGCGACGTGACCGGGCGCGACGTCATCGTCCTAGACGACGAGATCGCGCGCGGCACCACCGTGCTCGAGCTGCTGAACCTGCTGCGGGAACAAGGCGCTCGTTCGGTCATCGTGGCCTGTACGCACGGGCTGTTCGCCGATGGTGCGCTGGACAAGCTGGCCGCCACCGACGTGACCGAGATCGTCTGCACGAATTCGGTGCCCGTCCCCGCTCACCACGACAAGCTGCGCGTCCTTTCCGTGGCCCCGGCGCTGGCCGAGGCCATCAACCGCATCCACAACGGCGAATCGGTCAGCTCCCTGTTCGATCACTGAGAGGCTGGCCGCCGGCGGTGATCACGATCCAGGCCAGCACCAGGGCTTCCTCTCGCCACGCGTCGTAGCGGCCGCTCCGGCCGCCGTGGCCCGCCTCCATCTCGGTCTTGAGCAGGAACGGGCCGCCCTTGGCCACCGAACGCAGCCGGGCGATCCACTTGGCGGGCTCGTGATAGGTCACCCGGGTGTCGTTCAGCCCGGTCAGCGCGAAGATCGGCGGGTAGACCTGGCCGGTGACGTTCTCATACGGCGTGTACGACTTCATGTACGCGTAGACCTCGGGGTCGTGCAGCGGGTCGCCCCACTCCTCCCACTCGGTGACGGTCAGCGGCAGCGACGGGTCCAGGATCGTGGTCAGCGCGTCGACGAACGGCACCTGCGCCACGATGCCCGCAAAAGCCTCGGGGGCCATGTTGGCGACCGCGCCCATCAGCAGTCCGCCCGCCGAGCCGCCCCGCGCGACGAGTCGGCCCGATGACGTCCAGCCTTGCCGCACCAGGTGCTGGGCACATGCGATGAAGTCGGTGAAGGTGTTCTTCTTGCGTAGCATCTTCCCCTCGGTGTACCAGGACCTGCCCATCTCACCGCCGCCTCTGATGTGCGCGATCGCGTACACGAAACCCCGGTCGAGCAGCGACAGGACGGGAATGGAGAAGCTCGGGTCCCGGGATATCTCGTAGCTGCCGTACCCGTACAGCAGGGCGGGCGCGCTGCCGTCGCGTGGCGTGCCCCGGCGGCACACCAGCGAGATCGGGATGCGCGTGCCGTCGGCGCCCGCGGCCCACTCCCGGTGCTGCTCATAGTCCTCGGGCCGGTATTCCTCCCCGGCGGGCGAGGGCAGCACCGGCTGGCGCTTGAGCAGGGTCAGCCCGCCGGTGGCCATGTCGCAGTCATAGACCGAACCCGGGGTCACCAGGGACGTGTAGGACAGGCGGAACCGGCTGGCCTGGTACTCGGGGTTCGGGCCGGGCCCGACCCGGTAGACCGGCTCGGGGAAGGCGACCTCGTGTTCGCCGTTCCCGTGCCGCCGTAGCATCCGCAGCCCGGTCAGCCCGTCCCGCCTGAAGTACACGACGATGAAGTCCGCGAACGCGGCCACGTCGAGCAGCCGGGTGTCGGCCCGGTGCGGGACCAGCGGCGTCCAGGCCGCGGGTTCGGTCACCGGCGCGGTCGCGATCTCGAAGTTCTCCGCCCCGTCGTTGTGCAGGATGAGCAGCTGATCCCCGGCGTCCTCCACGTCGTAGTCCAGGCCCTGCCGGCGGGGGGTGACCACCGAGAAGGATGCCTCCGGTGTCGCGGCGTCGCACATCCGCACCTCGGCGGTCAGCACGCTGGCCGACTTGATGAGGACGAAGCGCTCGCTGCGGGTCAGGCTGACGTAGACGTGGAAGTGCTCGTCCGGTTCCTCGAACACCATCGTGTCCTGCTCGGCCGGCGTGCCGAGCCGGTGCCGCCACACCCGGTAAGGCCGCCAGGCGGCATCGACGGTCACGTAGAACAAGGTGGAGGCGTCACGCGACCAGGCGCAGCCGGCGAAGGTGTCAGGGATCTCGTCGGGCAGCGTCTGGCCCGTTTCCAGGTCC
>Ga0302325_10004987_pt1 | contig 30494 bp, 28 predicted proteins | sample Palsa_T0_2_FD_201948 | JGI IMG/M metagenome (GOLD analysis project Ga0302325, IMG submission 201948) | Peat permafrost microbial communities from Stordalen Mire near Abisko, Sweden - Palsa_T0_2 | ecosystem: Environmental > Terrestrial > Soil > Palsa > Peat permafrost | place: Sweden: Abisko... | reverse complement strand
AACCAGCTCGCACACCGATACAGAGTGGGATCTGGACTACGACTTCCAGCAAGGCCGCGCCAACGCGAGCACTCTGCTGGCCAACTACCACATCGGCCCGGTCACCATTAGCGGCGGCGATGCCATGCTGTTTTCCTTGCCCACTCCATCCACTGCAAGTCTGCGCTTCAACCAGATTCGCGCCGCCCTGGGATACGGCCGTTCCAGCAGACGGGGCTTCAGCGGCGCCAGCAGCTTTGGCTTCGACTCGGTCAGCGGCCTTTTGCAGTTCGCCAGCGCTCAGACCACCTACAACTGGGACTGCTGTGGCATGACCATGGAATACCGCCGCTACGACATCGCCAACGTCCGCAACGAAAATCTCTTTCGCTTCAACTTTACCCTCGCAAACATTGGATCGTTCGGCGATTTGCGCAAGCAGGAGCGCCTTTACTAGAAGGCAACGCTCGGATCGCGGAACAACCCCAGTTACCGTTGCCTCCGCCGCATGCCCTCTGTCTCTGGCACTCCCGCGCGGAATCAAGAGGCTACTAACGGCGATGATTTTCGACGTCCCGATCGAGGACTTTGTCCAGATTCGTTTTACAATGAAACATGGCCGTGGAAGACGCTCTCGACGCCAAGATGTCGGTTCTCACCGAACTGCTGCATGCCTCGCGGCGCGTTCTCGTGGCTTACTCCGGGGGCGTGGACTCCGCTTTTCTGGCGTGGGCAGCGCATCGGGCGCTGGGAACGGACATGCTCGCCGTCATCGCCGACTCTCCCAGCCTGGCACGCACTCATCTCGCGGATGCGGTTGCCTTCGCCGGCGAGCAATCCATTCCTCTCGAAGTGATATCGACCGCGGAACTGGATCGCGCCGACTATGTGCGCAATGACGGCCAGCGCTGTTTCCATTGCAAGGATGAGCTTTTTACCGCGATGGAAAATCTTCGCTCGCGGCGCGGCTTCGCCTCCATCGCTTACGGCGTGAACGTCGACGACCAGGGCGACTTCCGCCCCGGCCAGCAGGCTGCCCGCAACCACCATGTAGCGGCTCCGCTGCTCGCAGCCGGACTTGGCAAGAAAGAAATTCGCGAACTGGCCCGCCGCTCCGGCTTGCGCGTCTGGGACAAACCCGCGTCCGCCTGCCTTTCCTCTCGCATCGAATACGGACGGCCGGTGACGCGCGAAGCCCTGGAGGTGGTGGAAAAAGGCGAAGACGCGCTTCGTGCGCTGGGATTCCGCCAGTTGCGCGTGCGCCACCACGGAGAGACCGTGCGTATCGAAATTGCCGGCGACGAACTGGCGCACGCCCTTAACCCGGCCATGGCCGCCGAGTTCACTCGCATCTTCAAAGCGCTCGGCTTTCAGTTCGTGACCCTTGATCTGGAAGGCTTCCGCTCGGGTTCCATGAATTCGCTTCTGCCCGCGGAAGCCCTGCGGCGCCAAGCCGGCTAGGTACGGAATTTTGTCTCCGGATCGGCAACTGTGTCTCAACACATCGGCATCGTCGCTTGCAGCACCGAAGGCGCGGCGCTCTGCTACCGCACCATCTCACTCGAAGGTGCGGCACTGCTCGGCCCGCACGATCATCCTCAAATCTCGCTGCACTCGCATTCGCTGGCGAAATACATGCGGCACGTTCGTGCTGGCGATTGGCCGGGCGTGGCTGAACTCGTGCTCTCTTCCGCGGAAAAGCTGGCTCGCGCCGGAGCGGATTTTCTCATTTGTCCAGATAATACGATCCATCAAGCTTTCGATTTGGTGGAGCACCGCTCGCCGCGTCCCTGGCTGCACATTGCGAGAGAAGTTGCGAAAGAGGCGCAGCGCCGCCAGTTCAAGCGCCTCGGCGTGCTGGGCACGCGTTACCTGATGGAAGGTCCGGTTTACCGCGAATCGCTGAAAGCCGCAGGCATTGAGCACCGCATTCCCGGAGCTGAGCAGCGCGCACGTATCGACCAGATCATCATGGACGAACTGGTGAACGCTCAGTTCCTGCCGCGCTCGCTGGCGTATCACGTGGAAGTAATCCGGTCGTTTCAGGATGAGGGTTGCGAGGCGGTTGTGCTCGGCTGCACCGAAATCCCGCTGCTGGTTGCGCCTGAGTCTTCGCCGCTGCCAACGCTGGATTCCACGCGCCTGCTGGCAAGAGCGGCGGTCCGTAGAGCGGTAGAGGACTAGCCACAACCGTGCGAACCACGCCTCGTAAGCTCAAGTTTCGACTGCTGCCCGGACTCTTCGCCGTCGTGCGCCTTGCTCCGGAGGCTCTCGTGCCTGAGTGGGCCACGAAAGGCGATTTCACTTCCATCACCCGCACCGCCGATGAACTTTCCATCGTCTGCCCCGCCGATAACATTCCAGAAGATGTCGATGCCGGCCTGCGCTGGATCTGCCTCAAGCTCGAAGGCCCGTTTCCCTTCTCGCAAACCGGAGTGCTGCTTTCGTTCATCGAGCCGCTGTCGAACAACGGCGTCCCCATCTTTGCCATTTCCACCTACGACACGGACTACGTTCTCATCTCGAAAGAGCACATAGACCGAGCTGTCGACTTGCTGCGCGAAGCGGGATATGAACTACTTCAGGGATAAAAGAGTGACGTAAAGTTTCTGCAAAAACGGGCCGGTCGGACAACAAAAGGCCGAAGGATCCCACGATCCTCCGGCCAGGTCTTTGCGAGCGTCCGCAAATTTTATTGTTTTACATCAGTCGAAGCCATATCGAGAGTGAGCATGAACCCGTTGGTTCCTTGGTGTTCGAATGCTTTCGGCCCAGTCTTATAGGCCTCGAGATCGTTCGGCATCATTATGAAACCGTCGTTCCGGGGCGTTCCCCAGTATTTCAGGTTGTGGATCACGACCGGGTCGTCGGTATTTCCGGGAAAGCGGTGCAACTTCACTTCGGCGGTTTTGCCGCCGTCAATCGTGGCGTGCGCTTCATCTTTGTTGAATTGCCAGGTGTCAATGTTCCCCACCGCGGTCTGGAACGAGTTCCATTTCACGGGGAAGACATTGGGCAGGATCGCGCCCAGCGCGCTCTGTTGTTCCTTTGTCATGGCCTTATCAAAGGTAACCAGAGCCCACTCGGTTTTTCCCTGCGAAAAATCCGAGCCCAGGTCGCCGGTGATCCAGAACTTGGCGCCGTCAAGATTGACCGTGCCATAGTGTCCGTGGTTCACCTTGTAGGCGTTGTTGAATTGGCAATAGTGGACTGCCGTGCCGTGTTCGTGATGGGCGGCAGGTTTGGTGTTGAAGTAGCATTGACAGAACATCGGGCAACTGCAGGCTTCGATGGTGGTCGCATTCAGCGCCCAGTCGGGTTGCGACTTGTCGCTGGCGTTCATTGCGACCAAGCCGAGGACGAGAGAGATACCCCAAGCTTTAAACATGCTTAATACCTCCTCGGCGGCAAATTATGCTCGCTGCGAGACGACTTTTCAAGCAAATTTGCAACCTAGCGTACTGCCCCATTTGTGCCATTCGCCCTGCCAAATTTGCCGAACGCTGTTGCCAGGCCTGCACTTATCCCGCATCCGTGTTGTAATTAAGATACTAGTCAACCTATGTCATCGACTGTCACAACCTTGCGCCGGCGCGCCAAAGCCCTGCATCGCAATCTGCGCGGGGCATCCATGGCTGCGCGGGCGCTGGCGTCGACCGAACATCCGCTGCTGGCGCACATCATTCCGATTCGCCGCTGCAATCTGAGTTGCACGTACTGCAACGAGTTCGACGATTTCTCGAAGCCCGTCCCGACCGAAGAAATGTTCCGCCGCATCGACAAACTGGGCGCGCTGGGCACGGCGGTGGTCACGATTTCAGGGGGCGAGCCGCTGCTGCATCCCGAACTCGACGATGTGATCGGCCGCATTCGCTCGAACGGCATGATCGCCGGCCTTATCACCAACGGATATCTGCTGGTGGCGGAACGCATTCAGCGCCTCAACCGCGCCGGTCTCGAGTGGCTGCAGATTTCCATCGATAACGTCAATCCCGACGATGTCTCGAAGAAGAGCCTGAAAGTTCTCGACCGCAAGCTCGAACTTCTGGCCGAACATGCCGATTTCCATGTGAACATCAATTCCGTGGTGGGCAGCGGCATTCGCCATCCGCAGGACGCGCTCACCATCGGCAAGCGCGCGGTCGAGCTCGGTTTCAGTTCGACCATCGGCATCATTCACGACGGCAGCGGACAGGTGCAGCCGCTCAACGACGAGGAGCGCCGCATCTACCACGAGATGAAGTCGATGGAGAAGCGCAGCTTCACCCGCATCAACGCCTTTCAGGACAACATCGCGGAAGGCCTGCCCAACGACTGGCGCTGCCGCGCCGGCGCACGCTATCTCTACATCTGCGAAGACGGGCTGGTGCACTATTGCTCGCAGCAGCGGGGCTATCCGGGAGTGCCGCTCGAAACCTACACGCGCGACGATCTGCGCCGCGAATACCTCACCGAGAAATCCTGCGCGCCGCATTGCACGGTTTCGTGTGTGCACCAAGTTTCGATCTTCGACTCGTGGCGCGCTCCGCAACAGGCTGCGCCCGGAGCCGTCAACGCCGCTGCCGGGGACTTAGTACAGATCCGGTAGCGCCTGTGAAAATCCGCCTGAAAAATATTGGCAGGGCCGGCTTTGCCGGTGGTCTGAGAACTAGTTTTGAATGGTACCCCCCCTCCCCCCGTTTCGCGATTCGTCAATAAACATGCGGGTTTCCGCGATTGCAAATGCGCATTCAGCGTATTTGATCTCTATTTCCAATAGCTTACGGGCAAAATCTTGACAACAAAGCACTTAGCTCCGGTGCCGGAGGAGTGAATCGTACTGCCTCCGCCTTGACGATGTTCTGCCGATTCCGGTTTGGCCCGCAAGGTCAGATGTCACAAGGGTCTGTGAATTCCAGGAATCGCGGCCCGAAACCCTTCGCCATCAGTGAATCAGCGATCGCTGTCGACTGGCAGGTCCATTGTTTCTATTTCTGTTTCTATTTTCGACGCACTCCACTAGCGGTTGATCGTGGACGACCGGCGCCAGCGCATCTAAAACCTAAACTGATACGACACTTTCACGAAAAACTGCCTGCTATCGTTCATGAACCCCTTTGCGGTGTACAAACCCGCCAATCCAGCCGGATCTTGTTCCAGTTCATGATTCAGGTTTTGCAGATCGCTGTTGTAACCGATATAGATCGCCGTCCCTGGATGCACGAGGTATGTCATCAGGAAATCGGCGTTGAATTGCTTTTCCGTCGGTAAGTAGGTGTACGGGTAAATGGAGTTGCCCGGCGTATTCGCCAGCAGAGAGTTATATTGCAGAATCAAACGCAACGAAAGTTGTGGAGTGAACTGCCAGTTCCACTTGCTGCGCACGATGTGGTCGTTGAAGATGCCTTGTCCGATGCGGACGCCGGGCATCTGCGAGATCTGCGCGAGGGTGAGAAGATATTCGTTCTCTGTCGCTCGCAAGCGCTCAAACAGGTAGGTGTTTTCAATTTTCAAGGGCTTGACTGGACGAAACGTCAGGGATGCAGTGGCCGTATCCGACCGCGACAGAAGAGACTGCGGCAGTGCGTTCGCCGCGGGCACGAAGTTCACACCGTCTCCCCAGGAGTAGGTCGCCCCCAGGGTAACCTTTCGAAGGTAGCCGGTATAGAAACGAGCTTCGCTGAGGTGTTCGTGGTAGTCCTGCTTTTGGCTTTCGGACAAACCAAGAAACAAAAAATCCTGAGGTCTTAGCCGCTCCCGCAACTCTTCATAGGGATCCAGCCAAATGTGGGTCTGTCCGCGTCCTTCAATTCTTAGATAGGGGTCATAATACGTATCCAACCGATTGCCTTCGTGATCGAATACGTAGCGCTGGATCAGCGAAGGGCCCCAGCTTAAAATCCAGCCCTTCTTGGGGCGGAAGCGATAGTAGACCGTGTTGTAGAGTCCGCGAATGTCGACGCGGTTCACGAATCCTGGCACGGTGACGAAGCCCGGACTGACGTCCTGGTAAGTGCCGTCGTAGTTGAAGTGTAGCCCGTTGCGCACGGCTTCGACTTTGTCGGCCGGGCCGGCGTAGTAGCTACCGTTGCCTGCATTGCCCGAGCTGAAGGGAAACTGATTGGCCTCACAAGTGGAAAACAGGTTGGCGGCATTCAGCCCCAGCAGATGGCTCGAACTTGTAACCGCTTGGCCTTGCAGCGTCCAATTGGCATTGAGCTTCAGCCACGCGTCGCCTCCCCCAACGCGGTTGTATTCGCCGGTCGCCGGACATTCCCAGTCGGTGTAAATCGCGCCTATGCTCGACTGCTTGAAAATGTCGCGGCTCAGGCGCGCAATCGTGAAATACGAGCGAATGCCGTAAAGATCGTCCAAACAATCGGGATCGAGAGAGGAACTGAGACAGTAGTTTGGAATCGCCAGTCCCGGGGCCCGATCATCGCTGGCCATCAGCCCCACGGAATACGGACCTTCCTTCCCAGTCAACCGGATTCCCGCCGAAGGATCTTGAATATTACGGGTGAAGAACAAATCCAGGGGGGTGCGGAAATAATCTTCGTTCTCCAGAAAGAACGGGCGCTTTTCCGGAAAATAAACCTCGAAGCGCTGATTCACCGTGATCTGCGGATCTTCGGACTCGACCTGGCTGAAGTCCGGATTGGCGGTCATATCCAGGACAAAGTGATCGTGGATAACGAATTTCGCGTCCATGCCGGTCTGGCCCTGCACCGCCGCATTCTGAAAATACGGATTGTCGGGGTCGCGCGTGTCCAGCCCTCGGAACCCGCGCAGGATGCCATAAGGAATCAGCTCGATATCGCGCCCCGGCGAAATTCCCTCCAGTCCGGAAAGAGTCGCCGCCTGCCCAAGCCGTCCTTGCACCTTGCGGGAAATATAGGGCCAGAACGAATCTTCGTTCTTGCGCACAATGCCCCGATACAAAATGATGCCCCACTCCTGCTGCTTCGTGGCCGGAAAGCGCAGGCTTTTGAAAGGGATCGCCATCCACACCACGTACCCGCGGCTGGTCAGCTTGCCCCGCGAATCCCAGACCGTATCGAACGAAGTATCCCAGTTACTGCCGGTCTCGCCGCGTGAGGCCTCGGTATAGATCGCATCCCACTGCACGCCGAGAGGCGTGGTCTGGAAGGCATAGGCCCGGCGGCGATCGTGAAATGTGTCGAGGATGATCTCAACCTGGTCGTCGTCGCCGATGTCCTCCCTTACCGACATGCGCCCGCGCACCAACCTGGGATTGTCGAAGCAGATGAACACTACATAGAGATTTTTTTGGTCATACCCTAGAAAAGCTTCCGTCGGCTCCGTGACCGGCTCGCCATCATGCGGGTTGCGCTGCATGAAGCCTGTAACTTTTGCCATCTGCAGGGCCGCTTCTCCGGTTGGCTTCATGCCGAGAAAGTCTTCCAGCGCCGGGGCATGGGTGAGGCGCGGAATGGTGAGGGCCGGTGGCGCCAGGGTCGGCCTTGGCGCGGGCTGTACTTGCGGATTTCTGGTGACTGGTTTCGGCAACTGGGCCGGGGGGGAAGAATTCTGCGCCGGAACTCCGGTCTGCGGCGTGGGTATCGCCGAGACACACTGCACCGCTCCGGCCAGAGCGGCAGTGATCAAAAGCCGTACGAATCTTCTTGATGGAAGAGCCGCGACCCGTCTCAATCGCAAAGCAACCTCGTGGCTCCCCGCCCCTCACAGGGAATTGGGTACGATACACCATGCACGGGGCCAGACAGACAAAAAAAAGAACTTTGTAACGATTGCCGGAACTGGGCTAGAGCTGGGAAAGGTTCAGTCCGCAACAGTTCGGAGCCTAAAACAGAGAACTCTGTCTTCGACTCGGAGTAATTCCGAAATGCTCGTATGCCAACTGGGTGGCGACGCGGCCACGCGGAGTACGGTTCAAGAATCCAATCTGCATGAGGAAGGGTTCGTAGATTTCTTCGATTGCGTCGGGTTCCTCGGCCAGCACAGCCGCCAGCGTGTTCAAGCCTACAGGACCACCTTGGTATTTTTCGATGATGGTCAGCAGCAGCCGACGGTCCACTTCATCGAAACCGTATTTGTCCACTTCCAGCATCTGCAGCGCCGCCTGTGCGGTAGGCTGATCAATTTTGCCTGCGCCGCGCACCTGGGCGTAGTCGCGCACCCGCCGCAGCAGACGATTGGCGATTCGCGGGGTTCCACGCGAACGGCCGGCAATTTCTGTAGCGCCCGGCTTGTCGATGGCAACAGCCAGAATTTCGGCGGATCGCTCCACAATCACGAGCAAATCTTCCGGGGCATAGAACTCCAGCCGCAGTACAATCCCGAACCGCGAGCGCAGGGGCGCGGAAAGCAATCCCGCGCGCGTAGTAGCGCCGACGAAGGTGAACGGCTTGACTTCCAGCGTGTGCGTGCGCGCCGATGGCCCCTGCCCGATGATAATGTCGAGTTTGTAATCTTCCAGCGCGGAATACAGCAGCTCTTCCAAAACCGGTTGCAGCCGGTGGATTTCGTCGATGAAGAGCACTTGCTTGTCTTGCAGGTTGGTGACGATCGCCGTCAGATCGCCCTTGATCTGCAGCAGCGGCGCTGCCGTCGGCTGAAAATGCACGCCCAGTTCGTTGGCAATAATGTTGGCCAGCGTTGTCTTGCCCAGCCCCGGAGGCCCGTAGAGCAGAACGTGGTCCATGGCCTCGCCGCGCGACCGCGCCGCCTCGATTGCGACTGCGAGATTCTCTTTGACTTTGGCCTGTCCGATGAACTCGCCCAGCCGCTGCGGCCGCAGCTTCAGCTCAAATGACGAATCGTCCTCGACCGGAGCGGCCGAGACCAGCCGGTCGGGACTGTAATGCAGGTTGGGATTGTTTCTGGCGGTAGCCACTCGCCGGATGTTACCACGAAGTGAGTGAGAAACAGTGCGCGAGACAGGCAGCTCAGGCCCTCCAATGGGGAAAATCCTAAAGGGATTAAATCATTTGACAATGTGACACATTATGTGTCACATTGTAGCATGCCATCGGTTAACATGAGACAGCTTCGAGAGACGCGCCGTTTGAAAGCTTGGCTGCGCGCGGGAACGACGGTCGAACTGCGAGAACGCGATAAGGTAATCGCCCGCATTGTTCCCGAAAAGGCGGAAGAAAAACCAGCGAAGTGGCCCGATTTCGAGGCCCGCGCCAAGACAATATTTGGCGACCGCGTTTTGACTGTCGTGGATGACCTGATAAGGGACAGAGGCCGTTTCTGACTGTCTACGTCGATACCAGTTTTCTGGCGTCGCTCTACGTGCGAGACGCTCATTCTGCGGCCGCAGTAGAGCGCATGAAGGAGAAGCCCCGTGTCTGGTTTACCCCTCTTCTCTCTGCGGAATGTTCCCATGCCATCGCCAAACAGGTTTTTTATCGCAAGATTTCCCAGGCTGAGGCAGACACCGTCTTCGACACGTTGAAGCGCGACCGGGCCGATGGCTTATGGCTTGAGACGGCAATGCCGGAGAACGCTTTCGAGCTTTGCGCCGACTTGGGCCGCCGCTATGCCCCAAAATTTGGCATGCGCACGCTCGACACGCTGCACGTCGCCTGTGCGCTGGAACTCAAAGCTGAACGTTTCTGGACGTTTGACGAGCGGCAGGCGAAGCTGGCGAAGGCGCAGGGGATGAAAACTGCATGAGCGTCTTTCGCGATCTCTAAACTGGCGCGGATTCACTCGTGCATTCCCAAACCCGCGCGCACTCCGCGCGGGCCGCGACGGCTAATTCACGATCCGCTGTTATGAGTATTGACCGGGAAGGTCCCACAAGGAAACTAAACTCCCCTTGCGTGATGGTCACTATTTGAAAGCAGTCGATGAGGTCGATCTTGTACTTCGCCACAAGACCTTCGGCCTTAGCAACAACGTCACGGCCCAGAAAGGACACCTCATTGACCTTGAAGTGGTTTACAGTTACACGAATTAAATTCCTCACGTAGTCGATATATTGCTCCTGGGAAATCTTCTTCCGTTGGAATTTGCGTTTGAATGCTCCGAAAGCTTCCGCAATGCAGAATGAAGTCGTGTACCGAGATGCGCATATTCCAAAATATCCTCTTAGGACATCCCTACCTGGTTCTTCGTCGACATCGTCCGCGACGAGTTTCACAAGCGCAGAAGCATCGAAATAGTGGACTTTGACCGAATGATGATCCATCGAATAACCCACTCACTCTTCCTCTTCCGTCACCTCACCCCGTTCCGCCTTGGCCTTCTCGATAATCTTTTCCTGCAGTTGTCCCGGGACCACGTCATAGTGGTGCATTTCCATGTTGAAGCTGCCGCGGCCCTGGGTCATTGAGGTCAAGTCCACGCCGTAGGTCAGCATCTCGGCCATGGGCACTTCGGCTTTCACTACGGTGTTGCCAGCCTTGTTGTCCATACCCTGGATGCGTCCGCGCCGGCTGTTCAGATCGCCCATGATCGAGCCCGCGAAGTCGTCGGGCACCGTGATCTCGACCGACATCACCGGCTCCAGAATCGTGGGCTTGGCCTGTTCCATGGCCTTTCTGAAGGCGATGCGCCCCGCCATCTGGAACGACATATCGTTCGAATCCACGTCGTGGTACGACCCGTCATACAGAATCACTCGAAAATCCACCACCGGAAATCCCGCCAGATATCCACGTCCCGCCGCATCCTTGATTCCCTTTTCGATCGCGGGAATGTAATTCTTGGGGATGGCCCCGCCAAAAATATCATTCACAAACTCAAACTGTCCGCCCCTCGCCATCGGCTCCATCTTGATTTTGCAATCGCCGTACTGGCCGTGTCCGCCAGTCTGCTTCTTGTGCCGCCCCTGCACGTCGGCCTTGCCGCGAATCGTTTCGCGGTAGGGCACCTTGGGCGCTTTCAAAATCACTTCCGTGTGATAGCGCTTCTTCAGCTTCGCCACCACGACTTCAATATGCTGCTGTCCCGTGCCCGCAATCAGAAACTCCTGCGTCTGCGGATCGCGAAAGAAGCGCAGCATCGCATCCTCTTCCATCAGCTTGTGGAGACCCGGCCCCAGCTTGTCTTCGTCGGCGCGGCTTTTCGGCTCAATGGCAAACGTGATCGCCGGCTCCGGCAACTTGACCCGCGGATATTGAATCGGCGCGGACTTATCTCCCAGAGTGTCGCCGGTGAAAGCATCTTTCAATTTCGCAACCGCTCCAATGTCGCCCGCGTGCAGCTCGGGGACTGGCACGGCCGTCTTGCCTTGCATGGTGGAGATGTGCGCCAACTTTTCCACCGAGCTGCGGCTGAAGTTCTGCACCGTAGCATCGTTTTTCAGCACGCCGGAAAAAACTTTGAAATAGGAGATCCGCCCAGTAAACGCGTCGGATACGGTCTTGAATACATACAGCGATACCGGCTCCGCGTCGGTTTCATGCCGCTTGGGGGCGTCGCCGTTCCCGGAGGCCGCGGCCTCGCCCTGCACCCACTCGTGCTCCGAAGGCGCCGGCGTGTAGTCCACGATAAAATCCATCACGCGATCCGCGCCAATGTTGCCCAGCCCTGAAGCAAAGATCACGGGAAAGAGTTTGTCTTCACGAATCGCGACATGCAGCGCCGGAATCAAGTCTTCTTCTGGAATCGTTCCCTTCTCGAAAAACTCCTCCATCAGCTTGTCATCGCCCTCGGCCACCAGTTCCACCAGTTGCTCGTGCGCCTCCTGCACCTGCGCCCTCATGTTGGCTGGAATCTCCGTCTCTTTCCCCTTGCCGTTCCCACCCAGCTCATACGTGTAGGCCTTCATGCGCACAAGGTCGACCACACCGCTTAAATTCTTCTCGGTCCCGATGGGCAGCTCAATCGGAATCACATTGCGGCCAAACGCATTGATCAACGACTCCAGCACGCGCTCCGCATTCGCCCGGTCGCGGTCCATGCGGTTCACCACGATCAAGCGCGGAGTTTTGTACTCTTCGCAATCGTTCCAGACCCGCTGCGTCACCACTTCCACGCCAGCCACGCCATCGACTACCACAATTGCCGCGTCCACCACCGGCAACACCATCTTGGCCTCGTGGACGAACATGCTGAAACCCGGCGTATCCAGAAGATTGATCTTTGTTTTGCCCCATTCCACAACCGCCGCGCCGGCCGAAATCGACATCTTGCGCGCAATTTCCTCTTCGTCGTAGTCGGTGGTGGCAGAGCCGTCGTCCACCCGCCCCAGCCGCGGCGTTGCCCCCGCGGTATAAAGCATGGCCGATACCAGCGAGGTCTTCCCCGCGTGCCCGTGCCCCACCAGCGCTACATTACGGATGTTTTCCCCGGAATAAATTTTCACGCGTAAGCTCCTTTAAGCAGCGTGGAAGGAAACGGCCCGGAGAGAATTAGGACAGGAACAGGCCAGCCCGACACCACCTGCCAAAACTTAGGATGCTACCACGCGGCAAGCGCGCACCTCAACCGGCCCGGAAGACTGCCAGTTAAGCAGATTTGCGATTCGGGCGTAATCCGTGTCATCCGTGTGAATCCGCGCGGCGAAGAAGTTCCCGTTCGTTGTATCATCTTCCGCATGTTCGGAGGACGCACCAGCGAGCAGTGGATCGCGCAATACGCCTCCAGCCATCAGCACCCGGTGAACCGAGTGTGCCATACGCTGGGCATTCCGCTCATTCTTGTGTCGCTGGTTGTTTTTCTGGGCAGCATCTTCCTGCACCGCTTGTGGATTTACGCTCTGGCTCTGTTCCTTCTGGGATGGATTTTCCAGTTCATCGGCCACGCCTTCGAACACAAAGAGCCCGAGTTCTTTCACGACTGGCGTTTCCTGTTCGTCGGCGTGCGCTGGTGGTGGGCCAAGATTCAAGGCAAGGCCTGACCGCAGGCTCGCTGGGTTGCAAGATCAAGTATCCGCCAACCTAAAATCAAATTCGCACCATCCAAGAGAACCGACATGTTCCCTCAACTCGCCCGCTTCACCGACTTCGGTATTTTGCTTCTACGCCTCATGGTCGGTCTGGTTTTTGTCACCAGCGGCTACGGCCATCTGAAGGCCCCCGCCACTCGCGCCAAGAGTATTGGAATGAGCAAAGCCTTCACCATTTTTCTCGGCATCGCCGAAATCGCCGGAGGCTTAGGCGTAGCCTTCGGAGTCCTCACTCAATTCGCCGCCTTGGGTCTCATCGTGATCATGTTCGGCGCCATCTACAAGAAGCTCTTCGCCTGGCACACCGGGTTCTGGGGTGAAAAAAACTCAGGCTGGCATTACGACCTGATATTTGTCGTGATGAACCTGGTCATCGCCTTCACCAACGGGGGCGCGTACGTACTCATGAGATAACTCTACGCAATCTGTTTGTCCATCTGAGCCGTACTTCTATGCAACAAAAATGACGGGATAGTTTCGCCGTGCCCAGGTTCTAAACCGGAAGCGCAGACGACGCTTCGGGAATCAGTTCGACCAAGTCATAAAGCTCGCCACCGCGCCGGTCGTTCTTGCTTTAGGCGTCTGTAAGTTGGTAAGCTGCGATCATCTTGAGCCTGACATGCACCGTTTGATAGCCAGATTTCTGTTGCTGTTCGCGCTCGTGGGCAATCTCATTCCGATTGCGCTGGCCGCCATTGCAACTCCGCCGCATGCCTGCTGCGTGCGCAAAACCGCCCATCATTGTCACGGCTCTCTTGGTTCAGATCCGGAGCAGATTTCGTTTCACGCTCGCAATTGCTGCAGCCACGATTGCCGCGGCGCGGTGACGGCGGACCGCTGGGCTCACCCTCGGCCGTCCGCGACGGCATTGGCTGCGTTGCAAGTTCAGCCTCGTGGCATCCGCTCAACTTCCGCGACGCCCGCTGTTGTCGCCTTTTCTATCCGCTCCGTTCGCGCTCCTCCCGCCTGCTGAACCTCATGCTCATCTTAAAGTTCGGTTGAGCGGTTCAGTGCGACAGTGGCTTATCTGGCGCGCCCTCCTGCCGAACCACGCGGACCGTCCTATGTGGCCGCGACGCTCCTGATCCGAAACCGTCTGTACCCACAACTGGGAACAATATGAGCTGCAAGAAATTGCTCGCGTTCGCCGGCTTACTATTGTCCAGCATCGCTGCTTTCGCCAACATCTACGGCGGCATCCGTGGCGTGGTGCACGACCCGCAGCACCGCCCCGTTCAGGGCGCCATGGTGATGCTGAAAGCAAAATCGTCGGACTGGGCCAAGACCGCCACCACCGACGCCAACGGCGAATTCCAGCTCAACGCCGTGCCCTTGGGCGACTATTCCGTTACCGTCGCCAGCCAAGGCTTCGCGCAGACGGCGCAGGAGGTCACGGTCATCTCGGGAACCGTGCCGGTGGTGCACTTTCAATTGCAAGTAGCCACGGCCAGTACAAAGGTCACGGTCTCGGCTGCACCCGAAGTTGCGCCCACGGACTCGGCTACGCCGATCACGCTTGTCGATCAGATTGACATCGCTCGCACTCCCGGCGCCGACCGCTCCAACAGCCTGGCCATGATCACGGATTACGTCCCAGGCTCCTATGTGACTCATGACATGCTGCACATCCGCGGCGGACACCAGACCCAGTGGCTGCTCGATGGCATTCCCGTCATCAACACTGCAATCGCACAAAATGTCGGGCCGCAGTTTGATCCCAAAGACCTGGAATATGTTGAAGTCAATCGCGGCAGCTACGGCGCGGAGTTCGGCGACCGCACCTACGGTGTTTTCAACGTAGTTCCACGCACCGGTTTCGAACGCAACAACGAAGCCGAGCTCGTCCTAAGCGCAGGCAACTTCTACCAGACCAATGACGCCCTTAGCTTAGGCAGCCACACCCAACGCTTCGCCTACTACGCCAGTGTCAATGCCAATCGCAGCGATCTCGCCCTGCAGCCGCCAGTTCCCCAGGTTGTACACGACGCCGTCAACGGCGTGGGCGGCTTCGGATCCTTTATCTTCAATGTCGATCCCTCCAACCAGCTTCGCCTGATGACCTCGCTCCGCCGCGACTATTTCCAGATTCCGTACGATCCCGTCCCCAATGACATCGAAAACAACCCTGGAAGCGGTCAGTACTCCCCTAGCATCGGCCTGCGCGATGGCGAACATGAAGCCGACGCCGGTCTGCTCTTCACGTGGCTGCACACTTTCAACTCGCATCTCATGACCACGGTTTCGCCCTTCTATCACTACAACCGCGGCGACTACGACAGTAATCCCAACGACGTTCCCATCGTCACAACGGAAGACCGCGACTCCACTTACGTCGGAGGACAGGCCAGCCTCGCCGCCAACTACAAGAAGAACGATCTGCAGGTTGGATTCCTCAGCTTCTACCAAAGCGATAACCAGCTCTTCGGCGCCGTCTTCAACGACGGCAGCGGAAACCCGGCCATCAACGACACCGAACACCCTACTGCCAACCTCGAAACCTTCTACATCGACGACAAATTCAAACCTTTTTCCTGGCTGACACTCTCCGCCGGCATGCGGCCCACGCACTTCTCCGAAGGCAACTTTGCGGTCACTTCGACTGCGCTGCCTGTCGACGAATCCGCCATCAGCCCGCGTTTCGGCGCCACCGTCACCATCCCTCGCCTTCGGTGGACATTCCGCGCTTTCTACGGACACTACTATCAGGCGCCGCCGGTCGAAACTGTCTCCGGTCCGGCTCTTATCAACTACACGGGACAGCAAGGCCTCGGATTCGGCACACTCCCCGGTGAGCGCGACGAAGAACATCAATTTGGCGTGACCATCCCTTATCGCGGATGGGTCCTCGACGCCGATAACTTCCAAACCAACGTCGTCAATTTTCTCGACCACAACAATATCGGCGCTTCCAGCATCTTTTTTCCTATCGCCGTTTCCCAAGCCTTGATTCGCGGATGGGAACTCACGCTCCGTTCTCCGCGCTTCGCCCACCGCGGACAGGTGCACCTCGCCTACTCCAACCAGATCGCCGAGGGCGCTGGTACCGTCGTCGGCGGACTCACCGATTTCACGCTTTCTCCCCAACTCAGTCCGCTCGACCATGACCAACGCGACACGCTCAACCTGGGCGGCGACGTTACTCTCCCCTGGCGCGCCTATGCCTCCACCAACGTTTACTACGGCTCCGGCTTCAGCAACGCTTTCCCCGGCGCGCCATATCCGGGGAATTATCTGCCGCAGCACACCACCTTCGATCTGTCGCTGGGCAAGGACATCGGCGAGCGCTTCTCCGCCTCGCTAACTGCGCTCAACGTTGCCAATCGACGCGTCGAGTATGACAATAGCCTCACCTTCGGCGGATATCACTGGAACAACCCGCGCGAAATATTTGTAGAACTTCGCTACCGCTTTCACTATTGAAATCGGAGAGAACAGGAAACCAAGTATGTCCGGCCAACGTAGCTTCTTTTTTCGGGAAGCCGTTCTGATTGTGGTCTGCTTGCTGCTCGCTTTCAGCGCCGCGTGTAACCGCGCAAAAACGCCGCCGGAAGCGGCGAACTCCCAATCTTCCGCCAAGCGCTATCCCCTGAAGGGAAAAGTGGTCTCAATCGATCGGCAAACCAAAACCGCCAACATCGACAACGAACCCATCCCCGGCTTTATGGATTCCATGGTCATGGGTTACACCTTCAAACCGCCGAGCCAGCTGGATCAACTCCAGCCTGGCGATTCCATCGCGGCCGACGCCGTCGTGCAGGGCGACGATTACTGGCTGGAGAATGTCACCGTCGTGCAACACGGAAGCGCGCCCGCACCTCAGCCCAAAGCAGCTCTACATACTCCGTCTCCTGGTGAACTCGTCCCTGATTTCCAGCTCGTCAACCAAAGCGGCAAGCGCATCTCTCTGCATCAATTTCAAGGGCAGCCGCTGCTGCTGACTTTCATTTACACGCGCTGCCCGTTTCCCGATTACTGTCCGCGTGTGAGCCACGAATTCGCCGAGATCGATCGCCAATTCCGCGCCGATCCAGGCCGTTACGGCAAACCCCACTTGCTCAGCATCAGCTTCGATCCTGCCCACGACACGCCCAAAGTTCTTCGCGAATACGGCTTCTCTTGCGCGGCAAGCAAAGATCCCGCTCTCTTCCAACGCTGGGAGTTCGCCGTAGCTTCAGCTGCCGAGTTGCCGAAAATGGCCGAGTTCTTTGGTTTGACCTACAACGAAGAAGGCGGACTGATCACGCACTCGCTGAGCACTGCGGTCATCTCGCCCGATGGTAGGATTTCCAAGTGGTACTACGGCAGCGAATGGCAGGCCGCCGACTTGTTGCAGGACGCAGCGGCCGTCGCGCATCCTGCCAGTTGAGAACTTGAGCGCGAAAACAATCTCCCGCAGAAAAGAGAATCGCATGAGGTATGTTCTGGTTCTACTCGCCGCACTGGGCATCGCAGCTTCTTCGCTCGCCTTGCGCGAGCACTATCGCACCGAAGGCGACTCGCCTTGCAGCATCAACGAGGGCTGGGATTGCGGCATCGTCAATCACAGTCCCTACGCGACGCTCGGAGGAATTCCGGTTGCCATCATCGGCATCGCTGGATATCTCTTGATGGGAGTGCTCGGCTGGCGACGCGCCTGGCGTTGGCTGCTGGCCGCCGCGCTGGCAGGATTGGCGTTCTCTTTGTATCTCGCTCACGTCGAGGCGCACATTCTCGGAGTGTGGTGCGTCTACTGCGCCATCTCGCTGGGCGACATCTCGCTCATCACATTGCTGGCGCTGGCAACCACGCTGGTCACGCTTCGCAAACCGTTGATTCGCTCCTGATCGTTGATTCGGCCGTACGCTTTTTCCGGCCGGCTAAATGTCCAGGTTCTTCACGTCCAGCGCATTTTCTTCGATGAACTTGCGGCGGGCGTCTACGTCTTCGCCCATTAGCGTGGTGAAGATGGTCTCGCACTCGGCGATGTCTTCGAGCCTCACGGAAAGCAGGGTGCGGCGCTCGGGATCCATCGTGGTCTCCCACAGTTGCGGAGCGGTCATCTCGCCCAGGCCTTTGTAGCGCTGCACGTCGTAGCCGCGGCTGCCCTCTTTTTTCACGTATTCGAAAAGATCGCGGGGGTTCGAGGTCTCCAGAGTTTCAACCTCGGACTTGCGTCTGGGCGCGGCCTTGGTGGTTTTCTGGCTGTCTTTTTCCTCGGCTTCAGCTTCGTCTTCGGCTTCGTCGCCATTGCTGCCGGCGGGCGCGGCCTTGGCTACCGCTTCGACAACGAACGGCGGCTCCAGATAAGGCTCAATCTGTTTGAATTTCGAAATCAACTGCCGGCACTCCGCTCTCGACGCCAGTTCCCAGTTGACGACGTGCTCCGCGCCCTGCGAATTCACGAAACGCACTTCCCACAGATTGTGCTCTTCGTCGAAGCGCGACTCAACGCTCTTGAAGTTGCGCTCCTTCTGCAACTTCTTCAGTTCTTTTTCCAGGCGCTCGATCTTCTTGGGCGCGTCTTTCTTTTCGCCTTCAAAATCGGAACGCTTGGCCAAATCGAGCCTGGGAAGCAGTTCGGTCACGCGCTCGTCGCGCAGCTTCTTATCCACTTTGTCGAAGAAGCCCAAATATTCTTTCAGCACGGTCATGAACCGCGACAAGTTCGCACCCTCGAGCTTGGCCGCGCCTTCGCCGTAGCGGACTACGAGGCCGTCGGACGCGCGCTTGAGCATGACCTTGTCGAATTCGTCATCGTTCTTGATGTACTGCAGCGACTTGCCTTTCTTGATCGAATACAGCGGCGGCTGCGCGATGAACACATTGCCGCGCTTGATCAGCTCCTGCATGTGGCGGAAGAAAAACGTGAGCAGCAGCGTGCGGATGTGGCTGCCGTCGACGTCGGCATCGGTCATAAGGATGATTTTGCCGTAACGGACTTTGGTGGGATCGAAGTCGTCCTTGGCGATGCCCGTGCCCAGCGCGGTGATCATGGCGCGGATTTCTTCGTGGGCCAGCATTTTGTCGTAGCGCGCTTTTTCCACGTTGAGAATTTTTCCTTTGAGCGGCAGAATCGCCTGGAAGCGCCGGTCGCGGCCTTGCTTGGCGGTTCCGCCGGCGGACTCGCCCTCGACTAAAAACAATTCGCATCGGTTGGGGTCGCGCTCCGAGCAGTCGGCCAGTTTTCCCGGCAAGCCGCCGGAATCGAGCGCGCCCTTGCGCCGCGTCAAATCCCGGGCCTTGCGCGCGGCTTCGCGCGCGCGCGCGGCATCGATGGCTTTATTGATGATCTTCCGCGCCACAGTCGCGTTCTGCTCAAAAAACGCGCCCAGCTTCTCGTTCAGGAAAGCCGTAACAATTCCGGCGATGTCGGAATTCAGCTTGCCCTTGGTCTGGCCTTCGAACTGCGGCTGCGGCAGCTTCACGCTGATCACCGCGACCAGGCCCTCGCGCACGTCGTCGCCGGTGAGGTTTTCTTTCACGTCCTTGAACAAGCCCATCTGCTGCCCGGCATAGTTGATGGTCCGGGTCAGCGCGGTGCGGAAACCGGAAAGATGCGTGCCACCATCGACGGTGTTGATGTTGTTGGCGAAACTGAACACCGACTCGGAATATCCGTCGTTGTACTGGAGACCGATTTCCATGTGAACGTTGTTGCGGTCATCCTCCATGTAAATCGGCTTATCGTGCAGTACCTGCTTGCCCCGGTTGAGGTGCTTGATGAACTCGGCAATTCCGCCGGTATATTTGAAGTCGGTGCGTTTCGGCCCACCGGTTTTCGCGTCGGTGGTGCGCTCATCGGTGAGCGTGATCAGCAGCCCCTTGTTCAGAAATGCAAGTTCGCGCAGCCGTTGCGCAAGGGTGTCGTAGTTGTATTCGGTTGCGGTAAAGATGCTGCGGTCGGGCAGAAAGTGAACTTTGGTGCCGCGGTTCTTGGTGGCGCCGGTTTTCTTCAGCTTGCTGGTGGGCTCGCCTTTCGAATACGTTTGCTGCCAGGTCGCGCCGTCGCGCCAGATCTCCAACTCAAGTTCTTCACTGAGCGCGTTCACGCAGGAAACGCCGACGCCGTGCAATCCTCCGGAGACTTTGTAGGAGGACGAATCGAACTTGCCGCCCGCGTGCAGCTTGGTCATGACCACTTGCGCGGCGGAAACTTTTTCCCCGTCGATCTCCATGTCATCCACAGGAATGCCGCGACCGTCATCGACGACCGTGATCGAATTATCGAGGTGAATCGTGACCTCAATCTCTGTCGCGAACCCCGCCAGCGCCTCATCCACCGAGTTATCGACTACTTCGTACACCAGATGGTGCAAGCCCATCTCACCAGTCGATCCGATGTACATGGCGGGGCGCTTGCGCACCGCTTCCATGCCGCCGAGCACTTTGATGGAATCGGCAGTGTAGTCGCCGTTGCCTCCGCTGTTGCCATTGATCGGAGTCACTTTTTCGGTTTTTGTTTTGGTTTCGATGATGGGGGTATTGATCTCTTTGGTGGCCATTCCGCTCCGCGAAGAAATGTCCGGATTTTGGCTCTGGAACCTGGGTGCCGTTACACCCGAAAATCAGACCATAAAAATCGCCCGAGTCGAGTCTGGTGAAGACGACCACGAACCGACTTCAAGTTATTGAAAGCTATTATACTTAGGGCCACTTGGCGACTATTGAAATTGTACCATACGCGCACCCTTTTTTTCGACCCCTGCGGAACCCCGGAATCGCCCCAGTAATCAACACATTTACACGCATGCGGCTAAAGGATTTTGACGGCGAAAGCCGGAAAACCGCCCCGCGCGGCCGTTTCATTTTCGGTACTTTCCGCGGTCGGCTGCCATCTAACAGTTCAACCCTGATAGGATTACGATAGAAGTCGCTTTAAGGAGTTTTCGACCCACGATGGCTGTTCCCGTATCCCAGATGTGGACCGTGACGAGTTATGTCGTGCGGCAGAAGCTCGCCGGGCGCAAGCAGTACCCGCTGGTGCTGATGCTCGAGCCGTTATTCCGCTGTAATCTGGCTTGCGCCGGCTGCGGAAAGATTCAGTACCCGGCCCACATCCTCAAGAAAGATCTCTCGCCGGAAGAATGTTTCCGCGCCGTGGACGAATGCGGCGCGCCCATGGTTTCCATCCCCGGCGGCGAGCCGCTTATGCATCCGCAGATCGGGGAGATCGTCGAGGGCCTGGTTGACCGCAAGAAATATATCTATCTGTGCACGAATGCTTTGCTGCTGAAGGAAAAGATTCATCTCTTTCAGCCGAGCAAGTACTTGACCTTCAGCGTGCACCTCGACGGGCAGCGTGAAGAGCACGACCTTGCCGTGTGCCGCGAAGGCGGCTATGACATTGCCGTCGATGCCATTCGCGAAGCGCTCAAGCGCGGCTTCCGCGTCACCACAAACACGACGCTCTTCGATGGCGCCGATCCAAAATCCGTGCGCGCCTTCTTCGATGAAATGATGGAGCTCGGCGTCGAGGGCATGATGCTTTCGCCCGGCTACTCCTACGACAAGGCCCCCGACCAAAAGCATTTCCTCGGACGCGCCCGCACCCGCCGCATGTTTCGCGCGATCCTCTCGAACCGCAACAAGAACTGGCGCTTCAATTTGTCGCCGCTGTTTTTGGAATTTCTAATGGGCAAACGCACGTACCCGTGCACGCCGTGGGGCATGCCCACCTACAACGTCTTCGGATGGCAGAAGCCTTGCTACCTGCTGCAGGATGGCTACGCCGAAACTTTTGCCGAACTGCTGGCTACAACCGAGTGGCAGAACTACGGCACAGAGTCCGGCAATCCCGCCTGCGCCAATTGCATGGTGCACAGCGGATATGAAGCGTCCGCGGTCCATGCAACCTTCAGTTCGCTCGGCGGATTTCTGGCCACGGTGAAAGGTACGCTATTTACGGGTTACCGCGATGAAGACGCGCTGCGTCTGCTCGATGAACCCGAAATACCGGTGCCCGCGCTGGTGCAAATCGAAACGACAAACGAGTCTCTGCAAGAAACCCGCGCGTAAGTCATGACAGGCAAAGAAGCCGGCCACATCGACCACGCCTCCCCGCAAGCGCCGCCTCCTCACGCCAACGCCATGAATCCCGAAACCCTGAATCCCGAGACCCTGGAAGTCGCTCCCGGCGCGGCGCATGAAAAGCTAGAAGGCTGGATTCCCCAACTCGCCAGCGAAGACGAAATCCGCGCCGCTCTGGAAAAAGCCTTTGACTACCGCGGCGACATCACGATCTCCCGCAAAGACGGATCGAAGGTGGAGGGCTACCTGTTCGACCGCCGGCCGGCCGCAACGCTGAGAGATTCTCGGGTCCGCCTCTACCCCAAAGACTCGAACGAAAAAATCTCCATCTCCTACGCCGACATCGCCGCGCTCGCCTTCACCGGGCGCGATACCGCCGCCGGCAAAAGCTGGGAAGCCTGGATGAAAAAATACGCCCAGAAAAAGGCTGCCGGCGAAACCCACATCGCTCTCGAACCCGAACCGCTCGATTAGCGAATCGGCGAGACTACGCCTTTCGCATCCGCGTTAATCCGTGGCCAAGTTGACCTTACTTAGCCCGCGTCGTCACAAAGCTGAGGCCCTGAATCAACTCCTCGACTTCGTCCTCTGTCCCGCCAAGGAACGTGAATGACACCGCGTACCCGCGCACCAAAATCACCAGCGTGGATTGCCGCAGCACTCGCGTTCCTACATCCTTTTGAAATTCGCCGCGCACCACGGTCTTCGCGCCTGCCAGGAATTCATAGGGTTCGTTGACGACTGCAAATCCCTGCAACTTCGCGACTTCGGTCAGCGGCCCGAAGTATTGCGCCGCTTCTTTCAGCCCCGGATACGCCGCCACCTTCTCCGCCGCAATCAGAATCGACGAATTTACATCCTCGGCCCGCGCCTGCGGAGGCCGCGAAAACGCCGCCAGCAATACTCGCCCTGCCTTGGCATCATCTGTCGCTGTTTTGCCTCCATTCGCCTTCTTGTCCTCGTCGTCCCGCACATTCATCTCTTCGGTCCGCAGCACCCAGCCCTCAGGAATTTTGCACGAGAATCCCAGAGCGTTGTTGCGGTATACGCCATTGCTGACCGAGCCGGAATCAAACGGAGAACCCGCGGATGGCCCTGTCTTTCCGACCGGCTTCGAGGATGACGCAGACGAAGAGGTCGAGGTCGAAGAAGGCGGAGAAGACTGCGCTGGCGCCTGCGCCCCAAGCGCCCACACCGCCAGCAATGCCGGACAACCGCAAAGGCAAACAATTCGGCGGAAACTCATGCCGCCATGTTACCCGAGCCCGTTACCCGAGCGCTCGCATTCTAATGACTCGAGAGGGCAAAATTCACCTGAATAGAAGTGATCACTTCGACGGGGTTTCCCTGCAGAAGATAAGGCTTATACTTCCACTGTTGCACCGCATCCATCGCCGCGGACACGAGCATGGGGTGCCCGGAGACCACCTTTATTTTTGTAACATCGCCCGTTTTGCCGATGACGACAGTGAGCAGCACGGTTCCCTGAATCCGTCCCCTGCGCGCCTCGTCAGGATATTCCGGTGCGACTCTGGTCACCAGCAACCCTTGGGAAACCCCTGGGGAAACTCGCACGCGCTCTGGAACGTCGGGCTTGGACGATGGCGCAGAGCTAACAATGCCGCCCGGCTGACCGCCGGGGACGGATCCCACGACGCCAGTTGCCGGCGCGGGCTCATCCGCAGGCGCAACACCCGTCCCGTTTCCCTCAGACGACGCCGATCCGAAGACGACCAGCGCCTCCGTTTCCACCTCAACCGGATGACCGCTCACCAGGTACGGCTGATACCTCCACTGCTTCACGGCGTCGATAGCCGCCGGCGCCAGCAACGGATCTCCGGACACGCGTGTGACCTCGCGCACGTCACCTTCGCGGTTAATCAATATCTTTAAGACAACCCGGCCTTCGATCCCCTTATTCAGCGCCTCTTCGAGATACACGGGCTGCACCTTCTTCACGATGAGCCCCCGCATGAACACCTGCGAGATCCGCAGGCGCTGCGGCGACTCCGTCTGTTGCGCCGGCGGCGCTGCCGGAGGGCTGGCCCGGTCCCTGAGTTTTAGGAGCCGCCCTCCCGTTCCCGGCACCCAACGCAATAAAGGCAGCCAGCATGAGCCGTGATTTTCCTGCGCCCGTCACTCTACGCCGCCCGTCCCATCACCGGCTGCGTGCAATGCATGCACCGCCGCGCGTCAATCGGAATCTCGCTCAGGCACTCGGGACACTTCTTGGTCGTCGGGTCGGGAGGCGCTTCGCCGCGATTCATGCGCGCCACCAGCGCATTCACCGGCGTCACCACGAAGAAGTAAATCGCAGCTGCGACCAGCAGGAACGAGACGCAGGCATTGATGAAGTCGCCGAGCGGGAATGGAGTACCGCGAATCGAGAATCCGAGATACGAAAAATCCGGCTTGCCGACGAGGGCCGCGATGAGGGGTGTGAGCAGGTCTTTAGTTAGCGCTGTGACCACCCCGCCAAACGCGGCGCCAATCACCACGCCCACCGCCATATCCACCACATTCCCGCGCAGAATGAATTTCTTAAAGCCGTCTAACATACGCCGCCCCTCCGAAACTATAGTGGCCGCCAATTTACGGCAGGAAGGTGCATAAATCAAGCCTCAAGCGGCGTCGAGGAGGGCTTGGGGATCAGAAATGACCACCGGGCTAACCGGGTAGTGGTGTTTACAGTCTGGATGATATTGCCGAAGCCTGAACCGGTGAGATCCGATTGCGCACGCGCTACTACCAGCGTGCTCCTACATACTCATGGGTGGGATGAAGCCGCTAAACGAAAGATGTCATCCGATACGGCGGTTCTTGAGTTGCGGGCGCGAGGATTTTCAAGGGCACGCGCAAACGGGATGGCGTAATCTAAGGTCGCGACTTGCTCGGGGCCGCTCAGCGAACGAACCATTCCGTGAGCCGGTGGGTTAGCGACAAGGCCTGACCGTAGTTGGCGGCAGCATACGAGACGGCCGCGAGTATCAAGGGCAGAAGGTACCACCCGCGGGATCGAACGCCGCGGATCTGGTTTTCGCTCCAAGCCAGTAAACGTTCGACCCGCAACTGGACCGACATGGAAACATCCGTTAGTCCGGTAGTAAATGCGGGAGCGCCTTGCACGGGAGCCAAAGCGGACAGCTTGACCAAAGCTGCCGCCAGGTCAATTGCTTCGCGGCGGCTCGATACCGCGGCATCGTCAGCCGCCAATTCCGCCGCTTCCTGCCATGCGCTTTCCAGGCCAGCCATTCCAGGAAAAGGAAAGCAATGGACGATCAGTTTCTTCAGGTTGTCGCGAGCCCGCATATGCTCGACCTCGTGCCGGACCGAAACGCGCAGCTCGTCGCTGCTGAGCAACGCTACGGTCGTCTCCGAAACCAGTACCTTCGGTCTGCAAACGCCAAACAGGAGGAGTAAAGGTATGCCAGGCCTTGCCTGAAACGTCGGTGCGATTGCGCCCGCATCAAGAACGCTGGCGCCCTCCATCCAGTCAGCCACCACGCGCGCAGTCCTGGCCTGGGCCGTCACCACCCGGAACAAGCCAGCGGCCAAAAGCAGCAACGAGCAAACGCTGAACACGAGCGTACCCAGGTCTTCGTCAACCACACCAGACTCCAACAGCAGGAACGCGGGAAGGGCAAAAACGAGGGTGATCAGGGCGGACACCACCACGGGAAAGATTCGCAGCCCGAAAAGCAAACGCGCGAAATCTCTCGCAGGCATTCGACGCAGCAGGCTCGTGCCTCGCCATGCGCACACAACCAGCGTCGAGAGCAGGCAGTAAAGGACGCCAAAGAAGCCCAGCGAAACCAATATTCCGCGGATGTCAAACATCAAGGCTCCTCCCCGTTCAGTTCACGCCGTTTACGTTCGACTAATGCTCGCAACTGATCCAGCAACCGCGCGTCGTGAGCGCTGATTGCTTCCACAAAATAGGATAGCGACAGCGACGAGGCCTGCGCGGACTCGATCCACTGCCGGATTCCGGTGACCGCTACCAGACGAGGCAATTCCTCCCGCGTGCAGCATGGAGAGTAACGGAATGCCTTGCCTTCCGCAACCCGAAGCAAAAGCCCTTTCTTGAAAAGGCGGTCCAGGGTGGTCATGATGGTCGTGTAAGCCTGCCGTCTCTTGCCATCGGCCAGCAGCTCACGGACGGTGACGCTTCCACGCGACCATACTTCCTCAAGCATTTTTTGCTCGAGTGGGCCCAGTTGCGCCCCGGGGTTTGACCGGAGGAATGGAAAATCCTTGGGCATGACCCTGCTCTCCCTTGCAGTATAGAGGAGAACTGTAGCAGCACACAGCTATTCCTACCCGCGATAGTAATGGGACACTACGAAACAACTCCAGAGCAAATCCGCCTTCAGATCCTCATCGGCATCACAATATACCGGTACTTGTAATCATCGCCCTCGGCCGGACGCAACTGGCCTGCCGACTGCGCGTCCTTCAATTCCAGCCGCACTTCGCTGGTGCCCGCGGCTTTGAGGAAGTCCACGAGATAAGCGGCGTTGAAGCCGATGGTAAGCGGATCGCCGGTGTAGGGAGCTTCCATCGAATCTTCCGATTCGCCCGCTTCCGTCGACGACGCGGAAAGTTTCAGCTCGCCCTTTTCTAGCTTTAGGCGTACGGCCCGCGAGCGTTCATCGGCAAACTGGGCCACACGCAGAATCGCGGAATTCAAATCGTCGCTGTTCAGCGCGATGATCTTGCTGTTGTCCTTGGGCAGCACAGCTTCGAAGTTGGGGAATTGTCCGGTGAGCTGCCGCGAGGTCAGCAGCCGCGATCCGATGCGGAAAAATAGCGTCGATTCGTCTTTGGCGAACTCAATCGTCTCGGCGTCGGTTGAATCCAGCAGGGATTTCAACTCGTCCATCGCTTTCTTCGGCACCAGCGTTTTCATTTCGCCGGAGACGCCTTCGAACTTTTCTCCGCTGCGCTCGCAGTGCGCCAGGCGGTGACCGTCGGTCGCAACCATGGTGATCGACTCCGGCTTCAGCAGCATCAGCGCGCCATTCAGCGTATAGCGCGATTCTTCACTCGAGATGGCAAACCCGGTTCGCGCAATCAGCCCACGCAGAACCTGCGCCGGAATCTCAATTGCCCCCGCCGTCGGAAATGCAGGCAAACTGGGGAAGTTCGACTTCGCCATGCCCACCATCTTTGTATTCGAGCGGCCGCAGCGAATGCTGACCCAATGGTTCTCCAGCAGCTTGATCGTGATCTCCGCATCGGGAAGCAGTTTGACGTAGTCGTACAACTTGCGCGCTGGAATCGTGCAGGAGCCTTCCTTCTTTACTTTGGCGGCACAAGAAGTCCGCAGGCTCAGATCGAGATCGGTGGCAGTCAGCGACAGCCGGTCTCCGGCCGCTTCAAACAAATAATTGGAAAGAATCGGAATGGTGGTCTTGCGCTCAACCACGCCCTGGGTGGCGGTCAGCTCGCGCAAGAATTCATGCTTGCTGACTGTGATCTCCATGGTCCCCGCCGCAACCGCCGCTTCCACCGGCATAAATACGTCTCCCCTGTTGCCGCACTACTTCTCTTACTTCTCCTTATATCAAATACAAAACCTATAAAACCAGCCGACGAAGACCTCCGTGTTTGCCAAAAGGCTGCCCTTGCGCTTTACCCGCCCAACTGCTCGGTCAGTTTATTGAGCAGCCGGTTCAAATCCTTGTCGTTCTTGCGGACTTCTTCAATCTTCTCCACCGAATGCAGCACCGTAGTGTGATGCTTGCCGCCGAATTGCCGTCCGATTTCCGGCAGAGACGCTTCGGTCAAATGCTTGGCGAGATACATGGCAATCTGCCGCGGATAAACGATCGCCCGTGAATTATTCTTGGCCTTGATCTCCACCAGGCGCAGCCCGAACTGCTCGGCGACCATTTTCTGAATGGACTCAATGGTGACCTTGCGCGCCTGCGAATCGATAAAGTTCTTCAGCACCTGCTGCGCGTAGGGCAGGGTGATTTCCGCCCCGATCAAAGACGAGTGCGCCACCAGCCGGATCAGCGCGCCTTCCAGCTCGCGCACGTTCGAGCGGATATTCTGCGCCACGTACAGCGCCACATCCGTGGGCAGCGTAACTTTCTCCTGTTCCGCCTTCTTCTGCAAAATCGCAACCTTGGTCTCCAGGTCCGGCGGTTGAATGTCGGCGATCAATCCCCACTCGAACCGGCTGCGCAGCCGGTCTTCAATTTCGGCCAGCTCTTTCGGCGAGCGGTCGCTCGCGATTACGATCTGCTTCATCGAGTCGTGCAGGGCATTGAAGGTGTGGAAAAATTCTTCCTGGGTGCGCTCTTTCTGCGCGATGAACTGAATGTCGTCGATGAGCAGAACGTCCACGTTGCGGAACTTGTCGCGGAAGCTGGTCATCTTGTCATAGCGCAGCGAATTGATCATGTCGTTGGTGAACTTATCGCTCGACAGGTAGCAGATAGCGGCCTGCGGCTGCCGCCGCTTGATCTCGTGCCCAATGGCCTGCATCAGGTGGGTCTTGCCCATTCCGACGCCGCCGTACAGGAACAGCGGGTTGTACGCCTTCGAGGGACGCTCGGCCACCGCCTGGCAGGCTGCATGCGCGAATTGATTGCCGGACCCGATCACAAACGCATCGAAGGTATAGCGCGGATTCAGTTGCGCCGCGCCGTCCCAGTCGAAGCGCGCCTGCGCGGGCGCCGCAGGCGCCGAAAGGCCGCCATCGTGCCGCACGGCGGTCGCCGCCGGATCGTCTTCCGGCGTCACGAACTTCACGTCGTTGAACTCCAGGCCCAGGTTGTCGATCGCTTCCTGAATCAGGTCGGCGTACTTGTCGCCTTCACGCCGGAATTCAGCTGTCGGCACTCGGATGAACAGCACTCCGCCACTGGCGTGGCTATAATGCGTCGGCTTCAACCAGGTATTGTACGAATGCCGGTTGATCTTTTTTTCCAGCGCGTCCAGAATGCGCATCCACGGATTGGGAGAGAGAGTTGTGCTCGGACCTGACATATATGAATTATTCACCGCGGCGTCCTGGCGGCTGGTATGAGAACGCCTGTCTGATACCGCTTATTTACGCTGCAGCTGATGGAACCCCTAGTCTACTGCGGAAATGCGCCGGTTGCATCCGACGCTGTTGCCCGTGTGAGAATACTTCTTGCAAGAGAGAACAGTGCCGCATACTAGCACAGATTTTTTGCTTATGTGGAAATCTTCGCGGAGAATTGTTTTCGCGAACACTTATTCAGCACGCGATTCTACCTGCCTGTCAAGTGCCGAGGATGTAACTGCAACGCGCCCGGTGCAAAGCTGCAAACGCTTTCACGAGCAAGATCGGGTCGCATTACACGGCGCCGGCTAAATTCTAGCTCCGCCGGTCACCCTCGATTGCAGCGCTATGCTACGGGTTTTGTGTGTGATGTCATTGTATCTAAGCTTGCTCCGCTATTTAGTTTGCTCTGCGGCAACTCCAGATGCCGCTGTTACTCTGCCAGCTGGTTTTCGCCGCTCACTGTGGTCTTGCCCGACCCGTGCCAGCCGTTCTTTAAGCGCCGGCAAGCGCTTGGGATCGGGCAATGCGGGAAAATTCTTCACCCGCTCCAGCGCTTCCTTTATCAGGCCACTATACTGCGCGGGACCGTAGGGCTGGTCGGCTTCCGCCAGCCTTTGACGCGTCTCCCGCAGTTCCGCCAGATAACGTTCAGTTTCACTCGCGATGGTGCTCTGGCGTTGGGCTTCCGCCATGCCGTCCAGTATGGCTATGATTTCTGAAGGCACCGGCATGTGCTTCGATTTCTTGACCCACTCATGGAAAGCGCGCTCAATCAGGGGTGAGGGATAGTCCTGCAGCACAAAGATCCAGTAGTCCGACTGACGCTGGCTGAAGTCCTCGCTGCCCAGCGACATCTCGCGCACAAAATCGAGCATCCTAGCCGCCGTAACGGCGGAGGCTTTCACGGAGTACGTCGCGAGTTTGTTGGACGCGCTGGGCCCGCTTACCTTGGGCGTATTGGCTCGATCGAGCTCCTGCGGTTGGATTAGCTGCCTTGGCATGACGATCCTTTTGTCCTCCTTGTTGTTGAAGATCAAAATCAAATGCAGACTGAGAGTGAGAGGAATCTCCGCACTCGTGTGCATCGCTGTGGGAACTGCGGAAATCTGTTCGCCCGCGGTGACTGGAAAGTTTTTTCTGCTGCTCCTCCACAATGTTGACCAAGGCGGGTAGACACAGCATCTTCCGTCCTGCCATCTCTCGGAGCTCGAAGGCAGCCATAACCAGGGCACAGTTGGCGTCCCAATGTGCGCGGCGATGCGCTCCAGCGAAGGTCCAGAGAGTACTGCGTGCTGCAGGAAGATAGCCGGGAAACTCCGGATTGGCCAGCGAGGCCCAGAACAGGTTCCAGAACCATCCGATCTGAAAGTCGGTTAAGCCCAGGGGCGGAGCGATCGATCCCGCTTCGGTCCGCAGATTCAGGGGTAACGGCAACCACTTGAGCTTCGATTCCGACATCGGAGCTAGAAGTAACAGGTCGGGGCCGGGTCGGGAAGAGATAGTTTCACTTCCTCATTTCAAATGCTGTGTAAAACGGGAAAAATCTGTGAGCGGCAGCGGGAAACCCGGCACGATACACCAGAAGGTAGCCGGTCAATACAC
>Ga0302325_10004986_pt1 | contig 30495 bp, 26 predicted proteins | sample Palsa_T0_2_FD_201948 | JGI IMG/M metagenome (GOLD analysis project Ga0302325, IMG submission 201948) | Peat permafrost microbial communities from Stordalen Mire near Abisko, Sweden - Palsa_T0_2 | ecosystem: Environmental > Terrestrial > Soil > Palsa > Peat permafrost | place: Sweden: Abisko... | reverse complement strand
TGCCGTGGCTGTGGGAAGCACCACCCACCGACCGGCGGTACTACCCGTTGTACGCGGCGTGCGTCGAGCTGGGTGTTCCGTTCTTCACCCAGGTTGGGCATACCGGCCCGCTGCGACCTTCCGAGACTGGGCGCCCGATCCCCTACATCGACCAGGTCGCGATCGATTTTCCCGAGCTGGTCATCGTCGGCGGCCACATCGGCTACCCCTGGACTGAGGAGATGGTCGCGGTCTGCCGCAAACACGAGAACGTGTTTATCGACACTTCCGCGTACATCCCCCGCCGTTTTCCACCCGAGCTGGTGAGCTATATGACGGGACGCGGCGGCCGGCGCAAGGTCCTCTTCGGCACCAACTTTCCGATGATCGGCCACGCCGCGGCCCTCGACGGCATCGACGAGCTCGGCCTCGACCTTGAGACGCGCGAGCTGTTCCTGCACGGCAACGCAGAGCGTCTGCTCAAGCTCTCAGCCGGGGACGGCGCGCTGTGATCTGAGTCCGGCTTCCGCATTGGACGAGCCGGAGTGGCGCCTCGAATGGGACGCAGCAGTCTCGGCCTCAACACTGCACCGGCGACAAGGCCAGGAGTGTTGCGGAAGATTCGCCTAGCCGGGCTTTTTGGAATGGTCATGGCGACCCGGTCCGGCGCGTGTGGTTGCGAAATGGCTGGAGTCAAGCTCAGCGGCGACTGCCATCGTGCGCTGGAGAGGCGATATGGGAGGATGCCGCCGTGGGTATACGTGTCGCCTGCTTCGGCGTCTTGTGCGTCGGCATGGCTGCTCTGCTGAGTGGCTGCGCCAGCACCGCCAGCAGGGGCGCAAGGGTGGGAGCGCCCCCGTGTCGCTGGCACGTGCAGAGCGTCCGGCCGGGCACCAGCGACGACCTCACTGGCCTGTCGTTCCCGGATACCACGCACGGGTGGGCGGTCGGCGGGATCGACCGTCCAACGATCCGCGCTACGAGCAATGGTGGGCGGAGTTGGCACGCACAGCATGCTCGCGGCACGAACGGCCTGAGCGCGGTGTCGTTCGCCGACGAACGGCATGGCTGGGCAGTAGGGGTTCACAACCTCGTGCTCATGACCTCTGACGGGGGAGCGCACTGGACGGTCCAGAATCCGCACCTCGTCCGTGACGGCAACCTGTATGGCGTCTGGTTCGTTGACGACCACCACGGCTGGATTGTCGGCTCAGGCGGCGTGATCGAGACGACCGCGGACGGCGGGCGAACGTGGAGCGCGCAGCAGTCCGGGACCAGTGAGGATCTCGAGTCGGTGCAGTTCACCGACCGCCGCCACGGCTGGATCCAGACCGACGGCGAGATCCTGCGTACGGCAGACGGCGGCGCGAGTTGGGCCCGTTCCTACACCGCCCCTTCGCGGCGAAGCCAGACCGTTGCGGGCGAGACGTTCCTGAGCCCAACCCTCGGCTGGGCGAGCGGCTCGCAGGACGACGGGACGGCCAACCACGGGGTCGTGTCCCAGACGACGAACGGCGGCCAACGCTGGACGACTCACGACATCACCGCGTTCGATGACGTCCGCTTCGGCGCCATTGCCTTCACCGATGCCCGGCACGGCTGGGTCGCCGGCTACCAGGGCGAGCTCTTCTACACCGACGACGGCGGCGTTAGCTGGGCCGAGCACGACCCGTCCACCGTGGGCAACCGCCTCTACGCGATCGTCTTCCGCGACGCCACCCACGGCTGGGCGGTCGGCGAGACCGGCACGATCATCGCGTGCACATCCGTCTCGCCCGATGACAACTGAGCCGCCACCTGCCGGTGCCAGCCGCGGCCAGCTCAGGACAGCCCATAGCGCAGGCCCGGCGGCTGATCGAACAGCTCGCGCGGGTCCAGGCGGTCCATCCACTCCTGCACCGCTCGGCTGCGCATGAACTCGCCGACGTCCTCGGGTGAGAGGGCGGCGGTCAGATAGCGCTCGTTGCGGGGCCCGGCCAGCAGCACGAACGAGAACAGCATCTGGTCGATGAGCGCCATCGGGACCGCCGGCACGTCGGGATCGGCGATCAGCAGGTTGAGCAGATCCTGGCGGCGGCGCAGCGACTGCAGCACCGTCGCGAGGTTGCCGGCTGCCTGCACGGCGATCGTCTCCAGGTGTGGCGAGGGACCGTCTCGGACGTAATGCTCGTGCACGAGCTCGAGCAGCTCGGCGTGGTCGAGCAGGAGTCCGGCCGCTGCCTCCTGGCGGGCGATGAGAAAGCACGCGTCGGGCTCGTACTCATCGCCGAGATCGGCGTCGGCGAGGAGCGCTTCGCGGAGCGCGAGCGTAGGCGCGGGCAACGGATCAGACTCCCGACGACCACCGTCCTGGCCGGTGGACAGGACCACCCCGAGCGTGCCTGCCGGGCGGTCCTTGACCCTGGATTCCCAATGGTGGATCCACTCCTCGATCTCGTACTGGATCGCCAGCCGGTGCAGCTCGTCGGCAGCGAGCAGCGCCTCGGGCTCAGACGGCGTCTCGGCGATCGCCACGAGGCCGTAGATCACCCGAGCGAAGGCACCCAGTGCCCCAAGCGGAAGCCATCCCGCAGGCAGCTCGTCGCGCAGGCCCATAGACATGACGGCCTCGAACGCGCGGCGGTTGAGCTGGGCGGCCTGACGGGCCCGCGCCAGCGCGGGACCGCGCAGCTCGCCGCCCTTGGCGCCGTCGTCGTAGCGCTCGGTGAGCGCCTGCAGCGCGGCGCTGGAGACGCCGTATGAGGCGTACAGGGTGACGGCGAGCTGGCCGAAGCTGCGCGGCTTGTCCTTCTCACGGCGAAACGGCACACGCACGGGCCCCATCATCGCGCTTCGCGCTTCCCGCAACCCCAGCCCATGCTGAGCAATAGGTGGCGCCAATTTTCAGGGCTTTCTGGCATGGAGCCAGCCGGGATCGAACCGGCGACCTCCTGCTTGCAAAGCAGGCGCTCTCCCAACTGAGCTATGGCCCCTGGGCGTTGGAGTTTAAGCGGCTTGGGTCAGGCGGCGCCGACGGCGAGCGTTATGCCGCGGGCGCTGAGGTCGCCGATTCCGCCGCCGGCCACTCGTACGACGTCCTGGCGGCCGGCGCGACGGAAGAGGCTTGCGGCGAACGCGGCGCGAATCCCGGCGGCGCAGACCACCGCGGTTGTCCGGCCACGGTCCGGAATTGTGACTGAGCTGACGTCCCGGAGGCGCCGCAACGGAACATGGTGGGACCCGGGAACGTGCCCATCCACCCACTCCGCGTTCTCCCGCACATCGACGAGCTCGACCAAGTCTTGCCGTAGTCCGCGGGCGAGTTGGTCGAGATCCCATGAGTGGGCTTCCACAACCGGGAGGCCGTCTCGCTCCCATTGGGACCGGTCAGCCAGGCTGTATCCGGCGAGCTGCCACAGACCGACGGCCTGCAGCGCGCTGGCCATCTGGCGGGCGCTGGTGGGGTCCTGCGCGACGATGAGAATCTGCTCGCCCGAGTCCAGCGCCCATCCCGCCCGCGTGCCGACTCCAGGCACGCTCACCGGCAGATTCACGGCACCGGCAAGGTGGCCGGCATCGAACTCGTCCGGCTGACGGCTGTCGAGCACCGTTACCCCGGCTGAGAGCATCTCATGCAGCCGTCCGGACTCCAGCGGCGGCGGTTCGGCGGGGTGCCGGCCCTCGCGGCGCTGATTCAGAGCCACGATTCGGTCGACGTTGGGTGGCCGGGACGGTAGATTGCCAGTCAGGCCGCTGACGAACTCGGCCTCGTCCATGAGCAGCATCGGGTTCTGCCGACGCTCGAAGCCCACGGTCGAGCTCGTCTTCCCGCTCAATCCGGCGCCGCCGCACAGCGAGCCGCCGACATGGGCCGGCCAGACCTCGACGTGGTCTCCGAGCGCGAGCAAGTGCTTCAGAGTGGCGTGGAGCCTCCGCGCTCCCTCGTCGGCCTCGGAGGCCAGATCAGGTCGCGCGAGGTCACCGACCAGCAACGAATCTCCCGTCAGCACCAGCCAAGGGTCGTGGCTGCGCGAGAGATCGGCGACCGTGAAGCTCAGGTGCTCGGGACGATGCCCAGGTGTGGCGAGCGCGTGCAGTCGCAAGCTGCCCACCGCAATGACCTGCCCGGCACTGATTCGGTCCCCGCGGTGCTCCTCGAGACAGGCGGAACGATGGACGCGAGCGCCGGTCGCTTGCGCGAGACGCATGCGTCCCGAGACATGATCGGCGTGATCGTGAGTATCGAGCACGTCCGTGATGCGCAGCCGCTCGGTGCGCGCAATCTCGAGATACACGTCGATGTCCCAGCGCGGATCGACGACGACGGCCTGGCCAGCGTCTCCGAGGACGTAGGAAGCGCACCCCAGATCGCGGTAGAGCACCTGCCGGAAGAACAACCAGGATCCTTTCTTGGCCGAAACACCACTAACCCGGTCGAGAATGTATAGCCCACGACGTGAGTTCCGTCAATGGCACGAAACCGGGTCGAAGTTGCCCGGATTTTCCGGCGGGAACGCCGGCCACCACCGATGGCTCAGCCGTCGAAATCGAAATCCCGCGGGGGGCGCTGCTCGAACCAGAGACGGTCGTGGTCGGGCGTGTCCTGCAGGAATTCGGGCGTTTCCTCGAGGACATCGTCGCCCTCTTCCCCCTCGTTTGCCTCCAGCGCGGCCTCGACGTTGTACTCGACCGTCTCCCCTCCGGCGGGCTCGGGTTCCGGCGCCGCGGGAGTGGCCGCGGGATGCGCGGTCGGCGCAGCGGGGTCTCCGCCGTGGCGCTCGCGAGAGCTCGCGGGCTCCTCTGCCGGTGCCGCAGTGGCCGGCGGCGGAGCAGGCTCGTGGGCCGGCGTGGGCTCTGCAAACGCAGGGTGCTCGTGCGGGAGGCTGGGCTCAGGTTCGTCCAGCGCCTCATCCGAGAAGTCAAGCTCCGAAGCCGTCCGGGACTTCCGGGAGAAGAACTTACGACTCTTCTTCTTGGGTTCCGGGGGCTCATCGTCGGCAACCTCATCGCCCCAGTCCTGCTCGTCCTCGTGGTCGTACGCAGGCCCTGCGTCCGGCTCGAGCCCGGCCGCCACGTCTTCGGTTTCCTCGCGGCCACGGCGAACAGGCCCGAGTGCCTCACGTTCGGCACGTTCAACCTCGTCCGGGTCGGCGCCGCGGCGCCGCTTGAGGTCGAGATGCTCGCGAATCGCGTCGTCAAGAAGACCCATGGCGCAAAGCCTACCGGCCACCGAACACGTTCGCGCACCTCGGGCTCGGGCTGCGCGATGGCGCAAGTTTCCTCCCACCGCTCACCGTCGGCGGCAACTGGACGGCCATCAGCCGGGGCTACACTACGGCACATCGCCGCGCGGCATCCGCCGCCGCTCGGGGCTATAGCTCAGTTGGGAGAGCGCCTGGATCGCACCCAGGAGGTCGGGGGTTCGAGTCCCCCTAGCTCCATTGCACGCACAGAGAGCAGCGAGCCTGCACGGGCTCAGATTCGCTGACGCGGTTCGCTTGCGGTGGGCCCGTTGACCGCTACCGTTTTGAAAGCATGATGATCGTCGGGCTGGACCATGTTCAGGTAGCCGCTCCGGCTGGTTGTGAGACGGACGCGCGCCGGTTCTTCGGCGACGTGCTCGGTTTGCTCGAGATCGAGAAGCCCGAGCCACTGCGGCAGCGAGGTGGGGTCTGGTTCAGTCTCGGCGCCCAGCAACTACACGTCGGCGTCGAGGAGCCCTTCTCTCCCGCCCGCAAGTCGCATCCCGCGCTGAGCGTGCAGGCGAGCGAGCTCGACGCGCTGGCGACGCGGATGGCCACCGCCGGCGCAGATGTCGTCTGGGATGACGCGCTGCCGGGCACCCGGCGCTTCTTCTCGCAGGATCCGTGGGGCAACCGGATCGAGCTTGTCGCCCGCCCGTAAGCGGGCCTGTCCACCCGCCAACCCGCGACCGGCTCACCAACCGAGCGTGCCCGCCGGTCCTTTGAAGGGCCCGATCAGGTCCGCAGTGATCCACCCGCCGTAGAAGTCACTTTCCTGCGCTTGGATGCGCTCGTCGTCCATCCACGCAGCGTCGACGCGTCCGGGATAGAACGCCAGATGATCGCGAAGCAGCTGGTAGTCACGCGATGGGTTCTTGTAGGTCCAGGCGACCCCGGGGACGCGTCGGTCTCCTACCACCGCGTCGAGATAGTTCGCGGCCCCCTTGAACTCACACCAGCTCGAGCCCGCGATGCTCGGGACGAGAAGGTCCGAGCGCACGTCGACGATCGGGACGTAGATGGTCGGAGGGTGGCTCGTCTCGAGCACCCGCAACGCACTGACCGAGTCGGCCAGAGCCTCGCCGCCCAACTCCACCCGGACGCGACGCGCGCAGGGCACGACAGCCGGCGGACGAGGGTAGTCCCACACGCGTTCCATAGTCATCATTCGTGGCGCAGACGCCAGCGGATCACCAGACCGCCTTGCCAGACCCTCGCGCGCGGGAGTCCCTCGCGGTTCGGCAGCGATCCACCAGCCGATCCGGGCCGGGACATTCCTCAGCCGGCGCTGGCCGCCGTCGCGCTGCCGATCTGCGGCCCGAGCCCGACCAGACGTCTTGCCGCCTGCGCGATGTGGTCCGCGTCGATCCCCACGTCGGCCAACAGCTCGGCCATCTTGCCTGATCCGGGCAGGTGACTCACCGCGAGCTTGACCACGCGGGGACGCTCGTCGCTGTCGGCGAACGCCGACAGCACCGCGTCGCCCAGGCCGCCCTCGGGCCAATGGTCCTCGACCACGATCAGGCGTCCGCCCGTCGCGGCCGAGACTGCGACGAGTGTGTCGACATCGATCGGCTTCACCGTGTAGGCGTCGACGACGCGAGCGTTGATGCCCTCTGCCGCGAGCGCGTCGGCCGCCTTGAGCGCCTCGTGCAGCGTCACTCCGGCTCCGATCAGGGCCACCTGGTCCTCGTCGGACTCGCGCACCACCCTCGCCCCGCCGATCGGGAACTCCTCGTCTGGCCCGTAGATCGTGGGGAAACCCGAACGGGTGGAGCGCAGGTAGGAGATCCCGTCGTAGTCGGCCATATCGGCCACGAGCTTCACGGTCTGGTTGGGATCGCACGGGTAGAGCACGACCGAGGTCCCCAGCGCGCGAAACTCCGCCAGGTCCTCGAGCGCCATCTGGGAAGGGCCATCCTCGCCGATCGAGACACCCGCGTGCGATCCGTTCAGGCACAGCTTGGCCTGGGAGATGACGGCCATCCGCACGAAGTCATAGCTGCGCGAGAGGAAGGCCGCGAACGTGGAGGCGAACGGCGTCCAGCCCCGGACCTGGAAGCCAACCGCGCTGGCGATCATCATCTGCTCGGCGATGTAGACCTCGAAGTAGCGCTCCGGTGCCACCTTCTGCGCCTCGTCGAGGTGGGTGGAGTTGCCGACCTCGCCGTCGATCGCCACCACATCCCCGCGCCGCTGCATGACCGCGGCGACGCCGTCGCCGAACGCCTTACGGGTGGGGACCGGATCCCCGCCGAGCTCATAGCGCGGCAACGCCAGGGACGGGTCGGACTCGAACCGGTGAGGCGAGCCTGAGCTGTCTGGCACCTGCACGTGCACGCGAATGGGGTCGATCTCGCCCAGTTCGCGATACGCCTCCTCGGGATCCTTCAGAGGCTGGCCGTGCTTGCCCTCGACATTGGCGGTTTCCTTGACGCCGTAGCCCTTGATCGTGCGCGCGACGATCATCGTCGGACGGCCGTCGATCGACATCGCATCGGCATAAGCACGGTCGATCTCGGCGATGTCGTGGCCGTCGATCTCGATCGTGTTCCAGCCTGAGGCCGCGGCCCGGCGGGCGTAGGAGTTCAGGTCCCAGCCGTGCATGGTCTGACCACGCTGCCCCAGGCGGTTGACGTCGATGATCGCGACCAGCTTCTCGAGCCCCTCGGCGCCGGCGTGGTCGACGGCCTCCCAGATCGAGCCTTCCGCCATCTCGGAGTCGCCACACAGGCACCACACGCGATAGGGCAGACGGTCGAGCTCACGGCCACAGAGTGCGATCGCCGCACCGATCGGGAGTCCCTGTCCCAGCGACCCGGTGGCCACATCGACCCAGGGCAGGATCGGCGTTGGATGGCCTTCGAACTTGGAGCCGAACTTGCGGAAGCTCAGCAGGTCCGCGTCGGAGATCGCGCCGGCCGCCAGGAACATCGCGTAGACGAGCGGCGACGCGTGCCCCTTGGAGAAGATGAGGTGATCGTTGTTCGGGTTCTCCGGGTGGTCGTAGTCGTAGCGCAGGTAACGCGCCATCAGCACCGCCATCAGGTCGGCGGCCGACATCGACGAGGTCGGGTGGCCAGAATTCGCCGCGGCGGCCGCGCGAATGGAGTCGATGCGGAGGCGCTGGGCCAGGTCGTGCAGCTCGTCATTGTTCATCGGGCAACCTCTTGGACGGGGGAGCGTTGTACGGGATGATTGCGCGCCGGCGCTGAGGGTGCGAACCAGACGGACGGTTGGCGGCTCACTACCTGCGTTGGACCACTAGCGGTCGGACCCGCCGCGCTCGGCGAGCGTACCGGCTAGCGCCTGCTCGATCGTGTCATCGCCGCCGTTCACGTACAGGATCAGGCCGACCGAAACCGGTTCGTGCAGGAGCGCGTCGAGCACAGCCGCAACGTCTTCACGCGCGATCTCCCCGCGGAACGGCTCGAGGCTGAGCGCAACGCGGCCGGTGGCCCGTCCGTCGGTCAGGCGCCCGGGCCGAACGATCGTCCACCCAAGGTCGCTGGCTTGTATTGCGGCATCCGCCTGCGCCTTCGCCCGCAGGTAGACGCTGAACACGTCGTCACCATCGGGCGGATTCTCGACCCCCACACCGCTGATCATCACGTAACGCGGGGCATCGACGACCACAGCAGCGTCCACCAGCTTGATCGCGCCGTCGCGGTCGAGCGTCAGCTTCCGCGCCGCGCCGCTGCCCGGTCCTGCGCCGGCGGCGAACACCACCGCGTCGGCGCCCGCGATCGCCTCCGCAACCTCATCCACGGTCGCGCGTTCGAGATCGCACAGAACCGGCCGACCGCCCTGCACGCGTACGTCCTCAGCGTGATCGGGGTTGCGGATCAGGCTGACGACGGTCTCACCGCGCGCGGCCAGCCGTCCTGTCAACGCCAGCGCAATCTGTCCATGGCCGCCAGCGATGGCAATCCGCATAGCATCAGAGTGTATGGAGGCTGTGCTGAAAAACTCGTCATCATGGGCAAAAGTTCAGCACGGCCCCCTCACGCGGCCGCGCGTCGCCTCGTGCGGTCGACGTCGCCGTCTTCAGGCGCCCTGAGACCAGTTAGCGGAGGATCAGGCAGCCGGTGCTCGCGTGGGCGATCAGGGTCTCGTCTCGCTCCACGAACAGCCGGCCCTCGGCGGTTGCTGTGCGTCTCCCGACGTGTACGGCGCGCCCCTCGGCCAGCACGCGCCCGGTGGTGTCGGTCATCGCCCGGATGTAGCGCACTTGGAGGTCACCGGTCGTATAGCGAACCCCCGACTCGAGGGTCGAATGCACGGCGCAGCCCATACACGAGTCGAGCATCGTCGCGGCGACGCCGCCGTGAACCGAGCCGATCGGGTTGTACATCCACTCGGCCGGCTCGAGCGCGAACACCACGCGGCCCGGCTCGACATCGATGATCGAGAGGCCCAGCAGCTGCGCGATCGGCGGCGGCGGAAAGGCGCCGGCGACAATCCCGCGCAGATACTCGAGCCCCGGCGTCGCCAGCCCGGCCGCGGCGCTCGGCGCCGGGTCCTCCCAGCTGAAGCTCCGAGTCCGCCGCTGTTCGGTGACCCTCACGCCGACGCCTCGACCACCGCCGGTGCCGGTCCCGGTGCCGGTGCCAATCCCAGGCCCGGTGCCGCTTGCACCGCGGGCCCGGCCGGAGCGCGACGCCGCACCGCAGGCCCGAGCGACGCGAGGGCAACGCCGGCCGAGAGCCCGCCGATGAGGCAGATCTTCCAGGATGAGTGGAAGTCGGCCGCCGTGCTCGCGCCGGTGCCGAGCACGGCCACGAGAATGGCGATGCCGAGCGCCGAGCCGACCTGGCGACCCATGGTCAGGACCGCGGCCCCGGTCGCGAAGCGCTCGGGAGGGAGGGAGGACGCGCCGGCGCCCGTGAGCGTGGGGATGACCAGACCGACGCCGGCGCCGGTAATCAGCGTGCCGGGGAGATATTGGGTGAGGTACGCCGGAGTGTCGCCGGTCTGGGTGATCCAGAACACCGACGCGGATGCGAACATCAAGGCGCCGATGACGCCGGGGATCCGGTAGCCGACGCGAGCGCCCAGCCGGGCCGAGGGGATGCTGAACAGGGTCGCCATGAACGGGCCTGGGAACAGCATCAACCCGGCGATGAGGACGCTTTCGTGCCAGACGCCGGTGAGAAACAACACACCGGAGAGCAGCATCGCGGCAAAGCCGGCGAAGAACAGCACCGACGCCGAGACGGCGAGACTGAAACTCCGCATCCGCAGCATGGCCGGGTCGATCAGCGGCGAATCATGATGTTCAGAGCGCCGCCAGATGGCCGGCAGGAGCACGGCCGGCGTGGCCAGCAGGAGCAGCACCGGCAGTGACGTCCAGCCCCAGCTCTGGCCGTTGACGATCGCCAGCACCAGCGCACCGATCGCGATCGTAAACCCGAGTGCGCTCAGGAGGTCTGGGCGCAAGGCGTGGGCTTCCCGACGCTCGGTCAGCACGCGAGCTCCCATCACCAACGCGGCCAGGCCGACCGGAACGTTGACCAGGAACACGAGCCGCCAGTCCGCCTGTACCAGGAGCCCACCCAGCGGCGGCCCGGTCGCGGCCGCGATACCACCGGTGGCCGCCCACACCCCGATCGCCACATGGCGCTCACTTGGAGCGAACTCAGGCAGGATCAGGCCCAGCGAGGTCGGCAGCATCAGCGCCCCGCCGCCGGCCTGGACGAGCCGCGCGGCGATCAGAACACCCACCGACGGGGCAAACGCGCAGCCGACGCTGGCCAAGACAAAGATCCCGAGGCCGAGCAGGAACGCGCGCTTGCGGCCGAACGCGTCCGCCCACCGTCCAGCCGGTACGAGCAGCGCGGCAAACACGATCGCGTACCCGCTGACGATCCACGACAGCGATCCCAGCGACGTGTGGTTGAAGTTCTTGGCGATGCTCGGGAAAGCGATGTTGACGATAAACAGGTCGAGGCTCGCCATGAACACGCCGGCGCACACGATCAGGGCGATCTTCCATTTACGTTGCATCATGCAACGAACCCTACCACAAGAGTTGCATCACGCAACTGCATGTCGCTATATTGCAACGTGATGCTTGGCCACGACTACAAGAACCAGGTCTGCAGCATCGCCGGCGCGCTCGAGGTGGTGGGCGAGCGGTGGTCGCTGCTGATCGTGCGGGAGATACTGCTCGGCGTCCGCCGCTTCGACGAGATGCAAGCTGACCTCGGCATCGCCCGCAACGTCCTGCAGGCCCGCCTGACTCGTCTGATCGACGAGGGGGTACTGGAAAAGCGCCTGTACCAGGACCGCCCCAAGCGCTACGAATATCTCCTCACCGACAAGGGGCTGGACCTGTGGCCGACGATCGTGGCGCTTCTGCAGTGGGGCGACAAGTACGCCGCACCGTCGGCCGGACCGCCGGTTCTGCTCCGCCATCGCGGCTGCGGCGGGGACGTCGACGAGCACCGAATCTGCGCGGCCTGCGGGGCGCGGCTATCGGCCCGGGACGTGCGCGCGAGCGTCGGCCCAGGCGCCAGACGCGACCATCCGCTCGCGCGCCGGGACGCGCGCGAGATCCAGCACGCGGCCTAAGGGTCCGTAGGGCAACCCACCCGACCGAACTTCGTCACACGAGTGTCCGGTAGGCGTACGATTAACGCATGACCGAACTCGGGGTGGCACTGCTCCTGATCGGCGCCATCGTCGTGGTCGCCGAATCGCACGTGCCCGCGCTCGGGCTGGTCGGGGGTCCCGGGGTCGTGGCGATGTCCGCGGGGGCGGTGCTGGCGGTGAGCGGGCTGGGCGGGGGACTCGTGCTCGGCATTCTGGCCGCGGTCGTCCTAGCCGTGGCCGGCGGCTGCCTGCTCACCCTCACCGTGACCAAGGGCGCGGCCGTGCACCGCCGCCGGGTCCGCACCGGCTCGGAGGGGATCATCGGTCAGATCGGGGTCGTTCGCAGCTGGGCCGAGTCCGGCGGCAGCGTGCTCCTCGATGGCGCGCTGTGGCGGGCGCGTCGCACCTCATGGGATGAGGAGCAGGAGCAGGACGAGTTCCGCGAGGGCGACTCGGTGGTGGTCGAGCGCCTCAACGGCCTGACGCTCGCCGTGCGCCGGGCCGAGGACTGGGAGCTCGTGCTGTGATCGTCGCGATCGTCGTCGTGCTGGCCGTCCTGGTAGTGCTCGGGCTCGCCGCCCTGGGCACGTCGGTGCGGGTGCTCCGAGAGTATGAGCGCGGCGTGGTATTCAGGCTCGGACGTCTGATGGACCAACGCGGCCCGGGAATGATCCTGCTGGTGCCCTCGATCGACCGGCTGGTTCGCATCAGCCTGCGCACCGTGACCCTGACCGTCCCGCCGCAGGAGATCATCACCCGTGACAACGTGCCCGCCCGCGTGACGGCGGTCGCCTACTACCGCGTCATCGATCCCCGGCGCGCGGTGACCGAAGTCGAGAGCTTTGACAAGGCGACGATGCAGATCGCGCAGACGACGCTGCGCTCGGTGCTCGGGGGCGTGGACCTCGACCAACTACTGGCCGAACGCGAGCACCTCAACGAGTCGCTCCAGCGAATCATCGATACGCAGACCGAACCATGGGGGATCAAGGTCACGATGGTCGAGATCAAGGACGTCGAGATCCCCGAGCGCATGCAGCACGCAATTGCCCGACAGGCCGAGGCAGAGCGCGAGCGCCGCGCCAAGATCATCAACGCCGAGGGCGAGTTCCAAGCCGCGGCCAAGCTGGGGCAGGCGGCCGAGGTGATCGGCCGGCACCCGGTGACGATCCAGCTGCGCTACCTGCAAACCCTGCGCGAGATCGGCGGCACGCAGAACTCGACGGTGGTGTTCCCGATGCCGATTGACCTCGTCGGGGGAATGATCGACGCGGTGCGAGGCGCGGGATCCGGGGCGCAGCAGAGCGAACCCCCACCGGCGAACCCCCAGATCGAACCCGGTCCACCGCGGGAGCTGAGCGCCGCTAACGGAGAGGGCTCGCTCATCCCAGACGCCTCATTAAGCCCGGATCCGATCGACGCAGCAGATTTGTTCGGCACGACTGACCTGTTGGGGACATCTGAATAACCGCCGAACTCTGGCGTGTGGCGTCCACCCCTCGGACGGCACACGCCATGGTCGGTCCCGGCCCGTGATCGAGGAGGAGTGGGCGGCCAGGGCCGAGACCGGCCGGGCGCGGACCGGCGTCTATCGTGACTGGCAGTATGGCCACCCGTTCTGACATCCGCAACGTCGCGATCATCGCTCACGTCGACCACGGCAAGACCACGTTGGTTGACGCGCTGTTGTGGCAATCGGGCGCCTTCCGCTCCGGACAGGCGGTCGCCGAACGCGTGCTCGACTCGACCGACCTCGAGCGCGAGAAGGGCATCACGATCCTGGCCAAGAACACAGCGGTCCGCTACGGAGACGTCAAGTTCAACATCGTCGACACCCCCGGCCACGCCGACTTCGGAGGCGAGGTCGAGCGTGGTTTGACGATGGTCGATGGGGTCCTACTGCTCGTCGACGCCAGCGAGGGCCCGCTGCCCCAAACGCGGTTTGTCCTGCGCAAGGCACTCGAGGCACGGCTACCGGTGATCCTCGTGGTCAACAAGGTAGACCGGCCCGACGCCCGGATCGACGAAGTCGTCGACGAGGTCTATGAGCTGTTCCTCGACCTCGACGCCGACGAGGCACAGATCGAATTCCCGATCGTCTACACCAACGCGAAGGCGGGCCGCGCCTCGCTCGATCCCGCGGTGGCCGGCGAGAACCTGCAGCCGCTGGTCGATCTGCTGCTGGAGCACGTGCCGGCTCCCGAATACGATCCCGCCCACCCGTTTCAGGCCCACGTCACGAATCTCGACGCGTCCCCATACGTGGGACGGATCGCGATCTGCCGCGTGCGCCACGGTGTCATCCGCCGGGGCGAGACGATTGCCTGGTGCCGAGCCGACGGGGAGATCGAGCGGGTCAAGGTGACCGAGCTGTACGTGACCGAGGCGCTGGACCGCGTCGACGCGGTGCAAGCCGCCGCCGGAGACATCATCTCGGTCGCGGGAATCCCCGGGATCACGATCGGGGAGACGCTCGCCGACGCGCAGGATCCGCGCCCATTGCCCGTCATCACCGTCGATGAGCCATCGCTGTCGGTCACGATCGGCATCAACAGCTCGCCCTTGGCCGGGCAGGACGGGAGCCTGCTCACCGCGAGCCAGATCAAGGCGCGGCTCGATCGCGAACTGGTCGGCAACGTCTCGCTGCGCGTGTTGGAGACCGAGCGACCGGAGGTCTGGGAAGTCCAGGGACGCGGAGAGCTGGCCCTGGCCGTGCTCGTTGAGCTGATGCGCCGCGAGGGGTTCGAGCTGACGGTCGGCAAGCCGCAGGTCGTGACCCGCGAGATCGGCGGCAAGGTCCACGAACCCGTCGAGCGCATGAGCGTCGATGTCCCCGAGGAGTACGTGGGTGTGATCACTCAGCTGCTCGCGCTGCGCAAGGGCCGGATGGAGCAGATGATCAATCACGGGACGGGCTGGGTGCGGATGGAGTACCTGGTGCCTGCTCGGGGACTGATCGGGTTTCGCACCGAGTTCCTGACCGAGACCCGTGGCACGGGTCTTGTGCACCACGTCTTCGATCGCTGGGAACCGTGGCATGGTGAGCTGCGCACCCGCCCGTCGGGCTCGCTGGTCGCCGACCGGCTCGGCACGGTGGCGGCGTTCGCGCTGTTCAACCTGCAGGAGCGCGGCACGCTGTTCGTCGAGCCGGGTGACAAGGTCTACGAGGGCATGATCGTGGGCGAGAACTCTCGCGGCGAGGATCTCGACGTCAACGCCGTCAAGGAGAAACACCTCACGAACATGCGCATGTCGACTTCTGACGAGCTGATCCGGCTGGTCCCCAAGCGCGAGCTGTCGCTCGATCAGGCGCTCGAATTCCTGCGCAGCGACGAGTGCGTCGAGGTCACGCCACAGGTGGTCCGGCTGCGCAAGGTCGGTCTGGGCAAGACGACGCGCCTGAAGCTGGCCCGCGCCGCCGCCGCCAACCGGGGGTAGCCGGTTACCACAGCTCCTGGGTGGCCAGCTCGGCTCCGTCGGACATGGCGCGAAGCTTGGCCCAGGTGATCGCGGGATCCACGGCCAGGAGGCTGGCGAACGTCGCGAAGCCGCAGTCGCTACCCGCGATCACGTTCTCCCGCCCGACCCGGTGCGCGTAGCGGACGATTCGCTGGGCGACCAGCTGGGGATGCTCGATGTAGTTGGTAGTCGAGTCGAGCACGCCGGGGATCAACACCTTGCCCTCGGGCAGCTTGATGTCGTCAAAGACGACGAACTCGTGCTCGTGACGGGGATTGGCGGCCTCGAAGGAGATCGCCGCCGGCCGGGCCTCAAACACGATGTCGATGATGTCGCGCAGCGGCATGTCGTGGTGGTGTGGGCCCTCGTAATTGCCCCAGCACAGATGCAGACGCATGTCATCCCCGGGAATGTCGCGCGTGGCATGGTTGATCGCCTCAACGTGCAGCTTGGCGCGCCGGCGGAACTCCTCCAGGCTCTCGTCGGGGCTCATGTGGCGCGTCATCGCCAGGTCGGGACAGTCGAGTTGGAGCACCAGGCCGGCCCGGTGAATCTCGTCGTACTCGGCCTTCATCACGTCGGCCAGCGCGGCGATGTACTCCTCGTGGCTGGCGTAGTACTGATTCTGCAGAAACACCGCGATCACTCCGGGCGACGCGGCGGTCATGAACGCGTCCTGCACCGCGGCCCCGGCGACCGCCGCTTTGAGGTTGGCGATATCGGTGCGGACCGCCTCCAGATCGCGATAGGAGACCGGGCCGATACAGGCCGGCATGGCAAAGTCAAGGCCGCCCATCACGCGCTGCATGTATTCGGGGAACTCACCCAGATCACTCGGCAACCCGGCCAAGCCGCCTTCGCCGCCAAAGCCGTCGAGCCGCTCCTTGACGTAGGTCGAATAGCCGATCTTGCTCGCTTCGCCGTCGTTGACAACGCTGACGCCGGCCTGCGCCTGGCGGCCCACGACGTCCGCCACCGCATCGCGCACCTGCTCCTGCAGTGCCGCGCCGTCAGACTGGCCTCGGTCGCGCTGCTGGAGCGCCTCCAGGAGCGCCGGTGGCCGCGGCAGGCTACCCGTGTGCGTGCTGAGAACGTGCTCGGTCGATCGCTTCATCTCTCTCCTCCACGGTGTGGTTGCGCTCATTCAACTGCGAAACGCACCGGCGAGGCAAGCCGGCGACGACGACGGCGCTCAGTCCAGCTCCGGGGTGAGCGCGACCCAGACGCTGCGGGCCACCGCCATCCCGAGGTGGCTCGTATCAACCTCGAGGTGCTCGGCCGCGGGATCAAGACACGCACGCCAGCGAACCACCTCGTCACTGTGCGAGTACAAGGACAGGAACCGCACCCCGTCGGGGAACGGCGCGCTCACCGCGGCCCGGGTGCGCGCGCAGCAATCCCCGCGCAGGCAGCTGAAGCTGAACATGCCGGGCACGCCGAGCGTGCCGAGCAGTCCCACGAGCCCGATCGACGGCCACACGCGCAGGGTGACGTCAAGCTGATCGAGCAGCGGCGAGCCGAGCGTCACCAGCGTCTGCACGAGGTCAGGGCGCAGCGCGGTCAGGGCCCGAGCGATGCTGCCGCCCCGGCTCTGCCCGATCAGCAGGGCCGGCTGTCCGGTCCGCGCGACCGCGCGTTCCAGACGCCGCTCGAGCGACTCCACCGTCGGTTCCATGCAACCGGTATTCCAGGCGATCCCGCTCCGCGCGAGCTCGAACCCACCGCTCCGGAGCCACAACGCCATCCGGGTGAGGCTCGCGTCGCCGGCCAGGAACCCGGGGATCAGCATCACCGGACGGCCGTGCCCGGCGGGCGGGGCAGGCCAGCCGGCGCGATCATGCGTGGAGAGCCACTCGGCCGCCACGCGCGGCCACGGCACCGCAAGCGGCAGACCGAACCGTGGAGTCGAGGGGGTATCGGTGGCCATCGTCACACGCACTCGTGCGTCAAGCGCCCGCTGGTGCGTCAAGCGTACCGGACGCCAGCATGCCGATGCGCCGGTCAGGCCGCCGTGATCTGGGCCGGGTGCCCACCGGCGCTCGGTCCCCGGATCGGGAGCCTCGGGACGACGACCTCGATCGGCACACGTGCGCGGTCCTGGAGCCCCCCCCGCTCGCGCAGTGCCCGAGGCACCAGCGCCAGACCGGCGATCAGGCCTCGCATGTGGTCGGCCAGACGCCGCTCACGCATCGCGTGCCACGTCCAGGCCGCCTGGCGATACGCCACGAACGGGAGCCACCGGATCGGAAACGCCTTCGCGACGAGCATCAGCGTGTTGCGCTCGACGAGGTACCGGTGGCCGCCGGCGAGTTGCGGCGAGGATCCCTCGCCGGCGTGGTAGGCGACCGTCGGCTCGTAGCGGCACCGCCACCCGGCGAGCGCCAGCCGCAGCGCGAGATCGACGTCCTCGAGGTAGGCGAAGAATCGCTCGTCGAAGCCGTCCACCGACATCACCGCCGCGCGACGATAGAGCGCCGCCGCGGCGCAGGCGCCGAACACCTCGCCCGGTTGGTTCCACTGTCCGTGATCAGTGCCGAAGCGCCCACGCTGCTCACACGCGCCGTCGCGACGCAGGACGTCGCCGGCGTCGTAGACGCGCCCAGGGTCACTCAGCGCGAGGATCTTGCACGCCACCGCGGCAGCCTCGGGGTGCGTGCGCAGCGCCTCGCTCATGGCGGCCAGCCAATCCGGGGTCAATACGACGTCCGTGTTGACGAGCGCCACAAACCCGCCCCGAGCCGCTCGGAGCCCTCGGTTGGCAGCGTGGGCGAAGCCGGTGTTGTGATCCAACTCCAGGATCCGGACGCCGGGATGTTCGCAGCGCACATAGGCGACCGACCCGTCGGTCGAGCCGTTGTCGACGACGATCACCTCCTGCGGTGGCACGGTCTGGGTGGCAAGACTGTTCAGGCACGCCTCCAACCACCCCCGCCCATTCCAGTTCGGGATCACCACCGACGCACCCACCTCCTGCGCGCCTAGCCCCATCTCGGCGCCCCTGGCCGGCCCGTCAGCGATGATTGATGCGTGCAGGTCGCCCGGCTGTCCATCCTGTGCCTCGCCATCGTGGTCTGTGCCTGGTTCGTTCTCGGCATTCGGCAAGCGCATGAGATCAATCGCGCGACCAACATCATCGCGCAGACGGGACCGATCCCGGCGGCGCAGCTGCGTGCGGCGGCCTCCGCGCTGAGATCCGCGCGAACCCTGAATCCCGATGCCGAGGTCACCATCCTGCGCGCCCGGCTCGCGGTCAAGCAGCAGGATCCCCGGCGGGCCGAGCGGATCCTCAAGACGGTGGTTCGAGACGAGCCGATGAACCTCGAGGGCTGGATCTGGTTGGCCGGTGTGTCGTTGATCGACCCGCCCGAGGCTCACATCGCGCTAGCGCACATCGCCCGCCTCGATCCCCGCTCCTAGCCTGGCCATTCGCCTTCCTGATCGGGCGGACTTACGCCTCCTTGCGGCGGAGAAACGGCAACTCCACCCAGCGGTAGCTGGCCGCCGCCACGATCGCGGTGACCGCGAGCGTGGCCACAAACAAGATTGGCGTCGTGGCGAAATGAACGTTGGCGGCGACACCGAGGCCCGACGCGGAGAAATGCTGCGGGTCCCTCGTCAGACCCAACAGTTCGGCGATCGGCAGGTGCCAGAGGTAGATGCCATAGGAGATGAGGCCGAGCCAGACCAATGGAGCGGCACGGAGAATCCGCCGCGGCAGACCGCCGGCCCGGTCTCCGAACACCGCGGGCGAGACCAGCAGCGTCATCAGGGCACCGGTCAGCGCGATGCTTCCGAGCGTTCGACTCAGCGGCTGCTTGGTCCTCAAGGTCAGGATGATGTTGAGCAGGCCGCCGGGGTGTAACACGGCCGCGACACCGATCAGGCACGCAGCCGCTCCGAGCCAGCACAGCAACGAATGCTCGGTCACCATGCGCACGGCCCGCGACGCCCGCGCAGCGCCGGAGTCGGCGACGCTGGCCACCGCAAGCGCCATGCCGAGCGCGAACCAGACGCATTGTCCGAGCAGGCTGTCTGAGACCGTATTCGAGACCAGCTGTCGCGACGCCAGGATCTGAACCGTTGCGCCGAGTATCGCCAGGCCGGCGAGCGCGATCAGCTCCGAGGTCAGCCAATCGCGCGATCCGCCACCGAGTCGCCGATGGCGGACCGCGATGGCCCAGATCGGCAGAGCGATGTAGAAGCTGACCTCGACGCACAGCGTCCACGCGACCGGGATCCCGGCATTGAGCGTGCGGCTCGAGTACAGCTGCAGGAAGAAGTAGTAACGCCACCAATCGCCGCTGAACACACCGACGATCCCGGGAAAGATCGCCAGCACCGTCAGGGCGGTCCAATACCCCGGCACGATCCGCAACGCCCGCCGGCGCGCGTAACGCCATGTGTTCGGGCGCTCGCGCTGCCCGGCGCGCGCAGCCGCGAACGGCCGGTACAACAGGAAACCCGAGATGACGAAGAACAGGATCAGTCCCTGATCGCCGAGAACCGCGAACAGATTGCCGACGACGCGGTGGTTGACGTCCCCGGTGATGCTCGTAACGTGAAAGGTCACGACAGCCAGGACGGCGATCGCGCGCAGCGAGTCAAACAGGGGGAAGCGCGGATTCCCGGGGGGCGGCGCGACCGCAGGGGATGGTGCGCTGCGCTCATCTGACTGCGCTGAGGCCGCCACCGCCACCTATGTGTCCAGCAACGCGATCACGCGGTCGATCAGTTCGTCGCTGAACGATTCGTCCCAGCCGCGGCTCCATTGCACAGCACTGCCCTGGGCCCGCCGCCCGTAGTCGCCGATCCGGGCGGCCGCGCTGCGCAGCGCGCCCGCGATGCCGTCGACCGTCGCGGGTGGGGCGAGCAGGTTGGTCGAAATCGCGGTCATCGCCGCCTCCGTCTTGTTCTCGAAGCTGTTGGTGACGGTGAGCATTCCGGCTGACGCCATCTCGATCGGGACGAGGCTCGGGTGGGGCGTGTACATCAACGCCAGGCCGACGTCGTATTCGCGCAGCAACCGGGCATAGGAATGTTGATCGGCGCGCGGGAGCAGTTCGAGCTTGGCGCGGGCGCCGAGCCCGAGCGTTCGCTCGCCGCCCACCGTTCCGATTCCGTTCAGCTGCCAGCCGTCGCTGAACGTGCCGTCCCGGAGCGCTTGTTGCAGAGCGAGCATTCCGAGCTCGAACATGTTGCGACTCGCGTGCCGTTCGGGACGGGCGTAGAAGAGCAGCCGACGGGTCTGGCGCCGGCTGAGCTCGGCCGCGCTCGGGGGCTCGATCGCCGTAATCGCGTTCTGGAACACTGCCGAGGAGGCGTCGCCGCCGGCCGGGCCCTCAGCGTAGACGCCGATCCGATGCCGGCAGAAGTAATCGCGCAGTAGCTCGGTCGAGAACAGCGCGTCGTGGGGAAACGCATACGACCCAGCCGCCAGCGCGGCGTACGTCCCCATCGGGAACGTGAATGGCTCGTACTCCTGGATCAGGTAGAGGAAGCGCTCGCGCCCGAGCGACGCCAGCGCCTGGTGGGCGATGTGCGCGGTCCACCAGGTGGTGGCGATGAATGCGTCGCAGCGGCTGACCGGAAGCGAGCCGCCCTCCCGGCCGAACGCCACGTCCACATGCTCGAACAGGCCCTCCAGCCCCGCGTAGGATTGCACCGTGCGCCGCCAATCGAGCGGCACCGGCCCGATCGGGTCGACGGTCACGAGCCGTACCCGCAGCCCGCGCTCGGCCAGCCGCCGGGCCAGGTTGAACTTGCCAATGTAGCCGCCGAAGAAGTGATCGAGATCGATCGTTGGAATCAGCAGGTTGACGCGCTGCGGCGCCTGATCGGAGACCTCGAGCTCGAGCGCGGCGATCTTCTCCGAGAGGGCCGCCAACGCAGTGGGCGGGGCCGAAGGCCGGCCCGGCGTCTGGACCAGCTGCGGTGGCGGGACCGCGTCCAGTCGCAGATGCTTGACCGGCCGCTCGCGCACGCTCGCCCCGAGCAGTCGGCGCCAGGTGAAGGCGTAGGCCAGCATCCACTCCGCACCCAGTGTCTCGGAACGTCTGGCCACGAGGTCGCGCGCGCCGCGGCGCCACAGATCGGCCAGGCTCGAGAGCGACCCCTCCATCCCCAGGAAGCGATCCAATGCGCGGCGCTTGTCGCTGGCCATTTCCTCAGCGCAGCGCATCCGGACGGTGGTCGCCCATTGGGTCAGCCGGCACACGTCGACGAAGTAATGGTGGCGCCAGAGTACGACCCGCTCGCGCGGATCGCGCCGCAGCCTCCCCAGCCGGCTCCACAGCGGCGGCATCCAGTTGGCCGCCGTATGCCCCAGCGTCGCACCATCATGTTGCACGTAGTCATACAGCGGGCGATCGACGAACTCGATGTCGCCCAGCGCGAGTGCCACCACCGCGATCCAGTGATCGTGGAAATGGGCGAATTGAGCCGGCGGAAACGGCAGCGCGTAGTCGAGCAGCCCACGCCGGAACAGCGATGCCGCGCCGGTCACCGCGTTGGTCATCAGCAGCGACAGGAATGCGGTGTGGTTGTTGCGGCGCGCGGTCCAGTAGGTCTCAGAGACGACCTGGCCGTCGTGATCGATCACGCGTGCGTCGCTGTAGACGAGCTGGGCGTCGCCGATCCGCCGCAGGAGCGTCGCGAGCTTGTCCGCACACCAGTCGTCATCCTGGTCGGCCAAGGCGACGAAGCGCGCCCGCGCCGGAGCCATCGCCAGCGCGCGCTCGAAGTTCAAGTAAAACCCGAGCCGGCGGGGAGCGCGCGACAGGACGAAGCGACCATCCCCGGCGAGCTCATCCTGCATGGCCGCGAACCGCTCCGGACTCGAGCAGTCGTCGCTGATCACGCAGACCCAGTTCCGGTGTGTCTGGGAGCGGATCGACCGCACCTGGCGCCGGAACAGCTCCAGCGGCGCCTGATAGGCCGCCATGCAGATCGCCACCAGCGGTCCCCCGTCTCGCTCCGGCTCAACGTCGCGCACCGGATCGGGGAGCGCGACCGTCTCCAGCGACGCCAGGGTTTGGCTCGCGCGCTCCCCGGACTCCAGCTCGGCCCACAGCACCAGTTCCCGCGTCGCGCGATCCGCCGACCCGATCTCCACGGTGCCCCAGAAACCGCTCCGGTAGCTGTGCAGATACGGATCCTCGGCGGACCCCGGATCGACTGATATCCCAGCGGCGTGGAACGCATCGAGGGTGGGATGGAGCGAGCGAAACAGATCCAACCGCGGCATGCCGAACGCCGCCACGGGTTGGCGCTCGCCGTCGACCGCCACACTCAGCGCACGGATCCGGGCGGCGCTGTGAAAGCAGGTCCCGCAGACGAACAGCGCCGTTCCGCCTCCCACGGCAAGGGTGCGTGGCAGCGGCGCGTCGAGACGGACGCATAAGCGCTGTTCGTTGTCAGCATCCACTGGCCGCGCCAAGGCTAGATGGTCTCCGGACATCCGTTCGGCCGGAGCCGACGCGATGGGCGGCGGATCGTGGCGCGCCGGGCGCCGTTAGTCTGCGGGGTATCTCGGATCTGCCTCGGAGGATTCTGCGCCGGCTGAGTGATGTGGGCACGCCGGCCGGCGGCTCACGCTCCGCGCAGGCAGCGGTCGCACCCCGCCACGACTCGTGGCTATCGGCGTTCTGGGCGACGGAGCTGGATCCGATCGAAGCTGCCTGTTCAGGCGCGGGGCCGGAGGCACTGGAGCGGTTTCGCGGATTGGACTCGGACCTCTGGGCGCTGCTGCTCACCCAGTCCTACGACGGCTACCCGAACATCAAGACGCTGCTCCCCGACGTGCCCGAGCCGGCGCTGCAGGAGACCTGGAACGGGGCCTCCGGCGTCATCCTGGCCGCCCAGAGTCGCGCCTTCTATGACAAGCTCCGCCAACGCTACGAGCGGCACGGCGCGCGCGAACTGTCGGCCAGCCGGGTGCTCGACTTCGGCTGCGGATGGGGGCGCCTGGCCCGCTTCTTCGCCCGCGACGTGGAGCCCGGGAACCTGTTCGGGTGTGATCCCGTATCGCCGATCCTCGACGTCTGCCGGCGCACCCGCGTCCCCGCCACGCTGGCCCGCTCCGAGTTCGTGCCGCGCCGGCTTCCGTTCACGCAGCGGTTTGATCTCGTGTACGCGTTCTCTGTCTTCACGCACCTCTCCGAGCCAGCCCACGAGGCCAGCCTGGCCGCTGTGCACGACGGCCTGGCACCCGGTGGATTGCTGGTGGTGACGATCAGACCGCCCGAGTATCTGCGCCGGTGCGAGTCGCTGGCGCCCGCGCTGGCGTCGCTCGGTCCGCGACTGCAGGAGGAGTTGCGCCAGCCGCGATACCTGTTTGAGCCGCACGCCGGCCAGCCGCTCGGGGCGGAGGCTCCGCAGGGCGAGATCACCTATGGGGAGACCGTGGTCACGATGGCCTACGTGCGCCAGCGGTGGACCGACCGGTTTGAGCTGCTGCACGTCGATCTGCTGCTCGACGATCCCTACCAGGTGATGCTGACACTGCGGGCCCGGTGACTAGCGCAGCACTAGCGTGGTCGGGGTGCGCACCGGCCCGCACCAATCCCCTCGCCGCACGTTGTCGCCGACCTGCGCTTCCCGCCCACCCGACGAAGCTAGACTCGTGCCGCGCGATGGAAAGGGTCCAGCTGAACCTCGGCACCGAGGCCACCGTTCGCGCGCTTCAGCGGGGCGAGCTTCCCTGGACGCTGCACTCGGCGTGTGACTTTGCCAGCGACCCGGGACAGTGGGGCGCGTCGCTGATCAACAACGCCGAGGTGATGGTCTCGTGCCTGGAGATCGCGGGCGCGCGCTCGGTGGTCGAGGTTGGGGCCTATGCGGGCGATCTGACCCGGTTCCTGCTCGGCTGGGCGGCCCCCGCCGGTGCGCAGGTCTCGGCGATCGATCCCGCACCGCAGGACGAGCTCGTCCGTCTGAGCGAGCGCCATCCCGAGCTCGAGCTGTTTCGAGCCACCAGTCACGAGGCGCTGCGTGAGATGTCCCACGCCGACGCCTACGTGATCGACGGCGACCACAACTACTACACGGTCTCGGAGGAGTTGCGCCTGATCGCCGAGCGCCAGCCCGACTCCGGGCTGCCGCTGCTGATGCTCCACGATGTCGGCTGGCCCCACGCCCGTCGCGATGACTACTTCGCTCCGGAGCTCGTCCCCGACGCGCACCGACAGCCGACGATCGAGGGGGGTGGCCTGTTCCCGGGCCTCTCGCAGCCCCACCCTGGCGGGCTGCCGTACAAGTGGCCGGCGGCCCGCGAGGGCGGGCCGCGCAACGGCGTGCTGACCGCGGTCGAGGACTTCGTCGCCGCGGACCCGAAGCGCGTCCTGGCGGTGGTGCCCTCGTTCTTTGGCCTGGGCATTGTGTGGCACCTGGACGCCGCCTACGCCAAGCCGCTTGCGCAGGCGCTGGCGCCGCTTGACCGCAACCCGGTCATCGCCCGGCTCGAGGCCAACCGCGTGTTTCACCTCGCCTCGGTGCATCATCAGCTGACGGAGGTCGCCGCCGCCCACGAGCGCCTGGGGCGCCAGGAGGCGGTGCTGAAGCGGCTGCTGGTCTCGAGCTCGTTCAGGCTGGCGGAGTCGCTCTCACGCCTGCGTCACCGGGCCGGAATCGCGACCGAGCAGCCGATCGTCGGCAAGCAGGAGATCCTGCGCGCGCTCGAATCCAAGCCGAATCAGCGTCGGGGCGATCGGCGCAAGACGTAAACCGACACGGGGAAAAAGCCCGGGAATGCCTTGGCCTGGGTGAGTCGAAGATCCGCCGGCAACGACAGCAGGAACGCCGTCACGCCCGCGCCCGGCGCGAGGCCGGAGAGGCGCCGCGCCCGGAGGGCCGCGGCCGAAATGCTCCCCAGGGTCACGACGAAGAGCTTCCCCTGCCCGGCACGATTCGTGGCCTGCTGGGCGATCGCAGCCCCGCTCGGGATCGGCAGCGAGGCGTACGGCGGTGCGTGTAGTTCGACCCTCAGCGGGGCCCGCCCAATCCGCAGGACCGGATCGGGCCGGGACGGTGACTGCCCGGTCACTCCGAGCGCCGCCTCCATTTCGGTGATCGGACCGGGCGTGAACGCAGCCGCCTCGACGATTGGAGCGCCGCGATCTCCGCCGCGTCGGATGAAGGTTGCGGCGCCGCGGTAGTCGGGTCGCTGATGGTCGGCAGACAGCAGATCAATCCCGCCGATCGCAAAGCCTCCGATCACCAGACACACGGTGGCCCAGCGCAATAGACCTTCCGCGCTGGTGATCAGCGCTCCAATCGCCACCGCCAGCCCGGGCCAGGAAGCCGCCAGGTTCCGTTCGTCCCACAGGCTCTGGCCGAGACAGCTGTAAAGGATCAGGCCAATCGGCATCGCGAGCGCCAGTGCGAGCACCAACGCAGCTCCGGCGCAGCGCCGCCGTGGGAGAGCTCGCCCGCCGTGGCGCAGGCGGCGCACGATGACGGTCAGCCCGGCCAGGGCGCACCCGCCCACGAGGATCGCCATCGCGATCGGACCGGGCACGGCGGACAGCGGGAGATACGGGTGCCCGATCGCCCAGTGACCGAGATCGAGCCTGATCGCGGAGAGCCCGAACGGCTGCAGGAACCCAATCGCGCTCTCTCCCGGCAAGCGGGCTTGCCTGACGAACGCAGGCAGCCAGGGCAGAAAGCCGAGCGCCGCAACGAGATTGCTCGCGATCAGCGCTCGCCGAGCCCCGGGGTAGCTGAGCATGGCCCAGCCGAACTGGGCGGCGAGCACAAACACGGCGGTGTAGTGGGCATACACCGCAGCGCACGAGCACGCCGCGTAGCCGACCCACCAGCCCCGCCGACCCGCGCCCAGCGCCTTCAGCAGGGCGAGGGTCGACGCAAGCGCCAGTAGCGTGACCAGCGCATAGGCTCGCGCCTCGGTCGAAAAGAAGATCATGAATGGGCTGCACGCCATGACCACGGCAGCGGCCAGCCCCGCCCGCCGGCTCACTGTCCATCGACCGAGCAGATAGGTCAGCGGAATGCTGGCTGTCCCGGCGACCAGCGACACCGAGCGCAACGCCTGCACGGACGCGCCCAACCGCTCGACCAACCACGCCAGCGCGAAATACAGGGGCGGATTTGTGTCGACACCGTGCCCGGCGAGGATATGAAGCACACGCCCGAGGCTGTGAGACGTGACGATGAAATAACTCGACAGCTCGTCGCCGAACAGCGAGTTGCCCAGCGACGGCACCCGCAGCAGCAGACCCGCCACGGTGATCGCGCCCAGCAGCCAGAGCAATGGCGTGTCCGCGATCTGCCGGTCCTTATGGCGAGCCGGAGGTGCCTGCACCGTCCGCGAATCTAATCGAGGGTCGTGCTCCGCGGCTCAGAGCGAGCTAGTCGCTTACGTGCCGTCTTGGCCCGCAACCGCGCCCGTCGCAGCGGCTGGGTGATCCGCCAGCTGCGGCTGTCGATGATCTCCGCCAGCTGCTGGCCGTGGTAGCGGGCCGTAGCATCGACCTGCAGCAGCCTGGATGCGGCCAGCAGGCGCGCAGCCGCGGCATCGGCCTCCGCGCGCCGGGCCCGACGCTTCCAGGTGTCCTGCGTTGAATCACCCGGCGCGGTCATGTCCCACTTCTCAGCCACTCGCATGTCGGCGGCGACCCAGATCTCGATGTCCCGGACGAGATCGAGAGAGTGATGGTGGGCCAGCCCCAGATCGGCGGTGATGACCGTGCGTCCGGCGGCTCGCGCCTGCCGGCAGATGTCGAAGTCGTATCCGTGGAGCATCCCGATCGACTCATCGAAGCGTAGCGTCGCGACGGCCCAGGGTGAGAGCGCGAGCATGACCCCGTAGACGGTGTCGACCTCGCCGGCGGGGCGAACCGGCTCGCTGCCGCCCGGGCTCCACAGCAGCTCGCCACCGCCGAGTTCACTGTAGTGATAGGGCGCCGAATTGCCCGTCACCGTGCCGTCCCACCAGGCGATGCCCCGCACACCGGTAGCTCCGACGCAGCCGACGACCGCGACCGCTGGATCGGCAAACGCTCGCCTGAGCTTGGTGCAGAAGTCGGGGTCGATGATCTCGGCGTCCTCGTGCAGTATCACCAGAGCCTCGAGGCCATCGAACGCGACGGCCGTGTCCAGTAACAGGTTGTAGCTGCGCGCAATCGACCCCGACGCTGCGTGCGCGAGGATCGCCGAGTCGGCCTCGGCGGCGAGCGAAACTCCCACCCGGGCGCAGCGCTCATAAACCTCCGGTGTGATGATGGAGCAACCGAACGCGATCATGGCGGCGCGCGATGATAGCCGTCGGCGTACCCGGGATGAGCGCGCCCGGCGATACACTCAACCGCCGTGAAGCGCGGCTTCAACAGGCTCGGCCACCGTGGAGCAGCGCGCGCTGGCGTAGCGCACAGATGATCGCGTTCGGCTGCGCGATTACCGATCTGGGGACCTACCGCCGCTGCGCTGAGCCGGGCATCACGCTCAGCTCTGCGCCCGATACGCAGGTGATCGCGCATCCCGCGGACGGATCGATCTTCCGCAACTACAACGCGATCATGGATCGGGCGAGATCGTTCGAGAACCTGGAAGCCCTGGTGCTCCTGCACCAGGATGCGGAGATCGTCGATCCGCAGTTTTGCGCCAAGTTGCGATCAGCTCTCACCGACCCGCAGGTGGGAGTCGTCGGCTGCGTCGGATCGATCGGCGTGCGCACGATCGCGTGGTGGGAGGGCTCGGTGACCTGGGCGTCATTCATCCACCGCTACACCGAGCTTGGCGGCGGCGACTTCCCGTCCTTGACCTGGAACGAGGCCGTCCGGCCCCCATACGCCCGCCTCGGGGAGGTGGACACAGTGGACGGCTTCGTCATGGGCCTGTCGCCGTGGATCGTGCGCAACGTGCGTTTCGACGAGACGCTGGGCCAGCTCCTGCATGGTTATGACTTCGACTTCTGCCTCCAGGTTCGTGCCGCCGGTCGGACAGTCGTCACGGCGGACTTCAAGGTCATCCACAACCACTCGCTCGAGCTCGCAAGTGATCTCGAGCACTGGTCTGCCGCTCATATGGCGGTGGCCGAGAAGTGGAATGGGCACCTGCCCGGAGTGGCGGTCACACACCAGGACTGGAAGTACCGGGCCCGTCGAGCAGAAGCCGAGGCAGCCGTGACCCGCGCCGTGGCGCAGTCCACGCAGCTCAAGATCGATGCCCGCGTCAAGCAACACGAGCGCGAGCTCACCGTGCTGACTGACAGCCTCAGCTGGAGACTCACCGCGCCGCTGCGTCGCTTGACAGCGTTGCGTCGGCGGCGCGATCCGGGCCGGCGAAGCACGCGACCGGCGTAAACTCGCGGCGACGTGGCCGATCCGCTTTCCGTTGAGGGCACACACGCCAGCGGATCCCGGTCGCGACGTGCCCGTCTGCGCGCGGCGCCGATCCTGATCGAGGTGCGAGAGCTCGAAAAGACGTTCGTGATTCCGGATCGCAGAGTGGACACGCTCAAAGAGCGTGTGGTGCATCCGTTGCGCAAGGTGGAGTATCGCGAGCTGCGGGCGTTGCGGGGGATCTCCTTCGATGTGCATCAGGGCGAGTTTTTCGGGATCGTGGGGCGTAACGGTTCGGGGAAGAGCACGCTGTTGAAGGTGCTGGCGAGCATCTATCGCGCGGATGCCGGGCGGATCCGGATGGCGGGGCGGCTGGCGCCGTTCATCGAGCTCGGGGTGGGGTTCAATCCCGAGCTGACCGCGCGCGAGAACGTGGTCCTCAACGGGGTGATGATGGGGTTGGGTCGCCGCGCCGCGGCGCGCCGGCTTGATTCGGTGCTCGACTTCGCCGAGCTGCGGGAGTTCGTCGATCTCAAGCTCAAGAACTACTCCTCGGGAATGATGGTGCGGCTCGCGTTCGCGGTGATGGTGCAGGCCAACGCCGACGTGATGCTCGTCGACGAGGTGCTCGCGGTCGGGGACGCGGCGTTCGGCCAGAAGTGCATGGACGTGTTCCGCGAGAAACGCAACTCGGGCAAGACACTGGTCCTGGTCACCCACGACATGGCCACCGTCCAGGCCTTCTGCGACCGCGCGATGCTGATCCACGACGGCGAACAACGCTTCCTCGGCGACCCAGAAGAAGCCGCCCTGCGCTACTACCGGCTCAACTTCGGCGGCCGCCAAGCGGCGCGCGGGGACGCTGCCCATCCAGCCGCGGTGCCCGACGTCAACGTCAAGCTGATCGACGTGTGGCTCGAGGACGAGACCGGGCTGCGAGTCGACAACGTGGAACAGGAGAAGGTGTTTCGCTTCAACCTCCTGGTCGAGGCGCGGCAGCCGCTGGGCGACCCGATCTTCAACTTCCACTGCCTGAACATGGATGGGGACTGGGTATTCGCCTTCAGCAAGGAGGTGCGAAAGCCAGACGGTCGGCCGGTGGCGCAGGGTGAACGCATCCGCCTGGTCGCGGAGATCGAGAACCCCCTGTTGCCCAACCGCTACGCGATCGAGTGCTGGATCTCGCGTCATCGTGAGGAGGGCACGATGGCCATTCACATTCTCCGGCTGCTCGATTTCGTCGTTTTCGGGACCAAGCCAGGCGCCGGCAACGTCGTGGCCAACGCCGAAGTGCAGGCAGTGCTGGAACCGGTGGGCCGCGTGTGAGCCTGATCGTTTCACTCGAGCGAGCGCTGCCGGACACCGTGCCGGTGGGCAGCGCCACGGCCGTCTTCTGCACCGGAGTCTGCTACCACCCCGACACGCGGATCGAGCGCTTGGAGATCCTGGTCGACGGAACCCGCCACCGACCCGCCGCGTTTGGCATGCCCCGTCCTGATATCGCGTTCGCGGATGGCGTGGCGCGGGCACACTGCGGATACCACAGCGGGTTCTGGGGGACGGTGCCGGTCGCCGCCCCCGCTGCGCCGGGTTCGGTCGCCGTGGAGCTCGTGGCCCGGCTGGCCACCGGCGCAGTGCTGACGTGCCCGCTGGGCCAGATCGCCGTCGTCGCGCGCGCTGCGCTGTCCGCGGTCGACGCCCAGCCCGCCCGCCCCGGCCCCCCCGAGCTGATCGCGGTGTGCATGGCCACGTTTGAGCCCGACATGGCGCTGTTCGAAACCCAGGTCCAGTCGCTGCGGGCGCAGACGGACGATCGCTGGATCTGTCTGATCAGCGATGATGGCTCGAGTCCTGGGCACGTCGAACAGATCGTGGGGGCAGTCGGTGATGACCCGCGCTTTGCCATCTCGCGCTCGCCCACCCGCCTCGGTTTCTACCGGAACTTC
>Ga0302325_10004985_pt1 | contig 30496 bp, 42 predicted proteins | sample Palsa_T0_2_FD_201948 | JGI IMG/M metagenome (GOLD analysis project Ga0302325, IMG submission 201948) | Peat permafrost microbial communities from Stordalen Mire near Abisko, Sweden - Palsa_T0_2 | ecosystem: Environmental > Terrestrial > Soil > Palsa > Peat permafrost | place: Sweden: Abisko... | reverse complement strand
ACTATTCGTAAATCAGGATCGACTAAGGAATCAGACTTATGCGCAATCCTCTACAACCAAAGTTTCACAGCGCGATCGCAGTAGTTATCTGGCTGCTAATGGCCCTAGCACCGTTCACCTTGGCGCAGACTGCCGATCACGTCATCCGCATCGGATACCAGAAATACGGCACGCTGGTGCTGTTGAAAGCGCGCGGCAGTTTGGAGAAGCGGCTGGCGCCCATGCACGTTGAAGTGAAATGGACCGAATTTCCCGCCGGCCCGCAATTGCTCGAAGGTTTGAACGTGGGCAGCATCGACTTCGGTACGGTGGGCGAAGCGCCGCCCATCTTCGCCCAGGCCGCCGGAGCGGATCTGGTTTACGTTGGAAATGAGCCGCCAGCTTCCGCTGCTGAGGCCATTATCGTTCCCAAGGATTCGCCCATTAAGACAGTGGCCGAACTCAAGGGCAAGAAAGTGGCGCTCAACAAAGGCTCGAACGTTCACTTTCTGCTGGTCAAACTGCTGGAGCAGGCAGGAGTCGACTACAAAGATATAGACACGATCTTCCTCACGCCGGCGGACGCGCGAGCGGCTTTCGAGCGCGGCAGTGTGGATGCGTGGGCGATTTGGGAGCCGTTTCTCGCCGCAGCTCAACGGCAAACCGGTGCTCGCATTCTCGCCGATGGCAACGGTGTAGTCAGCAATCATCAATTCTTTCTTGCTTCCCGAGTTTATGCCTCGAAGCGCGCAGATGTGGTTGCGATCGTCCTTGAGGAAGTGGCGGCGGTGGATCAGTGGGCGAAAACGAATCCGAAGGAGGCAGCCGCAGCGCTGCAACCGCAGATCGGTTTGGATCAAGCGACGCTTGAGCTGGCACTGTCGCGGGGCGGCTACGGCGTGACGCCAGTCAACGACGCCGTGCTGGCGGAGCAGCAAAGAATCGCGGACGCCTTCTACGACCTCAAGTTGATTCCTAAGCACATTAATATCCACGACGCGACGTTGCAGGGAACGTCAACGGGAACCCAGGCCAATCGCTGAGCGAAGAATCATGAACCAGAGTCAGAAAAGTCCTGCCATGAAAACTCAACTGCGGCCGAGTACTCTGGCGAAACAAGCGTTGCCGTGGGTCGTGCCCATTTCGCTGTTGATTGTTTGGCAGTGGGCATCTTCCGCGGGGATTCTGCCCAGCCGCTTCCTGCCCTCGCCACGTGCGGTGGTGACTTCGTTCATCGAGCTCAGCGCCTCCGGCGAATTATGGATGCATGTCCGGGTCAGTACTCTGCGCGCGTTGGCAGGCTTCGCCGTTGGGGGCGGGCTCGGACTGCTGCTCGGATTGCTCACCGGTTCGCTGCATTGGGCTGAGACTCTGCTCGACACCACCATTCAAATGATCCGCAACATCCCTCCTCTCGCGCTTATCCCGCTGGTCATCCTGTGGTTCGGCATCGACGAATCGGCCAAGCTTTTTCTGGTCGCTCTAGGCGTTTTTTTCCCTGTCTACATCAACACCTTTCACGGGATTCGCTCGGTCGATCGCGGACTTCTGGAGATGGGGCGGACTTATGGCCTCTCTGGCTGGCCGTTATACCGCGAGATCATTCTGCCCGGAGCTTTGCCCTCCATTCTGGTAGGCGTGCGCTTCTCGCTCGGGCTGATGTGGGTGATCTTGATCGTCGCCGAAACCATTTCGGCGCGCTCGGGCATCGGCTACATGACGATGAACGCGCGTGAATTCATGCAGACGGACGTCATGGTGGTTGGCATTCTGCTTTACGCGATTTTGGGGAAGCTCGCCGATCTTCTGGCGAAAGGATTGGAACGCTACTGGTTGCGCTGGAATCCGGCGTATCAGGCCGCACGATAGGGGATCATTTTGTCTGTAACTTGCAGTTCGAGAGAGGTCGCAGCCGACGACATTCGCTGCTCGCGAGGTGTGTCAGTCGCAATCAAGAATGTCAGCATCGCCTTCGGTGAACGCACCGTCCTGGAAGACTTCGACGTTGACATATCCGCCGGTGAATTTGTGGCCATTGTCGGCCGCAGCGGATGTGGCAAGAGTACTCTGCTGCGGTCCGTCGTGGGTTTGGAAACGCCGCGAACCGGAACCATCATTCTTGGCAACGTTGCAGAGCACAGCGGCAAGCCGGACGTCCGCGTGATGTTCCAGGATTCTCGCCTGCTGCCGTGGAGACGAATTCTTCCGAACGTCATGCTTGGCCTTGAGCCTGCGCTCCTTCCGCATGCGCGAAAGGTCTTGGCGCAGGTAGGTCTGGCAGAAAGAGCCAACGACTGGCCTGCTACCTTATCGGGCGGCCAGCGGCAAAGGGTAGCTTTGGCTCGCGCGCTGGTCCATGATCCGAATTTGTTGCTTCTCGACGAACCGCTGGGCTCGCTCGACGCACTCACCCGCATCGAAATGCAGCAACTCATCGAAGATGTTTGGCGAAGCCGCGGCTTTACCGCCATGCTCGTGACCCACGACGTTGCCGAAGCGATAAGCCTCGCGGACCGCGTTATCTCGATTGAGGGAGGCCGCGTCGCACTGGACGAAGTCGTAAACATACCTCGACCGCGAACCCGCGGCAGCGCCCGCTTCGCCGCACTTGAAGAACGCATACTTGGCCGGGTGCTTCAACGTCGCTCGGTGTTTTGAAAGGGCACGACTTCAGTCGTGCCGCTGAAGGGTAACTAAGAACGCGGGCTTTAGCCCCTGAGGGACCAATGTCCCGTGGGCATTTTGTGCGGCCACGATCCATGCAAGACCACCGCTCGGGCTATGAGAGAGAAGGACTCGATGGCGAAGGACGCGGGTGATCCAATGATTCTCGAAGCCGAAAGGAAGATTTGCGAACATCCCATTCATCCTTTGCTTGCGGGTCGACGCAGCATTCGGGCCCTCGCTTCAACATCCGTCGAACCAGAAACCTTGGCCAGCTTGATGGAAGCGGCACGATGGGCGCCGTCTTGCATGAACGAGCAGCCGTGGAGTTTTATCGTGGCCACCAAGGAAAACAAATGCGATTTCGACCGCCTGCTCGGTTGCTTGGTAGAATTCAATGTCGAATGGGCGCAGCACGCCCCGGTGCTTCTGTTGTCCGTTGCGAAGTTGACGTTTGAATCGACGGGGGAACTCAACCGGCACGCATTCCACGATGTTGGCCAGGCAATCGCCAATCTCACCTTTCAGGCAACGGTGTCGGGACTGGTGGTGCATCAGATGGCCGGATTCGATGTTGAAAAAGCTCGCCGCGAGTTTTCGATTCCTCCAGATTATGAGCCCATCGCTGCCGCGGCCATTGGATACCCTGGCAACTCGGCAGAGCTTCCTGAGAAATTACGCAAGAAAGATGAGAGCCCGCGAAAGCGAAAGCCGCTGACCAACTTCGTATTCGAAAGCGGTTGGGGACATTCGGCTGACTGGACTCGGAGCCTCTAGAACAGAGCGGTCAACAAGTTGCTGCATCGCCAGAAGCTGCCCAAAACATTCCAGCTGCTCGCCATCTGTCCAGAATCCGAAACCAGCTTTTTTCCGTTTGAGTGCTATCACCTGTTAAACGTCAGTTGTCCGGCTTTGCAAAGACTATTCTTCTAGTTCGCTTTCTTCTGGTGCATCGGTCGGGCTCGCAAACTCCATACGGTAGCCGTCCGGATCGGTAACCGGCACAACCCACAAGCGGTTTCCCACAAAGGGACGTCTGCGCGTCTGAATCCCCCGCGATTTGAACTGTCGATAAAGGGCGAGAGCGTCTTCACACATGAAGCAGACCGAGGCTCCAGTGCCAAGCGCTTGAGTTGGCCTACCTCCCGGCCAAAACTCTTGAAGCATAATAGCGGCGTCGCCAAGCTCAAGCCAACACCAGCGAATTCTCCCGTCGGGATGGTCCTCGGCGCGATCCGGAATCCACTGATGCTTCATTTTGAATCCAAACCCATCAACATAGAACCGCAACGAGGATTCCATGTTGGTAACGCCGAAAAACGGCACTGCTTGCTTAACGTTCGCAGTTGCGATGGTTGCGACGGTCATGATTTACCTCACTAGCATCACTGCATATCGTACCAACAGTTGGTAATTGGCGAAAAATCCCGATAGCACTCGTAGCCCAGAATCGCCCCCACCAGCTCGGCTTGCATGCAATAGTCGGCAGGGAAGCCGCCAAAGTCAAAAGAACAGGACTACAAATCCTGCCACGAGCAGCGCGATCGCCCACAATAGGTCAAAATTGAGCCACGTGTGCCGCAGTAGCTGTAAGCCCACCTTTTCATAGGTTTCGAAAAACGCGATCGCAAGGATTCCAGCCGCGGCCAACATGCTTGCGGTGTGTATCAGCACAGCGAATCCGATTGCGGATGCGGTCAACGAAGAAGGGATCGCGGATGTTCCTCCCGCCATGCTGTGCGTCATCCCAGACATTGGTTGTGCCATCAGAACCGGCAGGAGCATCAAACCTGCACCGTGGGCAGACGCCATGAGGAAGGACCAAACGAATAGATCCCTACCTCCGACTCTCATACCAGCGCCACGCGGATGGCTCGCGCGGAAAAGTCGATAGACACCGAGCGTGAAAAGAAATAATGCAACTCCCCATTTCAAAATATTCAGGGGAAGAAAATGCTGAACGAAGCGCAGGGCGAGAATCGCCAGCGTGATGGCGGCGGCGTGTCCGAGAGCAATCGGGAGGAGGGCGCCGATGACCGCGGACCGGCGTTTTTCCTGCAGGCCAAGGGCCAGCGCAAACAGCCAGCCCATGGCGGGATTCAGACCGTGGTATGCCCCGAGAACGGCCAGAGCAACCCAGGGCCAGTTGTGATTCATTGTCAGTTGTAACTCATGGATAGCAGTAGAAGTCCGACGAGGCGTCGCCACCCTGCAATTTGACTTGATGGGGGCGCAGATTGCCAAACTCGACAAACAACTTGGGATCGAGCTGAATGCCACCATCCTGCGCAACATCGAGCTTAACCATCCAGCCCCGGATGCCATCGGGATAGAACTGTTTGTCCCATGCGGCATACAACGAGTTGGTGAAATAAACACGGCGTCCGTCGCGGCTGATTTCCACCATCTGCGGTCCGCCGTTCAACGGCTCGCCTGGCCTGGCAGGATGAGAGGCGCGACGCACGATCCCGCCAACGTGGACCGAGCCAATCAGCTTGGGATTAAACGGATCGGAGACATCGTACTGCCGCATTTCTCCCGTACCCCAGCAGGAAGCGTACAGAAAGCGATCATCGACAGAGAGATTGATATCCGTAAGCAACGGCGGCACAGCTTTGAAGCCCTGCAACAACGGAGGCAGTTGACTCGGTTCCGCGGGCTCGGCAGGAATCTCAATGACTTTCTTCACTTCAAATTTCCCGTTCGACCCTCCGTTCGATGCTCCGTTAGGTCGATGCCACAACCAGATCGAACTCGAAAGATCCTTCAGCGATGTAACCACACCGACAAAGCCGTAAGCCTTCGTCGGATCGTGCGCCGCGCGCAACTCCAACACCATCTGCTGTTCCGCACCTAGATCCAGAGCCTGAAGATGACGGCGTTTGCGAAGATCCCATATATGCAGGCTATGGCCGTACTTGCCGCCCAGCAGGAGTTCAGGATTCACTCCGTTCTCAACCATGTTCGGCGTCCCCCACTCGCTGGTGACAGCGATGTCATAGCCCAAGTGCCACGCGAAATCGTAGCCGAAGTATTGCGGACCGCGATCGACCTCCCATCGACCGAGAGGCTCGAAGCTGTAGTGATCCAAAGCAAAGATTCCGCCTGGACCATCGCCGCTGGGCGAGCCCAGAGCGCTCAGGTAGATGCCGTCGGGTCCGCAGTGAATCGTGTGAGGGCGGCTGTAACCGGTTCTCTCCGCCACGTCTTTCGGCTCAATCACTTTTACAATCTTCGGCTGCTTCGGATTGTCCTTGGTATCGATCACATGGATGCGTGACGAGCGCAGACCAGGAACAATCAGATAACGCCGTTCGACGTGCGGGTGCGGAGCATAGGGACACAAGGCGGAACTGCACGCGTTCCAGCCGAAATGATGAAGTTCGTCTCCCACATTCGGCATATCCACACGACCGACGATTTGGCCGTACTTTTCCGACATGTGGTCCACATCCACGACGACCAGAGCGTCAGGATGATTGCCACCGTTGGCATTCAACGCTGCCACATACGCCAGCTTCTCAACTGGTGCCTGCATGGCAAGCTTGGGAGAGGGGTAGAACGTTGGATCAGTCTTCCAGAGCATCAGATGACCTCCTCGCGAGAATCTACATAGCCCATCAACGGAGTAGAGTATACGCTGGCCGCCATCAAGGCAGCTACGGATGAAACGCAGCTAAACCAGGTAATACAGAGGCGGCTGGTCCACCCCCACGAATTCGCCTTGCAAACAATGGTCGCAAGGATTGTCTTCCAAGAGTTCGTAAACGTGGCGAACAGCTTTGAGAGTGGCGGAAAACTTTTCCGCTTCTTCCGGAAACACACAGTGGGCCGGCAGCCAATCATGGAATCGCAGGTTTGCCATGGCTTTCGCTAAAGCCGGACGAACGCCGCACAGCAACACCGTTACTCCACGCGCTTCCATGTCATGCAGAAAATGGTCAAAGCGTTCGAGTGAAACCATGTCGGGATTACGGGTGCGCTTAAGCCGCAACACGACGAAACGAATGTCTTCGGCCTCGGTGCGCCGTTTCAAATGATCAAAACAACGGTCGAGCTCCGGGGCCGCGCCGAAAAACAACTCGCCTTCCAGATCGTAGAGCACCATCGCCGTACAAGGCCGGTCTTCTGGCAGGCGTTCCCGGACCACCCGATCGCTGCTCACCACTAACTCGGTCCAACGCAAGAGCGCAGCGCGCGGAACGAACATCAGAATCGATAAAGCCACGCCAATCAGGATGGAGAATTCAACACTGATGAATATCGCAGAGAAAGCAGTGACCAAAACCAAGGCGGCATCGTAGCGCGAGGCTCGCATGGCATAGCTCAGCCGCTTCCAATCGACCAGCCGGACGGCTGTGACCAGAAGCAGACCGGCCAATGCGGATTTCGGAATGTAGCGGGCGAAGGGCGCGAGTGCAACTACGACAAGTGCGACCGTTCCCGCTGCGAACACTCCGGAAAGGCGACTCACGGCCCCGGCTTGAAAGTTGATGGCGGAGCGCGTCAACGAGCCGGATCCCGGCAGGCATTGGAAAAATCCGCCGGTGAGATTGGCCAGACCCTCAGCTAGACACTGGCGATTGTAATCGAGCGACTGGCGCGTCGTGTTGGCAATCGATTTTGCGATGGCCAATGCCTCCAGGAGTCCGAGAAAGGCAATGGCCAGCGCGCTTCCTGACAACTCCTTCACCCACCAGAACCGAATCTGGGGGATATGCGGCATCGGCAGATTGCGCGGGACGCTGCCCACGACAGAGATAACGGTTTTTCCATCAAGCGCTGGCTTGGACCAGCCGAAGGCGGCTGCCACCAGCGCCGCAACAATCAGGCCCATCAGCATGTCAAATTGCGGCAGGCGGTACTTGCGTGCTAATTGTCTGAGGAGGACGACGAGAACAATGGTTCCTACTCCAATTCCGAGAGCCCGTGGATTCACGTGGCCGCCGCTAAGCGTCAGCCAAATGCGATAAAGCACATGCTGCTGGCCCGTTCCGCGATCGCGCAAGCCGGTCAGGTTGCCCAGCTGCGTCAATCCCACCAGCGTGCCAGCCCCGGCCATGAAACCAATCACGACAGACTCCGAGATGTAGCGCGTTAAGTCGCCGAGCTTGAATATCGCAATCAGAATCTGGATGCAGCCAATCATGATCCCCAACAAGAACATGGCCTGGTAGGCGTCGAGACGAGCGTCGGGATTGAAGAACCCGAGGGCGCTGAAAACCACCAGCGAGATCGCGTTCGTGGGGCCATTAATAAGGTGTTTCGATGAGCCAAAGATCGAGGCCACGAGAGTGACCACGATGGCAGAATACAACCCAAAGCGCGGGTCGACGCCCGCTATAAGAGCGTAAGCCATGGCTTGCGGCAACGAAATGGCTGCGACGGTTACGCCGGCGAGCAAATCGTTGCGCGTATTTCCCCAGGAGTAGTTGAACTTCATTCCGATTCACCTCGCCCTTCGCGCGAGAACCACACACTCGGTCCGTGGGCCGATAGCGATGCTGGTTTATCGCATCAGACCACGGACGAGTGCAGGGGGGAGGGACAGATCAATCCGTACGGTAATCAGGCAGCTTTCCCGATTGCGCTAGCGCCTTCCACCTCAGTCAGTTCTCCCGAATGAACGTCGTAGACGAATCCGTAAACTGGAATCGACTTCGGTACTAGGGGGTGGTTGCGAATGCGCTCGACATCGTCGATGACAGCCTGCCTTTGATCGCGAATGGGCAGCCACTCGATGTACTCGCCGGCATTCGACCCTGGACCGCGGCCCACATCGCGGAAGCCCTTGGGCGTCAAGTCCGCGGTCTCCAGACTTGAAGCCAACAGCCCGCGCATGACGTTATTCGTGAAAAACTCCATCCCGCAGTCGGTGTGGTGGATGACAAAGAATTCGCGTGTGCCGAGCAGTTTGTAGCTGATCACGAGCGACCGGATGGCATCGTCGCTGGCCCGTCCACCCGCATTGCGGATCACGTGCGCGTCTCCCTCGGCTAGGCCGGCATATTTTGCGGGATCGAGCCGGGCATCCATGCAGGTGAGAATTGCGAAGCGGCGGGCCGGGGGCAAAGCCAGTTTGCTCTTGTCTCCGAAGTTGGCAGCGTAGGCGTGGTTGGCCGCAAGCACTTCCGAAAGAATCTGACTCATTTGGAATTCCCCAGTTGATCGATGTTGGCTAACGGCGAATTGCGCCGCGACTTTCACGACTCCGGCAGACGCGTTCTGTCTCAGATAAATAGACGGCTTGTGGTTCCCAAGGGAATCTGTTTTGAGGCCGTACAGGCCTTCTCTTCAGCCGAATCGGCTGCTTCGAGAGCCCTCTCCTGTGTATGAGACGAGAACAGGTGGAACCACCGCAAGATGAACGCGGCCGCTAAGATCCACCACAGCAACCAGGTCTTCTGAAGGAAAAGCATCACGGGGACTCCTCCACAGTCTGTCACCGACCGCCACGAAAGTGGTATTTCAACCCAACGGCCACAGTGTACTATATAGTCGATGGAAATACTAGACATAAGGTTTGGCCAATGATGCTAGATATAAGAAAACAGGCGTTTATCGTACGAAAATAGTTTTTATACCAGATGGGAATCAAGGCACCAGGCGGGCCCAGCATCCCATAGATTCGTCATATTGGTTGAACAAAGATGTGAATCGCCGGCCGGAGGGTTCTTCTGGTTGACGTGAATGGTACTCATTTTTAACCCTCTGAGTTCATTCACTCCTTCGTTCTTCTCCCACTTTCGGCGGACAGGCGCTATCGAAGGGGCCGTGGCTCGGGCGCAACGCGCCCGTGTTAGTCTGGATACCTCCGAACAGGATCGAATCCGCGATCGCAACCTACAATCCCGCGCTTCACGGGCAACGCAACACCAAGCACTTCCATAGAATCGGGCGATGAGCTGCAAGACCGGTCGCTGGTCGTTATTGCTCAGACCAGCCCGCGAAATCAGAATAATGTCAGTCCAAACGTCCCCACTGCATGCATCGTGCCGCAGCCAGCAATTTGCCGGGCACCGTGGAGAAAATCGTTAAGCCTATGATTCAGGGCGAAGCCGACTTGAATTCCACGTGCGCGTGGCATCGTAAGACGCAAGGCGGACAATTGGAATCGATCAAGGGGCAGCCGGCTAGCGGGTCTACCGGCATGGAGATACGCAATGAAGGCAGTGGTACTGCATGAGTACGGTGGTCCTGAGAAGCTGAATCTTGAAGACAACGTTTCCGACCCGCAGATTAGCGGAGGTACTGTGTTGATTGCAGCAGCCGCTGCGAGCGTTAATCCGATTGACCGGAAAGTGCGATCAGGGGCGCGGCAGAAGGATTTTCCATTGTCGTTTCCTGCAATTCTGGGGCGCGACGTGAGCGGCGTCGTACGGTCGGTCGGCGCGAATGTGAAGCACTTCAAGCCCGGTGACCGCGTTCTTGCACTATCCAACGCGACTTATGCCGAGTTGGTGGCGGTGAACGATTCGGACGTCACCCATCTGCCGGACGGCGTGGACCTGGCGGACGCGGCAGCGATCCCGTTAATCGCGCTCACAGGAGACCAACTTGTCCGCCTTGCGACCAACGTGCAAAAGGGACAGGTTGTTCTGATAACAGGAGCGCTGGGCAGTGTCGGGCGCGCGGCAGTGCATACGGCAAAGAAGATAGGAGCTCAAGTGATTGCGGGTGTTCGCGCGAAAGAGCTGGATGAGGCCCGCTCCCTTGGTGTCTCTGGCGTGCTCGCGATTGATGACGATGAAGCGATTGAGAAATTTCGTTTAGTAGATGCAATCGCGGACACCGTTGGCGGTGACGTTGCAACGAAGTTGATCGTGAAAATAAAGCAGGGCGGATCCTTTGGCTACACCGCTGTGTTGCCGGAAAGCGCAGCGGCGCTAAATCCGGCAGTGAAGATTGCGCGTGTGCTTGCGCAGCCTGATCCTTCCAAGGTGCGTGAGTTTTGCGATGACGAGCACGATGGCAAGTTCGTTCTGCCTATCGGCCGCCGGATAGCGTTGCATGATGCGGCCGAGGCACATGTGCTCGGGGAGAAAGGCGGTATTGGGAAGATCCTCCTGCTGATGCCGGATTCATCAGACTGATTGCTTCACAGCGAACTGCGGACCTGAGATCGGTGGACGTTGTCCTGCCCAGGCTTCGATTTTGAGAGGCGGCTTAGTTCGCTTCGTTCCTCCCTGACAACCGGCTATCCAGGAGTTATCGCACGGTGGCTTGGACCGAAATACCGAGTGCCGACACCCCGCCGGCTCCAAGTAGATGTCGAGCGAGTCATAGCCACATGGCCTCTATAACGGGCGGTTTGACTTCGACGCCAAAGCGTGAAATCATCACTTTTGTCGGGCGGAATCGCAGCTTTGCCCGTACGCTTGACGCTGTTCTCGCCCTTCTTGCGCATTTATTCTTCCTTCATCATAGGAAGTTGCCTTCTGCGCACTCGGAACTCCGGAGAAGGGTCAATTATGACACTCGTTACAGCGTCCAAGAAACTCATCAAGTTCGATCCCAAGAGATTCCTTTCGACCATCAACGGTGGTAGGAAGATCGAAGCTTTTGTCAAAAAGCAGACGATCTTTGCTCAGGGCGACTCGTCTGATGCTGTTTTTTATATAAAGGAGGGAAAGGTAAAACTCACCGTTGTGTCGGAGATCGGCAAGGAAGCCACAATCGGCATTCTGAACAGTGGCGATTTCTTCGGGGAGGGTTGCCTTACAGGGCAGCCTCTCCGCCTGTGCTCCGCAACCGCGATGACCGATTGCTCCGTGATGAAAATTGACAAAAAATCCATGAATGATGTGCTTCACCGGGAACATGCGTTTTCCGACATGTTCGTGGCGTATTTGCTGGCCCGAAACATACGATACGAAGAGGATTTGGTTGATCAGCTTTTCAATTCCAGTGAAAAAAGACTGGCACGGGTATTGCTGTTGCTGGCTCATTTCGGGAAGGACGGTAAGCAGGAGACTGTAATCCCCAAGATGAGTCAAGAGACCCTAGCAGAGATGATCGGCACAACGCGGTCGCGAGTCAGTTTCTTTATGAACAGGTTCCGGAAGCTAGGCTTCATCGAGTATGACGGCGGGAGTGGCTTGCAAGTTCACAGTTCACTTCTCAACATCATTCTCCACGACTAGAACTTGCCGTGGGCGAGTGCCGCTTTGCCCGGTAATTTCTTCGTTTCCCCCTTTCCCATCGTCCTCGCGATGTCACTGGGCCTTGAGGGACCGGCAGAGCAACATCCGCCCGTGTCCGAAGCGCTCATAACGATCGCTGGAAGCGTTCGTGGCACTGCTACTATCTTGGCAATGCTGGTCGCGACTAAAAGCCCCAAACCGATTTGAAGCACGGTTGAACATCCGCCTTGAGCAAGAATCGCTCGACATTAGAACGGCTCGTACTTCAGGCGGGTTTGCGTTTCATCAGCCGCTCAATTTCGTGATCACTTCCAAGTCTCGCCAGCGTGCCGCACTGACTGGGGGTGCGCCTTTGGCCAGCTAATATTCCCAGGTTGCTCCGGCGCCAAGGGTCCCAATTATCGTTTCGCGCCCACTGCCATCATTGGCGTGCAACTTGGCGTATTCGTGCTAGTGGGACTCTTCAAGTTCCACTCCGTAGCGCTTTGCGGCGGATCGTATCCGCTTCCATGCAGCGCGACGCTCCGCATCCGTGACGCCCTTCACCTGATCGAAGCGTGCAACGGCGTTACGTACGTGAGAGGCGTTTTCCAGCGGCTCCTTCCGTTGCTTGGGGAAAGCGAACTTAGTTGCGGATATCCGATCACGAGCTGGCTTGGTTAGCTTTGCCATTATTTTCTCCTTCGATTGCAACTCGCCACGCGGACAGTACGGGACGCTTTACCACGTTGGATTACGGTAGCATTTTCATTGGGTGGTGCGTTGTCTGCTTGACATCTTGTTCTCGGGTCGATTCGGCCATCCGCCCGCGCATCGGTTTTCTATTTGACGCGAACGAGCATCGGTCGGTTGGATTCTTGCGGTTCGCGTTTATGCGTATCTGCGCGATGTCACACATCAAAAGTGGTTGCCGGACAATTTGGAACAGGGCTCGCAGATTTGAAGCTTGTCTTCACATAGAGCAGTAATGCACACTCAACACCGGTCCAGGGAACGTAGAATCCATAGCTTGACTATCGAAGACGAACAGTGTCAGAAGGTCGGCGGAGAGTATACGGCACTGAACCTCAGATTTTTACTGTTTCTCTGAGTGGAGCCAACATTTATCTACACCGATCCAGAGTCCAGCCGCATAAGACGACGCCCGTTAGGCGCAAGGCATCCAAAACCGACACGGGTAGACAATTGAGATCCGGCGACTCTTCGCCCGCATTGCAAGTAAGCCGCCAGCATTTCGCCGGCGCCTTTGAAATTAAAGCCTCTTCGACGTTCGTTCAGGATGACGGCTCGATGGCAATCCATCCGCCCTGACGCCTAAGCCTGCTTCTTCTTCTCTTGATCGTGTTTCTCTTGTTCCGACTGCGGACTCTTGGGCTGCCCGCTCCGGTTCTCCTGTTTCTGCTGCACTGGCTGGTTGCCAGTTCTCTGGTCCGAACCCGGCTTCTGCTCATCGGTATGTTGCAGTTTGCGGTCTTGTTGATCTGACATTGTCTTCTCCTTTGGGATAGTCTTCTGTTGTTGGGCGCTCGATGAAGACGATGGCCGCTTCGCTCGCGTGATTCGTTGCGTGCGAGGCATAAATGTGCGCGCTATACGGCCGTTTCCAACTTTAGCTACGCCACCGACGGTATCCCCAACCTCCGCCACCGAGCAAAAACAACACCACAAGAACAATCAATACGGTTTCCATTGTTGCGCCTCACTTTAAAAGGAAGCTGGACTGGCCTTTGTCATGACCATCTCATTTCTTCACTACCCCTTATGCTATAGGTGGCGAAGACGTATGTCTGAGCAGATTGGACCACTTTAATCACTCGATTCGCACGGGGGCCGGCCTGGCTTGTGCGTAGATTCGCGCCGCGATTCGGAGGGAGTCTCCGAGGGGACTGTTTCGTGCCGACATTTGCCCCAGCTCGATGGATGCGATTGCTGTTGCGATCGCTTGGCCCTGGCGTTATCACCGGCGCTGCCGACGATGACCCATCCGGCATTGCCACATACTCTGTTGCGGGCGCACAGCTCGGAACCAAGCTTCTCTGGACTGCCCTCCTGACGTGGCCCCTGATGGCTGCGGTTCAAATGATGTGTGCCCGCATCGGCAAGGTGACGGGGCAAGGCTTGGCTGCGAATTTCAAGCGGCGATTTCCCAGCTGGTTGCTACTCGTCGTCGTCACGGCCCTGCTTGCGGCCAACACGATTAATATCGGAGCGGATCTCGCTGGCATGGCTGATGCGGCCGAAATGCTGTCGGGGATCAATTCGCACCTATTTGTGGTGGGTTTCGCGCTCCTGATTTCCTGGGCGACGATCCGACTCCACTATCACCAGATAGCGAACGTGCTCAAGTGGCTGGTGTTGGTGCTCTTCGCCTATCCGGTTACCGCGTTTGTGGTGGGAGCGGACTGGGGCGGAGTGGCGCGTGCAACCTTCATACCGTCGATGCCGCACACTAGAGAGGAATGGTCGATGCTGGTAGCAATTCTCGGCACTACGATCAGTCCATATCTGTTTTTCTGGCAGGCGAGTGAAGAAGTTGAAGAGGAAAAGGCGGCCGGTCAGAGTACGCTCGCTCAAAGGAGAGGAGCAACACTCAAGGAACTTGAACTGAGGAACTTTGATGTGGGCGTGGGTGCGTTTTTCTCAAACATGGTCATGTTCTTTATCATCCTGACCACCGCGATTACCCTCAACCGCCACGGCATCAAGCACATCGAGACCACCCGCCAGGCTGCAGAAGCCCTCCGGCCACTTGCCGGCAAGTTCGCTGCGACCCTGTTTACCGTGGGCATTGTCGGTGTCGGGTTTCTTGCCATCCCGACGCTGGCGGGATCAACGGCATACGCCTTCGCAGAAACGCTGGGCTGGCGCCAAGGCTTGGACAAGGATTTGAAACAGGCACGCGCATTTTACGCTCTTATTCTGCTCTCGACCGGATTGGGCGTCGGCCTGAACTTCGTGGGCATTAATCCAGTGAAGGCGCTTTACTGGACGGCGGTCATCAACGGATTGTTAGCGCCGTTCCTTCTAGTCGCCATCCTGATCGTCGCTTCGGATAGAAAACTAATGCAAGGACAGCCGAGTTCCCGCTTGGGATGGTGCGTCGTAGTGATCACCACGGTGGCGATGTTCGCCGCGGGCGTGGCAATGTTCGTTGTTTAGAGTGCGGCTCTCTCTGGCCACATCGAGCCGGACACTCGCTCATTTGTCAGAGCTATGCAGTTGTGATTCCCCGAACCAAGCTTCCCAAGACCAAATGAACTAAGGAGGAAGCCGCGAACAGACTTCCTCCTCTTGGACTAGCGAGTTCAACGCGCAGTCGTACCGGCCAAGTCGCGATCTGTCCTCTTGGCATCAACGGAGGATTCTCCTGTGGAGGAAACGTCCTCTCCCCCAGCCGACTTGAGAACTTCCTTCGCACGCTTGATTTCCTCGGCCGTGTCGCAATGCACAGAGAGCAGAATTTCGCCCTTTTGCAGGCGACCTTCGTATCTCTTGGCTTCGAATTCAGGAATGCCCATGCCAATCAAGGCGCCAGTAACTCCACCAACGGCCCCCCCAACTCCCAACCCCGCTAGGCCTGCCATGATGGGACCTGCGGCGATGAACGGGCCCAGGCCAGGGATCGCCAAAAGACCAACACCCGCCAGGAGGCCCAGCGTGCCACCAATTACGCCCCCTGCGGTCACACCCACTGTCGTACCTTCGGGTGCTTTCGTTTCCTTTTCTGTTCCCATGTTCCTCGTTCCGCCAAGACTCTCCGGCAAGAGCACCGAAATGTCGGAAGTCGCAAAGCCCGCCCGGACGAGCGAATCCATTGCATTGTCGACAGCAATACGAGTTGAAAAGATTCCAAATACGCCTACTTTTTTATTTGACATATGTCTATTCTCCTTTGAGTTCAAGCTAGTTTCGATTTCTGCTCAATCATTTTGAAGGTGTGACGTCGAGTTGATTCGTTACGTTTTCTTGCCCTGCTACGCTGACCGCTTTGGCTTCCAAATTACTCTTCTCCTCTTCAGACCGCACTGGCCCACGAAGTGTCACTTTGCCATCCTGCGTGATGACCTTGATGTTGTGAGCGTAGGTGGAGAGACTTTGATCCTCGTGGATCGCTTTTCGAATCTTCTGTGTGACGGCCCTGTCTGAAGGATTCATCTTCTGTTGATCCGCAGTCGGTCCTGCCTGTTCTTTGTTTGTTTTGGTGTTGTCTGGCGCCGTCTGCTGGTTATCCTGAAACCGTGGGGTTGGAATGGCCATTAGGGATCCGCAAAACACCAGCGAACCCAGAGGCAAAAGCAATAGCAGTGACTTAAACGAACGTCCGTTCATTTCTATTCCTCCTTTTTGGAATGTCTGACTAGGGGTGTCTCATAAAACGCGACTAGCTGGGCTTAGACTGCCCCGGCCATCCTGAGTGTTTTCCTGGACTGGCCAATGGCGCAGCCCGATTTCATCAGAGTCGGCGGCTTAGACACTGATTTCGTCTGACCGTTGGGTTAGCTTCTTTTCTTCTCTTTAAGTTCTTCCTCGACTCTCGTAGAGTGGCGGTCCGGGCGGAGCTCCAGGAGCTCGAAGCGCCTCACGAAACATCCGCGCTTTCATACTCCGAAGCCTAGTGATATTTTTTGTGCGCGAGTACGCTGCACCACACCACACTACTCACAGAGGAGACGGATGAATGTCTTGTTTTGACCACTTTTCCATTTTGATTTCGCAATTTGGTGGCCGCCTACGAGGACCACGACACGGTGGACGCTGAGAGCCGATCTCGCTGTCATCGTGCCGCAGCTCGGCCGCCAAACTAATTGTCGGAACTGTGCAGTTTGGACCGGACGAGCCGTTCTTTCCAAGCTTATCCTGCACTTATCGAGCGAATGAACAGACGTGGCGAGGGCGACTCTTGCACTCGTGGAAAAGAAAACACAATGAATCATGGCACCGATAAGGCGACACCCAAACTGCGCAAAGCTCCCCAACCGCCGCTGTCACACGCTGGCGCGATCCCAGACTCAGACCGTGCCAAAAGACCACCGCTCTCTGAGCCCTCTCCCACCGGCCAGGAGTTGACTCCCGGAGATCGGGTCGAGGGTTTAGGAAACTTCGGAAAGCCAACTGGAGAAATCGGCACAGTTGAACGAGCTAACGAAGAGGACGCGGTCGTCAAGTGGGATGATGACGGTCGCACAAGACTCCACCAACCGTCGCTCAAGAAGATCTAAGCGACCGGATCGCTATCGTTTGCATTCGTGATTTTGGACCACATCGGAAAAACGACAATGTCACCGAAGACAGCAAAGAGTGTCGCGGCCATACTTGAGCAGGAACTGGATAATATGATTAGTGAATGGAAAAGGCAGATAAGTCTGGTTCCTAGCTTAACCAACATTCTACTTAGCGATGCAGACCGCACAGGTCATTTGCCTAAGCTGTTCGACGAGGTGCTTTGCCGCCTGCGAGGTAACAGGGATACCGAACCGCTGGTTTCTATCGCCGCCGCCGCGCATGGAAGACTAAGGTTCGCGCAGGGCTACTCTGTAGCCATGTTAGTTGACGAGTCGCGAATATTGGAAGTCACCACATTTGGGACGCTACAGCGTCATCAGGGCGAGCTGGATCGGAATCAGGTGCTGCTAGACGTGGGGATTATTGCGGACGAGGCGGATCGGCAACTCGAAGAAGCGGTAGGTGGCTTTATGGCGGCCCGGGCCGCAGCCTAGCCGCTTTCCTAGCGCAGTCGGTCAGGATACCGAGATCTTGGAAGTCAACATCCAAGCGCAACGCGTTCTTTGACAGACTACTGAAACTGTAGGGAAGAACGCACTTCGGATGCGGGAACGAAACCTCTGCATGAAGATCTGCGGATATATGTCATTCAACCACAAGGAGAAAACTGATGAACCCCAGCACGACAGATGAAATTAAAGGTACTGTTCATGAAGTGAAAGGCAAAGTAAAAGAGACGGCCGGCAAAATCACGAACAATCCGAACTTACAGGCCGAGGGCAACGCCGAAAAAAACACCGGTAAAGTTGAGAAAAAAGTCGGACAGATCGAAAAAGTGTTCGAGAAGTAAATCAGGCGGCGTCTGTCTGGAGGCTGAGCGCGCGAGACAACTGATGTACCGCCGCTCGCTCGCTCAGTACCGCAGGGACCGGCGGGCGTCAGCTTGACGCTCGGAGTTCTGTTATTGGGGTGAGCCACGCTTGTCAGCCCAAGGACCGAACACTGCCCTGTCTCTAGCCACTGGCGCGTCTGGGCGTAGAAAACGCATGCCTGATCAGACGAATATGAGCGCAGCGGCCGAAGGAAGCCAGGTGGGCATGGCGAAAATGGCCCTGCCGTCTTCGACCTCATTATCCGACAAGCTGCTCAGCAGAATCGCGATTCTGCTCTTCATATTAGTCGCGGGTTTGCTGACGGCGTTTGGGTACTACGCCAGCTCGATTTGCATCACGGTTGTCCTGGCAGGATTTCTTGCGATCCTGTTTGACCCCCTGGTCTTAAAACTGGAGAGACTGCATATTCCGCGAAGTCTGGCCGCGGCGAGTATCGTACTTGCAGGCATCGGGTTGATCGGCCTTCTGGGTTACGCGCTTTACGGAAGAGCGATGAGCTTTGCAGAAGAACTTCCAGTCTACGCTTCGACCATTCAGCAAACCATTGCGCCCATTAGCAGGAAGATCCAAAACCTTCAGCAAAGTGCTGGGAGCCTTACGAATGACGTCCATCCTACCAAGAAAGTCCCCGAGGTTCGGATACAGGAATCGTCAACCTGGCCTGAATATCTGGTGCGCGGTGTGGGTTCTGTGTGGGGAGCGCTGATTATTGCCGGCGTGGTTCCATTTCTGACGTTTTTCATGCTCTGCACCAAGGACCAGATGGCCATTCGAACGAACGGCCTCTTCGGCTCCAGGATAGACGCGGCTCGGTTCATCACGAATCTGAACCAGATGATTCACGGTTTCGTAGCGGGCAACCTTATCGTCGGATCCGTGATGGCGTTGGCTACCACGTTGGTCTTATGGCGTATTGGAGTGAGAGGCGCCGTTCCTCTCGGAATCGCCAGCGGACTCTTGAACCTTCTGCCATTCCTCGGACTGATCGCTGCGCTTGCTCTTCCTTTAGGAGCGGCGCTCCTTCAGTTCAGCACCCCCGGCCCATATATTGTCATCACTCTGACGATTGTCTTTCTGCATGTCGTGTCGGCCAATCTTCTTATTCCGAAATTTATTGCCAATCGCGTGAATATCGGGCCAGTAGCGGCAACGGTTGGGATTCTCTTCTGGGGCTGGTTGTGGGGTGTGACGGGCTTGCTGCTCGCCGTACCGCTCACCGCATTCATTAAACTGGTCGCGGATTTGCATCCGTCCTTATGTCACTTATCCAACATGCTGGCGCTAACTCCGCGACCAACTCCACGTTGGGTGCGCTACGGCGAAACGGCTTTGGAACGGGCAATACCTCACTTGCGCCCTGTCGGGAAAAAGTTCCCTTAGGGCGCCAACACTAGGCGACCGAAAACCGAGAGGCAATGATAGTTTCACATTGTATTTGAACGCTCCGTATCAGCCTGTATGGCGACCGCCTCGAAAAGTGTGCAAAGTTGACCAGCCTTATCCGGTCCGCATCGTCGATCATTGTGGTGGGTGGAGTTCAAAGATGTTCAATTACCCCGGATCCAAAACGATTCTGTGCATCGACGATGACGACGGCATGCTGTGTTACCAAAAGGTGCTGTTCGAAAGACGTGGATATAAGGTGCTCATCGCCGCATCAGCCCGACAAGGCTTAAGAATCGTGGTAGCCTGCGAAGTTGCTGCCGTGGTCGTCGACTACCACATGCCCGAGATGAACGGTCATGAGGTTGCGATCGAAATAAAGCGCCTCAAGCCACAAATACCGATAGTGTTGTTTTCCAGTGACGACGCGATTCCGGAACCCGCATTGAATGTAGTGGATGCTTTCGTTTCTAAGAATGAAGCCTTCCACCGCTTGTTGCCGGTGATCACTCGAATCTGCGGTGAAAGCCCCTGCGGGTTCCAAGAAACCAGAATCACGGCCTGAGCACGGTCCTGCTAGAAGTTAGCTGGGATGGGAGACCCCTACTTGCCCGACGGGATGGAATATTCGTCCCCCGCCCTCGCCAGTCCAAGGCGAGGAGACCATCTATGGGACGACAGAGAGCAGAAACTCCTACCCCGTGAGATGGCGGTTCCTATTTAACAGCCTGGTCCGTGTTAAGCAGCAGCATATCCTATTCGCCGAGAGGTTTAGTTCATGAGCGAAAATTCCATGCAGAGCCAGTCGCACATAGACTCGATAGTGAGGCAAGAGGAAGAAGCGCTAGAGCGAAGATCCAGCTCAGAACGTCTCGCCGATGCGGTAGGAGTCTTCGCAGGAAGCCTTCTGTTCGTTGTGCTTCACCTTGTACTCTTAGTCGCGTGGCTGCTGATAAATAGCGGCAAGATTCCCAGCACACGACCGTTCGACCCTTACCCGTTCTCGTTGCTCGGAGTGATTGTTGCCGTGGAGGCGGTCATTCTCTCCAGCTTCATACTCATGCGCCAGAACCGCATGATGCGCCGAGGGGAGCGTCGGGACCACCTGAATTTGCAAGTTGACTTGTTGGCAGAGAAGGAAATCACGAAGCTGTTACAGATGGTGCGCGCAATTTGCGGGCAAATGGGACTTCAGAACATCATGGCGGATAAGGAGATCCGTGATCTTAGCCAGAACACCTCTATTGAGTCGCTCAGTCAGACTTTGGAGGACCGGCTGCCGGGGACATAGGGTCAAATACCCCCGCTAAAAGACATAGACAGTTACACTGTCCCGGCTCAGGCGGAGAGAGCTGCAGGATCACGCCAACTCTTTCCTTTTCCAGACGCTCTTTATCGCGGACGAGGGCGGCGAGCCTCCCGACTTTGAATGGTTTCACGATGATTTCATTCGACTCCGGCAACGATACCCGACTGACTGTTCGCGCTGTTAGGAGGGCATGCTCAAACCGAGCTTTTCTGATCAGACTTGAGATTGGGGAAATGAGAGACTCCACGGTGAAGTCATTTGTCAGCGAGATCAAGAGTTTCATCAGGTTCAGCTCGCTTAGGCGACCGGGAGGCTAACATGCTTTGGACTATTTTCGTTGTTTTGATTGTTTTGTGGCTGTTGGGTTTCAGTCTACATATCGGCGGAGCACTGATTCACTTGCTACTCGTTGTTGGATTGATCGTTCTGGTCATCAACTTACTGAGCGGGCGACGAAGCGCAGTTTAAGAAAATCAGTAGGAGTCCGGATACCGGGAGGCCTTGATGTGAGCCTCCTGGTCCCTGCTTCGCTCTGGCTCCCGGGTTGGATAAAGGAAGAGCTTCGTGCATAGAGTTACTGCAGCCCGCCGGGCAGAATATGGCGGCCTCTATGGGTTCGCCTTTTGCCCGTCACATCCGGATAGGCCGGTGTGCTGAACCAGTGCAGGCTCGATTCGTGGCGGAGGCTGAACGTGAGTATCTTGTGCTGAAGATACCGTGGTTCATGGTGTGTCTCACATTTTGCATGGTACAGCCCACACCTTCGCATGCGCAGGCCGTCAAGCCAGCCCCGCCAACCCCTATTGACATCAAGAAGGTCGAACTCGGTGGGACGCCATGGAATTCACAGTGGGACCAGATCATCGAGAAGGCTCTCCCACCGGAAATGCTTTCTTCACAGGTCCCCCACGGCGTGCGTCGATTCTGCCCGCGATTTTACGAGATGGGCACAACAGACAAACGCACATTTTGGGCTTACTTCTTCCAGGCGCTTGCAGGTGCTGAGGCCGGGCTGAATACGAATACGAGCGTCCGTCACGGCGAACCGGAAGGCGCTATAGTCATGCGCAGTGAAGGATTGTTGCAGCTTTCGTACGCCGACCAGAAGCGTTACGGCTGCGATTTCAATTGGCAAGTGGACCGTGCGCTCAAGGCGAACGATCCGGCCAAAACCATTCTCCAGCCGAAGAACAATCTCGAATGTGGAGTGAAGATCCTGGTCAACCAGACCATCGTCCAACACAAACCTCTGCTGACTCGGTCCGGTTACTGGTCGACTTTGCAGCCCGACGGGCCGAGCTACCGTGTATTCGCCAAGCAGATGACAAATCCCCCGGCTGCCTGTGGTCTCCCCACCAAGTCGGCGATCGACAAGTCGGCTACTACGAAGTCCGTACAGGACGACGCGAACCGCCGTCAAACTCCCAAATAGTTTGGCACGCAGGGTTAGGTCAATCCAGAGCAGACCAGGTGAGTGCGCGCTTTTGACCAGTTTCTTGGGTGTACTTCGTCCATACTTGAAATTGTAAGAAAACCACCCGCTAAGGACACGAACGTTCGACGTGGGCAGCACTGTCTCAGTGGAGGAATAGCGAGATGCACAGCTGCTTCAAAACGCGCGATGGAGTGGCGTCGTTATTGGCTGTGAGACTGATTCACAGACCCATGGCTCTTATGGTGACGATCGTCCTGCTCGGTGTACCCGTGCGGCCTCAGTCCGTTCCCAACAGCCCAGTGTCGGCCAACGACCTCGTGCGGCGGGTAGTCACTAATGAACTAACCTCCCAAGATGACCATACCAACTGGATGTACCGATTAGAAAAAGAACAGTATGGGAAGAAACAGGTCGAGGAAATCGTTGAGACCAAAGAAGGCTCTCTCAGCCGACTCCTATCTGTTAACGGCCTGCCCCTTACACCGAAACAACAGATGGAAGAGGACGAGCGTGTGCGGGAGTTAATGGCCAATCGAAGTGCACAACAAAAATTGCGGCGATCTCTGGATGCTGAGAATTTACAGGGGAGACGGTTGTTCAAGATGTTGCCGGATGCATTTGTGTTCAGCTACGCGGGTGGTGACGGAAACCTGGTGAAGCTGAGTTTTAGACCAAACCCGAGCTTTCGCGCGCCATCCCTGGAGGCCCGTGTTTTCCATGACATGGAAGGCGAGATGTGGGTCGATTGCAAACAGGAGCGACTGGCTGGGTTTGATGGTCATCTCACACAGGCGGTGAAATTTGGATTCGGTCTGTTGGGACACTTGGACAAGGGAGGTCACTTTGAGGTCAGGCAGGCAGAAGTTGTCCCCGGCCATTGGGACATGACTACCCTGAGTTTGGAGATGACAGGCAGAGCGCTTCTGTTCGCGAGCATCGGTGTGCAGAAGAAGGAAAACCATCAGGATTTCCACCGAGTACCCGATGATCTGACTCTAACGCAGGCCGCGGACATACTCAACCGATCGATAGTTGTCGCAGATAATCGCTAGTTGATGCGGCCGAAGGTACAACAACCGGGCCTTATCACGGTTCGAACGATATCTGACGTCAACCCGAGCTTATCAAGGAGAAAGAATGTTGTTAGCCGGCAAAGCCGCGTGCTCTGGGATTGTCCTCATATTGCTGACGATCGGGGTCTCGGGACCACGTCCAACGCCACTCGTTTTGGGAGCCAACTTCCCCGAAGGGGAGCCAGCGGTCAGGAATCGGAACGATGTCAGGAAGATGCAGCAAACTCTGCAGGACAAGGGACACTACCGCGGGGAGGTCGATGGCGTCTTAGGTCTCCGAACCCAGGCGAGCATTCGCGGCTTTCAGAAGGCTGAGAATCTGCCGGTCACAGGGCAGCTTGATACGCAGACAGCCGACAAACTCGGAGTCAGCCCGGAGGGTCGCGAGGATACTGGCGACGAGACTACGAAAAGTAAGCCTTCGGCCGGCATAAAGTGGGCTAAAGGTTCCAGGCGGACTAGCAGACCACTAAGGAAAGGCAGTCAAGACAGCTGCAGATACTGAAAGCGGACGGGGATCCCGTGAGAAGGCACTTCAAGCTGAGAACGACACCCACCCACAGTAGTTTGAGTTCTTTCCAGTGGAGCTACGAAACAGAACGATGTCGCATCCGCCTATCGAAAATTACGGGATTGTCGGCAACATGCCCACTAAGCACCAGGAGAAGTTCATGCCGGATCTAAGAGAAGGATGCGCGACAGGAAGACACGGGGAAAAAACGGCGCCAGCCGATGCTCTGGTTTTATTCGGCGCCATGGGAGACCTAGCTCATAAGAAGATCTTCCCCGCTCTTTACCACATGGTCCGACATGGTCATTTGGATGTACCCGTGATTGGGGTTGCTAGGGCTGCGCGGACGGATGAACATCTTAAAGAGCGCGTACGCGATAGCGTCCAGCAGCAAGGCGACGATGTCGATCAGCAAGCCTTGGCCAAACTTCTGAAGTTGCTTCACTACGTGGGCGGCGATTACCAGGAACCTGCAACCTTTGACCTATTGAAGAAAGCGCTTGGCTCAGCCTCTCATCCTGCTCATTATCTGGCGATCCCACCCGGTCTTTTTACAAGTGTCGTTGAGTCTCTCGCGAAATCGAACTGCATGAAAAGTGCCCGAGTCATTGTCGAGAAGCCTTTTGGGGAAGATCTTGCTTCGGCACAGCGGTTGAATGCCGCTCTTCATGCCGTGCTTCCGGAATCGCGAATCTTTCGCATTGACCACTACCTCGGTAAAGAGGCTGTCCTCAATCTTCTATTCTTTCGCTTCGCCAACAGCTTTCTGGAACCGATCTGGAACCGAAACTACATCGAGAGTGTGCAGATCACAATGGCAGAAAAGTTCGGGATCGAGGGACGGGGTAAGTTCTACGACGACACCGGGGCGATCCGCGACGTAGTGGAGAACCACATGCTTCAGGTCGTAGCCTTCTTGGCCATGGAAGCGCCGACCGGGTTATATTGCGAGGCTATCCGCGATGAACAGGTCAAGATATTCCGTGCAATTCCACCACTGGACCCGGAGCATCTCGTTCGAGGCCAGTTCAACGGCTACAAGAACGAAAAGGGAGTCGCACCTGATTCCAAGGTGGAGACGTTTGCCGCTGTCCGTCTGGAGGTTCAGTCATGGCGGTGGTCGGGCGTGCCATTCCTGATTCGCGCCGGAAAGTGCCTGCCGGTTACGACCACCGAAGTGCTGGTCAAACTCAGGAAACCTCCACTCGACAATTTGGCCGGCGAATCAAGCAACTGTTTCCGCTTCCGTCTCGGTCCTGATGAGATTTCGCTCAATCTCAGTGCCCGCGTGAAACGTCCCGGCGAAGAACTCGTCTCCATGGCCGCCCAACTTTCGGCAGTCGAGAAACACACCGCGGACGAAGTCGACGCCTATGAGCGCCTGCTGGGAGATGCCATGTATGGAGATGCCATGCTGTTCGTCCGGGAGGACGCAGTGGAAGCGGCTTGGGCCATCGTCGAGCCCATCCTCGCGCACACAACAACCTTGCACTCATACGAGCCAGGCTCGTGGGGACCTCGTGAGGCGGATAGGTTGGCTATCGATGTGGGCGGTTGGCACAATCCCGAAGAACATAAAGAGAGCAAAACATATTGAAGATGGACAGTGATCATCTGAGGAGAAATGCGATGGCGAATAGCAAAGATGTCGTGGTCACCGGGGTCTCCACCGGAATCGGCTGGGAAACCACAAAGGTGCTTGTTTCAAAGGGATTTCGCGTGTCCGGTTCTGTACAAGCAGGCTGACGCCGATCGTTTGCAAAGAGAGTTCGGGAACGGCTTCGTGCCTCTCATGATGGACATTACGGACGCCGAAGCACTCCCCAGCTTTTTCCCCGCTAGGAATAATCCGATTGTTCAATTGGTTTGTAATCGGCGAGAAGAAAACCGATAGAGAAGTCTTGCGGAGAACCTCTGGCAGAACGCTATTTGTACGAAATTAAAATGTCCCATAATTAATTGATAATAAACGAGATATTGGTGGAGGCGGCGGGAGTCGAACTAATCACTATGTTGACAGTACGTAAGTTATTGATTCCAGGAAGTGCCACAAGGGCTAAAACGGCCTCATTGCCCATTCCATTGTACGTTTATTGTACGAAAATGCTTTTCGCTCCCGAACCCGCGGATACCTCATAGCGAGCACAGTATCCCATAGATTCGCGGGGATGGATCAAAAAACTCTCCACAGCGTTTTGCCGAACTCGGCACCCAGAGAATCAGGCAAGGACTCTTCAGAGCGAAAACATCGCTCCGCTTTCTTTTCAGAAAGCTTGTTGATCCAAAATATTGGAGTTGGTATCTTCGGCCGAAGGGTGCTCACACGGATCCTTCGAAAATCCTTCAAGGTTCGATCGAGCGCTTACCCTACGGTTCCACTCAGCGTCCTTAGCAGCTGACCCTCAAAGCAGCTTGACTCTGGAATGCATTCCAAGGTTCATACTTCTTATGGTGCAAAACAACGGTTCCAAGACTCTTCGTTCTGGCCCCTTGGCCAAGTCGGCGGGGGTGAGTCCAGACACGATTCGACATTATGAAAGGATCGGCGTTCTCCCACGGGCCTCTCGAACAGACTCCGGTTACCGAGTCTATCCTGCGAGCGCGTTGGAGAGAGTTGTTGTCGTACAGAGGGCACTGCGCATCGGATTCACTCTGGCTGAGTTGGCTGAAGTTCTGAAAGCTCGGGATGCCGGGAGTGCCCCATGCCCTCGTGTGTACCAACTCGCCCAGGACAAGCTTAAGGGTATCGAGGCAGACATTGAAGCACTGAAGCGGACTAGACGATACATGAAGAAAGTTTTGTGCGACTGGGAACAACGCATCGAGAGTGCGGGTTCGGGAGAGAAATCGCACTTACTGTATTCGCTGACTGACGCGGTAACGAAGGCGGGTACTCCACCAAATCAGTTTCGGAGGAAGACATTAAGATGAGAACCGTAATCGCGTTTCTGATGTTCGGCGCGCTGCAGTTGGCAGCGCAAGACATGCAGTCTTGCCCAATGCACAAAGAACACATGAAAGAGGCTGCGAAGCACCAGGCCGATGTGGAAAAGCACGGCGATGAGGCGATGGGATTTCCGCATGACAAGACCACCCATCATTTTCGTCTGTACTCAGACGGTGGCGCCATCGAAGTAACCGTGAACGACGATAAGGATTCCCAGAATTTACAGGCGATCAGGTCCCATCTGACGCACATTGTCACGATGTTCGCTAACGGGGAATTCTCGATTCCCATGTTCATTCATGACCAGGTGCCGCCCGGTGTACCCGCAATGAAGGAAAAGCACGCTGAGATTTCTTACAGCTTTGAAGAGTTTCCCGCGGGTGGCAGGGTGCGGATTCAGACAAGAAACCCGGACGCGGTAAGGGCTATTCATGAATTTCTTCGTTTTCAGATCGCGGACCACCACACCGGGGACACGACCGATATCGGCCCTTTGTGATCGGCGCTGGCGTGTTCGACTCGACCAGCCTACCTCCTAGCGCAGCGGCAATAGTAGCTTGATCGCTAGGCCAAGCACCGCGGCTATGAAGATCCGCCGCAGCCAGACTGTGCTGAGGAACAAAGCAATGCGGCCTCCCAGCAGCGCACCTAGAAACATGAAGACTCCAAGGATGATCCCAAGTTTCACATCCACGACACCACGCCAAACAAAAACTAGTGTCGCAACTCCCGAAGAAAACACGTTGATGACCTTTGTGGTGGCCACGGCTTGCAGAAAAGTCATGCCGAAAAGCAGTACAAAGGCTGCGGTGAGCATCGTGACGTAGCCACCGCTGAAAAAGCCGCCATAGATTGCCAGAAGGAATGTGGCTGCGTACCCGGCAATTACCCCGAGGCGTGACGCGGGAGCATCATGACTAGCCCGTCCCAAGTTCTTGTTCAGCAGAGAGAAGACGGCAACGCCAATCATCGCTACAGCGATGGTGATTTGCAGGGCCTTGAACGGGACGCTGAGCAATAGTAATGCGCCCAAGCCAGAACCTACGATCGTGAGAGCGACAGAGGCTGGCAATCGGCTACGGCTGAGAACGCCCCGACCGATGAACGGCAACGAGCCACCCACGCTCATAAACGTCAAAGCCAGCATGTTCGTTGCAACTGCAACGTGGGCTTCGATGCCCAGCGCAATCATGACTGGAACTGTGATCAAAGAAGTGCTGCCAGTCACGACGCTGATCACGCTCGTGAAAAAGAACACAGCGATTAAGACAGAGAGTTTGGCCCCGGACACGCGCCTATGATAGCAAGGCTCGATTCCTGTGTCGGCCTGAACCAACTCAGATGCAACTTCCCCATGCTGGGCTCGACAATTTACGCAGCCATTCCCCCCAGGAATAGCTATCCGCCGAACATTCATTGGACAGCGTGATTGACTGAGTTTAGCTTTGCGCCAAAAGCAGACGATTTGAAGTGCTGCCGGAGGTGCATATGCCACGTTGGTCCCAAATTTGCTTCATACGTCAACCCCAGTTCCTTGTTCGGTCGAAGTGGCCGCGTCCAACCGCGATGCTGCTCACCTTTCTTTGTGTCATGCCTATGGCTGCGATGGCCCAGGGTTCACCGTTCGACACCGGCTTCAACGCGATCCAAGGCCTTTTCACCGGCACGATTGCGAAGGTTGCAAGTCTGGTAGCAATCGTGATCGGCGGCTACGGGTTCGCGCACGGCGAACCCGGCGCGAAGAAGGCTCTCGCTGGCGTCGCTGCCGGAACAGGCATTGCGGTTATGGCGGTGAATGTTTTGAGTTGGCTCTGGGGGGTATAGCGCAATCTTCGCCTCGCGCCTATACGAGGGACATATGCCAGACAAAGAACAGCAGAAACATCGCACAAATCGAGTCTTCAAGAGCCTGCACAAGCCGCTCACCTACTTGGGAGTCGAACGGACGCTGTTCTACTTCGTCTGCGTCGGCGCCGTGGGGGCCTTCAACCTCTTCAATTCCATCCTCGCCGGTATCGCCGTCTTCATTGGCGGCTTTGCCTTCGGCCATTGGGTGACGAACAGCGATCCGGCCTTCCTGCGCATCCTCGCAAAGTCCGAACGGTACAAGCTGCGCTATGACGCCGCGAAGCAGCAGGTTCCCCGCGTGGAGGTAGTGTGATGCTGCGTCTCGATAAAGTCATCAAGCCCTGGAAAGAGAGTGCGGCTCTCAACGACCATATCAACCTCTACGGCTTCTGGAATGAGACGGCCTTCCTTACCAAAAGCGGCGATCTAGGCATGGTGCTCAGTGTTCCCGGTGTGGACTACGAAAGTCTTGACCGCTCGGAACAAGAATATGCGGTGAAGCGGTTGGAGGCGGCCCTCAAAGCGTTTGGCCCAGGTTTCCATGTTTACCAATACCTCTTCAAATCGAACCGCCCCGATATACCGTTCGCAACATATGATGACCCCATTGTCGAAGCGGCTATTGACCAGCGACGGAAGTTCTTTGAAGCGAAGTGGGACCATCTCTATCAAGTTGAAATCTTCTATTGCATCTTGCTCGAAGGCGCCCGGTCGAAGACCGGCGTCGGAACCGCGCTAGCTCGCCTGTTTCGCGATCCAGAGGGTGCAATTGCCGAACTCAAATCGCAGTTCACCAATGACAGCATGAAGAAGTTGTTGCGGACGCATGTCGAGCACGATCTTGAACGGCTCGACCAGCACGTGCAGGCATTCGCTCGGCAGCTCGCAGATTTCATGCAAATCGAGATCCTGAATCGGCAGGGCCAATTCACATTTTTCCGCCGCTTGCTGAATTATGACGACTGGCGTGTTGCCGGCAAGCCGCAGTCCACGCAGTTTCTCGACTATCAAGTGGCCAACTCCGACATCGAAGCCGAACGCGATCATCTGCGGGTACCTGACCTGTTCAGCAGCGTTCTCGTTGACGAAGTCCACTCGAACACTTCGCTTTCGATTCAACAGCAGGGGTGATGGGCCGACACTCAACTTGTAAGTATTTCCAGCATTGGTCACGTCTCTCATCAACGGCCACTTGCTTGTGATCGGTCCTAGTTCGTGAGTGTCAAACTCCTGTGGCGCTCCCGTCTTGACCAACTGCTCAAACTTGTCGATGCCTGATCCCGTGAAAATTGTCGTGAATGTTGGAGGGTCGGCACGAAGGGACTCGGCATCTCGTTCAAACACGTTAACCGTTTTGCCGCCCGGTTTGTATATTGTCATGACGAGTCCCGGCTGAATGGATGCCGGCCTGAGATTCGGCGGACCAGAGTCGCCATCGAACACGATTTGATAGTTGAATCTCGCATCTCGATCTTTCCAGTGTTCAATCGTATCTTCGAGGTTGATGTCAGTTAGAGCGTCAAGTTCTTGAGTGGTCATCTCACCCGTTCTGGCCGCTAGCCGCTTCAATTCCATTACGTCCAGTGAGGCGTTCGGAAAGAAATGATTCTTTAGCGTTCGCCTATGAAGTAATTCGTTGACGATGTCGGAAGCAAACATCTTGCCGATGTTCACCCTGCCCGCATTGGACGTTTTCAACTTCTCAAACCAGCGTGATGCCTTCTCATCCAAGTCAACGGTAAGACACAAAATCCAATGGGCGGGAGAAAAGTTCTTTAGCGCCGTGCGAAGGGATTCTCGGATTTGCTGCTTCTGAGATTTTCCAACGCCATTCGGGAACGCCTTACACTGCCAGATCGCAGGTTTCCCGTACAACTCTCCGGCAAAGACATCCAGCCCCTTATCGCCAGAAGCACCTTCGACGTGTCTAATGTCCTGCTCCGGGTGTCGCTCTTTGAGAAGTTGAAAGCAAAGCCGCTGAAAAGTATCTGGGTCCAACTCTTTTAGTCTTTGATAGAGAGAATCCATCGTCCTATCCTTGATAGAACAACCTACCACGATTGTGGAGACCGGACTTGGCGAACATTA
>Ga0302325_10004983_pt1 | contig 30510 bp, 34 predicted proteins | sample Palsa_T0_2_FD_201948 | JGI IMG/M metagenome (GOLD analysis project Ga0302325, IMG submission 201948) | Peat permafrost microbial communities from Stordalen Mire near Abisko, Sweden - Palsa_T0_2 | ecosystem: Environmental > Terrestrial > Soil > Palsa > Peat permafrost | place: Sweden: Abisko... | reverse complement strand
GTCCCAAGGTCTCCGGGACGTCGATCTGGATGTGGTCGATGAAGGTGCGGTTCCAGATCGGCTCGAACAGCCCGTTGGCAAACCGGAAGGCGAGAATGTTCTGCGCCGGCTCCTTGCCCAGGAAATGGTCGATGCGAAAGATCTGCTTCTCGGCGAAGGTCTCGTGGAGGTGGGCGTTGAGCATGACGGCACTTTCGAGGTCGCTCCCGAACGGCTTCTCCATCACGACACGCGAACGCTCCACCAGGTCTGCCGCCCTCAGCGTTTTGATCACGGCCAGGGCCGCCCTCGGCGGAACGCTCAGGTAGTGCAGTCGCTGAACCTCGTGCCCCAATTGCTGCTCGGCTGCCGCGACCGCGTGGGCCAGCGCCCCCGGCCCCGCGCTTTGGGGGACGTAGTGGAGTTTGTCAACGAACGTCGCCCATTCCTCGTCGGTCGGTTTGTGGGCCGCAAACTCATTCACGGCCTTCCAGGCGAAGGCCCGAAACGATTCGTCGTCGTAATCCTCCAGTGAGGTTCCGACGATCTGGAGATCCGGCGCCAGATCGGACAGGGTCAGGCGGGTGAGCGCGGGCAGAAGCTTGCGCTGCGCCAGGTCTCCGGTGGCTCCGAACACCACCACCACGTGGGGGGCGAGATGCTCCTGTGCGCGGCGCGAGGGGTGGAACCCAGGCGCTGGGTAGGCGACTTCCCCTTGTTGCTGTCCCGTCGTCACGCCGTCGATGATGCCATCTTCTTAGGCTCGTCGTCCCCCTCGGTTTCAGCTCGCGGGTTAGGGCCCGGGCGGCGGCGTGGACCGCCGCCGAGCCGCTGATCTTCACTCCGGCGCCTACCGCCGGCTGCTCGACTCAGGCGTCGACCCCACCCGGACCGAGGAGTGGACCGGCGATCTGCACACCTGGGGACTTCGCCTGCACCGGCACGGCTCCTGACCCAGCCGTCGCGTCCAGCGCTCGTTCAGGCACTCCTGGGCCACCGGCCTGGGGGCCGCCAGTGGATCGTGGCCACCACCGGTCGCCCGTTCAGGCGTGCGGGGTGGAACACGGCAACGCGAGTTCGCGCCCGTAGCGCTCCTCCGCCGGGAAAGCCCACCCACTCAAACCTCGCCGCCCGGGAGCTTTCGGCTAATGATCCGTGTGGGTGAGGCGCGGGTTTGACTGCCGCGCTGCCGGTTACCGATCCTGCGTTTCTCATGCGTGCATGGTCATCCACGCCGGATCCCGCGGCTAGCCACCCTAGGTGTGAAGGCCCCTCCCCCTGGCGGCGAACTCGCGTGAGGGGGCGGCGATGACGATCCGGCGCGACTGGACGCCCGCGACCGAGTCGGGGACGTGTGGGTGTAGTGTCATCGCTCTACCGCGGTTCGACCTGGCTGAGATCTCGCCCCAAAGACCCCGCGAATCAGTTGATCGCCGAAGCGCACATCTACGGCAAGAACGCCTGGCGCCACGACCGCATGCTTCAACTCCAGCATGGCGCCCATCACCAAGGTTGTCCCGCTGATCTTTGGCGAGACGGGTGAGACCTACGACGCCTCCGATTGCGGTTCGCATTACATCTCGACGTTCTTGAACTGGGCGGACCAGCACGGGGTTGGCTACGAGACCTGGACGTGGGACACGTGGGGAAACTGCGGTGCTGTGATCGGCAACTACAACGGAACTCCGTACTCGGGCTACGGGAGGTTCGTGCAGCAGCACTACGCGGCGCGAGCCAGAGCCGGCTAGCTACACGTCTGCGCGGTTCGCCCACCGCCAGTCTCGGATCGCCCTCGGCCCTGACGGCGTGATGCGATGGGCACGCCGATGGCGTTCCTGGACCATCGCCGCCGGCGGCGGGTGCGCGACAGTGCAGGCGTGGCTGACTCGCGCTGGGATGGGCTCCTCCTCGATATCGACGGTGTGTTGCACGTGGCTCAGACCCGATCGCGGGGGCACAGGAGACTGTGCAGGCGCTCCGTGCGCGGGCGCTGCCATTCCGCCTGGTGACCAACACCACGTCTCGGTTCGATCGACGACGGTGTCCTTCAGTTCAGCACCGCGAAGACGGACACAGGCGAAGCCGCGATGACCCGGCGTGGCCTCCTCGCCTGAGGCCGAGAGGGCGACAGTCAGTCGGCCGGAGCCAGAGCCGGCAGGAGTACCGGTCGCGTTCCGCATCGGCGTCCATGAGCGGTCCTGGCGATCGGGTAGATTTGGGGATTGATGGAGCGCCGTCGGTTCGGACGCACCGGGTGGGAGGTGCCCGTAGTCGGTCTTGGGACCTGGCAGACGTTCGACGTCGGCTCGGACGGGGAGGGCGCTGCGCGCTCGGTCGTCGACGTCGTTTGGGAGGGCGGCACGCGGTTGTTTGACTCCTCCCCGATGTACGGGCGGGCACAGGGCGTGCTGGCCCGGGCGCTCGGCGGCCGCCGTCGGGATGCCTTGGTGGCCACGAAGATCTGGACCAGCTCGTTGGCCGAAGGCCAACGCCAGTTCCAGGCGCAGCTTGGGCTCTTCGGCGGGCGCGTGGACTTGGAGCAGGTGCACAACCTCGTGCGCTGGCGGGAGCATCTGGAGTGGATGGAGGACCAGCGTGCCGCCGGGCGGATCGGGTTCCTCGGCGCGACGCACTACGCGGCCAGCGCGTTCGACGATCTGGAGGTGGTCATGCGCACGGGACGGATCGATGCGATCCAGGTGCCATACAACCCACTGGAGCGCGACGCCGAGCGGCGCATTCTGCCGCTCGCCGCGGAGCTGGACCTCGGCGTCATCGCTATGCGGCCGCTGGGTGGGGGGTCGCTGGCCCGGCGAGTGGACGCCCGCGAGCTGTTGAAGTGGACCCTGGCGGACGAGCGGGTCCATATCGCGATCCCCGCGACCTCCAGTGTGGCGCACGCCGGGATCAACACGACGGCCGGCGTGCCGCCATGGCCCTCGGCCGAGGCGCGCCGTCGGCTGGTCAGCCCGGCGCGCCCCTAGTGCGCAGCGATCCGTCCTTGTCGGTCAGTTGCCGGCCACGAGCTACCTGCTCGGTCACGCCACCATCACGAGCATCCGAAAGGGGTGAAGGGACATCGATCCAAGCCGAGGCCACGGCGAGGAAGCGGCCCGCCGCCGGGATGTGCACGTGACGCAGACCGAGGACCGGCTCGGCGTTGTCCTGGTGAGAGCTGGCTTCGCTTCGTTTCAGGGGTCGATATGGTTAGCCGCGGCACGGTGCGGTTCGGAACCCGTCGGTTCGGGCTAGCTTCGGGCCACGCTGGGGCCTTCGACACCCGGGGGCATTTCGAGCCACAGGTGGATCTCAGAGGCTTTCGCGTTGGCGCGCCGAGTGGTTCCTTTTCCGTGCCGCTCCGGCGGCAAGATGTGGCGCCGGTCGGTGCGGCTGGCGGCCGGAGTCCTGCTGGCGGCGACGGTCGCGGCGCTCGCCACGACGATCGGCTCGGGGCGCCTGGCGTCCGCCGATCACGCCCACGCCGCTCCTCATCGCACCCGCGCGGCTTCCTCTGGTCGCTCGGAGCTGGTGACCGTGGGCGCGCCGCTGCATGTGCGCCCCCTGCCCAGCGGCTTCACGGGGCTGTCGCTCGAGTATCGCTCGATCGTGGAGTACGGCGGGCACGATCCGCGTGCGATCAATCCCCTCCTCGTGCGCTTGATTGAGGAGCTCTCGCCCGGCCAGCGCCCGGAGCTGCGGATCGGAGGCGACAGCACCGACCGCGCGTGGTGGCCGGCGCGGGGCGTTCACAAGCCCCTCGGGGCGTACATCAAGCTCAATGCCGACTGGGGGGCCGTGGCGGGGGCGCTGGTCCATGCGACCGACGCGCGGGTGACGCTCGGCATCGATCTCGAGGCGAACAGTGGAGCGCCGGCGCGTGTTGAGGCCACGCGGCTGCTGGCGGCAATCGGACGCCCTTGGGTGCAGGCGCTCGAGCTGGGCAACGAGCCCGAGCTCTACAGCACCTTCACTTGGTACCACCTGCACGGGCGGAAGATGCCCGGACGCGCGCCGGGCTGGAACTTCGTCGACTACCTGCGGGATTTCTCCACGATCGCCAGGTCGCTCCCGGGTGTGCCGCTGGCGGGCCCGGCGGCAGGCTCGCCGAAATGGCTGGGATACGTCGGCCGGTTTATTGCCGTGGAGCCGCGGGTCCGGATCGTCACGCTTCACCGGTATCCGCTCCAGCGCTGCTACCTGTCACCCGGCGCCCGCGCATACCCGACGATCGCGCATCTGCTCACACCGGCATCCACGACGGGACTGGCCGACAGCGTCGCCAGAGATGTCGCGCTCGCACACGCGCACGGACTCCAGGTGCGGATCGACGAGGTCAACACGATCTCCTGCGGTCGGGTACCTGCGGTGGACGAGTCATTTGCCTCGGCGCTGTGGGTCCTACAGGCGCTGTTCGCGTTCGCCCGCACCGGCGCCGACGGAGTCAACATCCACACCTACGCAGGTTCGCCCTACGCGCTGTTCAAGTTCCACGATGACCGCGGCGTCTGGAGTGCCGTCGTCTATCCCGAGTACTACGGGATGCTGATGTTCGCCCACGCGGCGCCGCCGGGATCGAGACTTCTGTCGATCGCCGGCGCCCAGCGAGCAGGGGTCGAAGCGTGGGCCACCCGAGCCCACGGAGGCCAAGTCCGAGTGGTCCTGATCGACACTCGTCCCCAAGGGCGCACGCTGGCGGTGCGTGTCCGCGGCGGTGGCGCCAGCGCGACGGTCGAGCGGTTGCTCGCGCCAAGCCTGCGCGCTCGGACTCGCGTAACCATCGGTGGGCAAAGCTTCTCAACCTCGAGCACCGCTGCCGTTCTGTCCGGACAGCCCGAGATCGAGCGGATAGCGCGTTGGCGCGGCGCCTACCGCGTCATGCTCCCAGCCGCGAGCGCTGCCCTGCTGACGATCGCGACGCGCTAGCAGATCATCTCCGCCTACCCATATTGACTATGGCATTGGCAAGCGACCACGATGCGCGCGTTGTCTGACCAGCTGCGCGCCTAACGAACGGCGACGGCCGCGTGGATCGTTGACGGCGTCATTGTTCAGTGTTCGCTCGCGGGAGCGGCGGAGTACTCCTCGTCGGTGACCTTCTCCCCCCAGTTGGCGGTGACGTGCTGCTCGTCGGCCTCGTTGAGCGCGAGGTGAGCCATGAACCGGTCCGGCGCGGCGCCGTGCCAGTGGTCCTCGTCGAAGTCGAAGAAGACGCGGTCTCCGGGGCGGATGACCTCGATCGGACCGCCGCGCCTCTGACAGAGGCCGATGCCCTCGGTGACGTAGACGGTCTGTCCGAGCGGGTGGGTGTGCCACGCCGTCCGGGCTCCGGGGGTGAAGTGGACGAGGTTGGCCTGCACTCGTGCGGGGGCGGGTGCTGCGGCGACCGCGTCGATGTAGACGTCGCCGGTGAACCACTCCTCGGGGCCCTTGCGGGTGTCGATGCTGCTTCTGGTGATATTCATGAGTGCCTCCTAGCGTCGCCGGTAGGCAGGCTGGAGCGCGCGTGCGGTCCACCCGTTATCGGCGGGATTGATGGTCGTGCCGGGCGGAACGATCGCGTCGATGCGGTCGAGCACCGCGTCGGAAAGCTCGACGTCAGCGGCCGCCAACTGGGACTCGAGGTGCTCCATCGTGCGCGGGCCGATGATCGCGGCAGTGACCGCGGGATGTCGCAGGACGAACGCAATCGCCAGCTCGATCAACGACAGGCCCGCCTCCTCAGCCAGCTTGGCCAGCGCCTCGGCGGCTTCGAGCTTACGCTGATTGACCGCCAACGACATGTCGAAGCGGTTGGCGAGCCGCTGGCGCGCCGGAGACATCGGGCCCTGCACGACGGAGCCCTCGCGATAGCGGCCCGACAGCCAGCCGCCGGCCAGGGGGCTGTAAGGGATGACGCCCATGCCGTAGCGCTGGCAGGTGGGCAACACGTCGTGCTCGACGGCGCGGGTGAGAATCGAATAGGGCGGCTGCTCGCAGCGAAACCGCTCGCGGCCGCGCCGCTCGGCGGTCCATTGGGCCTCCACGATCTCCGAGGCCGGGAAGGTGGAGTGGCCGATGTAGCGGACCTTGCCCTGGTGGACGAGATCGCTGAGGGCGCCGAGGGTCTCGTCGAGGTCGGTGTCGGGATCCGGGCGATGGATCTGGTAGAGGTCGATCCAGTCGGTGCCCAGGCGCTGCAGGGAGTTCTCGACCTCCGTAATGATCCAGCGGCGCGAGTTCCCACGCTGGTTGGGGTCATCGCCCATCGGCATGTGGACCTTGCTGGCCAGCACGACGTCGTCGCGCTTGCCGCCGGCCAACGCCTTGCCGACAATGACCTCGGACTCGCCCTGGGAGTAGACGTCGGCGGTGTCGATGAAGTTGATGCCTGCGTCCAGCCCGCGGTGGATGATGCGGATGCTCTCGTCGTGGTCCTGGGTCCCCCAGTCGCCGAACATCATGGCGCCGAGGCATAGCTTGCTGACCGAGACGCCGGTGCGTCCCAGAGATCGATGCTCCATGGGTGCTCCTTTCGTTGAGACGACCCCCGCGTGGTGTAGACGCTGATCGTCAGTCCATTGTCGGCCGACAGTTCCATGACTTCGTAGCGCGCCTTGCCGGACGCGACACCTGCTGGAGCGCCTCGATCGTCTCTTCGATCGCCACGTCGGGGTCGAAACGGTGGGCCTGGGCCGCCCGAGAAGTTCGGCCACGAGCCGAGGGAGATCTCGGAGACCTCCAAGGCACGTCATCCCCGCGGCGCCGAGGCATGGATTCGGTCGTCATCCGCTCAGCGCCCCATCGCGCGGCGCCGGTCGAGGGATGCCTTCAACGTCCGCGGGAACTCGGACATCGAGGCTCGCTGCGCGAGTGAGTTGTTGGCCCCGTGCACGCGCCGCCACAGCACGTGCTCGCGCACGGTTACCTCGCGGAGACCGCGCTCGCGAGCGCGTAGGACCCAGTCGAGGGCCTCGGCCATCCGAAGGCCGGCTGCGAACGGCCCGACGCGCTCGAACCCAGTGCGTCGGATCAGCATGCCGTCGGGCACATGCGCCGGCTGCGGCTGGTCCAACGCCAGCGGCCGGCCAGCTTCGCATTCGGCGAAGTGGCGGACCTGACCGTAGACGATGTCGACCTCGGGTTGGCTGAGAAGCACTTCGATCCGGCATTCGACGCTGCCGGCGGTGAGCAGGTCATCTGCATCCAGCGGCACGATGAATTCGCCCCGCACGAGGCGCATCGCTTCGCTGCGCGCGGCGCCAATTCCCGCGTGCGCCCGGCGCACGACGCGGACCCGCGCACCGACGTCCTCAGCGACCTGTGCGCTGGCGTCCTGGGAGCCGTCATCAACCACGACGACGTCGCTGATCGGGTAGCTCTGCGCGAGCACGCTCCTGAGCGCCGCGGCGACAAAGCGCTCGCCGTTGTAGACGGGCAGAGCGACTCCGACGGTGGCGGCTTGATCAGTCATCGTCACCAAGCAGGCGACGTCGGCGGACCGACTCCCGTAGCACGTTCAGCATGGCCCGCTGGTTGGCGTGCGGGTCGGAGCTGGCGTTGCCTGCGTGGACGCGGTAGCGGCGGGCGACGTGGTCCGCGCGTCCAACGCGTACGCCTGCATTCCTGGCGCGCGCAAGCCAGTCGATGTCTTCACCCAGTCGGCGCGTCTCGTCGAATGGGCCCACGAGGTCGAGGACTTCACGGCGCGCCAGAATCGTGGTCGGGTGCCACGGAAAGGGCCCGTGCTCCCAGGCACGGCTGTAATGCGGGGGACGCGGCTCCCCCGGAGTGACGAACGCTTCGGTGAGCCCGAACACGATGCCCAGCTCGGGATGCTGCTGCAGATGGGCGACCTGACCCCACAGGCCCTCCGGCGGCATCACATCGTCGGCGTCGACGATCGTCCAGTACTCGCCCCGGGCGACCGCCAGGCCCGCGTTGCGGGCGGCCGCGGAGCCCCGGTGGGGCCGGCGCAGCAGGCGCACGTCGTGGGCGGCGGCGATCTCGGCCGTGCGATCGCTGGACCCGTCGTCCACGACGATGATCTCGACCGGCCGGTAGGTCTGCGCGAGCACGCTGCCCAGCGCCTCAGCGATGAACGCCTCCTCCTCGAACGCCGGCATCACGACCGAGACGAGCGGCTCGCTCATGACCTCGCCAGCTCCAGCGCCGGGTCAACCGCACTCGCACGCCCAGCCGCGTCGTCGCCGACATCCAGCCCAAAGCAAAGCACGCCGCGCACGAGCACGGCGCGCACGGGCACGGCGCGCACGGGCACGGCGCGCACGGGCAATGACTCGCGCAGCGAGCCGGGGCTCCACGCGGCCACGTCGAGCACGGCCTGCTGTTCGGCCTCCGGCGCGGGCGGGAACCTCACGGCCGCCGGCAATCTCCGAACCGCAGAGAACGCTCGAACACACCCTCGCACTCCACAGCAACCTCGTACTCCCGAGCCGCGGCAGAAGAGAAAGCCTCGGGCCCAGCATCAGCCAGCGCTGAAACAGGTTCCTCCACCGGTCGGCGGATCACTACTCCGCAGCCAGGACACGGCGCCGGCGCACCGATTCGCGCACCACTTTCAGCATCGCCAGGTTCACGGCGCGGATGTCGGACGTGGTGTTGGCGCTGTGGATGCGGTAGCGCAAGGCGACGTCGTCCACGCTACCCGCGCGTATGCCGGCATCCTTGGCGCGCGCCAGCCAATCCAAGTCGTAACAGATCGGCCTCGCCTCATCGAACGGCCCCACGAGATCGAGGACCACCCGGCGCGCCACCATCGTGCCGGTGCACGCCGGAAAGGGCCCGTCTTCCCAGGCCGGGTCGTAGTGGCGGGGACGTGGCTCGCCCGGGGTGACGAACGCCTCGGTGAGCCCGAGCACGATGCCCAGCTCGGGATGTTGCTGCAGATGGGCGACCTGACTCCACAGGCGACCTGGCGGCATCACATCGTCGGCGTCGAAGATCGTCCAGTATTCGCCCCGGGCGACCGCCAGGCCCGCGTTGCATGCTGCGGCAGCGCCGCGATGGGGCCGGCGCAGCAGGCGCACGTCGTGAGCGGCGGCGATCTCGGCCGTGCGGTCCCCGGACCCGTCATCGACGACGATGATCTCGACCGGCCGGTAGGTCTGCGCGAGCACGCTGCCCAGCGCCTCCGCGATGAACGCCTCCTCCTCGAACGCCGGCATCACGACCGAGACGAGCGGCTCGCTCATGACCTCGCCTCCGGCCCCTCCGGACACGCACGTTCCTCCCACAGGTCGATCGTGGCGTGAACCGCACCGCCCACGTCATCGCGCCGCTGAGCGAGCGCCGGGAGCAGCGCGCCGGCCAGCCCGCCGCCGGCAAACCGCAACCGCACCCGGCAATCTCCGAACCGCAGAGAACGCTCGAACACACCCTCGCACTCCACAGCAACCTCGTACTCCCGAGCCGCGGCAGAAGAGAAAGCCTCGGGCCCAGCCTCAGCCAGTCTTGGCATGTGGCCAGCCAGCGACTTCGTCGACCTGATTCAGGGGGTCAACGAGCATGAACTCCTGCATATCGGCGTACGTGTTGAGAACAGGAACCGCAAATGGAACCCGTCCGGTCGGCAGCCGCGGCGAATCCGCTGCGGGCTGTGACTCGTCCTCGATCAGAAGCCCTTCCCGCAACAGCTGCTCAACCAAGCCCGACAAGCCCAGCGCAATCTCGGCCGGATCGCCGTCATAGCGCTCCGCGGCCGCCGCGACGAGCAGCTCCGGGTCCGCTCCGGCGGCCATCACACCCCACAGCTCCGCGCCGACCCGGTCAAGGCTGTAGTAGGTCCCCGTCACCAGGTGAATCAGGATGGCCTCGCCATCGATGGTCTCGTGGACCACGTGCGGAGCGTTGACAGCCAGGAGCGCACCCATCGGCGGGCATTCTAATCAGCCGCCCACTCAGCGTGGTCCGCTTTCCAGCCGTGGAAGCTCACGAGCTCGACACCGAGTTCCTTGATGGCCTCGCGCTGAGAGCGACGCACTCTGCTGCGCGACCGTTTTGATCCCGATCGTCTGCGAACTTGCGCGGAGCCCGAGGGAGGTGTGCTGTCAGTCCTTGGAGACGAGCGTGTAGCGGACCGTCTGAACGCGGATCAGACCGTCGCGGAAAACGAACGTATCGATTCCATCGTCGGCCTTGGTCGTCGCAGACTCCGCCTTCCACTCCAAGAGCAGGACGTCATCCTCGAAGAGCATCGTCGGCAGCTCCCACTGTGCGCTAGGGAGGTCGTCGAGCAGCTTCACAAATCCCTGCCGAACTCCCTCCTTCCCGCGGAGCACACCTTCGGGGGTGATGAACACGGCGTCCTCCGCGTAGTCACTGACGATGCCATCAAGATCGCCGGCCACCAGCGCTTCGCCGTGGTGCTCGAATACTTGCTGTGGGGTTCGTGCCATCGCTCTCCTCCAAGAATCGCGCCAGGGGACTGGTGGCAGCCTACACCGACACTCAGCCACAGGCGAGCGCGATCGCGGCCCCCGCTTACCTCGTCGCTCACCTTGGCATCGACAAGGTCGCGAGGGCGGTGCGGCGCCTTCGACTCAGCGCAGTAGCTGCTCTACGGCGAGCTCGAGGGCCTCCGCGCGGTTGTGTGGACCGTGATCGGCGGCCATGAAATGGTGGCCGATCGCGAACGAGAAAGCAAGTACGGAGCGGGCCTCGACCTCCGCCTCGTCGGTGCAGAAGGCTTGGAAGAGCGAGCGGAGGTATTCCATCCGCCGGTTGTCGACCCGTCGCAGACGCGCGGCCACGGCAGGTTTGCGTCGTGCCCAGTCACGGATGGCGAGCTCGATCGGCAGCAGCTTTTCGCTGAACGTGAGAGCGCCGGCGCGCTTGATCTTTACGCGGGGGTCACCACCGCGGTGCTCGACCTGCTCGAGGACCTCGTTGGTGGCGGCTTGTTCCCAGGTGTCGAGCATCGCCTCAAGCAACGCACTGCGGTCCTCGAACTGTCCGTAGAAGCTACCGCGGGTGACCCCGAGAGACTTGGCCAGAGGCTCGATCCGCACGCCGTCAGGGCCGCCGGCGGCGAGTGCCTGCAGACCCGCCTCGGTCCAGGCAGCGCGGGGTGTGCGGGTCGGAGGCGCCACCGCATCCTCTATTGAGCTTGCAGCTTGGTTGACATGACCGCTGATGATGCCTAGTCTCCATACATACACTTCTGTATATATGGAGGGTATGATGAAGACGACAACCGAGTCCGATCGCGTCGCGGTGCCTGGTCCGGTGCGCCAGGTCTTGCTACCCGCAGATGCACGAGCGCTCAGCACCCTCTCACGAGTCGACTACGAAGACGCCTTCATCGTCGACGCTGACGGCGGGCGAACGGCGGAGCAATGGGCTCGCGCGGTGTTCAACGACGCGCCGCTCGCCGTGCGCGCGCGTCTGGTGTCAGGCTGGATGGGGCTCGGTCTCAAGCTCGCAGGACCATGGTCCGCGGGCCACGTGCTCGGCTGGAAGGTGAAGCAGACCAGCCCCAGCGTCCTGCTCGTCGCCGCGGACTCGACGCTCGGCCTCCAAGCCGAGTTGCTGTTCCGAACCCAACCTCGCGGCCTCCTGTTCGCGACATTAGTCCAACAGAACAACCCAGCCGCACGGGCCGTATGGGTCCGAATGACCTCCACGCATCAAACGGCCGTCCATTCGCTGCTCGACCATGCCGCCCGCCGCGAGGCAGACCGGGCAGACGACGGTGAACCGAGTGTCCGCTGAACCTTCGTCCTGAGACGCCGGTCAGGCGCGTCGCTGACGGCCAGCCGCGAGCTTGCGCTTTGCCTCTACGGGCTCGACGCTCGTAGTCTGTGGTGACGTGTTAGCCGCCGGGGGCGCGAGCGTGGACGGCCGTAAAGGCGATCGTCTGGGTCCACCAAGCAGGGTCGGCGCAATGGGCGAGGAACGCGTCAATCACCCGTTCGTCAACGTTGCCCGAGCTCACCAGATCGCTGCGAAGCTCGACCACCGTCCGGATCCAATAGTCAGCCCAGTCAGACGCGCCGTGATAGACCGCTGTCTCGGCCGTGCCGGTGACGTGTTCGAGGCCCAAAGCCGCGAGCCGGGGTGCCAATGTGCGGCCGATGTGGTAATCGATCCCACGCTCGCGCGACCACGCAAGCCATCCCTGCCAGAACGCCAAGACCCCTGACGGCTCGGCGACGCTGACGGGTAGGAAGTCAGGCTCGATCAGGAGGATCGCTCCACCCGCCCGCAGACTCGCGACCAGGTTCGCAATCGCCATGTCGACGTCGGCGACGTGGTGGAGGACTGCGCGCGCGGTCACGAGGTCAAACCCACCAGGTTCGACCGGGCCCGCGACGATGTCGCCCTGTCGCAGCTCCAGCGCTGGTGCGCGCTGCTCGATCAGTGATAGATCGAGGTCGAACGCGACAGCATGCCCATCGGGAACGACGGACTCGGCAAGCCACGCCGAGATCGAGCCGTTGCCACAGCCAACCTCCAGCGTCCGGGCGTCCCGGGCGACGCCAAGAGTCCCAATCTGGCGACGATGCATCGGATCGAGTAGCAGCGACATCAGCGCCAGCCGCCCCCTCTCTCCGTCCAACTCGTGGCTGAGGACGTAGTCAGGCACTCCAAGTCGAGACTATTCCACGTACCGGGGATCTTGGATGAACGCCAACGGGTAATGTCGACTGTCGACCGGCCGAGACGGGATGGGATGGGACATGCTGCGCTTTAACTTGGATGCGGTGGCACTCGAGGCGGATCAGGGCGCTCCTGAGGGGTTTGGCGCCCGGCACGCGAGCATCCATCCCGAGATCGGTGCTGAGCATCTGGCCGGTAGCGTGATCGAGATCGCGCCCGGCCAGCGAGCGTGGCCCTACCACTGGGAGGCCGCGCTTGAGGAATGGCTGTACGTGCTCACCGGGACGCCGACGGTGAGGACGCCCGACGGTGAAGAGCAGCTGCGCGCCGGCGACCTCGTCTGCTTCGTCGCGGGACCTGACGGAGCGCACCAGGTCCTGAACGATTCGGACGCTACCTGTCGCGTGGTGATGCTCTCCAACCAGGCCTCGGTCAACGTGGTCGTCTACCCCGACGCCGACAAGGTCGGCGCGCGCACGCCGTGGCTGCGCCCCAACTTCCCGCACCAGGCGGCGATTGACTATTGGCAGGGCGAGTGAAACGGGTCAACCTGTTCGACGACGCGCTGCTGCGCGCCGATGGCAGCGAGCCGGACGGGTACCGCGCGCCGTACGTCAAGCTGCGCGACCTGCTCGGCGCAGAGAAGCTGAGCGCGAGCCTCGTGCTTGTCCGGGAGGGGGAGGCCGTCTGTCCGTACCACTACGAGCTGATCGAGGAAGAGTGGCTGTTTGTCCTCTCGGGCACTCCGACGGTGCGTACCCCGGCCGGCGAGGAGGTTGCGGCGGCCGGCGACGTGATCTGCTTTCCGCGTGGACCGGACGGGGCCCACAAGATCTCCAACGCTGCGGCGGAGCCGGCACGCGTGTTGATCGTCTCCGAGCGCGCCGTGCTGGCAGGATCGGTGTACGAGGACAGTGACAAGGTCGGCATGTACGGACCCGACATGAGCATGCTGTTTCGCCGTGCGGACGCACGCGGCTATTGGGACGGCGAATGAGCTCAGCGGACGTTTCGAGCGTGCGGTTGAAGGCCCTCAGAGCAGCTTGTCTAGGGTGATCGGCAGGTCGCGCACGCGGCGGCCGGTCGCGTTGTAGATCGCGTTGGCGACCGCTGCGGCCACGCCGGTGATGCCGATCTCGCCGATTCCGCGCGCGCCCGCCGGAGCGTAGGGATCGGGGATATCGGTCCACATCACCTCGATCCTTGGCACGTCCATGTGGACAGGCACGTGGTATTCCGCCAGGCTGGGGTTCATGATCCGCGCGGTCCGCTCGTCGAACTCGGTGTCCTCCATGAGCGCCAGGCCAATCCCCATGATGATCCCGCCGCGGAACTGGCTCGCGGCGGCCTTGGGATTGATGATGCGCCCGCAGTCATAGGAGCCGAGCACGCGGTCGACGCGGGTCTCGCCGGTCACTGTGTTGACGCGCACCTCGCAGAAGACCGCCCCGGTCGAATGCATCGAGTAGGTCTGCGTTTCGTCGGGGTCGGCGGCGGACGCGACGACGGTCAGCTCGTCACGGCCTGCGCGTTCCAGGATCTTTGAGTAGCTGTCCCAGCGAGTCGGGTCGGCGAGCTCGCACAGCCCCTCGTCGCGACCCCCGACCTCCTCGGCGGTCAGCCCGGCGAGGGGCGAGTCGTCACCGGCGAGTGCGAGCAGCTGCTGGACGAGCAGGCGGTGGGCGGCGATCACCGCGCCGATGATGGACGCCGTCTGCGAGGAGCCTCCGGCGATCATGCTGCCGGGGAACGAGGAGTCGCCGTGGGCGACGGTCACCCGCTCCAGCGGCAGGCCGAGCCGCTGCGCGGTGATGATCGTCTGCGTCGTCGAGGTCCCCATCCCCATGTCGTTGGCCGGCACCTCGACCGTCGCGTGGCCGGTCTTGTCGAGCCTGATCCGCGCGCCGGCGCCGGGGAAGCGGTGGTAGGGGTAGGTCGCGGTGGCGCAGCCCATGCCGATCAGCCATTCGCCCTCCTGGCGCGTGCCCGTCGCCGCTCGCCGCTCCCAGCCGAAGCGCTCGGCGCCCGCGCGCCACGCGTCGACGAGATGACGAGCGGAGAACGGCAGACCCGAGCTCGGGTCCGTCTCAGGCTCGTTGCGGACGCGGAGCTCGATCGGGTCCAGATCGAGCTCGATCGCGAGCTCGTCGATCGCCGACTCCAGCGCGAAGGTGCCGACCGACTCCCCGGGCGCGCGCATGAACGAGTTGGAGAGCATGTCCATGTCGACGACCTGCTGGTCGGTCTTCAGGGTCTCGGTCGCGTACATGTGACGCGCCGGGAACGTGAACTGCTCGGCGAGCGCGTTGTACGGAGTCATCGCGGAGAGGCCGGAGTGGATGAGCGCCGTGAAGCGCCCGTCGTCATCGGCGCCGATCGCAACTCGCTGCTCGGTGTTCGTACGACCGCCGACCAGCCGGTAGACGCCCTCGCGCGAGAGCGTGAGCCGCACGGGACGCCCGGCGAGCTTCGACGCGGCAGCCCCGAGCACATGGTGGGACCACAGCGTCTTGCCCCCGAACCCACCGCCCACGTACGGCGAGGTGAGATGGACCTGATCCTCGTCGATTCCGAAGACCTGCGCCAAAGTCCAAGCGTGCAGTTTCACCCCCTGGCTGGCGTCGTGGACGATGAGGTCCTCGCCGTCCCAGGCGAGCGTCACCGCGTGGGGCTCGATCGCGTTGTGATTGTGGCGCGGCGTGCGGTAGGTGAGATCGACCGAATGTGTTGCGTCGATGAGTGCGGCCTCGGCATCGCCGATGAGAACCTCGACCGGCTGGCCGACGAGGCTGTCGGGCGTGCGCGGGTGCGCCCGGGCGTCCTCGAAGGTCCGCGGCGTCGAGGATTCGTAGGCGACCTCGATCAGCGAGGCGGCGTGGTCGGCCTGCTCCTGGGTCTCGGCCAGGACGACCGCGACCGGCTCCCCGTTCCAGTGGATGCTGTCGTCCTGCATGACGGGCAGGTCGCTGCCCCCGGCCGCCCTGGGCGCGGTCAAGAACAGCGGCGGCGGCGCCATCCGCGGAGCGTTGCGGTGGGTCATGACGAGCACCGCGCCGGCCGCGGCCTCGGCGGCGGACGTGTCGAGCGTCGTGATGTGACCGCGCGCGACCGTGCTGTAGCGCAGCGCGGCGTAGACCATGCCCTCCATCACGTACTCGGCGGCGAAGCGCGCGTCGCCCCGGACCTTCAGCGGCCCATCAAGCCGCGACACCTGCGCACCGATGAGGCCGTGCTTGGCGCGCAGCACCGGATCGGGGCCGGCCGTCGGCGTCCAGCCCTCGGCGGCGATCGCCACCGCGGTCTGAGGATCGGTGGCGCTCATGGGCGGGCTCCCTCGGTCAGCTGTCCCAGGACGGCGGCGATGGTGCGGCGGGCGAGGCCGACCTTGAATGCGTTGCCGGCGAGCGGACGGGCGTCGGCCAGCTCCGCATCAGCCGCCTGAAGGAAGCTGGCCTCGGTCGCCGGCCGGCCTCGCAGCGCCGCCTCGGCGCGCCACGCCCGCCACGGCTTGGCGGCGACCCCGCCCAGAGCGAGGCGCGCGTCGGCGATCGCGTCGCCCTCGAGCGCGAGCGCGGCGGCGACCGAGACGAGCGCGAACGCGTAGCTGGAGCGGTCGCGCACCTTGCGGTAGGTCGAATGCGCGGCAAGCTCAGACGCGGGCAGCTGCACGGCAGTGATCAGCTCGCCGGGCTCGAGCACCGTCTCGACATCGGGACGATCCCCGGGGAGCCTGTACAGGTCGCACAGAGCGACGGTGCGCGCTCCCGACGCGCTCTCAAGGTGCACAACGGCGTCCAGCGCGACGAGCGCGACGCACATGTCCGACGGGTGGGTGGCCACGCACGCGGGCGAAGCGCCGAGGATCGCGTGCATGCGGTGAAAACCCTCGATTGCGTCACAGCCCTCGCCCGGGGACCGCTTGTTACAGCGCGACCCATCGGTGTCGTAGAAGTAGGTGCAGCGGGTGCGCTGCAGCAGATTGCCGCCCACCGTCGCCATGTTGCGGATCTGCGCCGAGGCGCCGGCGACGATCGCGCGCGTGAGCATCGGGTAGCGCCTGCGGACCGCAGGGTGCTCGGCCACCGCCGTGTTGCGCGTGGCCGCACCAATTATCAGACCGCCGTCGTCGGTCTCCTCGATCTCGGCCGACAGGCCAGTCACGTCAACGAGCGCTGACGGGCCCTCGACGGTCTCGCGCATCAGGTCGACGAGGTTCGTGCCGCCGCCGAGGTATCTCGCGCCCTCACCCTCAGCACGGCGGATCGCGTCGGCGGCATCGGTGGCGCGTGTGTAAGTGAGCTCGATCACGCCCCCGACCTAGCGTATACCTCGGCGATCGCCTCAACGATTCCGTTGTGGGCGCCGCAGCGGCACAGGTTGCCGCTCATCCGCTCGCGCAGCTCGTCGTCGTCGAGCGCAATCTCGGTCGCTCCGAGATCGTCGGTGACGTGGCTGGGCACCCCACGGGCCACCTCTTCCGCCATCCCCACCGCCGAGCAGATCTGACCCGGCGTGCAGTAGCCACACTGAAATCCGTCATGGTCGATGAACGCCTGCTGCAACGGATGCAGCGCACCATCGTTCGCGAGCCCCTCGATCGTCGTCACCTCGCGCCCCTCGTACTGGACGGCGAGGGCCAGACACGAGAGGGTCCGCTCCCCGTCGACGAGCACCGTGCAGGCACCGCACGCGCCCTGATTGCATCCCTTCTTGGTGCCGTAGAGCTCAAGATGTTCACGCACGAAGTCCAGCAGCGAGACACGAGCGTCGGCGGGCACCGGCGCCTCGCGGCCGTTAATGATCATCGGCACGGCGGATCCCCCTTTCAGCGACGAAATCCTGACAGCAGCCAGGCTAGCGCGCCTTCTACCCCTCCCACACCACGCTCACACCCTTGTCCCGCGCGGGCCGGCCGGCCGGTCGGCCACCCGCATGACCGCGCACATTGAGGCGGACTCCGATACCAGGGTCAAGACCTCATCAGAGAGCTGCAACGGCGAGATTTGGCGGCTGGAGGTTTCCCGTCTCAACAAGAAACAGGCTCAAGCGGTCGTTCACGCGGTCGGGAGCTAGCGCTGACCAACCAGCCGCATCCGCCAGAGCAGCCGCCCGAGAGCGCCGAGTGCACGCCGCCGCCCGCAAGGGGTGGCTAGGCCTGATAGGGCGGCGCGACGCCCCAACCCCACCGCGGAACCGGCGCATGCTCAGCGATCGCCGCCCCAGGACGCGAGTTGTGGACAGCCAGGCGAGAGCCCCACTCCGCATACCCAACGATCGCCGCGCGAAACTCCGGATCCTCGGGTAGATCAGCGTCGTCAGCAGCGCGGCTCAGCAGCGTCACGAACCGCAAGCGCTGCTCGCCGGTGATAGCAAGCCCAAGGTGCCGGCCGAGCATCCGCTCATAGCCACCAAGCTTCTCGGTGTAATCAGGTGGACCACCCATGACCTCGCACCACCAGGTGGTCACGCGGCGCCGATGCTCGGCACTCACCTGCCCACCGAATACCGGGCTCAGGAGCTCGTCTTGCTCGACGAGGTCATAGAACACGTTAAGCCACCGCTCGAACGCCTCGGTTCCCCCACCCCACTCATAAATCGTAGCCGGCACACTGCGGTCAACACTCACACCTCAGGACGATAGCTGGCCTGATCGATGCGCCAGCGAAGCAATATCGCCCGCGGGGTCCTGCCCAAAGTCCAGCATCCCGTCGCTCACGCACGTCGATGACGAGACGCAACCATCGACTAGGTTCTGGCCACTGGTCACACTGACAGCTCCGCGCCGGGCAGCCCGGGGGCTACACGGCAGGCTGCCGGGGCGGGCGCCGGGCGGTCCACGACTGAGGCGCGCCGAACACGAGCGCCCGAACCCCGATATAGAGCGCGGGCAGCGCGAACACGAGGAAGATGATCGGGGCGCGCAGGCTGTCCTTGGTGGGATACGCGGTGTCGCCGTGGAGATGGACGCTGATCGTGTGACCCGCGTCGCTGTCGTTAGCGTCCAGCACCTGGCCAACGACAACATGCCCGTTACCGCCGACGAGCGCGCCGCCGACTACCCAGGTTCCCTGGCAGACGACGCCCGACGAGTATCGCCCATAGCTGCCCGAGCAGTCAGACACCGTGGCCATCGCCTCCGGCCCGGTGTTCTGATCGACGTATGAGAAGTAAGCGCCGGCGAGGAAGGCGACCCCGATCACCAGCATCAAAATCGAGACCCCGAGCAGACGGTTCTTCTTCGCACTACGCCCCGGACGCGCCCCAGATGACATACCGGCGAGATTGGATCAGATCGAGGACCGCGTGTCTACCGCCCTGGTTAGCTCGCGCCGAGCGCAAACGTCTGGTCATGGCGCACGTGGAAAGGCCGCAGAACGGTGCGACTCCGCTTGCCGGTCCAGAGCCTCGTCGCTCTCGGGCTGGGGCAGCTCAAGCGCAGGCCCTGGCGTGCCGACAGAGTGTTCATGAGAGTTGCTTCTCGCGGGTGGCTGCCGCGTTCGCTCGTCTTGGGACGCGTCGAGCGTAGAGCGCTTGTCGGCTGCTTTGGGTTGCTGGTGGTGATTCTGGTGGTGACCGGCGGCAACGCGGTTCTGGGGCTTGGTGGGCAGTCCGCTGAGAAGCCCATCAGAGATTGGTTGTCCTCCGCGGTCTACATTCTGGTGGCGGTGATTGTCGCGTTGCGTGCGGTCCGGGTGACGAAGAACCGCGTGCCGTAGGCGATCTTTGCCGCGGGGCTCTCGTTGTACGGTCTGGGCAATCTGTTGTGGTCGCTGTGGATCGAGCATCTGCCGAATGTTCCGATCCCGTCGATTTGTGATGGGCTGTGGTTGGCGTTGTATCCGCTGAGCTATCTGGGGATCCTTGGGCTGGCTCGGCTTAGCGGGCAGCGGAAGGTGCCGGCCGGGGTGTGGCTAGACGGGATCATCGCTGGCGCCGGCCTAGCGGCGCTGGGGGCGGCGCTCGTGTTTCGGCCCGTCCTGGCTTCGGCCCGAGGCAGCTCGGTGGCCGTAGCGACCGAACTTGCTTATCCGATCGGAGACCTGCTGCTGGCGGCGCTGGTCGTGGGTGTGCTGGCGCTTCGCGGTTGGCGTCTCGATCGGACCTGGGCGTTCTTGGGCGGCGGTTTTCTGTTGCTTGCGGTGGCGGATTGCCTGTACGCCGTGCAGGTCGCCGGGGGGTCCAGCAGTCCCAGCGCGATGACCAACCTGTTCTATGTGGTGTCGGTCGCGCTGCTGGCGTGTGCGGCTTGGCAGGTGGAGTACGACGCGCGCGAGCCGCAGTTCAGCGGATGGTCGGCGGTCCTGATGCCCGCCGGCTTCACACTCGCCGCGTTCGGGTTGCTGCTCTATGACCATTGGCGACGGCTCGACCCGCTCGCGTTCGGCCTGGCCGTGTTGACCTTGGTGGCGGCGATGCTGCGCATGGGGCTCGCGTTCCGGGACGTGCGCGGTCTTGGCGAGGCACGCTGGCAGGCCGCGACCGACGATCTCACGTTGCTGCCGAATCGGCGGCTGTTCATGCGCCGGACCGAGGCGGCGATCGCCGCCGCCACGCTCACGGGCGGCACGCTGTCGGTCCTGATGTTGGACTTGGACAATTTCAAGGAGCTCAACGACACGCTCGGACATGACGCCGGTGACGCGTTGTTGCGGTTGATTGGACCGCGCGTGAGAGGCGCGCGACGGGCGACCGACACGGTCGCGAGGCTGGGCGGGGACGAGTTCGCGCTCTTGCTCCAGCCCGTGCCCGACGAGGCAGGGGTCGCCCGGGTCGCCACGAAGGTCCTGGGCTCGCTGCGTGAACCGTTTGACATTCAAGGGATCGCGTTGCGTCTGACGGCAAGCGTTGGGATCGCGACGTACCCCGCGCACGCGCGCGATGCGGGCGAGCTGATGAAGAGCGCCGACATCGCGATGTATCAAGCGAAGACCTCGCGAAGCGGATATGAGTTCTATGCGAGCGACCGCGACACGAACTCCCGCGAACGTCTCGCCCTCGCTGCTGAGCTCGCCCGGGCGCTTGAGCGCGGAGACGGCATCGAAGTTCATTACCAGCCGAAGGCCGAGTCGGTCTCGCGGCGGATCGTTGGCGCCGAGGCGCTCGTGCGCTGGCGCCGCGACGATGGGCGGCTGATCCAGCCGATCGAATTCGTTGGCGCCGCTGAGCACGCGGGCCTGTCCAGAGCCCTGACCAGGAGAGTGCTCGAACTCGCGCTCGACCAACTCCACGCCTGGCGCAGCGCCGGACACGATCTTCACGTCGCCGTGAACACCACGGTGGCCGACCTGCTCGACATGAGCTTCCCCACCGAGGTCGCCGACGCCCTCAAGGCGCGTGGGCTACCGGCCGACGCGCTCATTCTCGAGGTGACCGAGAGCTCGGTCCTGTCCGATCCCACGCGGATCGGGAACGTCCTCGCCCGGCTGGGTGAGCTCGGGATCGGGCTCGCGCTCGACGACTTTGGGACCGGCTACTCGTCGCTGACTCACCTGAAGCTGCTGCCCGTCAGCGAGGTCAAGATCGATCGATCGTTCGTCCGGCGGATGTGCACCGACAGCACCGATGCCGCGATCACTTACGCGATGATCCAGCTCGCCCGCAAGCTCGGGATCCGGGTCGTCGCGGAGGGAGTCGAGGACGAGCAGACGTGGACGGCGCTCACCGAGCTCGGCTGCCAACTCATCCAGGGCTATGCCCTCGGCCCACCCGTTCCCGCCGCGGAGCTCGAACCTCAGCTGACCGATCGGCCGAGAACCACGCATATCGAAGCGATCAATACCGCAATCGGGAGATGACATGAAGCTGGCAACCACAATCCAGCGACGCGACCCGCAGCATCGACGAGTTGCGCAGTCGCGCCCGCTCAACGCCGGTCGTCCTAGAGCAGTTGGGCGATCATGGCGGCTGCGGGTACGGCGCCATCGGGCTCAACTGGACGGTAGTCGACATCGCGACCGATCTCATGCGCGATCGCTTTGGCGATCGCTTCCGGCGGGGATCGATTAAAGTCCAGGCGCCGTCCGGCGCGGTAGCGCTGTAGGCGATGGTGGACGTGGAAGTTCTGCTCGAAGTGGTGGCGCAAGGGGAAGTAGATGAAAGGCCGCTGGTTCCCGTTGCCTCGTGGGTCGAAGGTGAGGACTGTGAACGTCCGGGATAGAAACGGGATCTGGCACTTCCAGATGCGCGAATGCACGATCTCCCACGTTGGCATGAGCAATACCGCGGGGTCACCCGAGCCGTAGCGCTCCCCACGCGACCCGCACGCCCCCGCGTTCGATGTATCCGGTCTCGTCCGGATAGCGGGCTCGCGTCTGCTCGGGCTGCTCGCGGGCCGAGGCCGGCATCAGTCGCCTCCGGCCGCGGGCACGCGGAGCGAGCTGACGAATTGGCGAAGCAGGATGTTGAACCTGACTGGATCGCGCGCGTGCGGGCAGTGTCCCGATCCCTCCAGGGTCACCATTCGTCCGCCGGTAAGCGCTGCCGCGTGGACGCCGATCTCATGGGGCACGATCGCGTCCTTGTCGCCGTGAACGACGAGTACCGGGCAGCGCACGCGGGCGCATAGTTCGCGCGTCCTCGCGACCTCCAACCCGGGCACCTCCGCCGCGATCAGCGTCTCGGCATCGGTCTCGAGTCCCCAGCCGACGCAGTCCTCGATCTGTTTTGTCGAGTGCGCCTCACTGAACACCTCACCGAAGAAGAACTCGACGAAACCCGGGTAGTCACGCCTCCACGAGTGGGCGTTGTAGCGGCCCCATCCCTCGTCCACGCCCGAGTCAGTGTCGAACTCCACTGCCGCTTGGCGCTCCGGGCCGAGCGGCCGCTCCAGGTTGAATAGCGGCCCGACGAGCACGAGTCCGCGAACGCGAGCGGGGTGTTCGCCGGCCAGGATGAGCGCACGTTGCGCGCCGAGCGACAGCGCCACGACGACGACATCCTCGGTGTTGGTCGCGTCCATCAGCGCCAGCGCATCGGCCGCGAACTCGTCCTCCGCGTATGCCGCCGGATCGGTGGGGCGGTCGCTGCCGCCGTTCCCGCGCGGGTCGAACGTGAGGACGTGGTGGCGGCGCGCGAGCTCGTGGATCTGCATCTTCCAGCAGCGCGAGTGGATGATCGACCAGGTTGGCAGCAGGAGGATCGTGGGGGTGCCGCGCCCATAGCTCTCCCAGCGGATGCGAACGCTGCCGCGCGCCAGGATGCCTTCGCTGTCCGGATGGCGGGCACGCGTCTGCCCGCCACCTGGGGCGCACATCGCCGCTGTGTCGCTCAACGCAGGCTCCATGCAGAGTTCACGATCTTCCAGCCATCTGGCATGAGGATCAGGTGCAGCACGTCGACGTAGCGATGGCACCAGCACGTCACGCTCGCAATCCCGCCCTCTGCGTATGCCAGCTCGATCTCGTTTCGCCGGTCGGCGGCATCCTCCCCCCGACCCACGCCCTCCGCGGTGGCCTCGATCATCTCCCGGGCTGACAGCGTCTCTAGCACGTCAGGGTCATCGCCCTCGATGCCGCGGCAGCGCTTTACCAGCTCTGGGTGCAGCGCCCGTCGCATCCGGCTCGCGTCGCCGTCGAACCGGCCCTCGACGTAGTCGAGGACGGCCGACCGGATCGTGTCTTGATCCTCGGTGGCGTCCACCTAGGGCCTCGATTCGAACACGACTTTGAACGGCGTCTCGGCGGCGCGGCGGAAGCGAGTGAACCCGCCCGCCTCTACGACGTCGCGGATCCGTGCCTCGCCGGCCTGCGCCCCGAGCGCGAGCCCGACCTCCTGGGAGAGCGACGCCGGCGTGCAGAGGAGCGTCGAGAACGCGTAGTACGCGCGCCCGACCGGATTGAGGTTTTCCTCGATGCGGTCGCCCGCCTGAGGCTCGACGACCATCCATATGCCGTCCGAGCCGAGCGTAGAGCGGACGTGGCGCGCGGCGCCGACCGGATCGCCCATGTCATGAAGGCAGTCGAACATCGTCACGAGGTCATACCCAACGCCACTGTACGCGCCGGCGGGCGCCACCTGGAAGCGGACTCTGTCGGCCACCCCGGCATCCTGCGCGCGCCGGCGCGCGGTCTCGATCGAGCCGTCGTGGTAGTCCGAGCCGACGAAGGTCGAGTTCGGGAACGCCTGGGCCATCAGGATCGTTGACGACCCGTGGCCGCAGCCGACGTCCGCGACGCGTGCGCCGCGCCCGAGCTTGTCCACGACGCCGTCGAGCGCCGGGAGCCAGTCGGAGACCAGGCTCGCGTTGTAGCCGGGCCGGAAGAAGCGCTCGCAGCCCTCGTGAACGTCGCGCACGTCGCGACCAGGCGACCACCGACCGCTGGGCCATCGCCGAGGCCACCTACCGAGAAGCGATCGACCTCGCACGTGAGAGCGATCAGCAGACCGAGCTTGTCTTCGGACTGGCCGGACTCGCCTGGCTGCAGGCCCGCCGCGGACGTGAGCAGGAATGCCGTGCATCCGCGGCTGAGGCGCGGCGACTCTGTCACGAGCTTGGCACGCGCCTTCACGAGGTCTGGGCGACCGCAGCACTCGGCGAGCTCGAGCTCGGCCTCGGCAACACGACTCAGGCCACACAACACTTCGAGCATCAGCGCCGGCTGCTCCGCGACCTCGGGATCACCGATGTCGATCTCTCACCCGCTGCAGAGCTCGTCGATCTCTACACCAGACTCGGTCGCCGCGACGACGCGAAACGCGTCGCCGCGCAATTCAACGCGGCCGCTCACGCGAAGGGGCAGCCATGGTCGCTCGCCCGCGCGCTGCGCTGCCAGGCGCTGCTCGCCGACGACGCCGACCTCGCCCCCCAGTTCGAGCAGGCGCTTCGCCACCACGCCCAAACGCCAGACGGGTTCGAGACGGCACGCACGCAACTCGCGTACGGAGAGCGCCTACGGAGAGCACGAAACCGCGTTCTCGCACGCGAGCAGCTCCGCGCTGCCGTCGGTGCCTTCGAGCGACTCGACGCCCGTCCATGGGCAGCGCGCGCCAGTGCCGAACTCGCCGCGACCGGCGAGACACTTCGGCGACGAGATCCACACACGACCGACGAGCTCACACACAAGAGCTGCAAATCGCGCTCCTACTCGCCGGAGGTAAGACAACACGAGAGACGGCAGCCGCACTCTTCCTCAGCCCAAAGACCATCGAGTACCACCTGCGCCACGTCTATCTAAAGCTCGACATCAACTCGCGTGAGCAGCTCAATCGGACGTTCGCGTCCCAACCACCCCACGCCGGCGAACAGACAGCCCCCACGCGCACCGGAACACCGCACGCGTAAACACCGCGGCGGGTGCGTCGCTCGTGGAGACCTCCGCCGGCCGCCTTTGGCGTCTGGCACTGAGCCGGCTGCCGCGCTCAGCCTCCCGCGCCGATCGACTACCTTGTCCCGATCAGCGCGTTGCGACTCTGATCGACGGCGACGCAGAGGCGCGCGGACACGCACGAAACGCCAGCAAGGCCGCTGCTGGAGTCGATCGTGTTGGTGCTCCACGCGCTCGCGGCGCCCGTGGGGTCGAGCGTGGTGATCGCAGCGCCGCTTGCGCCGACGATCACGCACGGGCCGCCCGCGATACATGAGCGCTCGTCAGCGCGAAGTCCGTCGGACGGGCCAGATTGGGGGATCGCGGAAGCCGCGATCCCGCACGTCGTTCGCGTCGACGACGGTGGTGACGTTCTTCTTATCCCCGCCGGGTTATCCCGGTGACCTCCCATGCCCGGCCAAGGGCGCTGCCATAAAAAGCCACAATGACGAGGACCAAAGCACGTTGCAGCGCGGCACTCTGGGTGTTCGCCAGGAGCGCTACGGCAAGGCCGAGCTGCACTGAGTAGCCCACAACCGAAATCGACGCGAAGGCGAGATTCAGCCTTTTGTTTCGAGAGCTGCGGGAGAAATTTCCAGCCCGCTTTGCCCTCGGTATCAGCCGTCTGGTCGCCAGCAGGCCGACGGTTGCCATTGCGATGCTTGATAGCCCGAAGACGACTGAGCCCCCGGTCAAGGCCACGATCGAGACGAAGAAGATGTCTACCAGGACAACAAACGCGCTCCCGGCCAACACAGTTCGCAACTCCCGGGTTGTGGGGTTCTCGTCATCGCCGTTGACGACCGATACGGCTACGACCAGCAACCCCAAGAGGGCAGCGGACGCGCCGGTGCTTGCGGTGAAGAAGCTCTCATAGTGGCCCACCACAACACCCTACGGTTATCGGCGGCTATCGTCGCGAGGACGTGTCACAGCGAGCTCGCGACTCGCGCGACCGTAGGAGTTCCGGCGAGGCCGACTTTCGCAATCACCCACATCCGGCACTGTCGGCCGCTCCGGTTCGCGTTGGTCAGGCTCCTCCTCCCGGCCGGATCCAGCAGCGTCACGGTTTGCGCGCGGAAAGCGAGCAAGCCGCCAGGGAGCGGTTTCGTCATCAGGGCACCGCAGATCCGCACGAGCGCCTCGGCGACCCGCAGCTTGTCGGGCGGCGTCGCCCCCGGGCGAGTGTTCCGCCGCGGACGGGCCCACACGGCGATGCGGCGTGGCTGGCACAGCCACAGCGGGGCTGCCGGCTGCTCAGCTGGTGTCGCGGAGCTTGGTCGCGAACTGTGCGGGTGTGAGGATCGGCAGGTCGTCGCCCAGGACGAGCAGGTCTGTGTCGCCGGTGACCAGATACGCACGGCAGTTGATCGCGAGTGCGAGGAGGTAGTCGTCGTCGGGGTCGCGAGAGCCGACCGGCGGTGGGCTTGCTGGATCCTCGGCGAGGCTGACATGATCGCGGACCCAGCTGGCGAAGGCGGCGGCTTTCTCCGGAGGGATCCGCTTGCGCAGCTTGGGATAGGCGAGCGTTCGCCTGAGCTCCGCGAGGAGCAACCCAGAGACGACAAGCTCAAACTGGCCGTCGCGGCTAGCACGCGGGATCTCGGCCGACGACCCCTTGGCGGACAGCACCCCTGAGATCAGGACGTTGACATCAACGACCGCGCGCACCAGATGCCCGTCGGCGAGGCCTCGTCGCGTGTTGCGCCTCCACAGCGAGCTCGGACGCCTTGGCTTCGGCCATCGTCGCATTTGCCCACAGCTCGTCGAGAACGTCGAGCTTGAGATCGCGGCGCAGAGACTCCTCGATCACGGCGCTGTCCGAGACGCCGGTACGCGCTGCGCGAATCTTGACCCACTTCAGAACGTCTTCGTCGATCGTGAGCGTCGTACGTACCTTGGACACAAGCGCATCTTACCATCACGATGCGGTGATGGTAAGATGAAGACCCAGAGCGGAGCAGCAGGAGCGAGTGCAGCCGGCATCGCCGGCGGCGCGCAATTCGTGCGGCGACGGCACGCCGCAGGACGAATGCGATTGTCGGCGAGATCCGCGGTTCCGCGCAGAGTTGTGCGGTTTGGCGGCGTGTGTGAGAGGTGTGGTGCTGGCGAAGCAGAGCGCCGACTGGTGCCGCCGTGGCCAGCGCGGCGGCGCGGCTACCGTATGGCGTCGGCGACGCGGTGAGCTCGTGATGTCTTGCGGTCACACCGTCGCGGCGAACCCGCCCGCGCCGTTGATCGGCGTCCCCGCAGCGATTTGCGGCAGGCAGTCGTTGAGGAAGATCCGCGCGACGAGTTCCTGGCGTGAGGAGACGTCCGTCTTCTCGAACAGGCTTTTGATGTGGTCCTGGACGGTGTAGGGGGACAGGACGAGCCGTTCGGCGATCTCTGGGTTCGTCGAGCCGGCAGCGAGCAGGCCGGCGATCTCGCGCTCCCGGGCCGTGGCGCCGTCCGCCTCGAGGCGGACGGCGGTTGACGCGGGGCTGCCGCTGCGTTCCAGGACGATGGCGACGCGTCCGGTGGCCGCGCCGTCGGGCAGCGAGGCGTGCAGCGTGATCCAGCCACAGGCGGCGGGGACGGCCACTGTTCGTTCCTGGCCCTCCGCGCTGGCAGGCGTCCTGCGGGTGAACGCGGCCAGTGCCAGCAGCGCAGCCGGAGGCGTCTCGTCGCGCGAGGACCCGGCGCCGGAGCGCATCGCATCGAGCAGTTCGTGGGCGGGGACGTGATCAGCTCGACCTCGTTTCCGGGGCCGAGCAGCACGAGGCCTGGTGACGCGACCCCGGTCGCGCTCCGGCGCCCGGCGTCGAAGCGCAGGGATGACCGGATCCCCTCGGCCACAAGGCTCGTGATGCTCGCCAGAGCGTCGACCTGCGCGGCGGTGAAGTCGGGCTGACCCTCCAGGCGGGCGATGTGGACCGCTCCCCAGCAGCGCCCCGCGGGTGACGAACGCCGCACGCAGTTCGTGCGGGATCCCGGCGGGTGCCAGCACCTGCTGGTAGCGAGTGCTGCGTTGCGGACGCCCAGCGGTCGCCTGGCTGAGCGTGCCCACCGGCACCCGCTTGCGCGCCAGCGAGGCAAACGTGTTGAGATCCGAGACGAAGTACTCGCTCGCGACGATCCCCGCGCCGGCGGCCGTCACCGTGTCGGTCGTGAAAACGCCGCTGCTGACCAGCTCGTGCGGGCTGTCGCTGGTCAGCAGACGTGTCTGCGGGTCGATCGTATGCCAGCAGGTGGCAGCACTCGGAACGACTCGGCGCAGACGGGCTGTCACCTCGGCGTAGTACTCCTCCCGCGGCAGGCCCCGGGCCCCAACGTCGAGGTGGCCGCCGGATACGGGATCGAGATCCTTGGACCTCCCGGTATCCCGGCCTGACCCACAACCACGCGATCAGAACAACAGAGGAGCACAACATGCCCGTTACCGAACTCGAGGACCTCGCCCGCACCCGTGACGCCCACGTCGCCGCGCTCAACGCCGGCGACGCCGACGGGCTGGTGAGCTGTTTCACCCCCGACGGCGTCCAGATGCCGCCGAACGAACCGGGGGCACTGACCGCATCCGGGCGTGGTCAGCCGGAATGCTCGCAGCCTTCAACGCCGACTTTCGGCTCGAGGTCGACGAGGAGGAGCGACTCGGACACGACTGGGCACTTGAGCGAGGCATCTACTGGATCGCGCTCACCCAGAAGACCGGTGGCAAGCCGATCCGCGACCACTGCGAGTACATCACGCTGTACCGGCGCGACGCTGACGGCGAGTGGCGGATCGCCCGAGACATCTGGAACAGCGACCGGCCCCCTGCCTGACCGCCGCCCCGAACGTACGATCGGCGCCGCGACCAATCGGCCGGCACGGAGCAACCACGCCGGCAAACGTCAGGCGCCGTCGCCCGCCACCGGTTCCCGCCCCGGGGCGGGACTGAGCGTCGGCGACAGCGCAGACTCCGGGACGATCGAAGCGCGCCGTTACCCGGCCGGCGTGAACTCGGGCGCGACCACCATCTGTGACCGCGAGGTGGTGCTAAGCCGGATCTCCTTCACCGGCTGGTAGCCGGGATCGTTCAGGAAGCCCCAGGCTGCCTCGGTGTCGGCGAAGCGGATCACAACGGTGCTGTTCGGCGGCTCACCCTCGGCGGGCTCCGCGTCGGAGCCGGCGACCAGCATCTCAGCGCCGTACTTCTGCAGGAACGGCCTCACCCCGGGCAGGTACTCGCTGCGGTACCGGTCAACGTCATCGATCTGTTGCATCAGAACGAGATATGCGGCCATTCGTCTCCTCGCGCATCGTCTCGGCAGCCACCAGCATGACAGCTCATCGAATCACGTCAGGACCCCCCCACGACCAGAGCGCCCACAGCACACAAGCAGGCAGCGCCGGCTGACGCGTCACGCGGCCGCTACAGGCCTCACCAGGCCACGCGCGGGGGCAACCGTGCGCGACTCGGACGGCGGCTATCTCGGCCGGGTGGTCCTGGATGTGGCGGTCTCGCGTGATGATCAACCATCCGCGCTGGGCGACCGCAGGAATCCACACCTCGTCCTTGACAGCCGGTGTTGTATCCGGGCAGGCCGGGGTGATCGGGATGCGCGTGAGTGATGAGATGGGCACTGGGCCGCCGCCCGCCGAGTGCACGCATGATCCGCTCAGCATGCCGGCGCCCGCCCGCGTCCACGAGCACGTCACCGATCACGTATGCGTTGATGGCCCTGCGGGATCCGCATACAGTCGATGTGGAAGACGTCCGCAGCGATCTCCTTCACGAACGCGACCCTACCGCGCCAACGCACGCGCGTCGCAACCAGGCCAAGTGCCGGTCGTGCCGTCGGGCGTGCGCTCGTTGCAGCGAGATGCGGATGGCTTGCGCCTCCGAGCAGAGCAAGCGTCGAGCGACGTCGCCCCTTGCTGACTCGCGATCAGCATCGCCCGTGAGTGCCGACCGCCGGGGGTGGACCGGATGACCGCTCCCACCTCAGAGCACCGCTCCCGCGCACGAAGCGCTTCGGTGACGATTGGATGACCGGCGCGCCGTCAGTTGTGGGGCTGCCGCGAGTCTTGAGATTGGCGGTGGCTGTCGGGCGAAGATCGGCGACGTTGCATCCGCGTTCAGCCTCGGGAGGGGTCGGCCTGAACGGTGTGCAGGAGGCGCGGGCGATGCTCGGGCTTTGAACGCGGGAACTATTCATGGCCGACCGGGGGTTATATGGGGTGATGGACGATTTCGACGAGTTCGTCGCCGCCAACCTCGAGCAGCTGCTGAAGACGGCCTACCTGATCACATGGGATTCTGGCGAGGCCGAGGATCTCGTGCAGGAGTGCCTGTTCAAGGTCGCCCGGCGGTGGCCGCGCGTGCGACGGATGGCGCAGCCACGGGCCTACGCCCGGCGGATTCTCGCCAACCTGGCGCTCGACGCTGCCGGCGGGCGCACCCGGCGTCGCAGCGAGCTCGACGGGGCGCGGGCGGTCGCCGACGGACCGGCTCGGGATCTGCTCGTCGGGTTCGAGACGCGAGCGGAGCTGCTCGACGCGCTCGCGCGCCTGACGCCACGTCAACGGGCCGTGCTCGTCCTGCGCTACTTCAACGACTTGACCGAGGCCCAGACGGCCGAGGTCCTCGGCTGCTCGCCGGGGACCG
>Ga0302325_10004981_pt1 | contig 30513 bp, 33 predicted proteins | sample Palsa_T0_2_FD_201948 | JGI IMG/M metagenome (GOLD analysis project Ga0302325, IMG submission 201948) | Peat permafrost microbial communities from Stordalen Mire near Abisko, Sweden - Palsa_T0_2 | ecosystem: Environmental > Terrestrial > Soil > Palsa > Peat permafrost | place: Sweden: Abisko... | reverse complement strand
CAACCCAACGCAGCCCCAGACTCGTCGCCCGCTACTTCGACGGCAAACACGTCAGCTACGCCAAAGCCGCATGACGGCTATTCAAAGGCCGGAGTAATAACCCCGTCACCGCCGCCGCCCGAGCCTTCATCGACGAAGCGGCACCGAGTACACCAATCTGAGCTTCTCCGCCCTGCAGTGCAAGCGCTCGTTTGGGACCTGCGTCTGCAGTCTCACCGGGCCGCTCGACCTCGGCCAGCCGACGATGAGCACCACCTCAAGGCGGCCCCTGAACGCCGCTCTCGTCGAGGGGGGGAGCAGCGCGAAAACTGGAGGTACTTCCGAGGGCTAGAAATCGCTTGCTGCGCTGCGCGCACTCCTCGCCTGAGCGAGCGGTGAGTTGCGCCAGACCCGAGGTGCTTCCCGAGTCGCTCGGCGCCCGACCCGGCGGAGACCGCCCCACTCGTGCAGGCGCGGGCTCCTCGTTCACGCGGAGGATCCCGGTCTGGATCGTCCAGATACCGGCGGCCTCGGTCGAGAGGACCACGCGCTCGAGGAGCGCTTGCACCCTGAGTCTCAGGTCTTGTGCCGAGCGACGGCAAGCGCCCTTGCCGTCGTTATCTTTGCGCGCTAACCGCGACCTCGCCTGCCAGTCGCGCCCTTCCACGGGGATCTCCCGAGGCGTTGGCTTCGATGCGACGGGTAGCCTCGCTGACTAACCTTCTCCTCTCAGAGACGGGAGGCAATTGGATGGTCACGAAGTTGAGTCCTTGGTCTGTTTCCGAGACCGTGTCCCGTCTGACCGGGGTACTGGGGTCGAGGGGAATCAAGCTGTTCGCCGTTATCGATCACAGCGGCGAGGCCGAGGCGGTCGGTCTCGAGCTACGCGACACCAAGGTGGTCATTTTCGGCAGCCCGCTTGCAGGAACGCCGCTCATGGCTGCCGCACCGCTCAGTGCGCTCGATCTCCCGCTCAAGGTTCTCATCTGGGCAAACGGCGATCACACTCAGATCAACTACACCGCGCCGGCCGAGCTCGCAGCCCGCTACGGCCTCAGCGAGGAACTGGCCGGCAGGCTCGCCGCGATCGACGCAGTCACCGACCAGGTCATCGCCACCACCTGAGAACCATTCTGACCATCTTTCATCCGCCAAGCGGAGTGCGTCGAGGATGAAGTGCGGAGTGCCTCCAGGATGAAGCGAACACCACATCGGCTGACCAGCCCCGCTTGAGCCAGCGACGTTACGAGATTCGTAACGAGGCTTCCGCATCTGCGATCCGCGGTTCCGTCCGGGAGCGCAGTTCGACCTCGTCCTCGGGTATTCCGAGGTTGCTGATGGCTGCCCTCAACAACGCCAGCCACCGGTGGTCGCCGCGGTAGAACTGACGGGTGGCGGCTTCGCGCTCCCTATCGAACTCCTTTGCGATCTCCTCCTCCTGTGTTCGCTCGACGATCTCCCGTCGACACTCGGGGCAAACGCGAACGAGGCGACCCCCCGATGATCTCGACAGGTGCGTAGGGTGTCGGCTGTTTCTTGCTCACCTCAAGCTCCTCGCCACGTGAGCGCAACAACGGGAGCACACGCCAACCATTCTTTCACGTAGCCCCGAGCGGCAGTGCCGTCGACTGCGCCAGTGCGGGAGTACGCCCTGAGCGCCGCGCTAGATTCGTTCGGTGCGGGGGCGCCGTCGCTTCGAGAGGCGGACCAGCAGTCGTCTTTGGTCAGCTCCCGGAATCAGCTCTCGACTGCTGTGGCTCGTCCGCTCGCCGCACTGCTGAACATCTTCCAGAACAAGAGGAGATCAACAATGGCCGCAACGCTGAAGCTGACGCATAAGGCAATTGGAGTCGAAGTCCGACGTGGCGCGTACGACATCGTGGTTGACGGTCAGCGTGCCGGATCGGTCGAAATGAACCACACGATCGAGATACCAATCGAACCTGGACGTCACACCCTGCAAGTGCGCGAAGGCCGAAACTCCAGCCGAACTCAGACCTTCGACGCCGCTGAGAGCCAAACCGTCGCCTTCCGATGCACCGGAAAGAGCTTTCTACCGATCTTCCTCGCGTCCTTCGTCATCCCCAGCCTGGCGCTCCAGCTCCGCCGTCAAACCGATGATCGGTCGCCGTGACTCTCAAATCAGCGACTCTTTGAACCCTTGAAGTCCTGACACCGCCGCGGCAACCGGTTTAGCGGCTCTGGTGGTTGCGTGGTGCGGCTCGTACATGCATTTCGCTTGCCTCTGGTTCCGTGAACGCTGAGGATCTCGACAGACTCGTTATCCTCGGGGTCGAACGAATGCGGCATGCGGGTATCGAACTCCGCGACTTCACCAATGCGCATTGTGAGGTCGTGTTCGCCGAGGACGAGCCGCATGGTGCCGGAGAGGACGTAGACCCATTCATAGCCTTCATGCGTGCGGAGGTTTCGTTCGCGCTCGGGCGGGATGACGACCTTCCAGACTTCGAGATCGTTTGACCGCTGCGTTAGTGGAAAGACCAACCGCCCGTTACGGGTGCGAGGTTTGAGACGGATGCGCGGATCGCCGACCTCGGGCGCGCCGACGAGTTCGTCGAGCGGCACCTGATGCGCCTGGGCGAGAGGAAGGAGGAGTTCAAGACTCGGCTCTCGCTGGCCGCTCTCCAGTCGCGACAGGGTGCACTTGGAGAACCCGTCTTGGCGGCAAGGGTAGTGAGGGTGACGCCGCGGTGGAGGCGCAGCCGCTTGAGGCGCGGCCCGACGTTAGTCAGGACGTCGGGGATCGATCGCTTTTCGTCCACGCTGTGACGCTACTTACGCATTCCCAGAAATTGGGATTGCGTACGGCACCGGCTCGCCGGCCCACGTCGCGTTCGAGGGTGACTCGCGGGCGCAGGTAGACGCGTTTCATCAAGCCGCGCTCGCGGCTGGCGGGCGCGACCGCGGAGCGCCGAGACTGCTTCCCGAGTACTTATACGGCTACTACGGCGCCTTCGTACTCGATCCGGACGGCCACAGCATCGAGGCTGTCTACCACCAGTAGCGCTGCATCGCCCGGACGCTTCCCATGCTTTTGCCTTGGCCGTCGCTGCCCGCGAACACCAACACCCTGAGCTCGGCATGATCCTTCAAGGCTCTCGCTGCTTCGCGTCTCCTGCGCTGACGGGCAGGTCATCCTCGACGAGGCGCTTTCGACGTGCCGGTCCCGAGCCGAGCTACTCGGTGGGCCAGTCGCTTGGTCGAGACTCTCGCACCCATGAGCCCCGCGCGTCGTCGCGAGACGCGATTGGTGTGATCTGTTGACTTCCTCTGGGGCGAGCCGAGGACCGGCTGAGGTCGCGGTGCTACCGTGTGGCTGTCGCCGTAGTCATCGGCGGTCTTAGGGGCTCTGCTGGGTCGCAAGATGCGTGGCCCGGGGAACTGTCCTCCCACAGCGGTGCGGGTTGGAGCGTCGCTCATGGCCGGCCTCGTTCGTCACGGTCGGCCCATTCGGTCGCCCGGAGGAAACGTGTCTGAAGCACCCGGATCGCTGTTCCCTGGAAAGTGGCGGAGGCGGACCACCCGCGCTCGACCGGACGCGTTCGTACGCGTCGGCAGGCTTGCTCTCCCGGCCGGCAACGACGGTCGTCACCCGCCGCCGCGCCCGCGTGTCCTGATCGCGAACGAGAAGCGCGAACGGCCCGAGCTGCTCGCCCAGGTCGTGATCGGGCTCGACGTGATCGGCCGCGAGATCTATGTCAGAGAGGTTGACCCGTCACCGCCAGGGAACACCCCAACGACGCCGTCGTCGGGCTCGGCTCAAGCTCGGAATACGCGCTCGCGATCCTTTCCGAGATCGTCCGTGACGCCTCGTGCCCGCTCATCTCGATCCTGCACGCACCCGACCCCGCGTTCATCAGCGAGGCTGCGAAACGCGGGGTGTTCGCCTGCTTCATCGAAGCAACCCCGACGAGTTCCAAAGCGCGATCGACGTCACCCTCCAACGCTTCCACGAGTACAAGAACCTCCAGGGGGCGTTCGGGCGACGCGTCCAGATCGAACAAGCGAAAGGGAACCTCATGGCACGCCAACCAGCACAGCAGCCGCAAGCTCGGCGACGTCGCCGCAGCCGTCGACAGCCACCTCCTACTCCTCCCGCCTTGCGCGGCGGACGCCACCGCTTGACCTGGGTTGAGCCAACACCAACGACGGAGCCTTCATGGCCACCGCACCAGCGAACCGAAGCAAACAGACCGGGGCACCCTCCGCGCACGAGCGTTCTGGGGGGACCGCGACTGTGCGCATGGGCCATCACGTAAGCCTGGAGCGCTCCAGAACCCGAACCCCAATCCGAGGATGACACCGCAGCGGCCGTCCTCAAGTCCGCCGCTGGGAGGCTTGTAGTCCATGTTCTTCCTCCTCCGCCGTTACGGTCCTCGCAGCCGCAAGGCTCAGGTTATGGTGGCCGCTGCCGTCATCACCGTCGCCGTCGTGGTCGACCTGCTCTTCTCGGCCCGTCCTGCGCTGTCCATTGGCCTGATCGTGGCTGTCCTGGTGATAGGCACGGTGGCGCGCCTGTTTCGGATTCGCCGGGCGCGCGGCGAGCACCCGACCGACCCGAGCGCCAGAGAATGAGGTCCGTTATGGGCAGCGACAAGCGCCGCGCGGGCGAGACAGACCCAGCAGTCGTGACCGTTGATGCGCGCGAATCGTCGGAGCAGCGGTTCGCTCCGGTGGGCGCCGCCGAGGCGGCTGTGACGGCCGTGGATCTCACGCGGCGTTTCGGGGAAGGGGAGACGGCCGTGGACGCGCTGCGGGGCGTGTCGCTGGTGATCGAGAGCGGCAAGTTGACGGCAGTGATGGGCCCGTCGGGGTCGGGCAAGTCGACGCTGATGCACATCCTGGCTGGTCTCGACGCGCCGACGAGCGGCACGGTGACGATCTCTGGGGAGCTGACCACCGGGATGAACGACAACGAGCTGACCCACCTGCGCCGCGACCACATCGGCTTCGTGTTCCAGTTCTACAACCTGCTGCCGATGGTGACCGCCGAGGAGAACATCAAGCTGCCGCTCTCGGTCGCGGGCCGGCAGGTGGACGAGGCGTGGTTCGCTGAGCTTACGGCGAAGGTCGGGCTCGCCGATCGGCTCGGTCACCGCCCGGCTGAGCTGTCCGGGGGTCAGCAGCAGCGGGTCGCGGTGGCACGCTCGCTGATCACCCGTCCGACGGTCATCGCCTCCTCACGGAATGGTTGCTGACGTGCTCCCGATTCTCGCCGACGCCACCGTGACTGGCAAGCTTCGGGCCAAAGCGCCGTGGTCTGCGCCAGCGTTCGCCGATGACGCCAGAGGCGGCCCGTTCTCAGTGAGTCACCGAGCGTCTCTGAGCATGAACGTGACCGGCGGGCATGCTCCGGCTAAGGCGCTGCCTGTGACCTCGAAGCCCTGGCGCTCGTAAAACGGAAGGCTGCGGGGGTTCGGGGTCTCGAGGTAGACGGGCACGTGATCCTGATCGACGATCCGCAGGCACTGCTGCATCAACTCGCTGCCGAGACCCCGGCCCTGGAGGGCCGGATCGACACCGAACCACGGCAGGTACCAGTGCGGGAACCTGGGATGCGCTTCGTCCATTTGCCTGACCACCGAAAAGACATCTTCGTGCTTTGCCGATGCGACGCTCTCGGAGAGCACCGCCATGATTGCCTCGCCGTCCGGCTCCACGCCGGGAGGCAGCCAGAGCGCGACGGCAGAAAAATCGCCGAGCCTCCAGACCGTCCCCTCGGCAAACGCCCTGCCGCCGAACGCCGCGAGAAACGCCGGGAACCGCATCAGATACTCGCGCGCCTCCGGATACATCCATCTCTCGACCGGATCGGCCGCAAACGCCATCACGAGAACGTCAAGAGCCCTCCCCGCGTCGCTCTCGCCAACGCCCGAAAACGACTGGGCCATCACACGATCACCTCGCCTGCGCAAACAGTCCCACGGATTGTGGCCGAGTTACTTCGCCTGTCATCGCGCTCAGAGCTGTTCCCGCTCGGTTAGAAGTTCTGCATTTCTCGCGTAACGGAGGGCGACATTCATAGCGCGATCTTCGCCACCTTCGACGGCTTGACTTCGGGGCCCTCCTCGCGCCCCGCCCCAGCCGAGCATCTGCATACCACGGACTCCCTCAGCTTCAGGTCGGGACCTGGGGAGCATGCGGCGCCGCAAGCGAGTGTAGCCAGACGTAGCACATACTGCTGCCCGGTTCGTCAACTTCTCTTGACATACTCGGATCGTCAATGTACATTGACGGCCATGGACGTTCATGACACATGCGCCGCCCTTGATCGGCAAATCGGCGAAGAGGTCGCCTACGACCCACTCCGCGCGCTCTCCGCAATCGGCCAAGCGCGACAGATCATTGACACACAACAACGGCGTGCCGTACGAGCAGCATTGAAAGGTCACTCCTGGGCCGAGATTGGCGCCGCCATGGGTGTGACAAAACAGGCTGCCCACCAGAAGTTCGCGCGGGCCTGGATCGAAGAGATCGAGGCCGAAGTAAAGGCAGCCAGTGCGACCGCGACAAGCGCACGCCGCGAAGGCGACCACGAGCGCGCCGCCGCGGCGAAGGCCACGATCGACCACCTCATCGCGGAGATCAAGCGGAGCAAGCCACGGACATAAGCAAGGTTCCTTGAAACCGAATCGCCGCGGCGAGACCAGGCTCGGCCACCCGAGCGCTCTTGCGCCTGGTCGGGTCAAGCAATTCTGTGGCTGCAGCTCCACGGCGGTCGAAGAGGCGGCACGACTGGCCCGTGGAGGCTGCCAGGGAGGTTTATCGAGTCGGAAACGCCACGCCTTTCCGCCACGCATCGGTGCACGTGGGCGCGGACGCGACGCTCAGGTTCCCGGCCGCGAGCGCAGCAACAGGCGCGACGCAGGTTCGCTACCGCCGTAGACCGAGCCCCGAGGGGCCCGCGGTGCTGAGGGTGCGGGTGGTAGGGTGGCGAATGGCGGTGCCGTAATCGTCGGTGCTGCGTTGTGTTTTCGCCGGGCCCCAAGACATGCGGCCCGGCGGAATGTCCTCCCATAGCGCTACGGGTTGGAGCCGATCCATAGCCGGTCGCGCTCGTCGTGGTCGGTGCTCTTGTCTCGACCGGAGGAGGAACCTTGTCGGATGCACCCGTACTGACTGTCCTGGACGGCGCTCGCCCGTCGGCCCCTGCGGGGGCGTCCTCGAGTTCGTTGGCCTCCCCGGGCTCTCTGGGAAGAGCCGTGCCTGACTCGAGGGTGCGGCATCTGCGTGTGCTGATCGCGAACGAGAAGCGTGAGCGGCTCGAGCTGCTCGCCCGGGTCGTGATTGGGCTCGGACATGACGTGATCGCACGCGCGATCGACGTCAAAGAGGTCGGGCCGGTCACGGCGAGGGAACACCCCGACGTCGCTCTCGTCGGGCTCGGGTCAAGCTCAGAACACGCACTCGCGCTGATCACTGAGATCGTCCGCGACGCGTCCTGCCCCGTCATTTCCATCCTTCACGCAGGCGACCCCGCCTTCATCCGCGAGGCCGCGAAACGGGGAGTGTTCGCCTACATCATCGACGGCGCCCCCGACGACCTCCAAAGCGCGATCGACATCACCCTCCAACGCTTCAACGAGTACCAGAACCTCCAGGGAGCGTTCGGACGCCGCGCCCAGATCGAACAGGCAAAAGGGATCCTGATGGCTCGCCACTCGATCAACGCCGAGCAGGCCTTCACCCGGCTCCGTAACCACTCCCAACACAACGGCCGCAAACTCAGCGACCTCGCCGCCGCCATCGTCGAGAGCCACCTCCTGCTCCTCCCCCCAACACCGCCGGCCCACCAAGCTCCCTGAGCGTCCCCAAGCCCATTGAACATTCGGCCCCTGCGCCCAATCGACGAGGAAGGACGCCATGGCAGAGACGCAGTCCGCGACAAGACACTCCGGAACGACGCAGTTCACGATCGGGGCGAAGTCAGCTGGAGCGACGGGGCCCGCGGGAAGGTAACCCCGGTGATCGTCGACCCCGTCGCGCGCGCGCTCACCTCGTCGTCGAACCCAAACACGGACCCGGCCGCCATGGGTGGCATGGGCATGGGAGGAATGGGCATGGGCGGCATCGGGAGCCTGTCGCAGACCGTCACCACCGACACCGTCCCGCTGGGCGAGATAGACGCGCGCCGCGGCGACCAGGTCGAGGCGATCGACGGCGACATCGGACGCGTCCGGGGCCTCGTGATCAACCCCGCGCGACTACCGCGTCACCACGTCCTGCTCCAAGACGGTCACCTCTGGGGCCGCAAAGACGTCGCAATCCCGATCAGCGCCGTAACCAGGGTCGACGACGGAATCCGGCTCAACATCACCAAACAGCAAGTCAAAGACCTACGGCCCGTCTACATCGACCTCCCAACGCATAGGTACCCAGCGTGGACGCCACGAGAGAGAAAGCCGTGAAAAGATTCCAGTACCGGCCGCAACATCAGGCGAAACGTTCGTGTGCTATCTGCGGCCCGGGAGGTTCGTCCCGTGTCTGACCCTCGCCAAGCGACGGCGGAGAAGGCCGGACCGCGCGTCCCTCGCCAGCTGCGCGGCTTCGGCTGGGCCCTCTCCGTGCTTCTATGGGCCGTCGCGTCGGATGCTCGCCCCCTGCTCGCGCTTCTCAGCGTCCTCGCCGCCTTGGCGATCCGTGGCTTGTCAGTGATCGTGACCAGATCCGAAACGGGGCGCTCCGTCTTTTGGTCGCCCTGGTTCTTCGCGATCGCGGGCCTATGCGAACTCGTTTGGCTGATCGCGCATGCGGTGCGCTAAGCGGCAAGGGAAGGGATTGCCGGCGGCGGCAAGCGATCCTTGGTGGCGATGACGACTCCTGGTCCGCTCGCTGACGTGCTTCCAAGGAATTCGCGCAGAGCATCGAGGCCCTCCTCATGCGCGCCGCCCATGATTACTGCTAGGAGCTCTGGGAGGTTCGCCTCCAGGTGCGCGAAGCTGACGGCATCGACGTTGTCGGCCTTGCGAGCCCGAGCTGTTTTTTGTAAGGTCCGCCATACATGAGTCCTGCGCATGTCTCGCTGAGTCGGGCGGCGGTTGTGGCTGTCACGGCGCTCACGGTCTGCCTGGTCGGATGCGGTGGTTCGAACAGTCCGTCGATCGTTCTCTACAACGGGCAGCACACGCAGCTGACCGCGGCGCTCATCTCGGCGTTCCAGAAGCAGACCGGGATCGCGATCCGGTTGCGCACCAACGATAGTCTCGTGCTCGCCGACCAGATCCTCGAGGAGGGGCACGCCTCCCCCGCCGACATCTACATCTCGGAGAACTCCCCGGAGCTGGTCACCCTCGACCAGCACGGGCTACTCGCCAAACTCCCGTCGTCGATCCTCGACCAGGTACCCGCCGCCGATGACGCTCCGGACGGCGACTGGGTCGGGATGGCGCTCCGGGTCAGCGCCCTGGTCTACGATCCCTCGCTCATCTCGCGCTCCAAGCTCCCCGCCTCCATCCTGACCCTCGCCCAGCCGCAGTGGAAGGGCAAGATCGCGATCGCCCCGATCGACTCCGACTTCCCCCCGCTCGTGGGCGCCGTCATCGACGAGTACGGCACAAAGGCCGCCGTCGCTTGGCTCGCTGGCCTAAAGCGAAACGCGCAGACCTACCAGGACGACGAGTCCGTCGTCGCCGCTGTCAACCGCGGCGCCGTCGCCTGCGGGATCATCAACCAGTACTACTGGTACCGGCTCCGCCTCGAGGTCACCAGCCGAGCCATGCACAGCACCCTCTACTACTTCCCCAACCACAACGTCGGCTCGATCACCAACATCTCCGGCGCAGCCATCCTCGCCACGAGCAAAAACAAGACCGACGCAGAGAAATTCCTCGCGTTCGTGGTCAGCCGAGCAGGCCAGGAGATCATCGCCCACAGCGATGATTTCGAGTACCCCGCGCGCGCCGGCGTACAAGCCAACAGTGCCCTCCCGCCACTCGCAAGCACCGACCACGCCACCCTCAGCGTCACCGCGCTCGGCACCGACAAACAGGCCTCCCAGCTGCTCGAACAGTCCGGGCTGATCTAACGCTCTCGCCCGCACACACAGGTCGCAGAGACCCTCACCGCGAACCCCTGACACCTTCAAGCCCGGAGTCACCCGCTGACGGGATGCAGACGCGCTTTGCCGCCTCCCAGGCGAAGACCACAGCTCGACCCTTCCATCGGCGTTCCTGTCGCGGCAGGAACGCGACCTGCCTTTACCTGCGTTTCCGCTGCTCGAGAGCTCGAGAACAAATCCTCACATGCTCAGGCGCCGAATTCCATAAACAGCAACTCCTTCAGCATAGAGCTCCCTCATCTCCTTTTCCGTGCCGGTCTCCCGGCGCACCGAGCCGCACAGCCGGGTCACGCAACTCAACGGCATACTTCCTCAGGGCAGCGATACGTGGAGCGTCTGCTACCCCCAGTACAAATCCTGGGCTCGGAGCCTCCAACTTTTTCCAGGGTCCATCAGGGCTGTGTTTTCTCTCTCGCCAGCTCAATACGCGTCATCGAGGTGCAAAGAGAAGTGAGCTCAGTCGACGGGAGAAGGATCGGATTGGAGGCGAAGTGAGATGGCAGGTGTGAAGAAGATCGCAATCCTCGACGACTACATCGGGGTCGCCCTCGAGTACGGCGACTGGACAGTGCTGCCCGACGATGCGGAGATCACCGTCTACCGCCAGGCGATCCCCGCGGAGCACCTCGTTGATGAGCTGTACGACTACGAGATCGTCGTCATCACCCAGCAGCGAGCGCGCTTTCCTCGTACGGTCCTCGAAGGTCTCCCGCACCTCAAGCTGATCGTGTGCAACGGCAGGACGAGCAATGTCGTCGACCACGAGGCCCGGTTGGAGCGGGGGGTCATGCTCTGCGGTACTGCGGAGACCGAGCAGGGCGCCGTGGTGGGCCCCTTCGACCAGGAGGAGCGTCGCGGCCTGCCGACGCCATCGGAAATGGCATGGGCGCTCATCTTTGCCGTCGCTAAGCGGATCGGTATCGAGGACCGGGCCATCCGCGCCGGTGGCTGGCAGACCGGGTTCCCCATCCCGCTTGCCGGCAAGACCCTCAGCCTTCTCGGCGCGGGCCGCCTCGGCGGCGCGATGGTCCCGGTCGCGAAGGCACTCGGCATGGAGGTCGTGGCGTGGAGCCAGAATCTGACCGAGGAGCGATGTGCCGAGCTCGGGGTGACCAAAGTCACCAAGGACGAGCTCGTGAGGTCTGCGGACGTCCTCGGAGTCTTCCTCGTCTTCTCGGAGCGCTCTCGCAACACACTGGGTGCCGAAGATCTCGTCAAGATGAAGCGCGGGGCGATCCTGGTGAACATCTCCCGCGGTCCGATCGTCGAGGAGGCTGCCCTGGTCGAGGCGCTCCGGTCCGGTCACCTCGCCGGTGCCGGCCTCGACGTTTTCGACCGTGAGCCGCTCCCGGATGACCATCCCTTCAGATCGCTCGACAACGTCGTCGTCACCCCGCACCTGGGCTATATCACCGAGCAGCTATTTCGCACCTCGTGGCAGCGAATGGCCGAGGACGTGGCGGCATATCTCGCAGGATCACCCATCCGGGTCGTGACTAACCCAGCCGACTGTCCGCCCATGGCGCCGAAGTGATGCGGGCAAGGCATAAACGCCACTCGGGTGGCGCTTCTCGTATCCGCCACGGTGCTCATCGGGATGTTCAACCCAAAGATCGACAGCTACTGGAAACACCCCCTTGAGGAGACCATGAACCCAGCCGCGGGCGACGGCGAGGCGCGACGAGAACATGACAGTGGGGGCGGCCGAGGATCAGCACGCGGTCGAGGCGCTCGTCGCGGGCGGTGCGGACCCACCGCGGGACGGCCGCATTCGCCCTCGGCACCCACCTCGAGCCGATTCTCCGCGTCTACATGGCGCATTACAACGGCGAGACGCACCCGGATGAACGGGCCCGCGCGAGCCCGTCGCGTGGGCCCAATTCTGTCCTAAACGCTCGAAAATCGGTTGCCCAGGCATGGAAGGCCGCTCATTTGCACTTGAGGCTTCGTACCATCGCCCACGTGTCAGACTCTCAGCGTGGAGAGGTCGAATCGCGAAGACGAAGTGCTTGAATCGGCGGGGGATGAAGTGCCGCTTGCGGCCGTCAGGGCAAGCCGGTGGCATGGGCCGAGCGGGACGTCTTGACCATCGCAGTTCGCCAATTCGGCAAGGCGCCGTCCGTCGTTGGGACGGTTAGTGCATCCAATGCCCGGCTCACTGCTCCACCAGCCAACGGACTGAAGGATCTGCTCGGCAGCGCGCGAGGCAGTGCGGCCCGCCGCGCGTCAGCCACTAACCGGTAAAGGCGGTCATCATGACTCACATATCAACCACGAGCGCGGCGGTCAGTACGCAATGAACGCCCCCGCCTCAATCACCATCTCGCCAGTCCGCGTCGCCGACCTGCTCGCCGAGGGCGAGCCGATGCCGGTCTACGTGCACGTCATCGACCATCCCGATGCGCGTGTGCTAGTCGACACCGGCATGACGGAGCTGCACCCTGCGGTGGCCGACCTCGACCCCCGCCTCCGTCCACTGAGCAAACAGGATTTCGACCTCGCCGGCATCGACATCGTCGTCAACACACACCTGCACTTCGACCACTGCGGCGGCAATCACCTCTTCGCCGGCAGGCCGATCTACGTCCAGCGTCGGGAGCTCGACGACGCGCGCAGCGAGGACGACTACACCATTCTCGAGTGGGTCGAGGCGCCCGGCGTGCGGTACGTGCCGGTCGACGGCGAGCTCGAGCTGCTTGCCGGGGTCCGGCTCGTCCCGGCGCCGGGTCACACACGCGGAATGCAGGTGGTCGTCGTCGAGACCGGCGGGCGTCCGGTCGTCGTCGGCGGCGACGTGGCGGTTTGGTTCGGCGAACTCGACGAGCCGCACACCGAAGGCCAGCTGCGGGTGCGCGCGCTCGACCCCGAGCTGGTCTGGCTCGCGCACGAGCACGAGCCGTGGCGACCCCGCACCGGCTAAGGCATCACGCCGCGACTGTTATGGAAGCCGTGCACGCAGCAGATGATCCCGGAACACGGCGCCTCGGCCCACCTGACCGGAGGCCGTTTTGCACGTTGTCGGCGGCTCCAGTTCGGGGCCTCGGACATACTTGTGGTACGCGTGTCGGGGTGCGCTGGGCGTGCGCGGCTGTCGCGGTGCTCGGCTCGCTGATGCTTAGCTCTGCTGCAGGTTGGGGCGCTGCACCTCCGGAGCTGGCACCCGTTGTCCTACCACGGGACCACGGTGCGCATCCGGGGTTTCAGGTGGAGTGGTGGTACACGGCAGGAACCATCGCGGGCAAGCGCGGCGATGACTTCTTCTGGTTCGCGACGGTGTGGAGCAGCATGGGCGCGCTCGTTGCGCGGGTCAACGTCGTTGACCTGCAAGCCAACCGTGTCGTGCTCTCGAAGGAGTACACGAAGCTTGCGGTCGTCGCAGCGCAGCAGCGCCAGATGACTGTCGGCGGGTTCAGCCTCGGCTGGCGGCCGGCGGGGGCGTGGGGGCGCTGGTCGGTTGCTGCCGCGCTTGGCGGACATGGACTATTGCGCCTTACCCTGACCCCGGTTCAGCCCTACCTGCTTAACGGGCAGGAGGGGATCACTCCGCAGGGCAAAGGCGCACTTTCGGCCTACTACTCCAATCCGCGCCTAACGGCCCGGGGAACGCTCGTGGTCGACGGTCGCTCCACGACCGTCACGGGCCAGGGCTGGTTCGACCACCAGTGGGGCAACTTCGTGTCCAACCCCGACTCCCAGCACTGGAACTGGTTCGCCTGCCAATTCACCAACCGGAGCGACCTGATGCTCTACCAGTTCATCACACCCAGCGGTGAGCCCACGGGTATACGCTCGGCGAGCTTCGTCTCGCCGGCCGGGAGGGTCACTCACCCCGGGCAGTTCACGGTGACACCGCTCGCTCCCACGATCCGCCCCGCGGGCGCGACCGGCATCTATCCCCTCCGATGGCACCTGGTGGTCCGCTCGGCGCACGTCGACGTCACGTTGCGGTCGCGCGCACGCAATCAGTTCATCGCCAATGAGCTCGTCCCAGGATTCTGGGAAGGAGCCGCGGCGATCGAGAGCGGCACGCCAGGCAGCTGCATCGTCGAGTCCACACGCGAAGCCGGCTGAGCCGCACGCGCAACGTCGGTTCCGTTGTAGCAACCAATCCGAACCGAATTTCGCCGGTAGCGCCCGCCATCGCGTCGCCTCGCACCGCCAGGTCGACTCCCGCCGAGCCGGCACCACCTCCTCGCTCCCAGCACGACGCCCGAGAGTCTCAGCGCGCCCCCGAGCACGGCAACCCCGACTGTCCACGGACCGTCTACGAGAGAGCCGCTCCTGGCCAACAGTGGCCGCTCCTGTCACTCTCGTTTTGGCTCAGAAATGGCCTTGGGCGGTCAGGGCCGGACACACGCGGACAACTCTCGTCACTCGTGATGAAGCGCTCCGGGGTTCACGAATCCGAGCGCGGGGCGTACATACGCATCGTCTGGCCATGCGTCCCCCTGATGCTCGAGCTGCGACCGCTTCTTCCGGACGGTTTGAACGCGGCAACGAGAGCCATCAGTGACGTGTCAAACGCTCGGCCGAGCGCCATCATGTGACAGAGAGGTGACTGAGCGGCCTGGTGCGATGCAGGCGGGTCGACTCTCGTGCACAATCGGTGTCCGGTGGCCTCGTGAGCTTCGACTACGACCTGCTCGTGATCGGCTCCGGGCCCGCAGGCCAGAAGGCGGCTGTTCAGGGTGCGAAGCTGGGCAAGCGCGTCGGCGTGATCGAACGTCGCGACATGGTGGGAGGAGTCTGCGTCAACACCGGAACGATTCCGTCGAAGACGCTTCGCGAGGCGGTGATCTACCTGACCGGGCTCTCGCAGCAGGAGATGTACGGCTCGAGCTACCGCGTGAAGGCCGACATCACGATGGATGACCTCGGCACCCGCACGAGGCGCGTGATCGAGCGTGAGATCGACGTGATCCGGGACCAGCTGCAGCGAAACCGGGTTGCGCTGATCGCCGGCAGCGCCTGCTTCGCGGACGAGCACACGCTGAGCGTCGAGCGCGACGGGAGCACCAAGGAGCGGCTGACTGCCGCCAATATCGTGATCGCGGTCGGGACGCGCCCCACGCGGCCGGCAGAGGTCGAGTTCGACGAGCGAACCGTGATCGACTCAGACGGCTTGCTCAACCTCGAGCGCATCCCGTCCTCGATCGTCGTCGTCGGTGCAGGCGTGGTCGGGATCGAATACGCCTCGATGCTCGCGCCGCTCGGCACGAAGGTCACCGTCGTCGAGCGCCGCCCGACGATGCTCGACTTTTGCGACGACGAGATCGTCGAGGCTCTGCGTCATCATCTTCGCGACCGCGGGCTCGTCTTTCGCTTCGGCGAGGCGGTCACTGCCGTAGAGCGGCATGAGGGAGGCGCCGTCGTTGTCCTTGAGAGCGGGAAACGGATCGCGACGGACGCGGTGTTCTACTCGGCTGGACGCGAGGGCGCGACAGATATGCTCGGGCTCGAGCGCGCCGGGCTCGAGGCAGACGGTCGAGGACGTATCAGAGTCGACGATCGCTTTCGTACCGCGGTCCCGCACGTCTTCGCCGTCGGCGATGTGATCGGGTTCCCGTCCCTGGCGTCCACATCGATGGAACAGGGACGGCTCGCAGCGCGCGAAGCGTTTGGAGAGGGATCCGGCGGCATGTCCGAGCTGTTGCCCATCGGCATCTACACGATCCCGGAGATCAGCTTCATCGGCAAGACCGAGGCGGAGCTCACCCAGGCGGGCATCCCGTACGAGATCGGGTTATCGCGCTACCGCGAGCTTGCGCGCGGGCAGATCCTCGGAGACTCCTACGGCCTGTTGAAGCTGCTCGTCTCGACCGTCGACCGGCGTCTCGTGGGGGTGCACGCGATCGGCACAGGCGCGACCGAACTGATCCACATCGGCCAGACCGTGATGGCATTCGACGGAACCGTCGACTACCTCGTCAATGCCGTCTTCAACTACCCGACGCTGGCCGAGGGCTACAAGGTGGCCGCGCTTGACGCCGCCAACAAGATCGCCACGCTCGCCCGCATGGGCGGGTAGCGAGCTGAGCAACCCACGCGGCATTCACAGCGACCCCGTCACGGACCTCTCGTCGGGTGGAACCGCTGGAGGGTAGAAGCCGCCTCTCATGGCCGCACCGGTCGGTTGCGATGCTGGTCCCCATGGACCGTGACGGGGCGAACACCGGGTCCCCGGCGCGAGGCGAACGCCGCGTAGGTGTGGGGCGAGGCGTAAAAGTCGCGCAGCGGATCGTTCACGGACGCTTTCTGAAGGGGCGATTCGTTACCTCGCCCGACAACGACGTCGGCTAGACCGTGATCACCAGACTGCCTAGAGAGCAAGGTGTGCACTCAGAGATGAGGGGCAGAGCAAATAGGGACAAGCCGCCGTGACACGACCTGTGCCAGGACAACCGCGCTGATGCTCGCAGGAACGCGCAGTATATTTCTATGCGCGAGCGAGCCCGGAGATTTCCGCTTACGTAAGTATCGCGTCGAGTCGCTCAAGGCTTGACGCGGGCCAGAGCGACTTCCTGTCGTAAGAGGCATCGAACGCTGGCGTCGACTCCGGGATCGTGATCCACCCAACCTTCGACCTCGTGAAGATATGAACGTCAGGCGTCACCCTCGACGGCCGATCAAGCGTCCCCGCCCGCACGTACCGCACCTCGGGTCGTCCGGACTCGCTGAAGACCGCCACCTGGCAGCTCGGACAACGGAAGATCCGCTGCGTACTGCCGTCGTCGCGAGGCACCTCGACCGGTCGCGGAGCACCAGCGATCATCTTCACCCGGTCTGCCTCGATCAGCAGGTTGATCACAAACGCGCTTCCAGTCTGCCGCTGACAGTTCAAGCAATGACAGCAATGGATGGAGAGCGGATCCGACTCCAGCCGGTAGCGAACCGACCCGCACGCGCAACCACCTTCACGAAGCGTACTCATGGTCTCCTTCTTTGGATACAGCGTCGTCGAGTTCCGACAGTACCGCGATCTCCGCGGAAAGCTTGCCCGCGTGCGGCGCATCGCGTGAAGCGTCGCCGTCATTTTCGAACCCTCATCCCCGCAACCCGTGCCGAATCACCTCCTCGACCATCCTCCGACGTGCTTGGTTAGGAGATGCCGCCGCGTACTGTTTGGACGGGGGCCTGGATGCGGTTTACGAGGTGAAGTTTGGCGAGGAGCTGGCGATGTGATTGGCGTCGGTGTTCGTGCCGAGTGAGAGCTCGTCGACGATTTTGTGGTTGGCCCTGCCGCTTGCGAGCTGGGTGAAGGTCTCGAGTTCTCGTTCGTTCCGGGCGGCACGGATTTCGCTGGCTGCCCTGTCGCTGGTCTTGACGGGGATGTCGAGTTCGCGGATGCGCCGCAGAAGCTTGCCGCTTGGCGGAGGAGCGATGGCCGTCCGGTTCGGCCACGCCCACGTCGCACGTACCGCCACGGTTGGGGGAGCGCGATGAGCAGCGTCACCTGCACCACCTCGACGAGATTGCCGTCGGCGAACTGCCGACCTCCGTCGACGGCTGCGAGGACTGCCTGCGGATCTGCGGTGGGTGACTGCACCTCCGGAACTGCCTCACCTGCGGTCATGTCGCTGCTGCGACGACTCACCCAATCCGTCACGCAACAGCGCACGCCCACGCCACCTCGCACCCGATCATCCGCTCGCTCGAGCCCGGCGAGAAGTCGAACTCGTGCTACCTCGACGAGGTCGCGTCCGGATCGACGGCACGACCCGCATCCCGCGGTCGCCGCTCCTGCACTAACTTAACTCCGCGACAAAGGCCCCACGTGGTCACTCGGCCGGGTTGGCACGTGGATCGACGTCGAGAACCGGGGCGTTGTGCCAGGACTGGGCCGCGCATCACTCGACGGGCACCAGTCGCCTTCGGGCGGCCCTCGATGCCTTTACTTCTGCGAGGGCGCGTAGCGAGAGCCTCGACTCCGGCCAGCGTGGTTCAGTAGACGAGACGCTTGAGTTCAGCCTCGACCCCGTCGAGCGGTCCGACGCTGCGCTGAGCGCGGCAGAGGATCACGGCCCCCTCAACGGCAGCAAGGATCGTGAGGGCAAGCGCGTGAGCGCGCCCAGCATCGAGCCCAGATCGCTGCAGGCGCGCGGCGAGCCGCTCGACCCAGTCCTCGAACGCACGGCGCGTGAGTTCGCGTAAGTGCTCGTCATCGGCGGCGTCGATGGCGACAGCCGCGACGGGACAGCCTGCCTCGGCTCCGGATGCCGTCAGTGAGGCGCGCCAGAGCGCGACGAAGTGGGCGAGCACGGCTTCGGCGGGCTCGACTGGCCCGGACTCGATGTGCTCGACGATCAGCCCGCACGTCCATTCGATCGCCTCCGCAACCAGCTGCCGCTTGCCGTCAGGGAAGTGATGGTAGATCGACCCGCGAGGAGCGCCGCTCGCTTCCAACACCTCGGCGAACGAAGCCGAGGCGACTCCCCGGCAACCGATCAGCAGGGCCGCGCTGCGCACCATCCGCCCTTTCGTCTCCCCGCTCACGGCAACTGACACTTGACTATGACGAGCTGCATAGCAATCCTCCCTTGTGGCTATGACATTCATCATAGAAACGAGAGGAGACCCACGATGCCGATGATCGACGTCTACGCGAGCGAAGGCACGTTCGCTGACACGCACACACTCGCCCACGACCTGGCTGCCGCCGTGATGCGTTGGGAGCAAGTCCCGCCGATCTCCCTGTTCGAGAACAACACCGCCGCGTTCGTCCACGATCTTCCCGCCGGCTCAATCAGCAACGTCGCTGGAGACAGCAACTACGTGCGAGTCCAGGTCCTCACACCGGTCGGAGTGCTCGATCGCGAGAAGCAACTCGGTGTCGTAAAGGAACTCACCGAGATCGTCGCCCAATCGGCGAACGACCCCTCGCTCACCGAGCGCACCTGGGTCCTGATCACCGAATCACCCGAGGGCGGCTGGGGCATCGCGGGCCATGCCAACACGGGCGCCGACATCGCCGAAGCCGCCCGGCGCGAACTCGGTCGTTAGCACCGAACGTCTTCTCGAGTGCGAGGGCGACGGCGACCGCCGACATCGTCGCCCCTCACTCTCCGGACACGGTCTGGTGTACACCAAAAGAGAGTCAGTCCGCGCGACTCATTTCGCAAGCGAGTCGGTCGCGCACAAACACAAGGAGCAAGCCGCGCCCCAAGGAGGGCTCGCCCTGTACTCGGAATACGCTGCGGAGCCAATAGCGACTTGGGTGGCCCCCGCGCGCTCGTCACTTGCGCCACGAGCGGCCCCGGGCTGGCCATGCATGGCTCCAGCGCCTGCGAACGCGCGCGCGTGGCCATCACGAGCCGCGACGCGGAGCGTACCGGGCGCGCCTCCGCCCACGCCCCGGCACGCTCGGGCTAGAGCAGGCGGGAAACGGGCGTGCACGTTTTTTTGCCGCGGAAGCCCGCACCCCTCGTCCCGATCCGACTGTCTGCGCCTGATCCGCCGTATGCATCGGTCTTTCCGCGAGCTCTTGCGTCGCCTTCTCGAGCGGAAGCTGCGCCGCGCGGCCGGCGCCGTCGTGAGCAGCGCGACCACGAAGTCCCGCGGGGCCGCGTGGCGCCTGGTGACAGCGAACACCCCTGGCGTCATGGACTCCTAACTGCCCAACTTCAGCGCGAGCGCCTGGATCGCCGCCGGGCCCAAAGGAGGCCCGCGGTCGCGAGCATGTAGAGCGGGATCGCGCGCTACGAGTCACCGGAGCTCCGCAGACTGTTGACGCCCGGCGTCGCCAACGCGCCTTTGGTGCCGATCTTGGGCCTCCAGAGCATCTCTACTGCGACGCGACCCCGGCCTGAGGAGCCGCCCCGGACACTACGACCGCCGAGTCTCTACCAACACAACGCACCCCACGCCAACCGCTTACCAACTCACACCCGTCTGGCTACCAGTCGCGCTGTTCCTCCGCCGCAGCTACAACCAACTCCTCAGAGCCGGCTTGAGCCAAATTTATGCGAACTCTATGTGGGACCTCCAATCCGCTTTCACTTCGAACGACTCGAGACCGCCCTTACCAGGGGCATCACAGAACTCAATCTTCCCGCCTAATGACTTGACTCGGCTCGACCGGCTTGCCGCAAAATTCGTCCCGCTCTTGGCTAGGCTGAGGCCGTCGCTGCAGATGTCATCGAATCGCCATCGCGTATGAGGAGAACTCCATCGCCTACCTGGCGCTGGTTGCGTCGTGCTGATGCCGCCACCCATCGCTGGTTGGTTCTCGTGCTCGGTTTGCTCGTGCTGGTAGAGACGACATCCGGGTCGATCTTGCTGTATCAACAACAGCTCGGCCTCATATATCAGAACTATTCTTGGACATCACCATCGCACACCGCCACGCCATCAAAACATCCCATGTCTCTCGCAAATTCCGCTTCTATTATCCTCAATTATCATCCCAAGTTTGACCCGCTCCTGGCGATTGTTGATTCGAAGGGTCTTTATGAGGTCTCAGGGCCTGCTCGTGACTATAGCTATGTGGTCGATCCCGGCACCGGGCATATTATCGGTACCACTACTCTTCATCAGACTCGCGTCTTGACATTTCTCAGTAATCTACACGCATGCGGTCTTAGCTGCAAAGGACGCCCAGGCTACATCGGCATTCTGGATTACAACATACCCCGAGTTAATCTACCAGTTGGGCGAGTACTATTGGGAATCGCGGCATTCGCGCTGTTGTATCTCTGTATTTCTGGTCTAATAAGTCTGAGATCAGGCAAGAAGGGAGTACTTAACTCCCTTGCTATAAGAAGAGCATCGAGTAGATATCGTCGGAATCGCGATCTTCATCGAATCGTTGGTTTTGTAGCTGTACCGTTCTTGCTACTTTGGGCTCTCACCGGCGCGGCTGACGAGTTTTCTTTCGTCTCTAAGACCGGCTATACCCTTGAAGGGCGACACCCTCCCGGGCGTTCGTACCCTATATCTACAGAGATCGGTGCACCGCGCATTTCCAGTCGGACAGCTGCGCAAAGCGCTCTTCGCGCCACGAACGGTGGGCGCATCGTTGGTTATAGAGGCCCGGTCGGTTCGGAAGGGACGTACCGTTTCTATGTAATAAAAGGTGTCGACTTATGGAAATATCACCCGCAAGAAGGTGATCGATGGGATATCGCGGTGAGTGTTGACCAATATAACGCCGATCACACATGGATCACGTACAGTGCTCCGACAAACACTCCCGCCGGAGTACTCTTCGGAGGCTGGGGAAACGCGCTGCATACAGGCGATGCGGTTAATCCGATCATGCGAAGCGTATTCTTTGCCGCCGGAATGACCCCGCTAGTCTCGGCGATTACGGGAGGAACATCGTGGACGATCCGCCGCAAGCGACGCAAGGCCACCGGAAGAGGCAGGGGTAGCGCGCAGCATGTAGATCGGTCAGGCTGGTAGCCTCGCGCTCCCCCGTGGTCCCGCTGCATACGCAGCCCCACGGTTCGGGCAGCCACGGTCTCGTTCTCAGCCCCTGCTCGGCCTGCCACGCCACCGGCCGGGTAGCGAGCGCGCATCCGGCGCGACCGTCAGCGATCGGCGGAAAGTCGAATCGCATCCCTTTGCTCGGCGGCCTGGCGACGGCGGGTTCGTAGCTGGACGGTCATGTGCGTTCATGAAGTCTCTGTTCAGGGTTGCTGGTGCACGACCAGCACGGAGGATGCTGAGTGTGTGACGACGGCAGCGGCGACGCTGCCGAGGAGGTGCCCGACGAGGCCGCCGCGGTGGTGGGAGCCGAGCACGATCAGGCTCGCTTTGCGCTCGTCGGCGGTTTCGACGATCCCTTTCCAGGTCGGTGCTGCCTTGACTGCCAGGCTTTGTGACCGGAACCCTGCCTTCTCTGCCAGTGATGCTCCGTGCGCGGCGGTTTCCTCTGCGGCTCTCTTTACTTCCGAGGCCTGATCGGCGTCGAGGTGACGCTTGTTGGTCGGCTTGAATCCGACGTCGGCGGGTTGCCAGACGCAGAGGACAAGCGCGTCTCGCCCGGCTGCCAGTTGCTCTGCGGCTTGCTCGATCGCGAGCGCCGCGAGTTCGGAGCCGTCGTAGGCGAAGAGGACCGGACCGGTGGGTGCTGTGGCGCCAGTCTCAATCGACGCCATGTCAGTCGACACTTTCGATTGCTGGGGTCACGCCGGTCAAGCTCGATCGAACTCTCGCAAATAGCGCTGGCGAGTCCCAGGCTGGGGCTCTGCCAGCCAGAAAGCGCTCGAGGTCGGGCGTTTGCGGGCGTGCGCCGCTGAGCGCATAGATGGCGACGCCGATTGCAGCGCCGCCGGCGGCGAGGCCGAGCCCGATCCAGAGCGCGACGCCGGTGCCGGCATCGAGGTTGCCGCCGGTCGTCGCCGCCAGGTGGACGAAGATCGGCGCGACCATGAACGCCGCCACTGCTCGCAAGAGTTCGACGATTGCGAACACGCGCTGGAGGTTGGCGGAGGGTAGTGAGAAGCCGGCGACGAACAGCGCAGGTGCGACGGTGCCACCGAGCCCGATCCCTGTCAGCCCCGAGCCGAGAAGGGTCAGCCCCGGGCTGGAGGGTACTTTGATGCGGAAGACCGCTATCCCGGCTGCGAGGAAGATCATGCCGACCAGTGGCAGGTAGTGCATTGCACGTCTCTTGATGACCGCCCCGAGCGCAACCGCCGTGACCACCGCGCCGCCGACTTCCGGCAGATAAAGCAGCCCGATGTGAACTGGGCTGTAGCGACCTACCAGCGCGCCGGCGGTCAGTACGGTCGCGGACACTGAGGCCGCCGCCGCGAACAGCGCCACAATGATTCCCGCAACCGGAATCGAGCTGGTGAGCATGGTGCGGATCGTCAGCAGCGGCTGCTTGGCGCGGTACTGGTAGATGACGAGGACGACGATCACCGCCAGGCCGCCGAGCAGCGGCAGGATCGTCACGGGGTCGAGGAAGCCGTGGCTTGTGAGCTCTGAGGCGCCGAAGAAGGCGGCCACGCAGCCGATGCCTGCCAGCGCGATCGCCGGTAGGTCGCGAGGCGAGTCGGGGTTCGCGGGCGGCGCGTCGTCGAACGTCAACACGGCCAGCACGAGCGCCACGGCTGAGATCCCGGCGACGATCAGGAACAGCGGTCGCCAGGCATTCGACTCCGCCTGCAGGCCGCCGATGAACGGGCCGAGAGCGACCGCCCCGAAGATGCACATGTTCATGATCACCGCGGTATCACGGAGCTTGTTTGCCGGGAAACCGATCGCCAGCGGCGGAACGGCGGCGATCAGAAGCAGGCTGGTGCAGAGGCCCTGGATCACGTGCCCGACGATGAACATCTCCGCATCCTGCGCGACCGCGGTCAGCAGCGACCCGATCACGAGCAACACCGCGTAGACGACCAGCATCCTGCGCTGCGGTAGGTGCTGGGCGAACTGAACCGCCAGCACCGTGCCCACGGCGTAGGCGGCGTTGCCCAGGCCCGAGCCGAGGCTCATCGTCTGCAAGCTCGTGTGCAGCTGCCTGGCGATGATCGGCGTGAGTGGGCCAAGCGCAGCCGACAACCCCAGGTACGGGATCAGCGCGAACATGACCATGGCAGCGACCGCCGGATAGCGGCCAGCGAGTGGGCCCTGACGCATTAGTCGACCTCGTCTAGCTTCGCGAGGTGCCACACAGCCTGCGGGCGGGGGTCGATGACGAAGGCGGCCCCGGCCGCTTGCGGTGACGCTGGGTGAGCTCCTTGCATTCCGACCCCTTTCGTGCAGACTGTTACGATAAAATGGAGGTTTCCTCCACAACATACGGAGGAAACCTCCGCTAATATACGGAGGAACCATCCGTTTGTCAAACCCGATGAGTCAATCCGAGATCCAGCTCCAGCGTCCCAAGCGCGCCGACGCGCGCGTGAACCACGACAAACTCGTGGCCGCCGCCCGAGCGCTCTTCACCGAAAAGGGCACCTCCGCGCCGCTCGAGGAGGTGGCCGAGCGGGCCGGAGTCGGAATCGGCACGCTCTACCGACACTTCCCCACCCGCCAGGCGCTCCTCGAGGCCGTCTACGTCGACGAGGTCGAGGCAATGGCGCGCGCAGCCGACGACCTCGCCGAGCTGCCACCGTGGGACGCACTCTCCCGGTGGCTGCACCAGTACGTCGGATTCGCGGCGACCAAGCGCGCACTCAACGAGGCGCTGATGGAGACGGATCCGAACTCCAACGTCCTGCTCACGTGCCGCACCGCGATCGCCGGCGCCGGTACTGCACTCGTCGAACGCGCACAACACGCAGGCGTCGTGCGCATCGACACGAACTTCCCGGACATCGGGCGGATGGTCGGCGCCATCGCGATGGTGCCCACCGAGGACCCCGAGCAGAAGAAACGGCTGCTCGAGCTCGCGCTCGACGGACTCCGCTACTACGCGCACGACTCCTAGGTCGCAACCACTGGGTGCCGGTGGTGGTGCGGAGCACGGCCTGTGCCCGCGGGACGCCTACTACCCACGAATCAATCCATTCCATGAGCACTGACCCGCCGTCGCCCGCGAGGCGCGGCGCCGGGGATCGCGACCTGGCCGGTCGAGCTTCCGGTCGGCGGCCTGATCCACGAGCCCCCGCGGGCCGTACCACGTGTGACTCGACACGGAAGGAACGCCATGATGATCAAGTCTCGGGCCAGCAGGCCGCCAACTCGAGCACATCTGTTCACCAGTGAGCAGTTCATCCCGTCCCCTCTCGAGACCGTGTTCGCGTTCTTCTCCGACGCGACGAACCTCGAACGACTCACGCCGCCGTGGCTCGGCTTCAATATGGTGACACCGACGCCCATCGAGATGAGGCCCGGAGCGTTAATTGACTACAAGCTCTCCATCCGTGGCATTCGCGTCTCCTGGCGTACCGAGATCGTCGACTGGCAGCCGAACCGCCGCTTCGTCGACGTCCAGTTGCGTGGACCCTACAAAAGCTGGGTCCATACGCACGTCTTCGAGGCGCACGAGGGCGGGACGTTGATCCGGGACGAGATCGAGTATCAGATCGCCTTCGGTTTCCTCGGCTCGGTCGTCAACCGGCTCGTCGTGGCACGTGACTTGGAGCGGATATTCGCCTACCGAATGCAGCAAACCGCCCGGTTTTTCGCCACGGGCCTCAGCTCGGACACGTGACGGCGGGGGCGCCGTTGGCGGCAACGGCCCCGGCGTAGTTTGGACCGGCTCGGTGTCTGATGCTTTATCGACCGGGTAATGAGAACGAGGTTGATCACCTGGACTACCCCGTTCGAGCCGCCGGTATTTGGCCTTGATGGCATCCGCCGAGCCGCTCAGCGAGTGCCTGCCGGCCTTGATCGAGAGTCTGATTTACTCGCCCGCTTGCGTTGCGACCGAGTCGTGTTTGGCGGCGACTGCAGTCGCCGCACTCGCGTCGACCTCCGTTCCAACCACGTGGTAGGTCAGGATCTTCTTCAGGAGCGACCGCGTCGCAGCGACCGGATTGTAGGTCATCGGATCGGCCTTCTCGAGCGCTGCGAAGGCAGCGTTGGGCGGCGGTCGGGGATGATCACCGGCGCGAGCTGCCTCTCGTCGATTAGGGTCATTGCTGCCGGAGGAGCCTTCAGGGTCGGGGGTGGTTGGGGTGGACAAGAAGTGGTGGACGCTCATCGTGGTCGGTGCCGGCACGTTCATGCTCCTGCTGGACGTGACGATCGTGGTCGTCGCGCTGCCGAATATCCAGACCGCGCTGCATGCGAGCTTCAGCGACGTGCAGTGGGTCATCGATGCCTACGCGTTGACGCTGGCGTCGCTGCTGCTGACGGCGGGGGTGCTGGCGGACCGGTATGGTCGCCGGCTTTTGTTCGCGATCGGCCTTTGCGTGTTCACGCTCGGCTCGTTGACGTGCGGGCTGGCGCAGTCGCCGCTGATGTTGATCCTGTCGCGCAGCGGCCAGGGGGTCGGCGGCGCGATCATGTTCTCGACCTCGCTGGCGTTGCTCGGGCAGAGCTTTCGCGGGAAGGACCGTGGTGTCGCGTTCGGCGTCTGGGGCGCGATCACCGGCGTGGCCGTCTCGCTCGGACCGATCCTTGGTGGCGCGATCACGACCGAGATCAGCTGGCGCGGGATCTTCCTCGTCAACGTCCCTGTCGGGATCGCCGCCCTCGTTCTGACGCTGGGGCGGGTCGAGGAGTCGCGCGCTCCCCACGCGGGTCTGCCCGACTGGGTCGGCTTCGGGCTGCTCACCGCGGGGCTCGTCGGAGTCGTGTACGGACTCATCCGCGCAAGCGAGACAAGCTGGGGCAACAGCGGCGTCATAGCCTGCCTCACGGTCGGCGGCGCACTGATCGTCGCGTTCGTCCTGGCCGAACTGCGCGTCAGCGAGCCGATGTTCGACCTGTCCCTTTTCCGGACGCCGACGTTCACCGGTGGGCTTGTGGCCGCCTTCACGATGAACGGGTCGTTGTTCGCCCTCTACCTCTACCTCGTGCTCTACCTCCAGGACATCCTCCACTACTCGGCGCTCGCCACCGGTCTTCGCCTGCTCGTATCGACGGGTGCGCTGTTTGTCACTGCGGTGATCAGCGGGCGGTTGAGCGAGCGCGTCCCGATCCGCTTGCTGATCGGGCCGGGGCTGACGCTCGTCGGCGTCGGCTTGCTGACCATGACCGGCCTCTCGGGCACAAGCTCGTGGACGCATCTGCTCCCGGGACTGGTCATCTCCGGATTGGGCGCCGGGCTGGTCAACCCACCGCTCGCGTCCACTGCGATCGGCGTCGTCGCCCCCGAGCGTGCGGGGATGGCCTCGGGCGTCAACTCCACCGCGCGCCAGGTCGGCTTCGCCACCGCGATCGCGGCCTACGGAACGATCTTCCTCTCCGCGTTTCGCCGACACCTCACCCAGAGCCTCGCCGCTACGCCCACGCTCGCCCGCCGCTCCCACACGGTCGCGACCGCGGTCCGGCAGGGCAGCGTCAGTCACATCCTCGCGGCCACTCCCCCGGATCTCCGCGGACAGCTCGAAGGCGCGATCCGCGCCGCCTTCGCGCACGGCATCGACGACCTCGCGATCGTCAGCGGAGCGGTCGCACTCCTCGGCGCGCTCGGCGCCTTCGCGCTCATCCGCAGCAAGGACTTCGTCCACCGCCAGCAACCCGACGCGCCTCCCCCCCAGCAGCCCGAAACAGGCGATGGCTTCGCGAGCCAACCCGCCACAGCCGCTTGAAGCAGGGGCCCGCGACTTCCTGCCCCAAGCGGGACCCACGGTCGCCCACCTCGAGACCGGACGCTCCCTCTGATCCCTCGCAACAAACCCTGGCGCGTCGCGCTTTGCGGATCGTGAACGTCCATGTCCGGCTTGTGCCGTCGTCTCCCTTGTGGGCCGAGTTGTCGACGACGAGCGCGAGTCCGGTCTCGGCCGGGTAGCGGGCACGGACCTTGTCGCAGGTCGCGAGGAACTCGGTGCGGGTCCTGTGGCCGGTGACTTCCCCGGTGAGTGGGTCCGCAACATCAAGTGTGCAGAGGGAGGTCACGGACGCCGCGGGGTCGGGTGTAGGTGGCGCACGTCCTCAGCGCTTGAGGACGCTTACGCCTTCCTGACGCAGAAGCGGCCGCGCCTCAGCCAGCCTGTTCCGGTCGCCTCCAGCAAGCGTTCCGCCTGCTCTCCGGTGGCGAGTGACCGATCGCATCGTCCATGCTTTGCGCTCGAGCAAGCCACTCGCTAACATACAACCTAATGGTTGTACATAGTGCGAGCGATGAGGAGACCGACCGAATCTTCCAGGCCTTGGCGGATGCGACCCGACGAGACATTCTCGCGCGCGCGATCCTCGAGGAGCAGTCTGTATCAGCGCTCGCCGGGCACTACGCGATGAGCTTCGCCGCGGTGCAAAAGCACGTTGCAGTGCTCGAGCGGGCAGCGCTGATCAGCAAGCATCGGCGCGGCCGTGAACGGATCGTGCAGGGCAACGTGTCGACGCTACGCACTGCGGCCGCCCTAATGGACGCCTACGAACAGCTCTGGATCGAGCGTGCCAATCTGATCGCCGACGTGCTCGCCGGCGAGGAAGGAGTCAACCAATGACCCTCATCAGCACAAGAAAGGACGCAGCGACGCTGACACTCACCCTCGTCGCGGACTTCGACGCCAGCCCTGATCAGGTTTGGCAGGTATGGGAGGACCCACGCAAGCTCGAACGCTGGTGGGGGCCACCGACGTTCCCGGCGACCTTCACACGCCACGACTTCGTCGTCGGAGGAGAGTCGCGCTACTTCATGACCGGACCGGCCGGCGAAAAGCCCCGCGGCTGGTGGCGCATGGACGGAATCGACAAACCGCACCGCCTCGAATTCGCCAACGGCTTGGCCGGCGACGACGGCGAACCCGCACCAGGCGTCGAGCCAATGGAGGGCCACGTCACGTTCGAGGCTACCGACACCGGCACGCGCATGACCGCGGTCACCCACTTCGTCGACGCCGCGCAGATGGAAACCATGCTCGGTATGGGCATGCAGGAAGGCATGGCCCAGGCGATCGGCCAGATCGACGTGCTTCTCGCTCCGGCCCCCCTCGAACTGGAGGTGTCACTCTGACCCGACACTGTCGGTTTTCCATTTTCGTTCCATGTTCACGGTGGCAAACGTGTGGAATGGTGGTGGCGTGCGAGCGCGCTGATCGGAGCTCGGACGACCATCCGCTCGACCTCGTGTGGCATCTACCTGGTCTCGCTGAGTCGCACGGTTGAGCTCCGCGAAAGCGCGCTTGCCGTCCCCGCTCGTCAGCCGCACCCTTGTCGTGACGCGCCTGGCGGCGGATCTCCGCCCGCCACGCCTCCGGATGCATGGCGTCAGGCGCGCCGACAACGCCGAGACGCACGGCAAGGTCGTCCGGCCCGTCGGCAGGAATGCGCACCGGCGGCGCAGTTTCCCCCAGAGGCGCTCCTCTCGGGAGCAACCCGCGTGTGTGGCGGGACAGAGTGTCCGGGTCTGTTGCAGCTGGAGCTGCGTTGAGCACTTCGGCGGGCCCGGACGCGTTGCTTCGATCACGTTTGGCTTTGTTCTCTTCGCCCGGCGGGTTCTGGCGCGAGAGGGAGCACATCGAGCTCTTCGGCCTGGGAGGGAAGCTCCCGCAGCGATCGGATCGGTGAGAGCATCAGCGGAAGGAAGGCGAGGAACGCGACGCCGGCGCCTGTGAAGAGAGCGGCGCGGAGGCTGGCGGCTGCTGCGATCCCGCCGCCCAGGAGGGAGCCGACCGGCGCGATTCCGAAGATGACCGAACGGGTCGCTCCCACCACTCGTCCCTGGAGCCGCTGTGGGACGATCGCTTGCCTGAGGCTGACCCCGAGAACGCCGGTCACCGGGCCCGCGAAGCTCCCTATCGCACACCCGACCGTGAGGAAGGGAATCCCGGTCGAGCGGGTCGCGCAGGCGAGGATCAGCGTCGCCGGCCCGGTGAGCGTCATCGCGGCGATGATCGCTCGGCCGATCCCGAGCGTCCGCGCAATCCGTCGCGCGAGGATCGCGCCGGCGATCCCGCCCGCCTGGCCGACACCGAGGACAACACCGATCGTGGCGGCGTCGAGGTGGAGCTGGCGCACGGCGAAGACAAGCAGGATCGCCCAGATGATTCCGTAGCTGAAATTCGCGAGCCCCGACGAAAACAGGTTGGCGCGGAAGATCGGGTGGCCCCAGAGGTAGCTGAGACCCTCCCGAAGCTCGCCGCGTAGATCCCGGCGCGGCGCGTTCGAGGTTCGACGTGACGGCGTGCGGATGGAGAGCAGCAGGGCTGCTGATAACACGAAGCTGGCCGCGTCAGCGACGATCGCCAGCGGTGCACTCGCGAGCGTGACGAGCCCGCCTCCGGCCGCGGGCCCGGCGGTCTGAGCGATGCTCCGGGTTGACTCGAGCTTCGCGTTCGCGTCCATCAACAGGCCGCGCTCGAGCAGCGCCGGGAGATAGGCGTGATAGGCGAGACTGAAGAAGACCGTGAACGTGCCCGCAAGGAAGGCGGCGAGGTACAGCTGGCCAAGCGTCAGCGCGCCGCACCCGTACGCGACCGGTATGGAGCCGAGCACGGCCGCGCGCCCGAGATCGGTGACGATCAGCACCTGACGGTAGGGGAGCCGGACGATCCACACGCCGGCGGGCACGCCGAACACCAGGAACGGCGACAACTCCAACGAGCTCAGGACAGCGACGCGAAAGGCGCTTGCACGCAGCACCAGGATCGCCGTCAGCGGCAGCGCCACGAGCGTCACCTGGCTGCCCAGCTCGCTGATCGACTGTCCCGCCCAGAGCCGAAGAAAATCGCGCCGACGCCATAGACCCGCTCGCGGCCAGGGCGATCGCCGCATCCGCGCCGACGAGCTCACGATCTGATCGAGTCCGCCCGCTCGCCGCTCAGCCGCCCACCAACAAGGCGAAGAGCCGCCGCAGCATTCCATGACGGCCACGGCGCACGCGCGCGGCGAACGATCGCGGCAGCGCGACGGACTCGATCCCCGCCAGCGGCCCCAGAAGCTCCTGGACC
>Ga0302325_10004980_pt1 | contig 30515 bp, 22 predicted proteins | sample Palsa_T0_2_FD_201948 | JGI IMG/M metagenome (GOLD analysis project Ga0302325, IMG submission 201948) | Peat permafrost microbial communities from Stordalen Mire near Abisko, Sweden - Palsa_T0_2 | ecosystem: Environmental > Terrestrial > Soil > Palsa > Peat permafrost | place: Sweden: Abisko... | reverse complement strand
GCCGGCGCCGATGTATCACGCGGCCGGGGTGAACTACACGATGGCAGTCAATCGAGTGGGTGCCGCGGCGATCATCATGCGCAAGTTCGATGCCGAGGACGTGTTGCGCCTGATCGAGACCCATCGAGTCACGCACGCCCAGTTCGTGCCGACGATGTTCGTCCGGATGCTGAAGTTGCCCGAGTCGGTTCGTCGGCGATACGACGTGTCGAGCCTGCAGTGCGTGATGCACGCGGCCGCCCCGTGCCCGGTGGACGTCAAGCAGCAGATGATGCAGTGGTTCGGGCCGATCATCCATGAGTATTACGGCGGCACAGAGGGATTCGCCGGTACCACGATCGGGCCTGAGGAGTGGTTGGCGCACCCGGGCTCGGTGGGTGTACCGATGGCGCCGGTGCACGTCGTCGGCGATGACGGGGCAGAGCTGTCGACCGGGCAGACCGGTGAGCTCTACTTCGAGGGCGGGCCGGCGTTCGAATACTTCAAAGATCCCGCCAAGACCGCCTCGGTGTACAACGACCGTGGATGGCGGTCGCTGGGGGACATGGGCTACGTCGACGAGGACGGCTATCTGTACCTCACCGACCGGTCGACGTTCATGATCGTCTCCGGCGGGGTGAACATCTACCCGCAGGAGGCGGAGAACCTGCTGGTGATGCACCCTAAACTCGTCGACGCGGCGGTCTTCGGAATTCCCAACGACGAGTTCGGCGAAGAGGTGAAGGCCGTCGTCCAGCCGGTCGACGGCGTCGCACCCGGGCCCGACCTCGAAGACGAGCTCATCGAATATTGCCGAACACACCTCGCGGGCTACAAATGCCCGCGCACAATCGAATTCGACGCGGAATTGCCGCGTGACCCGAACGGAAAGCTGTACAAGAGGCGCATCCGCGAACGCTATTGGCAAGGGCGGGCCTCCCGGATCGTATGAGGCGACAGGACAGCGACATGGCCAACCAGACAACCGATTCACGGACCGAAGCGAATTGGACACCGCTCCCGGTGCCGTGGGCGGTTGACGCCCCGGACCGGATACCCAAGCAGCGGTACTACGACGCCGACTTCTACCGAAAAGAAGCCGAGCTGTTCTGGCCGCGGGTGTGGCAGATGGCCTGTCGGCTCGAGGAGATTCCCAAGCCCGGCGACTTCGTGGAGTACGAGATCCTCGATCAGTCGATCATCGTCGTCCGGGTCGACGGCGACACCGTGCGGGCGTATCACAACGCTTGCCGCCATCGCGGCGTCAAGCTGATCGAAGGCAACGGGAACCGGCGTACCTTTGTCTGCCCCTTCCACGGCTGGTGCTGGGGCATCGACGGCCGCAACACCTTTGTGCTGCGGCCCGAGGCGTTCGACGAGCAGAACATGTCGCCCGACGAACTGCAGCTCGTCTCGGTGAAGTGCGAACTGTGGGGTGGCTGCGCGTGGATCAATCTCGACGACAACGCGCCGCCGCTGCGCGACTGGATGGAGCCGTTCGCATCGATCTACGACGCGTGGAAGGTCGAATCACTGCGCGTGGAGTGGTGGCATTCATGTCGGCTGCCGGTGAACTGGAAGTTGGCGACGGCGGCCTTCATGGAGGGCTACCACGTGCCGCAGACGCATCCCCAGCTGCTGCCGTCCGCGAAGAACGGTAGCTCGTCGGAAGCGGTGCACCCCGTCGTCGCGAGCAGCCTGTATTTCATGCGCACGCTGGGTGACGGCATGGGCGGCATGACACACGAAAACGACATCCGCATCGCCGAAGGTCTGCAGACCATGGCACTGCCGTCGGATCCCGCTGCGGCACTGGCCGGTTGGCGCAGTGCCCTCAACGATGCCGTGGTGGCGTGGCACCGGGCCCGGGGCAGTGACATGCCCGATCTCAACGACCTGATTCGCCGCGGGATCACCGATGCCATCGGCTTCGCCTTCCCGCACCACTTCATCCTGCCGACCTACAGCAGCGCGTCGTCGTATCGGATCCGTCCGCTCGGACCCGAGGAAACGTTGTTCGAGATCTGGTCGCTCACCCGCACGCCCGCCGACCGCTCCGCGGGAAAACCCACACCGCCGCAGCCCCTGGCGCCCGATGATCCGAGCTGGCCGCCGATCCCGGCGCAGGACTTCTCCAATCTGCCGAGGCAGCAGAAGGGCTTGCACTCCAAGGGCTTCGAATACATGCGGCTGTCCGACCAGATCGAAGGGTTGATCTCGAACTTCGAGCGCGTCGTCGATGGCTTTCTCGCCGGGTTGCCGTACGAGACGCTGGTGCCCGCGATCCAGAAGACCAACACCACAATCGACGTGCCGATCGCCGATCTCGGTTTCAACTCGGAGGCGCGATGACCACGCAATGGGACCGATCGGTCGACCTGGTGATCGCCGGCAGTGGGGGCGGCGGCATGGTGGCGGGTCTGGCCGCACTCGACTGCGGGCTGGAGCCGCTGGTCGTCGAAAAGCAGGCTCTAGTTGGAGGTTCGACAGGGCTGTCCGGCGGGATCGTGTGGATGCCGAACAATCCGCTGATGCGGGCCGACGGCATTGCCGACTCGCACGAGGACGGCCTCGCCTATCTTGCCGACGTCGTCGGAGACATCGGCGCACCGTCGTCCCCCGAACGTCGCGAGATGTTCCTGACCGCGGGCTACGAGATGATCAACTTCCTGGTCCGCAAAGGGGTTCAGCTCATCCGGTGTGACGGCTGGAGCGACTACTACCCGAATCACAAGGGCGGCAACGCCTCCGGCCGGGCCGTCGAGGGAATTCCCTTCGACGCGGCCGAATTGGGCAGCTGGCATGACAAGGTCCAGCCGTCCCTGGCTAAGAACTACGGATACGTGGTCTTGACCAACGAACTCCGATCGGTGCAGTACTACAACCGCGCTCCACGCGCATTCGCGGTCGCGTCAAAGGTGTTTGCCCGCAGTGCCGCGGCACGCGTCCGCCAGCGCCAGATCCTCACCAACGGCGCTTCGCTGATTGGTCAGATGCTCAAGGCGTTGATCAGTCTCGGCGGCGGCGAGCCACCGGTTTGGACCAACGCTGCGATGGAAGACCTCATCGTCGAAGACGGTCGTGTCGTCGGAGCGCGCATCGTGCGCGACGGGACGACGATGAACGTCGAAGCGCGCAGGGGAGTTCTGTTGGCCGCGGGCGGCTTCGGGCACAACGCCGACATGCGTCGCCGCTACAGCGGTGACCAGCCCAACGAAGCCCAGTGGTCGATCGCCAACGCCGGCGATACCGGCGAGGTGCTTCAAAGCGCAATGCGACTGGGCGCGAAGACCGATCTGCTCGACGAAGCCTGGTGGCTGCCTTCAGTTTTCATCGCTGATGGTGGTGCGGTCGCTGCGTCGTTGGGTTCCGGGCGACAGCGGCCCGGCGCCATTTACGTCGACTCGACAGGCCGCAGATTCTGCAACGAGTCCAACTCTTACGTCGAGGTCGGCAAGGCGATGTACGCGAACAAGGCCGTCCCGTGCTGGATGATCTTCGACGACGGGTACGTGCACAGGTATGTGACCGGAACCAACCCGCTCAAACGGAAGCAGAACCTGCCGCCCGCGCTGATCAACAGCGGCGCGGTCAAACGCGGCCAGACGATTGCTGACCTTGCCGGTCAGATCGACCTTCCCGCAGACAAACTGGCGGATACCATCGCGCGGTTCAACCAATTCGCCAGCAAGGGTCTCGACCCCGACTTCGGACGAGGCCAGTCGGCGTACAACGATTGCCTCGGTGATCCCGGCTACCGGCCCAACGCAGCGATCGGCCCACTCGATCACGCGCCGTATTACGCGACGAGGGTTCTGCCGGCCGACGTCGGCACCTGCGGTGGCGTGATCACCAACGAGCACGCGCAAGTGCTCGACGAGCACGATCGGGTGATCGAGGGTCTCTACGCGACGGGCAACATCACGGCGACGGTGATGGGCCGGACCTATCCGGGTGCAGGCGCCAGCATAGCGAGCACGATGGTGTTCGGTTATGTGGCCGCGCGCCAGATGGTGTTCGGTTATGTGGCCGCGCGCCACGCCGCCGGTCGCAGGCTGGCCGGCGAAATGAGTCGCTGACCGGTCGTGTCACCGCGCCGAGTGTGCGGCCAGATTCACACCGGCGGTCCGGACGACTGGCCCTCGCCGGCGGTCTCGTCGCGGTCGACGAAATCCCTTGGCTTCAGGCCGGATTGCATGAGCTGAGCGCGGCGCTCCTGGACGTCGGACGCAGCGCCGACCATATTGGTCAGGATGTGGCTGACCTGCAGGTGCACCCGCATGCCCATCAACTCGTAAGCACGCTTCACGCTGTTCTTGACCGCCATCGACGTGGTCAGCGGGACCTGAGCGATCTTGCGGGCCATCTCCTCGACGGTATCCTCGAGATCATCTCGGGGCACCACCTTGTTGAGCAGCCCCCAGTCGAGCGCCTCCTGCGCGGACAGCGTCGGCGCCAGCAGCAGCCAGTCCATGGTGCGATGCCAGTTCATCAGCAGCCACGGCTCGATCATGGTGTGCCCGCCGGGTTCTCCGAGGCTGTGGGCAAGTGGCATCTGGAAATAGGCGTCATCAGATGCCACACAGAAATCGGTCAGCAGACCCAGATAGATGCCGCCGCCCATGCAGTAGCCGTGGATCTGCGAGATCGTCGGCTTCGGGAACTCCCACAGATACAGCGTCGGCCACAAGAAGAGATCGGCGGTGCCTTTGTAGAGATCCTCGAACGTCTCGCCGAAATCGGGATAGGGGTTTTCGTCGGGACCCCACCGGGCCACATGTCCACCGCAGAAGCCCTTGCCGTTGGCCTTGATGATCACGACCTTGATCTCCCGGTCGCGGTCGGCCTCGTGCAGGCAGGCGTCGACTTCCTGAACGAGCGTCGCATCCTTGGTATTCGCCTTGTCGGCGCGATTGAGGATGATCCGCGCGATCGGTGGGTCGCGCTCGTAGATCACGGCTTCGAGGGTCCGCTGCTCCATGTCGGCGACCCTATTACGGTGAGCCGGCGGATCAGGCGTTTACCGGCTTAGCGACCTTCATCAGTTCCATCAGGTTGCCGCCCATGATCTTGGCGACGTCTTCTTCGCCGAAGTCTTTGAGTTCGTCGACGAAGCTGATCGGGTCCTTGAGGCCTTCAGGGTGGGGCCAGTCGGATCCGAACAGCACCCGGTCGGTGCCGACCATGTTGACGATCTCGGTGAACCGGTCCTCCCAGAACGGGGTGATGTAGACGCAGCGCTTGAACGCCTCCACCGGGTCCTCGAGGAAGGCCTGCGGCATCTTCTTGTAGACGCCCTTGAGGCCTTTGAACAGATCGGGCACCCAGTCGGCGCCGTTCTCGATCGACAGGATCCGCAGCTCCGGGTTGCGCGACAGCGCCCCGTGGCACACGAGCGCACCCATGGCGTCGAGGATCGGGCGGTGGCCCATCGCGAAACTACGGAAAGCGGTCGGCTTGAACGGCAGAAACTCGTCGCCCGGTTCCCAGACGTTCGCGAACTCGGAGTAGCCACTGTCCGAGGCGTGCATCGACACTGGAATACCGGCCTTGACGCAGGCCTGCCAGAACGGGTCGAACTCCTCGAGGCCGAACGAGCGGCTGCCCTTGAAACCGGGCACCGGCGCCGGGCGGACCAGCACGGTGCGGGCGCCGCGCTCCAGACACCATTCGAGCTCTTCGAGCGCGCGGTCGACGATCGGCAGGGTGATCACCGGAGTGGCGAAGATGCGGTCCTTGTGGTTGAAGGTCCACTGCTCATGCATCCACTCGTTGAGCGCGTGGATGACGTCGTGGGTCATCTCCGGGTCGTCCTTCATGCGCTCTTCGACGAGGCTGGCCAGGGTGGGGAACATCAGCGCGTAATCGATGCCGAGTTCATCCATCATCTCAAGCCGCGCGGCCGGCTCACGGAAAGCCGGGATCGACTTCATCGGCTCGCCGAGAATCTCGCGGTAGGTCTTGCCCTGCGCGCCGTTGCGGAAGTAATCCTCTTGGGCACCCGGCTTGGCGACGACCGAGAAGGTCGGGTTCGGGATGTACTCGCTGATGTGGCCGCGCACCACGATTTTGGTGCGGCCGCGAACCTCCACGTAGTCGATGGCCCTCTTGCGGTTGTCCGGGAGGTACTTGGTCAGCGCTTCCTGCGGCTCGTACATGTGGTTGTCGGCGTCGAACACCGGAAAGGAAAGCTCGCGGGACGGCATGGCGATCTCCTTGAAGTCTGGATTCTCATAAGGCGGTAACGACGTTACCACTTTCGCCTAAACTCCGTAATCAGCTGTATCAGGCCGGCGGCCAGTCGGGTGGCAGCTTCGGCGTCGCGCCGTTGATGACGGCGAAGTTCACCGTCGCCGTCGCGAGCAGTGCGTCGTCGCCGTCACCATCGCTGAGGACGTCGACCTGCATGACCATGGCACGGCGGCCGTTGCGCAGCATCCGCGGCACCGCGTACGCCGTGCCCTGCCGGATCGGTCGCAGATAGCGGACGAACAGGTCGGCGGTTGTCATGGTGGTGCCGTCTTGCAGAAAGTCCAGGCCGAACTGTCCGCCCGCCACGTCGATCAGCGTGGCGACCAGGCCGCCCTGCAGGGCGCCGGACGTGTTGACCACTCGAGGGCTCACCGGGATCGTCATCGCGAAATCGCCGTGCCGGGTACCCGCGCGCATACCGATGTGGTTGAACAGTTCGCCGAGTGTCGGCGATTCCGGCTGGACGTCGTCGTCCGCACCCAGCGCGCGGATGCAGAAGTCGTACAGGTGCGCCCCATCGATTGGCGCACCGGTCAATTCGGCTCCGAGCCAGTGCAATCGGAGTGCACCGAGGATGGTCTGCGTGACGATCGCCGCGACGGGCCCGACGTCGAGGTTCGGCCGGAAGATTCCTTCGGTGATGCCGCGCTGTATGACGTCGCGAATCAGGTCGTGCAGCGGCGCGAGCACCCGGGCGTAGTCGCGTGGGCGGCTTTCGGCCAGGTGCTGGTTGTAGAGGTTCATCGCCCGGTTCAGGCTGTCTTGCGTGCTCGACTCGGGTTCCGCGCTGATCCGGTCGATGATCAGCTTGATCGCGGACGTGCTGTCCATGTCGCCGGTCTCGGCGCGCCACGCGCCCGCCGATTGCGCCATCGTCCGCTCGAGCAGCGCGATGAGGAGTTCGTCCTTGCTGCTGAAGTGTTGATAGAAGGCACGCAGTGATGTCTTGGATCGGGCGACGACTTCTTGCACGGTGAAGTCGGTGCGTCCGGTTTCGCCCAAGATCTCGACCGCGGTCTTGATGAAGCGGGCGTCGCGGGCCGTCGGTTCGGCTTCGTCACCCTGGGCCATGCCGCCTCCTCGGTCGCACGCTGATCAAGCAGTGAGAATGAGGTTACCGCGCTTTTTTCGGCGGCTGCCCGATCCTGACGTGGCCGGCGCAGTAGTTTGAGTCCGGCTCACCCGGATATTCGGGAGCCGAGCGCAACAGGACGTCCAAGTCCGGCGCAGAGGAGGTCGTCATGATTCATCAACTGATACTGGCCGCGTACAGCCAGCCGGAAGCCGCAGGTTTCATCCTGCGCGGGATCAAAGGGATATTCGTCGCGATTGGCAGTGTCATCGCGGCCATCATCTGCGCAGTCATCGCTGCGACGAAGGGCCGCAACCCATTTGGTTGGGGCATTCTCGGACTCTTCTTCAGCATCTTCACGCTGATCGTGGTTGCTGTGATCCCGTCTAAGAAGTAGTTCTACCTCCTAGAACGGCGGCGGATCGCTGTCGCGAGCAATCGGAGCGCACCCGACGGCGGGGGCGTCCCGCGGTTTGCGGCGCGAATTCCGATTCTGTCGACGCTGGCTGTCGACATAGTGCGCCCGATTCTGCGCGCGGGTGCGTCGGCGTTTGGGCATCTTCGCCTGCTGGTCGGCGCATCGCGTCCGGTGCGGGCCCGGGTCCAGCGTCGCAGTCGGTGCGCACAGCGATGGAAACAGCAGTGCGCTGCCGGGAGTGGTGACGTAGGTCTGTCCCGACGGTGACTTCCAGATGACTGTGGCGTCGGGCAATTGTTGGTCCTGCCAACCCCAGAACGTTTTGATCAAATGATGCAGGCGGCAAAGGCTTTTCAGGTTCGATGCATGCGTTGGTCCGCCGTCGTTGTAGGCGATCGTGTGGTCGAGGTCGCAGCCTACGGCGGGTCGATCACAGCCGGGGAAGCGGCACGTCAGGTCCCGGCAACGCACCAAGTCGGCCAGCTGTTGCGAGGGCGTGTAGCGGCCCTCCCGCGGCGCGTCGGTGGGATGGATCAGCGGCCGGAGCTTGGCCGACTTCGCAAGGTCGGCGATCAGCTCCGCGGGGATGAGTGCGTCGCTACCGATCATCGAGCCCGGCTCTGATGACGTGCCGTCAAGCACCCCCTCATCGGCGACGACATGGATGACGACCGCTCCCGGCGCCGGTGCTGCCGCAGCCGGGCAATTCGGCTGACTGCAGCGACAACTCAGCCGGTCGGCTCCGACGGCCAACGCGCCCATGGCGTCGGCGCGGCGTTGGTTGCGGGTGCGTGGGTCGTCGGCGCACACCGTGGCAGCGAGAGCACCCAGCCGGGCATCTACCGCGTGCGCGTCGGTCGTGATCAGCCGTCCGAATACCTCGGTGAGGCCATCCGCGTCACCCCAGATCGAGAATTCGCGGTCGCCTCTGCGCTCGCGACGACGCCGTACCGCGTCACGATCGGCGCGGGCCACTACGCGGTCCACATACCCACCCAACCGGCCCTGCGTCATGCCCGGCAACCGGGCCACCTTGACGGCCAACTCGGCGTCGACGGCAGCCAAGACATCGGCCGCAGTGATCAGGTCGGTGCGGTAGACGATCGTCTGGAACGTCCGGTAGTCGATATCGCCGGCCAACAATAAACCGCCCACGCGCGGCAGCCTCAATCTCATCGCCCGGGAGTACTCCAGATAGCTCGCTGCCAGCCCTTGGGTGATACGTAGTGCCGCAGCAACTTCCGCGGTGATCGCTTCTTGGGTGTCGGTACACCATGTCTCGCGCTCGCCGAATCGCCGCAGCCAAAGCACGTCGACTTCGCCGATGGCGGCCAGTCGTTGCCCGGCCGCCCGGTTCTCCGCGCGTGCCGCCGCGCAGACCCTCTCCAGGGCAGTGGACGTCTGTTCGAACATATATTCGATTATGGCGTAGCCGTCCGACATGATTTGCCTCGGATCGTCGGGACGGTGCGGCGGCTTCCAGCGTTAAAAATCTATTAAGCGGTCGGCGTTAATTTCTGCCTCACATCGACGACGAAAGGTACCCGCCATGGACATCACCCCAACGCTGAAGAAGATCACGCGTGGCGCTGCTATCGGGCGGTCTGGCAGTAGCTGGATTGGGCCTGAGCGCGGGCACCGCCCAGGCCAGCCCCCTTCGCTGGTGTCCCGGCGATCCGCCGCCGAAGGCACTGCTGCCCACCCCCGGCGGCGGCTGGGCACCGGGTCCCGTCAACCCAGCTTGGGATACCAAACGTCTGCCACAACTACACGATGAGAGATAACCAGGTCGCAGAAGGGATCGGTTGTCCGCTGCCCCAGTTCCAGTGGTTTCAATGCCCACCAGGCACGACTCCCGACTCGCAAATGCCGCTTATCCCGAACAGGTAGGGATTAGCCGGGCGGCGCGGGTGGCGCAGGGGGCGGCGAGTCCGCCGGTTTGGGCGCAGCCGCATTTGGGTGCAGGCACTGCTGATATTCGTCGGTACCTGGGACGTTGTCAGCGCCGCAGCTGCAATCGTGAACTTGCGAAGGGGGAAGCGAATTGCAGAAGTCGCTGCCGGCCGAGGCCGATGGCGCCGTCCACATGACACCAGCGGCCAAGGCTGCCGCTGCGCCACCGACGGTGGCCCTCAATATTCTCGTCTTCATGCTGGGATTCCTTTTCTCTGAAGACCACGGCACTCCGCCGCCGCTGGTTGCGCTAGCCGAATCGTAGGGTCTCGAGGAGAAAGTCGCAGACGTCACGTGCACCCCGATCGCCGCCGCGGTCATCGGCGTGACTTCTCCGACCAGCCCGTTGTGCGTTCACCGTCTGAACTCGGCTGCTTTGCAACACTGGTCTTCATGTCGAAAGAAAAGCCGGAACCGTCGGCTAGCTGCGTGACCGAACCCGTGGCGCCGGCTTCCACGCCTTCCGACCGGGCTCATATCCCGCTGCTACTTGTTCTGTTCATCAGCAGCGGGTGCGCTGCGTTGATCTACGAGATCGTCTGGTTTCAGCTGCTGCAACTGGTTGTCGGATCATCGGCAGTGTCGCTCGGCGTCCTTCTCGGCACCTATATGGGCGGCATGTGCCTCGGCAGTCTGCTGCTCCCCCGCTATGTTTCGGCGCGCAGGCATCCTTTGCGCGTTTACGCGATCATCGAAGCAGGCATCGGCGTCTGCGGCCTTTTCGTGCTCTTGATGCTGCCGCTGCTCGATCACCTCTATGCCACGGTCGGCGGCAGCGGCCTGTTCGGAATTCTCATGCGCGCCGTGATCGCTGCTATCTGCCTGCTCCCACCGACTCTGTTGATGGGCGCGTCGCTCCCTGCCATCGCCCGCTACGTCGAATCGTCATCGCAGGGAGTTTCCTGGCTTGGATTTTTCTATGGCGGCAACATCGCCGGCGCGGTGTGTGGATGCCTGTTGGCGGGTTTTTATCTGTTGCGCTTCTATGACATGGCGACAGCCACCTACGTCGCCGCCGCGATCAACACCACCGTGGCATGGCTCTGCTATCGCCTTTCGACGCGGACCCGCTACGAGCCGACTCCCCCCGCCGCGTTGCCGATCCCTAAATCGTCACCGATGTCGGCGGCGCAAGGCTCCGTTTACTTGGCCATCGGCCTTTCCGGTTTGACCGCACTCGGCGCGGAAGTCGTGTGGACGCGCCTTCTTTCAGTCATGCTCGGCGCGACCGTCTACACCTTCTCGATCATCCTCGCCGTGTTCTTGGGAGGGTTGGGCATAGGTAGCGGCGTCGGGTCTCAGGTCACCCGGCAGATGAAAAACCCGCGCGCTGCGCTTGGCGTCTGTCAGCTTCTGCTGGCCGCGGCGATCGCATGGACCGCGTACACGCTGGCCGATGCGCTGCCCAACTGGCCGATCGATCCGCTGCTCGCGAGGAGTGCCGTTTTCAATTTTCAGGTCGACATCATGCGCTGCGTGTGGGCAGTGTTTCCGGCCGCCTGCCTTTGGGGTGCTAGCTTTCCGTTCGCGCTCGTCACCGCGGCAGAACACAGCGACGACTCCGGAACCCTGGTCGGCAGGGTGTACGCCGCTAACACCGTCGGTGGAATCGTGGGAGCACTCGCCTTCAGCATCGTTCTGATTCCCTGGATGGGCACCCAGGATTGTCAGCGCCTGCTGGTCGCGCTCGCCGCTATCTCAGCTCTCATTGTCTTCGCGTCCAGTCGGCGATCGCTGGGAAAACGCGGGGCCGCAGCGACAGTCGCATCGATGGTCGCGGTCGTCTGGATGATCGCCAACATCGCACCCGTCCCATGGCTGGCCGTCGCGTACGGCCGGCGCATGATTCTGCAAACCGACCCCGGACGCGCGCTGTATGTCGGCGAAGGCCGCGACTACTCGGTGGCGATTTCCGAACCTCCCGACGGCGACCGTTACTTTCACGTCGCGGGGAAGGTGGAAGCTTCCACCGCGATCGCCGATATGCGCCTGCAGCGCATGCTCGGCGACATTCCAGCGTTGATTCATCAGGACCCGAAGACCGTCTTGGTCGTCGGCTTCGGCGCGGGCGTCACGGCCGGCACCTTTGTGCTCCAACCAACAGTTGAGAAACTCGCGATCTGCGAGCTTGAGCCGTTGGTTCCTCCTGCCGCGGCCAGATACTTTGGAAAAGAAAATTACAGCGTCAAGGACGACCCCCGTACGACGATCCACTACGACGACGCTCGGCACTTCATCCTCACGTCGAAGGAAAAATTCGACATCGTCACGTCCGACCCGATCCATCCGTGGGTCAAAGGCACGTCCTCGTTGTACTCAAAGCAATATTTCGAGCTGGTCAAGCAGCACCTGAGGCCCGGCGGCATCGTCACCCAATGGGTTCCGCTGTACGAGAGTGACCTCGCTACCGTAAAGAGCGAGCTCGCAACGTTTTTCGATGTTTTCCCCAATGGCACCGTGTGGGGCAACACCCTCAACGGTCGGGGTAACGACCTTGTTTTGCTGGGACAGGTCGACCCGTTGAAGCTTGACGTCGACGCGTTGCAAGACCGCTGGAATCGCCCGGATCACGCGCGCGTCATGCAATCCATGGGTGCCGTGAACTTTCACGACCTGACCGACGTTCTTGCCACCTACGCCGGTCGCGCATCGGACTTGAAACCCTGGCTCGCCGGCGCCGACATCAACGACGACATCAGCATGCGACTGCAATATCTGGCCGGCATGGGCCTGAATTTCGACGATCCTGGCTCAATCTATGCGCAGATGCTCACATACCGCCGCTTCCCGCGTGAGCTGTTCACCGGCTCCGAGCAGCGCGTCCGTGCGTTGGAAGACCAACTGAGCACAAGAGTCAGTCGGCCGTGATCTTGCCAACGTCTTCGAGGTTCACGCCCGCGGTCTCGATGCGGAACAAGTAGGTCACGGCGGCCCCCGCCACGAAGCACACGACCAAGCCCCACAGCAGCGCGGATGTGCCGATGCTCTTCAGCAGGATGGGAAAGAGGAATGCCGTCAACACCGCGCCGACCTTGGCGAAAGACGCGGCGAAGCCAGCGCCCTTGCCCCGTACTTCGGTGGGGAAGACCTCGCCGGCCAGCAGGTAGGTCATGGCGTTGGGCCCGAAGTTGACCATGAAGTAGAACAGTGTGAAGCCGAGGAAGAGCAACCACATGGTGTTGGTGCCGTCGGGGTGGACGGACAGCCCGGCTAACAGCAGGCCTACCGCGCAGCCGATGAAGCCCCAGATCTGCAACTTGATACGCCCCACCCTGTCCACCAGGAAGATGGCGACGATCACACCCAAGACGAACAGTACGTCCATCATCGCGGAGCCCTTGGCGCCCAGGATGTCGTTGTGGATGGTGTCCGACAGCGCGTGCGACTTCGACTCTTTGCCGATGACGGCGCCCAGGATCGTCGGTGTGAAGATGCCGATGCCGTAGACGCCCAGGTCCTGCAGGAACCACGGCACCGAGGCGAGGATCGTCGCGCGACGATTTCGCTTCTTGAACAGGGACAGGTAGGACCCGTGACCTTCGGCCGCCTTGGCCTTGGCCTGATCGGCCAAATGTCCCAGCGACACACTCTTGGGATACTGCGGGGTGCGCTTGAGCAGTTGGGTGGTGGCCTTCTCGCCTTCTGCGGTCCGGCCCTTCGCAATCAGCCAGTGCGGGCTCTCCGTGACGTACAAACGCCCGAAGACGACAAGAATCGCCGGCACGATCGCCGCCGCGTACATCATCCGCCATGCGCCCACATCCGGGTTCGCATACAGAATGCCGAAGCCCAACGCGGTTCCGAAGAATGCCCCGACGGCCTGGAACGCGAAGGCGCTCAGCACGAGCCGGCCGCGCATTGACGTGGCGATGCTCTCCGAGATCACCATGTGCGCGGTCGGGTAGTCACAGCCCAGCGCGATTCCGGCCCCGAACAGGCAGATGACCAGCGTGATGAAATTAGGGGCGAAGGTCAGCGCTACCAGGAACACCGCGAAGATGATCATCTCGACGATGAACATCCGCTTGCGCCCATATGTGTCCGCCAACCCGCCGAGGACCGTGGCACCGACCAGGATGCCCGCCAGCGAGGCTGCGGTAACGAAGCCCTTGTCGGCTGCGGTCAGGTGGAATTGGATCGCGATCAGGGGCAGGGCCACTCCGGTCATGAACACGACCATGCCCTCGAAGAACTTGCCCGCACAGGCGAGTGCCCAAATGCGGAACTGCATGGCGGTCATCGGCGTCGTCGGCAACATCGTGCCGTCGGGCCAGGTGGGCCGCTCGTCAATGTATTCCTGCACCGTCTTGCCGTTGATCTGCGGCTTGTCCTGCGGTTTGTCGAGCGTGTCAGTCATGTGACCTCTCCGGTGCGGCAATACAGCGCGGCTTCGCTGGTAAGCACAAACCGCTGACCAGCGTCAACCTCGCAGACGCTAAGTGAGGGAACTGAACGTGCGATAACGGCCGGATGAATTCGCGACCGTGGTGGTTTCGCGCGGGGCCGGGCATGACCCGCGGCGACCCGACACGGGTTCGCGCAAATCGCAGGCGTTTCAGCGTCTTTGAGACTTCCCAGGGGAAATCGATGCCGATGCCGATGGCGAACCGGCTGACCCCCAGACGATTGCTTCATCTGTTGTTCGCTCCAGCATTGATTCGATTTCGATATTGGTGACTTTTAATGTTCGCTGACGTGCTCGACCCGACGCGCGGCGCTGAGGCGTGCCGATGTGCGGCTAACCGGTTGTTATCCAGGAGGCAAACATGAAGCAGCGCAACAGATCCCGGTCTGCCGTCAGCTTTCTCGCCGCGGGCGTGCTCGTCGTCTCGGGTTGTTCGCACCTCGACACGCCCCCGACATACGCCAAGGGTGTCCACATCGACTGCGGCGGCAAGCAGGACCTCACGGGCAGCGGTTCGACAGCGCAAGCCAATGCGATGAGCCACTTCATCACGAGCTACGAAGAATCCTGCTCGGGCAAGCAGCTCACCTACACGGGCAGCGGCTCCGGCGCCGGCATTGCGGACTTCCTCGCCGCCAAGACCGACTTCGGCGGTTCGGACTCACCGCTGAGTGGCGACGAGCATACGGCGGCCAAGCAGCGTTGCGGCGGTGCGGACGCGTGGGACCTGCCGGTCGTATTCGGTCCCATAGCTGTCACCTTCAACGTCGAAACGACCGACGTCCTCAACTTGGACGCACCCACCCTGGCAAGGATTTTCAGCGGTGCGGTCACGCGCTGGGACGACCCCGCCATCACCGCGCAGAACGGGAACATGCCCGCCGAGGACATTCACGTCGTGTACCGCAGCGATGCGTCCGGAACCACCGACAACTTCCAGCAATACCTGCAAGGCGCCGCCGGCGGCGCTTGGACCAAGGGTGCGGGCAAAGTCTTCAACGGCGGCGCGGGGACCGCTGCCAAAGGCAACGAGGGCACGGCGGAGGCCGTCAAGAACACCGAGGGCGCCATCAGCTACAACGAGTGGTCGTATGCGATGAAGCAGCACCTCGATGCCGCAGGCATTCAGACAGCCGGCGGCGTCGCTCACATCGGCAACGACTTTGTCGGCAAGACGATCTCGAACGTCACCATCAAGGGACAGGGCGCGGACCCCAACGACCTCGTCCTCGACCTGTCGAAGGTGTACGCCAGCACATCGCCCGGGGTCTACCCGATCCTGTTGGCCAGCTACGAGGTTGTCTGCGCCAAATACCCCGACGCCGAGGTCGGCAAAGCGGTGAAGGCGTTCATGCAGTCGACCGTCACCGACGGACAGCAAGGCCTCAACCCGCTGGGATACATCCCGCTGCCGTCCGACTTCCAGACCAGGGTCGCCACCGCCGTCAACAGCATCCGCTGAATGCGGTTCAGCCGCCGCGGGCCTCGACCATTGCTGAGCGGTTGACCTTGGTCGCCGCGGTGCGGGGAATCTCGTCGACGAACTCCACCGTCTTGGGGACTTTGTAGGCGGCTAGCCGGGCCTTCGCGTAAGCGATGATCTGCTGCTTGGTCAGCGGGTTGGCGAGCTGGACGACGGCGTGCACCCGGCGGCCCCACTCGGGATCGGACAGACCGATGACGACTACATCGGCGATGTCGTCGTGTTCTGCGAGCGCGCATTCCACCTCGGCGGGAAAGACATTGGCGCCGCCGGTGATGATCATGTCGCTGCGGCGATCGGCGATGTAGAGGTACCCGTCGGCATCGACGCGACCGATGTCGCCTGCGGTGCGGAACCCGTCGGTCGTCGACGGTAGCAGCGGTGCTCCGCCCAGGTAGTGGTAGCCGACGCTCATGGGTGAGCGCAGATAAATCTCGCCGAGCTCGCCGGGGCCGACCGGCTGGCCCTGCTGGTCCAGGATCTGTACTTCGGTGTCACGGAAGCCGCGACCGACGCTGCCGCGATGGGCCAGCCATTCGTCGCCGCGCAATGCCGTCAGCCCCAGGTTCTCGGTCATCCCGTAGGCCATCACGACTTGTTCGGGGCTGAGCAGATCGAACCAGGTATGCAGCAACGCTTGCGGCATCACCGCGGCGCCTTGCAGGATCCACGCGACACTGGACAGATCTCGTTGACGGATGCCCGGCAGTGCCGCGATGCGGGCCAGCATGGTCGGCGTCGCAGTGAAATTGGTGATGCGATAGCGCTCGATCACGTCGACAACGGTTGCCGCATCGAACTTTTCGAGTACCACCAGTCTGTCGCCACCTAACAGGTAGGTGAGTGGTGAGAAACCGTTGGTGTGATACATCGGTCCGGGGACCAAGATGGTCTGCGGCTGAGCCGTCGGAGTCCAGGCCGCCAAGAACGGGAAGGACGACTCCGGAGTCCAGATCCCTTGTGCCAGAGTCAGAATGACTTTCGGCAGGCCTGTCGATCCGCTACTGCAGATTCCGTTGGCTTTGGGGGAGACCACTTCGGGAAGGGGGTCGGCGGACTGATCGACGGCGCGCGAGGTCAGCGCGTCCCGGCTTTGTTCGTCGATGACGACCGCCGCGTCGATCACCTCCAACACTCGGGATCGCTCCCAATCGGGTAGGTCCCAGCGCATCGGAACAGGGACAGCGCCGATCTTCCAGCAGCCCAGGGCGGCGAGTACGAACTGCTGCGAGTTGGGAATCGCCAGTGCGACAAGCGAACCGACCTCAGCGTCGGCGGCGGCCAATGCCCGTCCCCATTGATTGGCCCGGCCGTCCAGCTCGGCGAAGGTCAATGAGTGCGCGGTGCCGTCGCGCGCGATGACGGTCACGGCCGTGTCGTCACCGCGTTGTTCGGCGAGCTGTTGCAGCTTGGTGCCGAACGGAATTCCCTCGTCCGGTGGATTGACGGCGACCCCAGAAGCAGAAGGCTGAGTACTCATACCGATACCGGCGCAGAGAACAGCGTCTCGAGCTGGCCGCCACGGACGTCCTTCGTCAGGCGCATCGCGAGCAACTCGGTGCTGACCGGTAGCCGAATCAGCGACTGCGTGTGCCTGTCGAGCACGCTGACGTCGGACTCGTCGCAGAAGCCGAGCGCTCCGAGTAGTTGGTGTGCGGTACGCAGCACCTGTCGCGCGGTGTCGCCGGCCTTGAGCCGGAGTATCAGAGCATCGGCCGAACGTACCTGTGCCGGTGCGGATTCCGTTCTGGAAATGGTGTACTTCGCGAGTTCGGAGAGCCCGCGCACGGCGACAGAGGCATCGGCGATGGTGAAGCGGACCGCCTGAAATTCGGCCAGCGGCTTGCCGAACTGCATTCGGTCGGCGACGTGTTGCCGGGTGATGTCCAGGGCCTGTTGCACTGCTCCCAGAATCCGCCACGACCCGAGGTTCAGATGCAGATCGACGTCGGCTTGCGGCACGGTGCCGTCGGGCTCGCTCAACGTGGCAGGCACCAGGAACGGTCCGAGCTTGGCGCCGGTTCTCGACGACGGCCGCACCTGATAGCGCGTGCCGTCGAGGTCAGCGGCGATCCAGTCGCCCGCCAGGTCTCCGTGGTCGATGCGCGGCGCTTCGGGGTTCACCAGTGCGAGCCGGGCGCCGTCGACGGCGAGCAGTTGTTCGACGAGCGGGTAGGGGAGAGCCGCCGCGCCGGCAGCCTGGCAGAGCACCGCCGCCGCCAGCAGATCCTCCGCCGATGATCGGGCATCGAGATCGAACGCGCCGAGATCGGACAGCGCGGTTCGAGCGTCGGCCCGGAGCTGTTCCTCGGTTTCGGCGCGAAGCGCGGCCTGCGGACCCCCGAACCGGACGAACTGTTTGGTGGCAACAGCGCCGAACTCGGCAATGTCTTCTGGCAGAGCGGTTTTCATCCCTTGCCTCCCAGAGCTTCGCGTGCGACGAGCATCCGCTGCACTTCGATGGTTCCCGACGCCACGGTGGCTGCCTGGGCATATCGCCAGTGGTCCTCGATCGCGCCGTGCAGAGGCGCCGAGGACCCGCTGTCCAATGCCGCCGGGCCGAGCACGTCGAACAGCAACTCGGCGACCTGCTGGTCGCACGTCGTGGTGGCGATGCGGGCGGCGCTGGCTGCCGCCCCCGCCGACGGGTCGTCTTGCAACGACACCGCCCGGTATGCCAGCAGCCGGGCGACTCGCAGGTCGATCAGCGCCCGCACCCAGCGGGTACGGATCGACTCGGGCAATCGGTCCCAGTCGTCACCGAGTTCGGCCTGCATCCGGTCGAGCAGCGACTCGCACCGCGCGTACCGGGCGATGCCGACCCGCTCGAAGGCGAGCGCTTCGCGCATCACCCGCCAGCCGTCACCCACCTCACCGAGAACCTCGCCTGCCGATACCTCGACGTCGTCGAGGAAGACTTCGTTGAGGTGATGCGGCCCCAGCATCGACCGGATCGGGCGCACAGTGATGCCGGCCCGGTCCATCGGAACCAGAAAGAGAGTGAGCCGCTTGGGTTTCGGGGCGCTGGGATCGGTGCACGCCGCCAGCACGCACCACGACGCCATCCGCGCGTAGGACGTCCAGACCTTCTGCCCGGTGACGCGCCAACCGTCACCGTCGGCTAGGGCGCGGGTGCGCAGCGACGCGAGGTCGGTCCCGGCCTCCGGCTCGGAAAATCCCTGACACCAGATGACTTCGCCCGCCGCGATAGCCGACAGGTGCCGTGCCTTCTGTTCGGCGGTTCCGTACCGCATCAACGCGGGCCCGACCCAGTTGATGCCCATGTATTGCGCACCGCGCGGTTCGTGGTGCGCCCACATCTCCTCACGCAGCACGGTCTGCTGCCACACCGAACCGCCGCCGCCACCGTGCTCCTTCGGCCACGCCAGGGCCAACAGCCCCTCGGCGGCGAGCAGCTTGCAGAATGACTCGGTGGTCGCAAGGTCTTGCGGGTCGTCCGTGCAGGCGCCAAGGAAGCCCTCAGGGATATGGGTGGATATCAAGTCCCGCAGGCGCTTTCTGAGGTCGACGGCGTCGGTGCCGAGGTCGTAATCCATCGTCATCCCTTCGGCAGTCCGAGCAGTCGCTCGGCGATGATGTTGCGTTGGATCTCGGATGTTCCGCCGTAGATGGTCGCCGCCAGCGCGTCTTGGCGCTCGAAGAGCAGGTCGCTGTCGTCGATCGAACGTGGCCCGGCGGCCGCGGCGGCAAGCTCCCAAACGCGTTGCAGTGTCTGCGAGCCGAGGAGTTTGAGGATGTCGGCTTCGGGGCTCGGCCGCCCGTCGAGTTCGTTGTGAAGCGCGCGGTATCCGGTTGCGCGCAACGCGTCGGCGTCGGCGAGCAGCGAGCCGAGTTCGGTGAACACCTCGCCGGAGGCGTAGTCGTCGTGGGTGGTCTTGGATTCGCGGACGGAGTTGAGTCCGCGCTGGATCTCGACCCAGTTCATGATCCAGATCATTTGCCGCTCGTGATTCAGCGACGACATCGCCACCTGCCAACCGCCGTTGCATGGTCCGAGCAGGCTGTCCACCGGGATTTCGACGTCGTCGAGAATGACTTCGCAAAACGTCTCGTCGGAGATCGACGCCATCCGAATAGGTTCGATGGTCACGCCGTGGGATTCGAGATCGAGTATGAGGCAAGAGATCCCGCGGTGCTTGGCGGCGTCCGGATCGGTGCGGGCGTACAGCGCGCACCACCGCGACAGATGCGCCTGAGTCGTCCAGATCTTCCGGCCCTTGACCCGGAACATCTCGCCGTCGCGCACCGCGCGGGTGCGCAGTCCGGCAAAGTCCGACCCGGCTTCGGGCTCTGACATGCCCAGCGCCCACCATTCGTCGCCGCGCAGCAGCGGGACGAGAAGTCGGTCGATCTGTTCGGCGGTCCCGAACTGGCGAATCCCGGGTGCGGCGACGCCCGGCCCGGCGATGTTGGGCAGCTTGGGCGCCGATCGCTTCGCCGCCTCGAGCCGTATCTCCATCGCGTCGGCCAAGCCCAGCGACCGTCCACCGTGCTCACGTGACCAGGTGGGCTGCAACCATCCCGCTTCGAACGCGGCGCGTTGATGCGCACGACGAAGGCCGATGTCCCAGCGGTATTCGCGGTAACAGTCGTAATAGTCGTTCGGCAGGAAGTCCGTCAGCCACGCCCCGTACTCGGCGATCAAAGTGGTCACGTCGCGGCTCCGGCGAACCGACGGCCGACCGCGTGGTAGAGCGCGCGGCTGTCTCCCAGCGTTGCGGCGCCCTGCCATGCGTGCCGCAGATACAGATGTATGTCGTGCTCCCAGGTCTGGGCCAGAGCGCCGTGAACCTGTACCGCGGTGCGGGCGCACCCGACCGCCGCCTCCCCGGCCGCGGCCTTGGCCAACGCGGCCGCGTTCCAGCCCGCAGCCGGCGGTGTCGTTGGATCGTCGAGCTGCGCCGCCGCGGCATAGGTCAGGCCGCGGGCCCGCTCGAGCGATACGTAGTTGTCGGCAAGAGCGTGCTTGATTCCCTGGAACGCACCGATCGGCTTGCCGAACTGGTGCCGCGTTTTGGCGTGTTCAACGGCGCGGTCCAAGGCGGCACCCGCGACGCCGACGAGATCGGCGGCCGCGGCGACCAATGGTGTGGCGAACGCTGAGTCCAGATTCACGGGTGCGACGGCCACCGGCTCGGCGTCGATGTCGACATCGGCCACCGGTTGGGCGGGATCGGTGCATCCGACGTCGTGCACCGTGACCCCGTCATCAACCCGCACAACCGCGGCGACCGGCCCGTCTGCCGACGAGGCAAGCGTCACGAGCAGCTCTGCGCGGGGCAGGCCCAGCACCGCCACGGCGCGCCCCTGCACACGCCCGTGCTGCAGCGTCGTCGGCACCCCGGGCAGTCGATGGCCGGGCGGATGAACGGCCAGGGCGGCCACGACGCCGCTGCCGATCTCGCTCAGCACGTCGGCGACAGCGGCGCCCGCGAGACGCAGCACGCCCGCAGCCATTCCGACGCTGGCCAGCAACGGAATGGGCGCGATCGCCGCGCCACACTCCTCGAGAACCACGATGAGATCCAGGCGGCTGAATGAGTCGTCGCTGTCGGCGGCGGGGACAGCGAGCTCGGTCCAGCCGAGATCGACCACGGTCTTCCACAGCGTTCGCCAGCGCTCGGGATCGGTCATCGCCTGTCGCGCGATTGCCGGCGGGCACTCGGTGCGCAAGACGTCACGAACGCTGTCACGCAGCGCCAACTGACCCGAATTCAGTCCGACGTCCATAAGGCCCCTAACATAGTAAAAATAGTAAACTAGCGCGACAAACGTCAATCGCTGCGGCGTCGCGCTGAGCGCTTGCTACGGAGGTTGGCAATGGCCGAGTGGTATCTGTTCCTGCCGCAAGTGCGGGTCCCGGTCGCTGACATCGTCGAGCGCGCTCAGCACGCCGAGGCCAGCGGATTCACCGGTATAGCGTTCATCGACCACTTGGAGGCGCCCGGGCTGCCCGACGAAAGCATATGGGAGGCAATGAGTGTCGCCACGTGGGTGGCTGCAAAGACCGAGTGGCTGCGGATCGGTCATCTGGTGCTCTGCGACGCATTCCGTCATCCGGCGGTGCTGGCCAAACAGGCTGTCACCCTGTCGGATGCCTCGGAAGGCAGATTCGACCTCGGTCTCGGGTCGGGATCGTGGCCCGCGGAGTTCGCCAGATTCGATGTCGGGCAACAGGACCCGAAGGCGCGGATCAAGCAACTCGAGCGACACCTTGGACTGCTCAACGACTACTGGGGACGCGGCGAGGATGCCGGCCGCAGCCAGTCGCCGCGTCCCGCGCATCACATCCCGCTGCTGCTCGGCGGAACGGGGCCGCGGATGATGGAACTCGTTCGCAAGCATGCGGATTGGTGGAACATCCCGGCCAACCACATCGACAAGCTCGCGGAGTTGGCGCCCGCCACCGGATCCGCCCGGGTGTCGATTCAGCAGATGATCGGCTTCGTTCGCAAGGACAGCGATCCCGAGAAGGTGCGCGAGACCAGCACCCGACGCTTCGGAATGCTCGGCTCGGGTCTCGTATGCGGTGACGCTGACGAATTGTCCGGACATTTCTCGAAATTGTCCGGTCAAGGTGTCGAGCGTTTCTACGTGTGGTTCGCCGATTTCGCCGCACCCGAATCACTACATGAATTCGGGGAGACGGTGATCAAGAATTTGCCGGCTGAGGGTCACTGACGTTGCGCGGCCCGTCGGCGCGCTTCGGTGGGGACGACGAGCTCGCGGGCGTACGGTCCACGCCGAACCGCGGACAGCCGGATCTCCGGCAGGTCGACCGACGGGTCGACGGTGTCGAGCCAGGCCACGGTCTCGGCGACGTCGGTGACTTGGATGGCATTCATCTCGAATGGAACATCCTGCAGCATGTCGGTTTCCACCGGCCCAGGCGTCACGATGTGAACGGCGACGCCATCACGGTCGACCTCGCTCGCCAGCGCGCGGGCAAAAGCATTCATCCCTGCTTTCGACGCCGAGTAGGCGGTGCGGGCCATCATCGGTTCGTGCGCCGCGGAGGACGAGATGAAGATCAGCCGGGAGCCGGCGCGCATCTTCGGCAGCGCGGCCGAGGTCACGACGAAGCAGGAATCCAGGTTGGCCGACATGATCGTCCGCCACTGCTCGAAAGTCTGCTTGCGGGCATAGGTTCCGCCCAGGGCGCCTGCAGCGTGCACGACCAGATCGATCGCCTCCAGCGGGCCGATCGCGTCGGTGAAGCCTTCGGGGTCAGATGCGTCGGCGACGATGTAGCGCGCACCGAGTTCGTCGGCCGCCGCGCGGAGCGGGTCGATCCGCCGCGCCGAAAGCACCACGTCGTAACCGAGTTCGCAGAGTTTGGCAGCACAGGCCTTGCCGATTCCGCCGCTGCCACCGGTCACCAGTGCGGTTCTGGCACCAATTCGCTCATCCACGGTTTACAGGTGGCGATTGTCGCGCGGGCGGCCCAAGGCTTGCGGCGACACCGCGTAGATGCGTTGCTCCGGCCCGGCGGCCATTACGTGGCTCTGGGTGTCGGACAGATGCCGGGCGGCGATCCGGCGCGCGCGGTCGACGTCGCCCGCCTCGATCATGTCGGCAAGCTTGACGTGGGTGTTGAGCACGGCACGACGCTTTGTCAACGACGGGTAGGTGCCCTTGGCCGCGCTCTCGTCAGCCCACTGTTGTTCGTGGCTGGTCCACAGCGATTCCAGCGTGCCGACAACGGCGATGATGGTGCGGTTGCCGCAGCCGCGGACGACGGAATCATGGAATCTACGGCCGATTTCGGTAAACTCGGGCCCGTCTTCCAGATGCACTTCCATCGCGGCGTTGATCTCTTTGAGCTCGGGCACGATGCTGTCGGCGCGGTCGGTCCGCTGAGCCGCCAACGCCGCGCAAGCGGGCTCGAGCTCCAGGATCGCGGAGCCCAGATCGGCGACGACAACCGACTCACTCTGCAGCAGTAAACCCAGCATGTAAGCCGCGCTGGTCTTCGCCGGAGCGTGCACGATGGCGCCGCCGCGGTTGCCGCGCCGAACCGAGACCAATCCCTCGGTCTCTAGAATCCGCAGCGCCTCTCGCAGCGAGACGAGGCTGACGTTGAACTGCTCGACGAGCACCTCTTGGCGAGGCAGCAAATCGCCGTCGGCCAATTCGCCGTCGACGATCTGGCGTCGCAATTCGTCGGCGACGATCTCGGCGATCCGCGGCGCAGACAGGCGGCGTCGTGCCGCGGGGCCAATTCCCAGCGCAGTCATCTGATTCCAGCAGCAGCACGTTCGGTCGGAGTCACGGCGCCGCACCCGCGGACTCCATTTACTGCAATCTTAGCAGTAATGGCATAATAGCCGCGCAGGTCAAGAGCACGGTTCAGCACAAACCGGCCGTGCTCGGCAACGTTACTAAGATGGCATAGACACATACCCGACGACATAGACGGATACTTAGGTTGAGCGACGGGCACGACGGCCGACCGACACCGCTGGACGATGTCCGTGTTGTCGAGATCAGTGACCGGATCGCCGGCGACTATTGCGGCAAGCTGTTGGTCGATGCCGGTGCTCAGGTCAGGAAAATCGCGCCGCCGCAGGGAGATTCGCTCCGAAGCTTCACTGCGAGCGGGTTGGCGACGCCAGACGGCGCGGACTCACCCCTGTTCGGCTATCTCAACGCCGGCAAGCGGAGCCTGACCTGGCCCGCCGCCGATCTCAGCTCCGAACTGGCCGGCGCCGACATCATCGTGGTGACGGCCACCCGGTCGCAGGCAGCTGAAATGGGCATCGACCCGCAACAGTTGCTCGCGGAGTTCCCGAGGGCGGTTGTCGTCACCATTTCCGACTTCGGCTGGACCGGGCCGTTCGCCGATCGTGCCGCCAGCGAATTCACCCTGCAGGCATGGTCGGGTCTGACCGGATTCCGCGGTGACCCGGCCGGACCTCCGATCTCGATCGGCGGTGACCTCGGGGAGTACATGGGTGGTGTGTTCGCCGCGTTCGGTGCGCTGGCGGTGCGCCGCCGCATCGACCACGGCGGACCCGGCGAACACCTGGATTTGTCCATGCTGGAGGCAATCACGCTGATGCAAAGTGGCGAGTGGTTGCACTCGCAGCTGCTGCAGGTGGCGCCGGTCTCGCGCACCGTCGAAGTCCCGTCGATCGAGTCGGCCAAGGACGGCTATATCGGGATCACCATGGTCACCGGCCAGCAGTGGCTGGACTTCGCCGCGATGGTCGACTGTGCCGACCTGACCGAGCTGCCACAGCTCAGTTTTCAGATCGGGCGCTGGGCATACCGCGATTTCATCCGCGAGCAGATCCGACCGTGGCTGGCCGAGCGCACTGTCGAGGAGATCGTCGAGCTCGGGCAACTTTTCCGGCTGCCGATCGCAGCGCTGGGCAACGGGGCCACCATCCGGGACACGGCGTACGTCAAAGAACGTGGCGCCTTCGTGCGCAACCCGGCGGGATTTCATCAGCCGCGCACTCCATGGCTGATGTCACGGTGCCGGCCCGCGTCGCTGCGCAGCGCGCCGTCGGCGGGCGAGGCGGACGACACCGCGCCGTGGCCGAGACGTGCTGACGGCGAGCCGCCGTCGGATCCGGAGCTGCCGTTCGAGGGTGTTCGCGTCGTCGACCTGACCGCGTTCTGGGCCGGGCCCGCCGCGACACACCTGCTCGCGGCGTTCGGCGCCGACGTCGTCAAAGTGGAGTCGATCCAGCGCCCCGACGGCATCCGGTACTCCGGCGGCATGCGAAAAGATGTCGACGACTGGTGGGAATACGGCTGGGTGTTTCACGCCATGAACACCAACAAGCGGTCGGTGACACTGGATTTGGGGTCGGCCGACGGCCGGCGTCTGTTCAATGAGTTGATTGTCGACGCCGATGTCGTGATCGAGAACTTCTCTCCGCGGGTGATGGACCATTTCGGTCTGAGCGCCGACGAGTTGTTGGCGGTCAATCCGCGACTGGTGATCGCCCGGATGCCCGCGTTCGGACTGGACGGTCCGTGGCGCGACCGGGTCGGTTTCGCGCCGACCATGGAGCAGATCGCCGGGTTGGCGTGGGTGACCGGGCTGCCCGACGGTCCGCCCGTCCCCCCTAGGGGAGCGTGCGATCCACTGGCCGGCGTGCACGCCGCCTTCGCCGTGACGGCGGCGCTGTCCTATACGGCGCGAACCGGAGAAGGCCAACTCGTCGAGTTGCCGATGATTGAAACGGTCATGAACGCCACCGCGATTCAGCCGATCGAAGCCGAGGTGTTCGGTGTCACGCTGACTCGTCAGGGCAATCGGGGTCATGGCGGGGCCGTGCAGAACCTCTACTGTTGCGCCGGTGACGACGACTGGCTCGCCCTCACCGTGCGTACCGACGAGCAATGGCAGGCGCTGGTCGACCTGATGGGCCGCCCGCCGTGGACCAACGATGACCGCTTCGGCACCGTCGCGGGACGACGCGACCGGGCCGATCACATCGACCGCGGATTGCAGGACTGGTTCGGCGGCCAGAAGCTGGGCCGCACGGTGGATGACCTTGCCGCCGCGGGTATTCCGGCGGCGCCGGTCGTGTCGCCGTCGTTGGTTACCGAGAATCCTCAGCTGGAAGACCGCGGATTCTTCGAGACGCTCGATCACCCGCGTACCGGTCCGGGGCGCTACCCGCGACCGCCGTTCGCCCCGCTGGATGGCCGGTACTCCTGGCTGATGCGCCCGCCGCCGACACTTGGTGAGCACAACGGCGAGGTGCTGCGCGACCTGTGCGGGCTCAGCGATCACGACCTCGAAGTGTTGGCAGCTGCCGGGGTAATCGGCACTCGGCCCAAGGGACTGTGACCTTGTTCGGAAGGGAGTAAGCGATGCGAGTAATTGTCGACGAGTCGTCCTGCGAGGCCAACGGGTTCTGTGAATCGTTGGCACCGGACTACTTCGAGATCGGGCGCGCCGATGTGGTGCACGTCGCCGACGGCGAGGTGCCCGAGCATCTGGAGATCGACGTCCGGGCCGCGATCGACCAGTGCCCCAAGGCCGCGCTGCGGCTCGCCGAATAGTTACCGCGCGGTCAGCGTGATCGGCATCTCGTCGTAGATCGACATGTTGGTCGTCAGATTCGGATAAGCCACCCGGGCCGGACCGAGAGTGATGCTGTCGCAACGCAACAGCAGTTCATCCAGGACCGCGCGGATCTCTGCGCGGGCAAGCATCGCGCCAAGGCAGTGGTGTGCGCCGCCGCCGCCGAACGCAACATGCGGGTTGGGATGGCGTCCGATGTCGAACGTGAACGGCGAGGAGAAGACCTCCTCATCCCGGTTCGCCGAACGCAACATCGAGACCACCCGCTCGCCCTTGGGGATGTGCTGACCGTCCATCTCGATGTCGACCTTGGTGCTGCGGGTCCAGTACGCCACCGGCGACGTCCAGCGCAGCACCTCTTCGACGGCGCTGGACCGCACGGATTCGTCTTCGCGATACCGCTCGATCTGGTCGGGATTCGCGACGAACGCCTGCAGCCCGATGGCCAGGGCGTTCTTGGTCGTATCGCTGCCGGCGAACGCCAGCACGAAGAAGAAGAACTCGAGTTCGTTTGCACCCAAGCTGAATTGCTCACCATCGTCGCCGGTGATGACACCCGACGCGATCGTGCTCCAGATGTCGTCGGCAGGATTACGCCGCTTCTCGGCGGTGAGCTCCATGGCGTATCCGAAGATCGTCGCGAAGACATCGGCGTCGAGCTGATCTCCGGTGGATTGAGCCTTCAGGATGCGGTCGAAGCCATCGAAGACGCGAGGCCGGTCCTGTTCCGGAATGCCGATGATGTCGCCGATGACAGTCATCGGCAGCGCGTCGGCGACGTCGTCGATCCAGTCGCCACTGCCGCGGGCGAGCAGGTCGTCGATCATCCGCGACGCGCGCGCCCGGATGCCGTCTTCGAGCTTGGCGATCGCCCGCGGCGTGAACGCGCTCGAGATGAGTTTCCGGTGCTTGCTCTGCTCCGGCGGGTCCAACGTGATGATGGTCGGATAGGACGCGAACAGGTCGGCCGGCTGGATGAGCGGGCCGTCGCCGGCGGTGAACGAATCTGCATCGCGGTGCAGCCGCACGGCATGTCGATGCTTGGTGGTCATCCAGAAATCCCGCTTGACGGTCTTGGCGACACCTGGTGTCAGCCCGTGCCGGAACAGTGGTCTAGTCCGACGCAGCTCGGTGAACAACTCGTCGGGAAAGCCATTGCGCCACAGCTCGAAATCGGACAGATCGACCGTCGACATCGTCATCCGCAACCTCAATTCACTCGGACGCCAGAACCGCGAAAGAGGCCGGTTCGCTGACTCACAGTACCGTCGGCCAAGGGGTGCGTTGACGTTCAATGCTTAAAATAGTAAAAATAGACCAGCGTCTTCTGCAACGCGGTGTGCGTGAGCACGGCCGTGCGCCAGTCGGCAAGTGCGGGAATGAACCAGAAAGAAGAGGTCGTGACGGACACAGTTTCGGACACCTCCATCGATCCATCGGAGCGCGAGTTCGGGCCGAGCGGCATCAGCCTGTCGCCCTATCGATTCCCGACCGGGTGGTTCATCGTCGGTTTCGCCTCGGACCTGGCCGTCGGGCAGGTCAAGCGGGTGCACTACTTCGGTGAGGAAATGGTGCTGTTTCGCACCGAGTCCGGCGAAGTGAATGTGCTCGACGCCTACTGTCAGCACCTCGGTGCCAACATGGGTGTCGGCGGCACGGTCGAGGGCGAGAACATCGTCTGCCCGTGGCACGGGTGGCAGTGGCGTGGCGACGGAACCAACGCGCTGATCCCATACAGCAAGATCGGTTGCAAGAACAATGTCCGCGTCCGGACCTACCACAGCACGGAGTGGTACGGCTTCATCCTGGTCTGGCACGAGCGGCACGGTCGGGCGCCGTACTGGCAGCCGCCGGTGCTGCCGGAACTGGAAACCGACGAGTACTACCCGCTGCACCCGCACAGCCGCATGCTCAACAGAGTCAAGGTGCACGCACAGATGATCATCGAGAACGCTGCCGACCCGTACCACGTGCAATACGTGCACAAGGCGGCGAACCCGGCCAACACCACCTCGTTCGAGGTCGCCGGCTACCACCTGCACGCCACCGTCAGCGCCCACTTCGGTGGCGGCCGGTCGCAGACCTGGCTGACCCCGGACGGACCCGTCGACGCCAAGATCATCTACGACAACTACTCGCTGGGCCTGGGCATCGTCCGCTTCCCCAGCGACCTGGTGGCCACCATCGAGGTGACCGGGCAAACCCCGGTCGACGAGGACTACACCGATTACTTCTACACCCAGGCCTCGGTCCGCGAAGCCGGCGACACCGGCGATGTGCCCACCGGGCGTGCCGCGAAATTCCTTGCACTGCAACAAGAAGTCATCAAGCAGGACTTCTTCACCTGGGAGAACATGAAGTATCTGGAGAAGCCGAACCTCGCACCTGAGGAGGCGCACGACTACGCCGCGTTGCGGCGCTGGGCCCACCGCTTCTATCCGGGTGAAGAAAGCTCGGCTGAGGACTTCGGTTACAACGCCCAGGGCGATCCTGACCCGGCGGCCGCGAAGGTTTAGAGGAGCCTGAATGGCCCGCGTGCCGGCTGGGGGGGCACCCGTATGCGACGGAAATCCCATCGGCCCGGCTGATTTCGGCGTCGACCGGTTCAGCGTCGCGGCGGTGCTCGATGCTCGCGCCGAGCAGTTTCCGGACCGGGTGATGATGTCGATCGACGGCACCGAGGTGACCTTTGAACAGATGCGGCGGCGGTCCTGCGCGGCGGCGGCTGTCCTGCTGGGCTTGGGCATTGGGCCAGGCGATGGCGTCGCGTTGTTCACCGCCACCTGTCCGGAGTGGGTCTACTTCTGGTTGGGCGCCGGACGCATCGGTGCGGTGGCGGCCGCGGTGAACGCGGCCAACAAGGGCGACTTCCTGCTACACGCGCTTCGGCTGTCGCGGGCGAAAGCGATCGTCACCGACACCGGACGAGAGCAGCGTGTAGCTGAGTTGGCCGAGCAACTGCCAGATTTGAGAACGATTGTGGTCTCGAGCATTTCGTTAGACGGGCCGGTGGACGCCATCGCCGAGCACGATGGCGAGGTCGGCGACATCGGGTCGCTGTTCTTCACTTCGGGCACGACCGGGGCGTCGAAGGCGGTGGCCACCACCTGGCACTACCTGTTCACCACGGCCGCGACGGCCGCGGCGGCCTGGGAGCTCAGGGCCGGTGAGGTGTTGTGGACAGCCATGCCACTGTTCCATCTCAGTGCGGCACCCGCAGTACTGGCGCCCATGCTGGTCGGCGGGACAACGGTTTTGGCGCCGGCTTTTCATCCGGGATCGGTGTGGGACGAGGTGCGGGCTTGCGGCGCCGCAGGATTCGTCGGCGCCGGCGCGATGGTCTCGATGCTGTGGAAGCAGCCACCCGATCCACGCGACGCACAACTGCCGCTCCGGTTCATCTCCGCGGCGCCGATCGACGCGAGAATCTACCGCGACATCGAAAAGCGTTACGGGTGCCGGATCGTCACCATGTACGGCCTGACCGAAGCATTCCCGATCGCCGTCAAAGGTGTCGCCGACGACGGGGTGCCCGGAACGTCAGGTGGGCCGAATTCTCATCTCGACGTGCGAATCGTCGGCCCGGACGGTGCGCCGCTTCCGGACGGGTCGGTAGGGGAGATCGCCTGTCGACCCCGCTTCCCGCATGTGATGAGCGAGGGTTACGTGAAGCCCGCCGGCATCGGCGTCGATCCCCACCCGCAGTGGTTCCGCACCGGGGACCTCGGCGTGCTGGACAACGATCACAACCTGACATACGTGGACCGGGTGAAGGATTCGTTGCGCCGCCGCGGGGAGAACGTCTCGTCGGTCGAAGTCGAGACAGTGGTGATCGGGCATCCTGCCGTCGTTGAAGCGGCGGTGGTCGGTGTGCCCAGCGACCTC
>Ga0302325_10004975_pt1 | contig 30530 bp, 28 predicted proteins | sample Palsa_T0_2_FD_201948 | JGI IMG/M metagenome (GOLD analysis project Ga0302325, IMG submission 201948) | Peat permafrost microbial communities from Stordalen Mire near Abisko, Sweden - Palsa_T0_2 | ecosystem: Environmental > Terrestrial > Soil > Palsa > Peat permafrost | place: Sweden: Abisko... | reverse complement strand
AGTTAGAGTCCATGAGGCGTATCCTTTCTGTCCCGCGTGGGACGCTGGTGAACCGTTTGAGACGATCCACCGAAGGTACGCCGCTTTTATTCAGCCGCCAACCATCCACGACTTTCGGTTATAGCTCCACCCAGCGCCCCTTCGAACCCTTCCGCCTTCTCGTTACTGATGGCCGCTCTTATGAAGTCCGCCATCCCGAGCGTCTCGCCTCCCTGCGCAACGGCCGAATGATTTCCGTCGCGACGGACGCAGGCTTCGTCATTCTGGATTTGCTGCTAATCACCGCCCTCGAAAAGCCCGTCCCAGCCCGACACCGCCCGCGCCGCCGCGCCTCTTAAAAGTAGCATGGGCGTCTCGCCCATATTCGCTGTTCCTCTCCGCGTCCTCCGCGTTCTCAAGCGAAGCGGGCGTTAAACCCGAATTTCCGCCCAACCCAAAAAACACGTCCAAAACTTTCACCTGAAAGCCAAAATGCGCCGCAAAGCGCCGCATTGCGCCTCATCGGCGAGGAAGCCGCGGATAGCCATCCATCCGATCTTCAGCCCTCAGCAAAACTGGCCGAAAATCTGATAGCCCATCGATATATCCATGAACCGTTTTGTAATCGTAATTCCCGGCTTGATGTTCATGCTGATGCTCGCAGCCGGGCTGCGATTTATCTTTCACGCCGTGAGCGGCAAGATCACCGGCGAAGGCATCCGCGGAATGGTCTTGTGGCAAAGCGATTTCAATGACGCCCTGGCGCAAGCGGCCGCGCAGCACAAACAGGTCCTGGTCGAATTCGCCCGCGACTCCTCGCCGAATTGCCACGAACTGGCGAAGAACGCTTGGTCGCGCTTCGATATCGCGAACGCCACCTCCGATTATGTGCCGGTGATGGTGGATGTCGCGGCGCATCCCGACCTGGCCACGCAATATGACATCGCGACCGTGCCGTCGCTCGTGGTGATCGATGCGGAGAATCAAACGATCATTCGCGATGGCCGCGATCGAACTTTCTCACCCGACGAACTTCTGCTTTGGCTGAAGCCCGGCAGCAAGCCAATCTCGAACTTTTCAATGCCTCAAGACGGCTTATTTGATCCTCAAAAGAGCCAATTCAACGCTCAAGCAAGCACGTATTCACCTTAGTGGCCGACTCACTTTAGATGATTCGCACATTGCGTTGCGCGACACGCACGGGTCAAAGCAAACATGAAACTCCTCGGCGGCGAACCCGATCTTCCTCCGCGAACCGTCGCTCTCACCTTCGACGATGGCCCCGGCCCCAAAACCGCTGAGCTGGCGCGGCTGCTCTCGGCCAAGAATATCCCGGCAACTTTTTTCATCCTTGGCGAAAACGTCGATCAGTATGAAGAGGCGCTGGCCCAGTGCGCCCACCTGGGCCACACGATCGCGCTGCATGGATTCTCCCACGAGCCGTGGCTCGATCCGCAAACCGCGCTGGCGCAGCTCGACGCCTGCGCCGCCCGAATCGCGCGATATCTTCCGCCCGTGCGGTGGTTCCGACCTCCGTTCGGCCAGTGGCCGGCGGATGCGGACGTCTCGTCGAAATACGGCGCCCCCGTCGGATGGCACGCCGATGGCGGCGATTGGCGGGTTACGTTCCGAAAAAACACGCAGGGGACGCAAGCGCTGCCGCTGCACGCGCCCGCCGACTGCGTGCGGATGATTCTTTCCCAGCTTCAGCCCCTGGAAAATCGCGGGATCGTGGTGATGCACGATTATGCCTGCAGGCAGGAGGTGCACGCGCATGGCGTGCGTCCCCGGCACATCCGGATTGTGGAGATCGCATCCCTGCTGATCGCGGAACTGCAGAAACGCGATGTGTCATTCGCGGCGCTGTAGATTGCTTTGTTGTGCGGCATACCAAAGCCGCGGGATGGCCATCCCGCGGCTTTTCGGGCGACAAATTTTATTTTTCCATTGATTTTGACGCGATCTGCCGCCAGACTCGCGCGCATGCCCAGGCCGTGGAACGACTGGTATCACGTTACCGTCCACGTCTACGGTTCCTGGCTCCGCGGCGACCCGCGCGGGTGGCGGTCATTCAAGCATCGCCAGCATGTCGAAGGGGATTACAGGAATCCGCCGCCAAAGGGGAAATACGATCGCCTGTTTGCGCAATCCAAAAGTCTCATGACGCGCGAGCCTGTTGTTATCGAGCAGGATCTTCGTCAATTTGTGGTCGATGCGATCGCCGATAAACTGCGGAAATCCAAAATCGAAATTGTGAGCGCTTCCGTGGACGCAAAGCATCTCCACGTTTTAGCTCGTTTCGCCGATCATCGGCCACGGCACTGGATCGGCATCGCCAAGAAGCACGCTTCGCACGAGCTGCGGCAGCATGGATTGCGCGAATCGCAGGGTGGGCTGTGGGCGAAGCGCTCGCGCGCGGAGCCGATCGTCGATCGGCGGCATCAGCTCAGCGCGTTTTTCTATATTCTCAATCACCGCAAGAAAGGCGCGGCGGTCTGGACATTCAGGGATGCACCCGCCCCAAAGCCAACGGATGGCCATCCGTAGGCTTTGTTTTCCGCCCCCTCGTCTCTATCATCCCCCATCATGCCGGAAAAAATCATCCGCGATCCGGTGCACGACATCATCGCATTCCGGCTTGAGCGGCCGGTTGATGCGCTCCTCTTCAAACTCGTCGGCTCGCAGGAATTCCAGCGCCTCCATCGCGTGCGCCAGCTCGGCATGGCTTATCTCGCCTATCCCGGCGCGCACCACTCGCGATACAGCCATTGCCTCGGCGTCATGGAAACGGCCCGGCAAATCCTGGATCGCCTTCGCCTGGCGCGAAAAATCGACGAATTCAATCTCACCGCCTGCCTCGCAGCCGCTTTGCTTCACGATCTCGGCCACGGCCCGCTCAGCCATGTCTTCGAGGAAATCAGCGGCGTCAATCATGAACGCCAGACCAGCGCCATCATCCTCAGCCCGCAAACCGAGGTTCATCGCATTCTGGTTGAATACGATCCCTCGCTGCCCAAAACCGTCGCCGCGTTTCTCGCCGGTGAATCGCGCGAGAAATTCTTCACCGACATTCTCGCCAGCCAGCTCGACGCCGATCGATTCGATTATCTGCTGCGCGACAATCTCATGACCGGCAGCCAGTACGGCGCGTTCGATCTCCGCTGGCTTCTGCACGCGCTGGTGGTGGATGAAACCTCCACTCGCCTGGCCGTCACCGCCAAGGGGCTCAGCGCGGTGGAAACGTATCTTCAGGCCCGCTACCACATGTACCGCAACGTTTATTTCCACAAGGTGGTTCGCACCGCCGAGGGGATGCTCAAGCTGGCCCTGCGCCGCGCACGCCGCCTCGCCGAGCAGGATCGCCTTCCCGGCCTGACCCGCGACGATGCCACGTTCCGCGCCCTGGTGGGGGGGCAACTGACGACCGGGGAATTCACCGGTCTCGACGATGTCTCGCTGATGCAATCCCTGAAACTCTGGACGGCCGCCGACGATCCGATCCTCGCCAGCGTGTGCCACGGATTGCTCTATCGCCGGCTGTTCAAGACGATCGATCTCACGCATGTGGAAGATCCCACCGCCTTACGCGGCGGACTTGATCGCGCCGCTGCCGCGCTGAAATCCGCCGGCGGCGATCTCGATTACCAGTTTTTCTACGATGAACCCAGTGACACGCCGTATGAAATTTATGACGGCAACAATCCCGCGGTCGATATTCCCATTCAGATGCGGGATGGTGTGCTTGTCTCGTTCACCGCGCTGTCGCCGCTCACGCTCGCGCTCAGCCGGCAACTGATGTTCCGCCGGGTTCACGTCGCCGCCGAATATCGCGATGTCGTGTCCCGCGCCATATTCAGCGATAAATCCCACACCGCCTGAAGCTCGATAACCCGCATCTTAATAAACTTGCCACCGCAATTGGTCGATACTCGCCGGTCGGACTCCATTAATTGCCATGCGACGTTTGCCCCGGATAAGCCGCGCTTCCGCCGCCCTCGTGCTGCTCGCCGCATCGGCCGCGCGCGCTGATTTCACCGATAAAATCAGCACGTCTCCCATCATCATTCAGGACGGTTTCGCGCCTGGGGGCGACATGCTTCCCTACGGCGGTCAGGAATTCTGCTGTCCTACCGCCGCCACGATTTCTCTCGCATATCTCGCTGAAAATGGATTTACCCAGTTGGCGCCCGCCGATCCGACGACCGCGGATGAATTGAATCTCGACCAGGTTCTTTCCGGGCTGATGTCCACCAGCGCCACAACCGGCACCCCAACCGTCGCCGACATCACCGCGGGAATTTCAACGTATCTCAGCGCCAAGGGCATCGCATCTTCCGATTACACGCTGACGGTCACGGCCTCGCCCACGATCGCGCAGCTATCGAATCTCAACCAGAGCGGCACGGTCGTCGACCTGATCGACGGCTTCTATTCTTCCAGCGGCAGCGGCTACACGCGCAACGGCGGCCACAGCATCGCGCTGCTCGATGAGAACGGGACGGCGGGGGGGCAATCTTCGCCAAGCAGCCTGCTCATCGACAATCCCCTGCCCGGCGCCCTCGCGCCCGTCGCCGATCTTTCCACCAGCGCCGTCCAGTCACTCAACACGATCTCCACCACCGGCGGCCTCACGGCCTACGGTGCGCTCGAATTGAATCCGTCGCAATATCCATCCTTCTGGGGAAGCACCCAAACCGTCGTCGAAACCGCCATCGCGCTGACAATCAACCCCGCCGAGCAAACCGCAAACACCCCGTCCCCCGCCGCGTGGACTTTAAGCGCCGCTCAAATTCTCAATCCCAACGGCGGCACGCTGACCGTCGCGGCGCCGATCCAGCCCAGCAGTTACGGCATCGACATCTCCACGCCCGGCACCGTCGAATTGCAAAACACGGATGCGTCGACCGGCGCCAACACCATCACGGCCGGCACGCTCCGCGGCGACGCCGCCAGCGGCGCGCCCTTCGGCACGGGCGGCATCAGCCTGAGTTCCGCGACGCTGCAGATCTCCCCGACAGGCAACTCTTCAAATATCTCGCTATCTGCCGTGACCGTTTCCGGCGGGCAATTGGTTTACTCCGGCGGATCGGTGCTGAACCTCGATCCTCCGTCCGGCACATCGCTGACCCTGCAAATCGGCGGGAATACCAACGCCTCCACGCCCAATCTCTTCCGCGGCGGAAATGGAACATTGGTGATCGCAGTCGCCGCCGGTATCGCCAATCTCGGCTCGACCCAGCAGCTCCAGATCAACGGAACCGCCGCGAATCTTCCGACCGTCACCGATGGCATTGTCACCCCCAGCATCATCGGCCAGGACAATGATGCAAATGCCTCCGGTGATTTCCTGACCTACGGCTCCGCGGGTTTCGCCCGGGCAAATTACACCGAAGCAACCGTCACGCCACTCACCGCCGCAACATCAACGACCGTTTACGATGCCGAGATTTCCCAGAATATTCCCGCGCAAACCACCGCATCGGTTTATGCGCTGAAGCTCGGGCCCGTCGCCATCACCGGCGGAAATTCCAGCACGCTCGACATCGGCGGCGGGGCGATCCTCAACGGCGGAACCATCAGCGCCGCCAACTTGAATTTCGGCAGCAGTGAAGCCCTCATCTACGCAAGCGCGGCAGGGGGGACGATCAACTCCAACATCCAGGGCAGCGCCGGCCTGACGACATTCGGCTCCGGCGCGCTCACCCTCACCTCCGCCAACCATTTCACCGGCGGCACGCATATCAATTCCGGCACACTGATCGCCGCGAATTCCACCGGCTCGGTCACCGGAACCGGCGCCGTGACAATCGCCCCCAATGCCACGCTGCAGATCAACCCCGGCGCCAACGCCGGCGGCTCGGGCGGCGCCACGGTCTCGGCCGATGCGACTGTTCTCCTGAACGGCGGGGCCCTTTCGGGCAGTTCGACGTTCGACCAAGGCTCATATCTCCTCGGCTCGGGAACCATCGCCGGCGCCGCAACCTTCTCCGGAACCATCGGCAACCCCGCCACCGATTTCGCCAACGATTCCTACACCGGCGTCGAAGACATCGACTTCACCGCCGCCGTCACCATGAACGACCTGGCGATCTACGACTGGCGACTGAACGCCCTCGACTCCACCCCGCAGCAAGCCGGCATCGACTTTAGCCTTCTGGATTTCACCTCGCCCGGCGTCAACGTAAAAATGGGAACTTCCTCCAGCCCGATCAACATCACGCTCGATCTCGGCCCCGCCGTCGCCGATCCCGATTCCAGCAATTCATTCTGGTCCGCCGCGCACCAGTGGACCATCGCCACCGACGCCATCGGCTTCAAACAACTCTGGTACCACTGGAATTTCCCCAGCTACAGCGATGGCTATTTCTCGCTCTCCAACGACTCAGCCGTCGAGAATCTCTATCTCGACTACACACCCGTCCCCGAACCCGCACGCATGGCGATGGCCGCGATGCTGGCCATGCTGATTCCACGGCCGAGGCGAACACCCGTCATCTGAAACGATTGGAAACGAGCCTGTTTTTCGAGGCCTTTTCTCGCAGAAACAACTCCCCCGCTACGTCCCATAATGCATGTTATGTTAAGTATTAAGGTACTGCTGCAGTTTAGATTTAATGCCTAAGCGGTATAGCATGGCATGTGTTTTGTATAGAAGTCTCAAAGGAAATTCATGACTGAAATAAAGTGGAATCCAATTGGCATTGCGCCGCCAAGCAATCGCCGCGACTAAGTCGCGGCGGCTGGTGATGTTTTCATTGGGAGGGCCGGCGACTACGAAGGCGATTCGTGTCTTGTGAATGATGCTGGGTATGTCATTCACGGCGCGATCGCATGGTCAGATATTCCGTCGCAACCAGGCTATGGTGCGGCGGGATCATCGGAAGTCAATTCAATCTCTGGAAACACCATTTTGTAGTGGCCCTTGGACAGATAATTAACGGGTTGTCCAGAATCAGTTCTTAGCGATTTGAAGCCGGGCAATTCTCCCGATGCCGTCGAATTGCTGAAGTCAACAAATTCGGTAGTGGGTGCTTTTGAAAACGCCCGCCAAAGGGGTCTAAGTGGCATGAGGTTTGCGGTGACGGTCGCGCATACGGTTCGGTTTATTCTTCGGGAGGCATCCGAAGATTTCCCCGGATCGGCGGCGCGGTGCGATCAAGCCGGTCAAAAAAAGCCTGACCAAATCCAATTGACAGCCCGCACACTTTTAGATGGCTGATGCTACGTGGAGTGTTGTAGAGGGTGGATAGGAACGGCGCGACCATGGCGCGCATCTGTTTAATCGCTTCTTCTTTCAGGTCCAGCCACTCGATAAAGTCTGTCACTGCCTTTTCGTCCGCTGCGGGATCAATTCCAGAGCAAATAATGCTGAAAGCAGCAAAGGCATCGTCTTCTCGCCAAGTAATCGTTCCCGTACCAATTCCGAGTTGCTGCCATTCTATATCGAGGCCATTGGATTCGGGGATCATCATTTTTAGGACGAACGAGCTACCGCTTGATTTATCGAGCATCTGTCCCATCACGGTGGTAGCGCCCTGGATTTCGTTAGGCGTAGCGTTGGTGGTCAATCCGTTGGTACAAACAAGAAGATCATGAATCGCAAATTCCATAAAACACCGTGTAGTGGTATGCCAGTTGTTCTCTATTTCCCATGAATCATCCGAACCACGAAAATGAATCAGAATCAACGGTCTCGCTGAAACCGGGAGCGCAAATTTGTCGCATACGCGAACAAATATTGCGCGATCCCGCGTCCGGCCTGACCTTTCAATTCGAGATTGACGATCAGGGCCGCACGCGGTTCCGCGTATTCGGTGATGCCATCCCCGCCGGAAATTGGGAGGTCGGGTTTGAGGATGGCAAGGTTTCGTTCACCGGCACGAGCTTAATCGGCGTCAGCAAGCCAGCATGGATGACAAACATCAATGACCTTTAGGGTATTCTCGAATTGCATCGCGGAAGCCTGCCGTAAGTCTTTTGGTGTTGGGTAAGCAGCGCTCGCTCGGCCGCTACCGGGTCAGACATCGTTGTATCGTAATTGTAGTGCGTGGCAGATTGGGTGCATCGTCCCTCTCGGCCGCTTTGATGATCTTTCAATCTATCACGGACCGAAGTAGTCGAACTTCCGTAATAGATGACCTCCCCGTTGCTGTAGAGCGCATAGACGCCCGGAGATTCTGGGGTCATACTGACCATGGCATCCGTGAACGATCCGCGATACGTATCCATTACAAAATCCTTTCTGGAAATATTGGGCTGTCCACTATGGCCAGCCACGAATGCAGACGATACAATCAAAAGCGCGAGCGGTCAAGCATAAACAAGACCGCTCAGGCATAATTTTTATTTAACGAAATACTTTCAAAAATGCGTATTGGTGCTTGACAGGTCACGCATCCGATGGTATGCTTCCGCAAGAAGCAAACGCCTTTGCTTCTCGCCGAAAGCATAAACCCCCCAATCCCGTATTTAATTCAGACGGGCAGAATATATCGAGGTGGCCGCTATGCGCAAAGTGAAAACGCCAAGAGACGTGAACCAAATTGCCTATTCAATGGTCCAAGCAATTGCCGCCGGAGAAATTCCGGAGACAATGAAAACTTCTGATGGGAAAAATCCATTTGCGGTAGCCCTCGGAAGGCGCGGTGGTCTGAAAGGTGGTCCGGCGCGTCGGGACAGTATGACGCCAAAGCAGCGTCAAGAAAGCGCTCGAAAGGCCGCGCGAGCGCGGTGGTCCAATCAGGAGCAGTAAACAAAGAAGGGATTAGCGACTTGTCTAAGCCTATCCCCGTAAGCTCGAACGAGATAATCGAGGAGCGGCTCAACGAGTTGGCTTTCGCGATTGAAGACATTATTGGCGGCAAAGCTATTGCAATAAATTTCGGGATGATGCGCGGTGCGGACAACTTTGTTCGCGATCTGATCGAGGGTCGCTCTGGTCGTCGCAAGGGGCAAAAAATCTTAGTAATTCTTGAAACCGATGGCGGTCAAGTTGAAGTCGCAAGGCGCATCGCGGAAATTCTGCATCACCATTACCGCACAGTTGATTATCTAATTCCTGACCACGCTTGGTCTGCGGGAACGATTCTTGCGATGTCGGGCGATTCCATTTACATGGACCAGTTTTCGGTTCTAGGTCCAATTGATCCCCAGGTCAGAGCGACTTCCGGCGGACCTTGGGTTCCGGGCCTTGGCTATGTCGAAAAGTTTAATGCACTGATGGATAAAGCTAATACCAGCAAGGGGCTGAATACCGCAGAAATGACCTATTTGGTGGAGAAATTCGATCCGGGAATGCTTTACTGGATTGAACAAGAAAGAAATCTGTCTATCCGTCTACTGAAAGACTGGCTCGTAAAATATAAATTCAAAAATTGGAAAAGAACCGATACCCGCAAGCTTGCCGTAACGAAGGCAATGAAACTCAAGCGCGCCGAAGAGATTGCCGCGAAGCTCAACGACACAAAGCTTTGGCACTCTCACGGTCGTGGTATTCCTATGAATGTGGCAAGGCAAACGCTGAATTTGCGAATACAGAACTTTGCAAAACAGTCTGATTTGAATGTCGCAGTGCGCACTTATTACAATTTGTTCACCGATTACATGGGACGAAGGGGGCACACCGATGCGCTTCACCAATGCGGCACGTATTTGGGATTTGACATGGATGATTGACGATGGACCAAATGAATCAGAAGACTATAAAAAAACTTCTCAGAGAAAATCGTAGCGTGGACGCCGAACAGATGGAAAAAGCCCGCACTGCAATTAAGGGTGTCCGGCGCATAAAAACGCGCCGTCATATAGGTTTTGAATTGCACGGCCACCGCAGCCGTCGTCCGTTGGTTACGGCTGATGATGGGACCGAAACGGCGACCATGCGACGCCGCTAATCAAGTAGTTCAACCAGATTCTCGATTTCCCACACATGATCCGTCAGCCCGGCCTCCATCGCTGGCGTGACTCGCAACGTCTTGTGCAACCGGCAAAAATTGTAGTGGAAGAAATTAAGTGCAACGGCATGTTGCATGTTCTCGACCTTCTTGCTGAATCCATTCGTAAGCCGGGTGAACCGACGCATATTCATCCGCATAGTTAAATTCGACCGTTCAACAAAGCTGGTGGAAATGTGCGCCGGATCGGGATCGCCGGTACGAGTTTTGACTTTGATGCCGACACATTCTGCCGGGCTGTACTTGCCTTCTCCGGCATAATCCGGCCCGTAGATTTTAATGAGTTGGGCGAAATCCACGTTGCAACTAAATACGTTGCACACCGCGTCCCAATAGGCATTGAGGCCATCGGTGGTGACTTGTACCCGATTCGCCAGACGCCCGGCGATATCTCGCATGAATTCATGGGCATGTCCACCGTCGCGGGTGCTGGTGGTCAGATACGAAATAATGAGCTTGCTGTCGGCGTCAATACCAACCCAGGTCCAGCAATCGCCGTATCCGAATTGGCCCTTGAACTCTGCCGGTACGTTCTTTTCTTTCGCATAGCAAAAGTTCCATATTTCGTCAGCTTGCAGGCGCTTGGTTTTCAGATTTCGCACTTTGGCATCATGAAATGCCTTGCAGGCCGTCCCAGCATCAACCAGAAGCTTTAGAACGGTGTGGATCGAACGTCCAGTCATCCGGCAAACCGAATTGACTGAATTGCCTTCCACAAGGGCGGCAATGATTTGAACTCGTTCGGCGGTATTAAGCTTGTTCATGATGAGGGTCATTATGCCTGACCGCTCACGCATAGTCAATAGAAAAAGTATGCCAAAACGAGAGAATTTTTTCCTTTTACTCAAACTGCATCACTACCAGTATTAAGGTACTGGTATCGTTTGAACCTTGCAGTGAGGCTAATCGATCATGAGTCGATCTCAATTATGCACAAACAGCGCCCGATCCACGTCCGCCACGCGATCGCCGGCGGCGGCGCGGAGTTGGTGCAGGTAATCCCGGTCGGATGTGTGCTCCACGCCGGTCCATGGGGTGCGCTTCACGATTTGGGCGCGGGCCAGCCAATTTCCCATTTCGTCGCCGGTGAATTTGTCCCAGGCGCAATAACTGTGAAGGACCCGGCATTGAACAAGGTCGGCGTTTTCCCCGGCGGTCAGCATTTGCTCCAGATATCCGGGCACGTAATAGTTGTCATCGTTGCTCATGCCGATCCATTCGCCGGCGGCGGCATCGATGCCTTTCTGCCGATGCGGATGGCCCCAGCGCCCGAGCGATTTTTCGGTTTGGATCAATCGAACGCGCGGGTCCTTGACGACATCGACCACGTGGGCCGCGCCCGGGTTTGGGCCGTCCGTCACGGCGATCAGTTCCCAGTTCTCGTGGCGCTGCCGCCGCATGCAGAGGATGAAGGCCAGCAATCTCTCGGGAGAATATTTGACGCGGATGACCATCGACACCAGCGGCTCGCGCTCGGGCGGCATCCCCGCCGCCGCGAGGATCAATTTATACAATCGCCGGTTATACGTTCCATACTGGACGATGCTGCCCGGATCGGTCCCGCTGATCTTCAGGAGCGCCGCGCATGCCGCGTGGCTGCGACCGATGCCGGCCTGGCATTGCAGAACGAGATGCGGCGTGCCGGAGGTCCGATGCTTTTCTCCAAACTGCAGGATTTTCCGGGCATGATCCTCCCCCGGCGGAGCGACAATCCCGAACGCCTCGCCCGCATCGTTGAACACCAGGTCCATGCGCTCCACCAGGTTCGCCTGGTCCTTGATCACGGCAAGCTGCTCCACCGAATCGGCCATGCAGATCACAGCGCTGGGGCCGGGAAGAGTCTCCGTTTCAATTCTCAATTTGGAATACGCGCTGATCCGCATTCAGGCAGATTGGCAAAAGGGAGGGGAAGTAGCAAGTTTCGTTGCTGATTATGTCGGGCGGCATGAATGACCCGAATGTGAATGACCCGAATGTGATTCTTAAATCATATGGACGCTGCGAACAGTTGACAGGCCCACCACTCGCGCGCGAATCGATCACGGTGCCAAACATTCGAGCCGACTACCGCGTTCGGCACTGAGCCGGTCATCGATAAAAATATTCTGAAGCTTGATCGCTCTATCCGGGGAAATGAAGTGGGCACCGGCACTAAAATTCTTTACGAACCCATCACAAACCGCCGATGGGTGCCGCCGAGGCGGCGGTCGTGCGGGGTGTCGCCGTCTTCGCGCGATTGGCCCCCCTCCTGCCATGCGTGCGATGGAACGATTCCGCGCCGGCTGCCCGCGATGAATTCGACGAGTTCGCGGATTTCCGGCAGGTCCGGCACGTGCTGGCGGATGTCTTCCAGCGCCGCCGACATCATCCGGTTGCGATGCAGGCAATGAAACGCCGCCCGCACCGCGTAGATGGTTTCCTGGCTCATCCCGGCCCGCTGGCAGCCGCGCGCGTTGTACGCCTTGAGCCAGCCGTATCGCATCGTCGCAAAGGGGGGAATATCCTGGCTCGCCGCTTCGTTGCCGGCGATGATCGCCAGCCGCCCCACCCGCACAAATTGGTGCAGCGTACACCCCCCGCCCAGAAACGCCCGCGCGCCCACGTGACAATGCCCGCCCAGGAGCGTCGAGTTGGCGGCGATGACATCCTCGGCCACCTGGCAATCGTGTCCGATGTGAACGCCGCCCATGACGAAACACCGATCGCCGACGCGGGTGGCATGCTCCAGCCCCGGCGCCGTCGCGCGATGGATCGTGGCCGTCTCCCGGATAATCACCTGATCGCCGATGACGAGAAATCCCGATTCCAAATCCGCCCGAAGATGCTGCGGCGCCAGCCCGACATACGCGGCCGGGCCGATCTGGCATTCGCGGCCGATGATCGTATTTCCCTGGATATGCGTATGTTCGTGGACGACGGTCCCCGGACCGATTCTTACCGGCCCCTTGATGACACTGTACCCGCCGATGACCACCCCATCTGCGAGTTCGGCCTTTGGGTCCACCAAAGCTGTTGGATGAATGTCAGTCATGCGGCCTACTCCCAAGGCATCACAATAACTTCACAATCACGGACTGCGCCATGCGGAATGCGGAAAACCGCGCCCTATTTCATACGATTTTAACAATAACAACCCCGTTTTTCCAGCCCCAATATGTCTCACAACGCATGAATTTCAATAGACATACAGCGGGCAGCGGGCCAAGTCCCCAGATCGCGCGTTCACGGCTTGCGCAGTACGAGGCAACTGGCCATGATGTCGTGCAGCGCCTGCTTCTGCTGCGTCCACCCAGCCATCATGAAGCCAATATAAAGCGTAATTCCGGAAATGATTTTTCCGAAATATCGCCCCGTCGCCCGGCCGAAGGAAATGCGATGCCCTTCCATGTCGGTAACGACCAGGCCCAGCGCCATTTTCCCAAGCGTCGCCTGGTGCGTGGACGATTCCATGAGCGCGAAATAAAGCCAGTTGATCGCCATCTTCACCAGACCGGCGACTCCAAACATCGCGCCAATCATGAGCGGAAACGGATTCGTGCCCGGCGCCGGCCGCGGAGGCATCAGCATCGGATTTCCCATTCGAATCGCCATATCCAGAACAAATGAGACGACGAACATGAGGATGCCATCGAGAATATACGCCACGAATCGCAGCCAGAACCCCGCGTAAATCGGCTGCCCCATCGGCTGCGGACTGGGCGTCAGATAGGGGACCGTTGACCCCGGCCCCGAAACCACCCCCGCCAACTCCGGCAGCGCCCCCGCCGCCACCCAGTTCGCCATCCCCTCGCGCCACACCAGATCGCTCGGCAGCACCGCCCCCGAGCGAAGCATTGAGATCAGCGCATCATTCGTCACCGGCCCATTCTGCTGATTGTTCCGCGCGTAGAACCAGTCCATGAGGCGGAATTATAGTGGATGCGGCGGATAGATGCGAAAAAATGGGAGACGCAGACACGAAGTCAGCATCCAAAACTTCTCCACTACGCCTCATCCCCCGATTCCATCCCCACCACCGCCAGCGGTCCCCCAAAACCCGCGGCGCAGACCACGCTGCGGCGGATGGGCGTTTCCACAACCTGATCTGAGCAGCGCAATCCGCCCATATCCATCGGCCGCTGCGTCCGCACATTTCCGGGGATTTTTCCGTGCCGGTGAATCAGGCAGTTGATCGCTACGGATACCATCCCCGCCGCGCCCAGGCTGTGGCCGAGCGCGCCCTTGTGCGAATAGATCCACGGCGTCTGGCCCGCATCGGAAATCGCCGCGAGTTCGACGGGATCGTTGACGATCGTCCCGGTTGCATGCGCATGCACCAGATCGCACCGGGGCGACATCACGCGCGCCAGCAATTTTCGGAGCGCTTTTCCCTCGGGATCGCCGCCGGTCAGATGCGTGCCGTCGCCGCCGATGGCCCAGCGGTCGATTCGGATATTCGGCCGGCCGGCAAATTCTTCGCCCGCTTGCAGGCAAACCGCCGCCGCCGCTTCGCTCACAAGAAATCCGCGGCGGTCCCGATCCATCGGCCGGCATCCGTGTCCTTCGGGCGCCAGCACACCCAATCGTTTGAAGCTCGCGATGAACAGCGGATGCACCGATGCTTCCACCCCCACCACAAGCGCGCGTCGAATCTCTCCCGATGCGATGCCCATCACCGCCCGCACCAGCGCGTGCAGGCCGCTCGAGCATGCCGAGGACAGCGTCACGCGCGGTCCGCCATCGAATCCCAATCGGCGGCCCAGCTCAACATCAATCCGGCTCAGCCCCGCGAACAAATCGAAATTCCCCGCATCCCCATCGCGGCGCATCCACGATTCGATCGCCCCCTTGCTCGTGCCGACAAATATTCCGCATTCCGCCCGCGCCCGCAGAGATTTGCTCCAGCCCGCCCCGCCCAGCGCCTCGGATGCGGCGCGGCAGGCCATCTCAATCGCCCGCTCATCTCCGAGAAAACCAGGAGCGCGCGCATGATCCGCAATCGCCCGCCCCGCCACCAGCGCTTCCCAGGTTTCGTCTGAAGACTGCCCCAGCGCCGTCACCAGACCGACCCCAGCGATCGTCGGCGCGCCATTTACAGAGGATTCCATTGCCGTTCCAGATCGACGATCTCACACCGGCGCTTCACCTGGCGCGACAGCTTGAAATACCCCAGCACCGCATGCTTGGCGATCCGATCGTTCACCACGTCGTCGATGGAATATTGCAGGTGATTGAGAATCCGGTCCAGCGGCCGCTGTATCACCACCAGTTCGATCGCGCCCATCTCCCGCCGCGTCGGTCGATATCGCGATAATCCCAATCCAGCGAGGTCGCTCATGTGATGTCCATTCTATGCCACCGCGTCGAATGTTTCAGCTTTCCGGCCTCTCCAGCGGCGCCGGCGCACTCGGCGGCGCCTTTCCCATCAGAGATGCCAGAATTCTTTCCGTATGCACGTGACAATTCTCGATGAACACCTGGTATTTCGATTGCGTCCCCGCCACTGCCGTTCCAGCGACGTAAACGCCCGGCACATTGGTCTGCATCGTCACCTCGTCAAACACCGGCGACTGCCCCGCATCTTTCAGTTCCACGCCGGCCATCTTCGCGAGCGACATATCCGCTTCATAGCCGATCAAAAGCAGCACAAAATCCGCGGCGACTTCGATTTCCCGGCCATCGGCCCCAATCAGCACCGCCCCGCCGGGGGAAATCTTTTTCACCGTTGAGCTGAAATGCGCCCGCAGTTTTCCCGATTGAATCAGCCCGTTCATCTCCGGCCAAAGCCAATACTTGATGCTGGCCGCGTTGAATTGCGGCTTGCGGTAGCTCATCATCACGCGCGCTCCGGCATGATGGCACCGCAGCGCCGCCTCCACGGCCGAGTTTCGCCCGCCCACGACCAGCAAATCCTGCTGAAAATATTGATGCGGATCCTGAAAATAATGACTGACCTGCGGAAGGTCGGCTCCCGGCACGTCCAGTTTTCGCGGCCGCTCCGTACCGCCCGTCGCCAGCACCAGTTTACCGGCTCGATATTTCAACTCGCGATCCCCCCGCCGGGTTGTCAGAAGAAATTCCTTCCCATCGCGCGCGATATTTATCACCGGCTCATAGGTGTTCACTTTCAAATCAAACTGCTGCACGATGGCCCGCAGATACGCCAGATATTCCTCGCGCGTGCACTTGGTCTGATCGGGCGTGAACAATGGAATGCCCGCAATCGCGATCCGCTCATTGGAACTGAAAAACCGCGTCTGCGGCGCGAACCACGAGATGGTGTATCCAATCTGCCGTGCATCAAAATGCAGATACGAAATCCCCTCTTTCTTGAGCGCCACCGCCAGCTCAATCCCGATCGGCCCCGCCCCGATAATCGCCACATCGGCAGTCATGCCCCGATCTTATCACCGCGCCCAAAGAATTCCCGTTTAGCGGCCGCGTTTACGCGGCGTTTGCTCCTATACTTCGATATGCAACCCACGCGCATCCAACTCCGCCGCACCAAAGACTGGCGCATGCCGCCCAACACGATAAAAATCGACCGCACGACGAAATGGGGCAACCCGTTCAAAATCGGCGCCATCCAGCCGCATCCGCTGACGAGCCGGCCCATCTTAGTTGCCGATCTCGCCACCGCGCTGTCGCTGCACCGCGCCTATCTCCTCCGCGGCAAAGGTCGCGCCATCGCCAAAGCCGCCGCCCACGAACTCCGCAGCAAAAATCTCGCCTGCTGGTGCAAACCCGGCGGCCCATGCCACGGCGATCTGCTGCTGAAAATCGCTAATCGCTAAGCGATCGATCTTCCCCCATCCAATCGCAGTATCTGCCCGGTCATATATTTCGCCTCGTCGCAAAGGAACATCACCGCCGCCGCCACATCATCTGGTGTACCGGCCCGTTGCAGAGGGACTCTGCGGAGATATTGCTCGCGTTTTTCCGGCGGCAGGTCATCGGGCCACTGGACAACGCCCGGCGCGATGCCGTTGACGCGAACGTGCGGGGCCAGTTCGCGGGCCAGGCCCAGCGTCAGGTTCCACAGCCCCGCCTTGCTGGCGCAGTAGGCCAGATATCCCGCCATCGGCCGCTCGGCCAGAAGATCGACCATGTTGACGATGCTGCCTTCGGACTCTTTAAGCAGGGACGAAAATTTCCGCGCCAGCAGCGCCGGTGATTCGACATGGATCGCCCACAGCCGTCGCATCTGCGACAGCGCATCGGCATCCCCCGCATCCGGCTCGTAGAGCGAAGCGCTGTTGACCAGGACATCCAGCCTGCTGAATTTCGCGGTCACATTTTTGAAAATCGTCTCGCTGGCCGATTCCGGATCGAGCAAATCCACCGCAATCGGCAGGCACTGCCGGCCCCTCTTCGCCACTTCATCCCTCACCTCCCCCGCCGCCGCCGCGCTGCTGAGATACGTGAACGCGACATCAAACCCCGCATCGACCAGTCGCAGCACGATCGCCCGCCCCACGCGCTTCGCCCCGCCAGTCACCAGCGCCACACGATTCGCATGTTCAGAGTTCGCAGGCATGATTGGCATTTCTTCTTCGTGCCCTTCGCTTCTTAGCGGTGATCCCCGGTTTTATTCCCCGCATTCGCAGTGAAAGGTGTTTTTCACGCCGCCGGTAATCTGCGCCGTTGAATCCGCCGGGGTTTTGTACGTACTCGTCGCGGTCTGGTCGGCCTTCACGATCATCTGGCGGTTCATGTCCACCAGGAACGTGCAGGTCGCTTCGTAATCCTCCTCCAGATGCCCGGCCTCGTGATACACGGCCGCGTAGGAATTGGAAAACTGCGCCATCGGCTTGCCGTCGATCGTTTTCACCCAATCGAGCCGGCACTGCGAAAGCATCTGATCGTTCGGCCCCAGCGATGAATGCTTCGACAGCTTCGCCGAGTTGTCCCAGCTATCGCCGATCGCAACCGGCTGATCCGGATAATAATCCTCATCCGGCGTAATAAAATTATTCAGCAGATCCGTATCATCATCCCGCGCGCTGCCCGTGAAATTATTCGAGAACGAATTGTCCGGATTCTCCGAGATGACGACCGATTTCCCCGCGTATGAGCAGGGAATTGTGCTGGTGCTGCCACTCGTGGTTATGGTGTCCGTGTTGGTTGGATCAATATCCGCCTGGGCGCGGATCGCGCTGCCATCCTTCACCGCCTCGATCGTCAGCGTCACTTTCCACTGATATTTCGTCTCGCTGTCGGTCACGCTGGATATGCCATTGATGGTGGTTGTGGTTTTCGTATCTGCATCGTAGACCAGCGTGAACGGCACCTTCTGCCCGACGTGCAGATTCTCATGAAACGAATACTTTTCCCCCGCCAGCGCCGATCCGTAGATCGACATCGCAAGACCCAGCATGAGCGAAATGATCTTTAGCACGATGGGCTCTCCGAAAAAGGTAGCCCATCATAATCTGCTTTCGATAGAAAATCAGGTGAACCGCCAAGACGCGAAGAGCGCGAAGGAATTAACTTCGCGCTCTTCGCGTCTTTGCGGTTAATCAATTTTTATAAAGGCGATTCACGCCGCGTCGAGCTGTGCGGAAATGTTGGCCATGAACTCCACGCCCACCGACATCGTTCGGGCATCGGTTTGCGGCGGCCGGCTCACCCAGACCACCCGCGCGGGAATCATGTTGCGCCGATTGGCCAGGGCCTGGCCCGTTTCACTCAGGCCGACGTGAATGCTCAGCAGTTTTCCGGGACGAACCGCTATCGACAGCGGCAGCTCAATGCGAAGGCCAGTGGAACTCACATCCTGCGTCTGCCCGCCGAAGTAGCGCGAAGCGGTGGCTTCAAACACTTTGATCGGCCTGGCTTGCTGAATCCGCAGTCCCCGCCGCCGTTCGATGCCGTCTTGTTCCCTGGAGTCGTCGGTGCTGATGTCTTGTGTCAGGGTCAACATGTAAGTGAACCTCCGTTCCCTTTATGGTCAATCACCATCAATAAAGGAGTTATCGGAACGATCAACTGGGGAGTTGAAAGAATATGGGGGGAATAAAGGAACGGTTACGAGTTGCGAGGGAAAGGCCCCCCACCCGCAACTCGCAACTCGCAACTCGCAACTATATATTGCACATATGTCCTATAACTTCACCGCGATCGAGAAGAAGTGGCAGCGATACTGGCTGGAAAACCAGTCGTTTCGCACGCTGGAGCCTGCCGAGGCCGGCAAAATGCCCAAGGCCTATGTTCTGGATATGTTCCCCTATCCCAGCGGCGCCGGGCTTCACGTGGGCCATCCTGAGGGTTACACGGCCACCGACATCGTTGCGCGATATTTCCGCATGAAGGGATACAACGTCCTGCACCCCATGGGTTGGGACGCCTTCGGTCTGCCGGCGGAGCAATATGCCATCAAACAGAATGTCCACCCCCGCATCACCACCGAGCAGAACATTCGCAATTTCCGTCGCCAGATTCAGATGTTGGGCCTCAGTTACGACTGGGAGCGGGAAATCGACACCACCGACCCGGCCTACTACCGCTGGACCCAGTGGATTTTCCTCAAGCTGTTCAACAGCTATTTCCATCCCATAGAGCAGCGCGCCCGCCCCATCGAGCATCTGATCCGCGACCTGCAAAACGGCAACTTCGTCGTCGCTCCCGACGGCTCCGTGCGCGTTAATCCCACGCACGAAGCGCTCGATGCTCTCGGCGGCCGCGTCGGGATTGAGCGACTCTGGCAGGAACTCGACGAAGGCGAGCAGCGCGAAATCATCGATAACCAGCGACTCGCCTACATGGATGAAATCCCGGTCAACTGGTGTGCCGAATTGGGGACCGTGCTGGCCAACGAAGAGGTGATCGATGGCAAAAGCGAAGTCGGCGGGTTTCCCGTCGTGCGCCAGCCGATGCGGCAATGGGTGCTGCGCATCACCGCTTATGCCGAGCGATTGGAGAAAGATCTCGACCAACTCAACTGGCCCGAATCGCTCAAGGAAATGCAGCGCAATTGGATCGGCCGCAGCGTCGGGGCTGAGGTGGATTTCGAGATCGATCCCGCGAGCATCCCCCCCGCTGCGACGTCAAGTGAGGAAGACGAAGACCTGACGGTCACCGTCTACACCACGCGCCCCGACACGCTGTATGGCGCGACGTACCTGGTCCTCTCGCCCGAGCATCCGCTGGTGGATCGCATCACGTCTTCAGCGAATCGCGCTGCGGTCGATGCGTACCGCAAAACCGTCGCCGCAAAATCAGACCGCGACCGCATGGCGGAAACCAAGGAAAAAACCGGTGTGTTCACCGGCGCCTTGGCGATCAATCCCGTCAACGATGAGAAAATCCCCGTCTGGATCGCCGATTACGTGCTCATGGGCTACGGCACCGGCGCGATCATGGCCGTGCCCGCGCACGACCAGCGCGATTTCGATTTCGCCACCAAATTCAAAATCCCCATCCGCGCGGTCGTGAAACCCGCCGATGCCAGCGAACCGCCCGCCGATGCGGCCTTCATCGGCGAGGGAATCGCAATTAACAGCCCGCTGATCGATGGCCTGCCCACCGCCGAGGCCAAGGAAAAAATCACCGATGCCCTTGCCGACAACGGAGTCGGAAAGCGCTCGGTCAAATTTAAGCTGCGCGACTGGGTCTTCAGCCGCCAGCGATACTGGGGCGAGCCGTTCCCCATCATTCTCGACGGTGAGCAAAATCCCTGGGCGGTGCCCGAAAGCGATTTGCCCGTGAAACTGCCGGAGATGACGGATTTCAAACCCACGGGCACGCTCGACCCGCCGCTGAGCAAGGCGCGCGACTGGATGCAGGTCACCCTCGGCGGCAAACCCGCCGTGCGCGAAACCAACACCATGCCGCAGTGGGCGGGAAGCTGCTGGTATTACCTGCGTTTCATCGATCCGAAGAATCCCGATCGCTTCGTCGATCCGGCCAAGGAAAAATACTGGATGCCGGTCGATCTCTACGTCGGCGGCGCCGAGCATGCGGTCCTGCATCTGCTCTATTCGCGCTTCTGGCACAAGGTGCTGTTCGATCTGGGCGAAGTCTCGACGCCCGAGCCGTTCGCCCGGCTCGTCAACCAGGGAACCATCCTCGGCGAAATGGAATTCCACGTTTTCGTCCGCCCCGCCGGCGGTTACATCAGCGCATCGGAATTGCAGGACATAAGCGAGGAATTAACCGCCGAAGGGCCTCGGCTCGTCGGGCTCCAGAAATCCACGGGCCAGAAATTCGTCGGGAATATGATCGACGGCGAATTGGCCGAAAAACGCGGCGACCGATATGTCCTCAAGTCCGATCCCTCCGTCGTTCTGGAGGCTCGCACGTTCAAGATGAGCAAGAGCCGCGGAAATATCGTCACTCCCGACGAAATCGTCGGCGATTATGGCGCCGACACCTTCCGCCTGTATGAGATGTACATGGGCCCGCTCGAGCAGCAAAAGCCGTGGAACACGCGCGATATCGTCGGCATGTCGAGGTTTTTGAGCGCTGTTTATCGCAATTTCATCGGCGACGATGAAGCCGGGAAATCGGCGCAAATCGTCACCGGCGAAATCGCCGACGACCTGGACCGGCAGATGCACCGCACGATCAAGAAAGTCGGCGAGGATATCGAAACGCTCCGCTTCAACACCGCCATCGCCGAGCTGATCAAGCTGAATAACGAGATCAGCAAACTTATTTCGGTCCCGCGCCAACTGGCGGAAACTTTCACGCTCCTCTTGGCCCCCTTTGCCCCGCACCTGGCGGAGGAAATCTGGAGCCGCCTTGGGCATGACAAAGGGCTGGCGCGCCACCCGTGGCCGCAATTTGTCCCGGCCAAGCTGGTGGAATCGAAGATCGAATTGCCGATCCAGATCAACGGAAAGCTGCGCGCCACCCTCTGGGTTGCCTCCGACGCCGAGGAAAAGTGGATCCTCACCAGCGCCCGCGAACTCGAAAGCGTTAAAAGCTGGATGGAAGGCAAGGCCCTCGTGAAGCAGATCTACGTCCCCAAGAAATTGATTAGTTTCGTCGTGAAATAAAGGTCGTCCATGAGCGAAGAGATCGAAGCGAAAATGAAAGTGCCCGATTTGGCGGCCATCCGCGCACGGCTTCAAAACGCCGGCGCCCAGTACAAGAAGAAGGAATTGGAAACCAACACTTTTTTCGACACCTCGAAAGGCCTGCTGCGGCAAAATGATCGCGGCCTGCGGATTCGCCAAGCCGTGGATGAGCAGGGCAACGGGCGCTATCTGATCACGATGAAAGGCCCCATGAAGCCGGGGCAATTCAAATCGCGCGAGGAAATTCAATTCTCCATCGATCAGCCCCAGCCGGCCCGCGAAATGTTCATGCATCTCGGCCTCGAGCCGACGCTCTCTTTTCAGAAACGCCGCGAAACCTGGGTACTCAACGACTGCGAAGTCACCCTCGATGAACTCCCCTACCTCGGCACCTACGTGGAAATCGAAGGAAAAGAGCGCGACATCCCCATCGTGCGGGAAAAACTCAGCCTGACCGGCGTCCCATTGATCTCCACGGGTTACATTTCCCTCCTCTGGCGTTATCTTGAAGACCATAAGATTGCGAATCGGGAGATCAGCTTTTGATCGCCTGAGTTGTACCCATATGCCGGAAAAATCGTTTCTCACTCAACGCTTCGCGAAACTGCCGCTTGGCCAGATTCATCTCATCGGCTACAGCGTCGCCGGAGAGGAAACGCTCGTGCAGGTGCCGGAGCTGAACGTCTGCTTCGACATCGGCCGCGCGCCGTATTTCGCCCTCACCAGCGACATCGTCTGCATCACGCATGGACACATGGATCACATCGCGGGTTTGCCGTATTACCTTTCCCAGCGGCTGTTTCAGGGGATGAAACCGGGAACGGTGCTGCTTCCGCGCGAGTTGGCGCGGCCGGTCGAGGCCGTCCTGCGCTGCTGGCGCGAAATCGAGCGTCAGGCCACGCCGTACGAACTCGTCCCCATGTTGCCCGGCGATGTCCACGAAGTGCGCCGCGATTTCTCCATCCGCGCCTTCGCCACGCATCACGGCGGTCCAAGCCTCGGATATTCCCTAATCAGCGTGCGCGAAAAACTCAGGCAGGAATTTCTGGGCCTGCCCGGACCGGAACTCGTCAGCCTCAAGAGAAAGGGCGTGGAGATTCAGTATCGCGTGGAGGTGCCGCTGGTGGCATATCTGGGCGACACCACCATGGGCGAGGTGTTCGATCATCCCGACGTGCAAACCGCCGAGGTGCTGATCACCGAATGCACGTTTTACGACGCCGACCACAAGCACAAGGCCAAGGCCGGGCGGCATCTGCACCTCGATCATTTCATGGATGCGATCGGCCGATTAAAAAATCGGGACATCGTGCTGATTCATGTCTCGCGCCGCACCGGGGTTCGCCGCGCCCGCAACCTGCTTCGCCGCCGCGTCGGCGAGCAGCGCATGCAAAACATTCATTTCCTCATGGATTTTGAAGGCTCCAGCGACGGCGGCGATATCGACGCCGCCCTCCCCATCCCCACCGAAAACGCGGAGTAGTCGGATCATGTCCATCGCGATCTCTTCCCCCCCGATGGCTCCGCGGAAGGCCGGATTAAGAACGGTCGTCATCGCGGCGGTTCTCGCCTCGCTGGTGATTTTCATTTTCAGTCCCCTCTTTTCCGCCGAATTTCTCCAGTGGGATGATGGGTTCAACCTGTTCGAAAACCCCCGCATGCTGCCGCCGACCTGGAGCAGTTGCGCCTATTACTGGTCGCATTCCAGCATCGGTTTGTACGTCCCGGTGACGTATACCGTCTGGTCGGGCCTTGCGTCGATCAGCCAAAAACCCGGCGACGAATCCGGTTCGCGCACGCTCGATCCCGCCCCGTTTCATACCGCCAATGTGCTGTTTCACGCGCTGGCGGTAATGGTGGTCTTTGCCCTTCTGCGGACATGGATGGGCGATATGCCCGCGGCCGCGGGCGCGCTCCTCTTTGCGATTCACCCCATGCAGGTGGAGGCCGTCGGCTGGGCCTGCGCCACGAAGGACGTATTGGCCGGATTATTCGGGCTGACCGCGGTATGGCAATATCTCCGGCATCTCGCCCGGCCGTCCAAAAAAATCTCCTGGCATTATTTCGCGGCCTTGGCGGCGTTTGTGTCCGCGACGCTTTCCAAGCCCAGCGCGATCGTCATCCCTGTCCTCTGTTTCATCATCGCCGTCGGCATCTGCCAGGCGCCCTGGAAAAAAGTGGCCATAGAAATGCTTCCCTGGTTCTGCATCTCCGCGGTCATCTTTTTCATCGCCAACGCATCGCAGGAGCAGAGATACACCTCGATGCACGTGCCGCTCTGGTTTCGCCCGCTTGTGGCCACCGATGCGCTGGCGTTTTACCTGAGCAAGCTGATCTGGCCGGTGAATCTTTGCCTTGATTACGGCCGCAGTCCGCTCGCGATCGTCCAGCCGCCGGTTTATCCCGCATACTGGACATGGATTGTCCCCGTGACTGTCGGCGGAATTCTGTGGTGGCGACGCCGCGCGTGGCCGCGAATTTTTATCGCCGCTCTCGTCTCGCTGGCCGCGATCTTTCCGGTCCTTGGCCTCGCCGGTTTCACATTTCAGGCCGAATCCACCGTGGCCGATCATTACGTCTACGTCGCGATGCTCGGCCCCGCGATCGCGCTGGCGGCAATTCTCCAGGCGTCGCGAAATTTTCTGACGATCGCAACCGCGGCAGTCGTTTTTACCGTGCTGGCCGTCCTCTGCCACTGGCAAACATTCAACTGGTTGTCCGAGCCCCTGGCTTTCGGTCACGTGGTTGATGTCGATCCGCGCAGCATTCGCGGCCATGCACACCTGTGGCGCCTGCAACTGATCCACGGAAATATCGCCGCCGCCCAACGGGAGGTCGATACGATGATCGCCGCCGCACCGAAAAATGGGGAAGGCTATGTCGATCAGGCCGACACGCTCGACGAAAGCGGGCGCTGGCAGGATGCGATTGCCGAATACCAACTGGCCATCAAGATCGCGCCCGACTACGCCACTGCGTACAACAATCTCGCCAGCCTTTACGCCAGGCATGGCGATTTCCCGCGCGCGATTGCGTTATATCGACAATCCCTGGCGATCGACCCCGGCTACAACGAATCCCTCATCGGCCTGCAAAACGCGCTGAAGGCCCAGGCGAAATAAGTTTGGCGGCCGCGCTTGCGCGGCGCGTTTCCCGCAACCCCTCACCAACGCCGATGGACCACCACGACGCCCCCATAAAATCCGAACGGCGGCGGTGGCGGCGGATACCAATACGGCCCCGGCCCGTAATAACTCGGCCAGACCCGCGTGAAGTAAACCTGTTGCCCGATCGGCCGGTTTCCGAGCTGCACGCTCCAGCGCAATTGCAGCGAATTCAAATCCATCGTGTCCTGCGATTGTCCCGGTGGAAACGGAAAATAGGCGGTCAGATACGCCGATTGCCCCGGCGCCAGCGAGATCGGCGCCGGCGGCCGGACGATCGGAGCGCCCATTCGCGCCAGTTCCATGTTGCTCAGCTCCATCGACATCGGATCAAACAGCGCCGGCCACGGGCCGTTGTTGTCGATGCGAAGGTGGATTTCGACGCTGGGAGGAATCTTGTCCTGGTCGTCGTCGTACCGAACGCCGATGACGGTCGCCATCGTCGCAATCGGCGGCGGGTCCTGCGGCTGCGTCGCGGGAATCTCCGAAGTCGCCGGCCGCGGCGTGTACTGATAGTCCTGGTCGTATTGCGAGCACCCAACGATGAAAAGCAGAATAAAAACGCTGACAACCGCACCCGCCACCCTGATCATAATTTGCTCCCAAAATGCCGATCCTTCGGCTGATCCATCCATGTTAGTGCAATCTGCCCGCCCAAGGTTAGTCAAAAAATCCCTAATTTCAAAAACCGGTGCCCCGTTTTGCCGCAGTGATAACCTGCATAGTTTCCCGCGCTTCTTCCAGCGTGATCGGGAATTGGGCGCCGTGTCGAATCGAATTGTAAAGCTCGATCCAGAAATTCGGCTGCACCGCCGGGCTGACGGGAAACTGCTCTTCGATCCACTTGATCTCATCGCCGCTGGAAAAATGCGAGCCTGAGCGGCCCTCCGGCGTCTGATCGCTCGCCTTGATCTCAGGCAACTCCGAAGGATTGAAATATTTCAGTTGACACTGGTTCTTCGCGTCGATCACCAGCGTCCCCGCCGAGCCGAGCAATCTCCACGGCGTCTGCGGAAAGGCGTTCGCGCCGCTAACCTCGATATCAGCGATGATCCCGCTCTCCCCCCGCAGCAGCAGCTTGACGTGATCCTCCGCATCCCCCGCAGCGGCGATGCGCTTCAGGTCCGACCAGATCGACACGGCCTTCCCGCCGATAAACTGCAATCCCCAATCGACGACGTGCGGCCCCCAGTTCAAAAGCTGCCCACCGCCAAACGCTTTGATCGTCTGCCAATCCGATCGCCGCTGAAAACCGCCCTGCCTCAGTTGCACCTCGAACAACTTGCCGATCTTGCCGCTGCGCACGATTTCCATCGCATGGAGAAACGGCGGATCAAACCGCCGATTCTGCCGCACGAACAAACGTCGCCCCAATTTCTTCGCCGTGGAAATCAGCCGATCCGCGCCGGCAAGATTCAGCGCCATCGGTTTTTCCACCAGCACGTCCTTGCCCGCCTTCATCGCCGCGATCGCCATCGGCACATGCTCGTGCGACCGCGTCGCCACGATGATCAGCTCCAGGTCCGGGTCCTTCAGCATCTGCTTGTAACTGGAATAGGCGCGCGAGGCGCAGATTTCCGTGAGTTGCCGTGTGCGCTCTTCCAGCAGATCGAATCCACCGATTACGTGCGTCTGCGGAAGCTTCGCCAGGTCGCGCTGCACCATCTTGAAGCCCGCGCGTCCGATCCCGCACAGGCCGATGCGGATGGCATCGGTTAATTTCGGCGCGGGCTGCCCATTCCCCTCACCGGGCGCTTTTGCGGGATTGGATGACGTATCGGAAACGGTGCGTTCTCCCGAAACCCCGGCCGGCCGGGACAGCCCCGATGCACTGCTCATAGATCGCGAATTATACCCCACACCCAGCTATTTTCCGAATGAGCGGCACCATGCCTGCCATATCTTCCGGTACACCGCTTCGACGCTTCGCGCAAACCGCGCCGCATTCATCAACGGCGAGCCGAGCATGCGCGGCCGAAGCGATGCGCTCAGCGCCTTCAACCTCGGCAGATTCCGCGCCAAATCCGTTGCGATCTGCACATACTCCCCCGGCGAGTGGGCGATCAGATCTCCCGCTCCGATGCTCGACAAAATCGTCGCGGTCCCGCGCCCCACCGCCGTGCGGCCAAAAAGCGTCACCATCGGCACGCCCATCCACAGCGCGTTGCAGGTCGTGATTCCTCCGCCCCAAGGAAACGGATCGAGCGCGATGTCGATGCGGTTGTACGTCTGCACATATTCCGCCCACGCCTGGCGATGGACAAATTCGATGCGATCCGCCGAAATTCTCTTCGTTGTAAATCGCTGCCGAACCGTTTCGAGATGCGATCCGGCATACGAATGGATGATCAGCCGCGACCCCGGTAGCCCGCGCAAAATCTCCGCCCATAAATCCTGCGCCGCCGTGGAAACTTTCGCAAAATTGTTGAGACAGCCGAACGTGACAGGTCCACCCTCCACCGCCGGGCGCTCCACCGGCTCTGGCGTCGGCCCCGGCACGCCGTAGCACCAGTAAACATCCGCCAGCCGAATCGTCCGCTCGGAATAAAACGGAAAATCCGCATCAGTTGGATCGATCTGTGGATCGGACACTCGGTAATCGATCGCCGCAACCCCCGTGCTGCCGGGATACCCCAGCCAACTCGCCTGCACCGGCGCCGGCTTGCGGGCCATCATCACGAGGCGGTTGTCGGCGCTGTGATTGGACAACTCCATCAGAATGTCAATCCGGTCAAGCCGCACCTGCTCCGCAAGCTGGGCATCTGACATCGCCATCGCATCCCGCCACACATCCACGCAGCCGCGAATTTCCTGCGTCAGCGCATCGGGGCTCAGCACGCTGGAATAACAGAAGATTTCAAACCGCCGGTGATCGTGCTCGCGCAGCAACGGCAGAAGATTCTGCCCCACCACATGCTCCCGAAAATCGGGTGAAACATACCCAATCCGCAGCCGGCGCTCCGGATCGCGATCGTTGTCATGCGGCCCAATAAATTTCTTCAGCGGCTCGGCATGGCGCGCATTCCACCGCACCAGTTCCTCGTGAATCATCCTGCCGTCGTAATCGGGATGGTAATGCAGCGTCAAAATCAGATTGCTGTGCGCCCCCACCAGACCGGGCCGAAGCCGCATCGCCTCGCGATACGCCGCAATCGCCTCGTCCAGCCGCCCCACATCCCGCAGCCCGTTGCCAAGATTGACAGATGCCTCGGCATAATCCGGCTTCAATTCCAGGGCCTTTCGATAAGCCGATTCCGCCGCATCCAATTGCCCCGCCCGTTTCAGCGCGTTGCCCAGATTGTTGTACGCCTCGGGAAAATCGGGCCGAAGCTGCACCGCCCGGCGAATCAGCTCAATCGCTCCATCCAGCCGTCCGATCTGCCCGGCGATCACGCCGAACAGGTGCAGTGCTTCCACGTGATTCGGCTGCTGCCGCAGAACTTCCCGGTAAAGCGCCTCAGCCCGCGGAAGATCTCCCGCGCGGTGGCGCTCAAGCGCGAGTTGAAATGTTTCGTCGATAGTCATCACTGGGGGGGTCATCGCTGCGGGGATTTTTCTCGCGAACCGGCGGCCGTGCGGATATAGCTCTGCCCATCCACGCGCTTCACCACGCCGCGCAGCGTCAGCATCGTGAGATGCTGCATCACCCGCTCGGCCGGCAGCGCGGTTTGGGCGATGATCGCATCCAACCCCGTCGGCTCGGAATCAATTGTCTCCACGATCTTCCGCTCAACCTCATCCAGCGGAATCACCGGCGCCGGCTCGGCATTTTCCGCGGGCAAATCAGGCGTTTCTACCGAGATGTCATGCGGCAACGGCCCGAGATTTTCGATAATGTCCGCCAGCCCCGTTGTCAGGATCGCCCCATCCCGAATCAGCGCATGCGGCCCCGCCGACATCGCGTTGTCGATCCGCCCGGGAATCGCAAACACCGGCCGGTTGTGCGAATCGCACGCAAGCCGTGCCGTAATCAGCGCGCCGCTGGCGATGTCCGCCTCCACCACCAGCACCCCGCGCGAAAGCCCGCTGATGATCCGGTTCCGCCTCGGAAAATTCTCACGCAGCGGCGATGTTCCCATTGGAAACTCGCTTATTACCGCTCCGCGCCCGGCGATTTGTTCAAACAGCGCGGCATTCTCCGGCGGATACGCAATATCCACCCCGCACCCCAGCACCGCGATGGTGCGCCCATTGCCGATCGCCATAGCCCCGCGATGCGCCGATGAATCCACCCCTCGCGCCCCGCCGCTGACAATCGTGAACCCCGCCTGCGCCAAAAGCGTCGCAAATCGCTCCGCCTGCTCGCGCCCATAATGCGAACACCGCCGGCTGCCGACAATCGCCATCCCGTTCAAATCGCGCGGCTCCAAACTTCCCCGGATGTAAAGCACCGGCGGCGCATCGGAAATCGCCTTGAGCATCGGCGGATACGCCTCATCCTCCAGGCAAATCACCGATACCTTCGCCGCCTCGGCCCGGGCAAGTTCCTCGTCGACAAGCCCCGCGGCACGCTTCAGCGCGTCGAAAATCTGCTGCGATTTCCCCGGTCCGATGCCGTCAATCTCCCGCAGAAATTTCTGATTCACCCCGCACGCAGCCTCCGCGCTTCCCGCGGCTTCAATCAGCCGCGAAGTCAGAATCGGACCGATCCCCTCGGTCAGCGCAAGTTGTAGCCAATGACGAAGCGGCATAATGTAGCATGGGCGTCCCGCCCATCTCTTCAAACTATCGAATCGACTCCAGCCCCTCCCGAATCAGTCCCCTCGGCACATCATCGCGAATCACCGCCCGCCCAATCTTCTCCAGCAACACCAGCCGGAGCCGGCCATCCTTCACTTTCTTGTCATACCCCATCGTCTCAATCACCGTCTCAAGATCCATCTTCAGGCCGCACACCGGCAATTCCGCCCTGCGGATGGTTGAAACAATCTGCCCTAACTCCGCCGAGTCGATATATCCCAGCTTGTGCGAAACAAACGACGCCGCGCACATCCCCAGCGCCACCGACTGCCCATGCGAATACGCAAATTTCGAAACACTCTCAATCGCGTGCCCAAACGTATGCCCGAAATTCAAATGCGCCCGCTCCGATTTCTCAAACGGGTCGGCCTCCACCACTTTCGCCTTGATTGCCACGTTGTGCGCGATCAGCTCCGACAGCACGTCCATATCCAATTCCAGCGCCGCGGAAATTTTCTCCTGCAATGTTGCGAATGAACCCGCATCGCGAATCAGATCATGCTTGATGCACTCCGCCAGCCCATTGTGCATTTCATCCGCCGGCAGCGTCGCCAGCGTCTGCGGATCGATCAACACCGCGATCGGCTGATGAAACGCGCCGATCAGGTTTTTCCCCACCGGATGATCCACACTCGTCTTCCCCCCCACGCTCGCATCCACCATCGCCAGCAGCGTCGTTGGAATCTGAACGAATG